>Ga0214473_10008051_pt1 | contig 12489 bp, 21 predicted proteins | sample RVTome_7_FD_203509 | JGI IMG/M metagenome (GOLD analysis project Ga0214473, IMG submission 203509) | Soil microbial communities from uranium-contaminated site in the Upper Colorado River Basin, Wyoming, United States - RVT98D197 | ecosystem: Environmental > Terrestrial > Soil > Contaminated >... | reverse complement strand
CACAGCCGTGCTCCTGGCGCGAGGCGCCACGCGTTGGACCTCAGTCTCACGACAAGTCGGCGACTGAGCAGTCCTTCACCTGCCCGTCGATGATGCGCCGGCCCAGCTCACAACACCCCGTGATGGCCGCTTCCTCGGTTGAGTACGTGACCGGGCCGCTGAAGGTCCGCAAGCCGCTCCGCCGGCCGATCAGCAGATCGAGGGTCCAGCGTCCGGAGCCGCGGATCTGGAACGTGCGCGCCGTGATGGCAAAGCCCTTGTAGGAAAAGGAAGAATTCATCGGTAGCCCCGCACCGAGGGACGCTTGGATTATACCCTGTTGTGCCGGCGGACGGGCGGCCGCCGCCCCGGAGCGAGCCGGGATCATGCCCGCGACTGCTCACGGCCTGCGTGTTGCAGGCCCCACCAGGTCCACACGGCTCCCGCGGCATCGACCAGGCCGAAGAGCAGTATCGGCCAGCGAACCCACCCTGAGCCCACGAAGATCAGGAAGAAGGCCGGAACCGTCAGCCGCGTGAGGACCGTGGCCCGGAAAAAGGGCACAAGCTCTGTGGCGGCGGCGACCCAGTAGTAGACGGCCAGGTAGGCCACGAGCATCCCGACGACACGAATCCAGACTTCCGAAGTGGGAGGGAGGCCGAAGGCCTGGAGAAGGGGATTGGGGGCCACGAGGAGCACGACGGCAAGGACGAGAAGGTAGACAGCGAACACGCGGATCGAGCGGACCAGGGCGGTCACCGGTGGGGTCCTCCCGTGAGAAAGCGTACGCCAGCGGTCCAACGGACCAGGCACAAGCTGCACGCGAGCGTGCCGCGCCGATAGAGGGGCGCCAGCGCGGATGAGCCGGCAAAGACGCGCCGGCCGGCCGGCTCGCGAAGCGCTCCAGGAGCAACGGGAAGACCGCCGCCTCCTGCTCCCACTGCGCGCGATCGATCCGACCCAACTGCCGGCCGCAGCGCCGGAGTGCGCCGCGAGCACCGGCCACGGTTGCTGCTCCAACCCGCAGCTGGACGGCTGGCGTCCGCGCTAGGCCGTCCACCAGAGGTGCCCCGCGACGAAGAGTAGAAACACCGCGAAGGCGCGCTGGAGATCGCGCGTCGGCAGCCGCAGCGCCAAGTGCGCCCCGAGCCAAGCACCGACAAACAGACCAAGGGCGATCCAGAGGGCGGCCCGGACATCGACGTAGCTGCTGCGGTAGTAGTGCCAGGCGCCGAGCGCGCCGACCGGGAGCAGCAAGGCTGCGAGCGAGGTGCCGGTGGCTTTCTCGGGCGCCATCTTGGCAACGAGGAGCAGTGCAGGGACGATGACGACACCGCCGCCAATGCCGAAGAGTCCGGCGAGGATGCCGCCACCGACGCCAATGGCCAGGTACTCCATGGGGCGCTCCCGCAAACGTAGGTGAGGTTCATATCGCTATCGCATCGCCGCCAAGCTTAACCGTCGGCCCCGGAAGCGGCTCGCCTATCGCACCCCGGAGGAATGCTATGCTCGATGGGGCTCGGCGTTGCACTGCAAACTTGCCATCAGGCAGCGGGGCGCGGTGCCTCTCCCCACTGGCGGTCAGGACTGACGGGCGGCGGCTGATCGGGACCGAGGTTCGCCGGATCGACCGCTGCAACGATGAAGTTCTCGGGCGGGACCGGCGAGCCGGCCAGCCGCCTAAGCATAGCCAGTTGGCCCACGTGCGTCATAGCATCGGCGAATGGCCCCTGAAGCAGTCGCTCTGGGTCAGTCTGGCGCAGCGGTGTCCCGTCCTCGAGGTGACGGGCGAGATCCTGGAGCATGCCGTGAAAGCGAGCCAGCTCGGCAGCGAGGTCCGGAAGGGGGTCGGCCTGGTAGCTACCGCCGACGAAGAACGTGCGCGCATAGCCAAGGACGCTGGTGATGTGGCGGACAAGTCGGGTAGGCGTGCGGGTCTGGTGACCCGCGTCGAAATCGCCGAAGGAGCCCGGCGCGTCCCGCACGGCCTTCTGGGTGCGATACGCGAGAGCCGCAAGAAAGTGGCGCAGCATTGCTCGTTTGTCGTCCATGCTGCACCTCATGCCTCGCTGGCCAACGACACGGGCCAGTTAGGCAGTCTACCCCGGAATCCAGATGCTCCTGGCCTCAAGCACTTCCGCGCGGCCGGGCATGCTCACGATCGCGCCAGAGGCCTTGATGGCTTCAGCTACAGCTGCAGCGGCGTGCACGGCCATGTCTTCGCCCTAATCACATACTCACGGGTAGGCTGGCCAACGGACAGCGCATTAAGTTGCGAGCTGCGATGGCCGACTGTCAATGCGGCGAAGCTCAACAACCGGCCTCGGAAGCGACTAAGGCCGGTTAGTGACGCACTGACGGTCAGCTGCAGCGTTGGCCCGTGGGCTGAGGCTGTTCGCTGACTCGGTCACCGTGACGCCGATGCGCGTCGCCGGCAGCGGCCGATACCCGGTGCCACTTGGGATTGCGCCCGCCGTGACAGACCCAGACACTGGTTTGCGGTTGAGGGGCCGCGACGGTGGTGACGGTGGCACACGCCGGGAGGGCGACACAGACCAGCAGCAAACAGACGTACGCTGAGGGCTTCATTGAACTCCCTCCGACAGAGACATTGCCGCAGCCCTTGTCGTGCGACCTAACGCGCCGGAAATGAGCTGCGGGCCGCGGCGGCCGCAACCAGAGCGGGCCGCTCACAAGCCGGATCGCCGCGGCCCGTCAGCTCCATCTCCGGGTTAGGCAGCGTTCACTGCGGTGCACTCCAATTGCGCCGGAAGTTGTCGCCGAGATCAAAGATGAAATCCTTCACGAAGACAACCCGGCCGCGCTCGATGCTGACGACAGTTACGCCGCTGTTCTCCCCAACCCGCCCATCGCGGTTTGTCAGGTGCAGATTCCAGTGGACAGCGACTACGTTGGTGCCGACTATGTCGAACAGGTTCCGGACGCAGAGGTCTTGAATGTCGAAACGGATGCTCGGAAACTGCTCGAAGAACCGGCGGAACCACCCTTCGACGGCGCTCTTGCCCTGGAACGTTCCGCTTTCCGGGATTTCGCCGGGATAGACAAACACCCCGTCCTCCCGCCATGCCGACATGAACTGGTGCAGGTCATGCCGGTCCAGCGCACGGAACGCGCCCATCAGCGCCTTCCTCGCCAGAAGCGCCCCGATCATACGGACCTCCTTCTGCGGGCATACTCGCTACTTCCAACCGAACCCAGCCGGAACTACCGCCCGGAACTGATCAACGCTGCCTAACGGATCGCCAATAAGCTGCGAGCCGGCGCGTTGGGCATCTGCTCGTCAAGCCGGACGCGCACGGGCTAGGAGCGCGTCACGGGCGAGATCGAGGGCAGCGAGGGCTTGGTCGCGGCTAACGGTAGAGTACTGCTCAAGGAACCGGTCCAGAGAGTCGCGCGCCTCGAGGCAGTCGAACAGGACTTGGACGGGCACTCGGGTGCCCACGAACACCGGCGTGCCGCCAAGGATCTTGGGGTCGCTGTGAACTACCGCTGTAGCAGCAGGCATGAATGCGCTCCGGCTATGGCCGCGCACGAATAATACAGCGCGGCGCCCAGACCCGCACACCCCGCAGTCCAGCAGGCGGCACGGAGGCCATTCTGGGTTGGTGCATAACGAATCAGGTTAAGCTGCGAGCCGGCGCTTTGGCCGCGCTGGCCCATGACGTGGACGATAAGGGCCGGATTGGACGCGCGCCAGCGCGGCCAGCCGGACCGGCAGCTTCAGGCGCATGTTATACGGCATCCACCCACGCGGGCCACTGGTGGGCGAATGTGGATTCTACGAATGGATCGGGGGGGTCCTCAGCGCGGTCCGGGGAGTGCGTCGCGGGCCTTCACTTGGGCCAGCACGCGCTCGGCAAAATCGAGTCGGTTCTGAATGTCATCGAGTTCGGGGGGCCGGCTTGTGTGTTCAACGTCGGTCCGCAGTCTGTCAATCTCGCCGCGCAACAACTCGACCTCTTCGTGAAGCTCGCGCACGGCGCGTGCGGCGTCGATCGCTCCGGGACCGCGGATCCGCTTGATGGCTGCGGCGGTCACAAGTACTAGCACCGAAAGGCCAGCTGTAAAGCCAGCCAGGAGCACGAGTGCGTCGGGTAATGTCAAGGTCGCCTCACCTCCCGCGGTTGTCTTGCTGCCCTAGCCACTACCGGGGGCGCGGCCCAAATGTTTCGCCTCTTGCCAATCTAGGTCAGATGTGGCGGGGGCCGCCAGCACCGCTAGGCTATGGGTGCGCTGCCGTGCAGCATGGCCCGCATCTCCTCAATCGTCCAACCGTGATCCGTCACGCCGTTGGCCATCGCCGCACTCAGCGCGGATTCGGACTTGATAGCTGTGGTCATGCTCAGTCGGTGATGGATGCCGCATAACGACCAGCGCTTCAGTTGCGGGCCGCCCGCCATAAAGCCGGCGCCCCACACCAATCTCTGCCGGCGGCCCGGCAACTGCAAGCGCAGGTTAGGGCGCGCTAGGACTCCTGGATCGGGCCGCGGGATCCTGTCTGTAGAAGAGGCGAAGCTGCTCATACAGCTCTGGCAAGCGCTGCCGCAACCGCACGGGCGCCTCGAAGAAGACCTCCGTGGCGACGGCAAAGAACTCAGCGCGGTTCGTGGCAGCATAGGGCTCAAGCGGCGGTTCGGTCGACTCGCGTACGGCATCGTGTTCAAGCCCGAACGCAGCCTCAAACACCTGCCTCCAGTCGCGAACAGACGACGGTGATTCTAGGATCGGACTCCCGTCAAACGCGCCGTCTTCGCCATCAAGAACGTGCGCGAACTCATGCAGGACGACGTTACGTCCGCCACTGGCGTCCGCGTCTCCCCTTCGAACGCTGCTCCACGAGAGCACAACGATCCCATCCCTCCACGCTTCGCCGAGCGTCGGCTCCGGCTCCGTCTCAACGCCGCGAGTGTGCCGAGACGGCAGGTGCACCGGGACGAAGGTGTCCGGATAGATGAGCACGCGGCGAAGCGCGGTGAAACGCGGATACGGGAAATTCACAATCAACAGGCACGCGGTGGCGGCTATAGTAACCTGCATTTCCTCGGTCACCTGGAGTCCGCTGCAGCCCTCAATGGGCACTTCATGCAGGAACATCTGAACGAGCCGCAGGAGTCGCGCGCGTTCGGGTTCGCTCAGCTCGCCGGTCAAGGGGACCTGTTGTTCAAGGATCAACGGCCAGGTGTTCGGAACAGGACCTGTGGGAAGCCGCAAGGAAGGCCCCGCGGGAAGGAGGCGCAGCAGGCGCCGCGTCAGGAGAAGGAGCCCATACACGCCACCGGCCAAGACGGCGCCGGCGCCGATGGCGGCGATGAGATCAGTGATGCCGGTCTGTGCCATTCTCGAGATGCATTGTGGGAGGCACGGCCTAACGTCCTCTGGTTAACCTGCGTGCGAGCCGGCCGCACGCAAACCAATCGCCAGCGCGCAGCGGCCGCGCCCCGGCGAGCACGGCAGGTTTAACCCGGTGTTAGACCGCACCCCGGAGGGGTGCGGAGCCCGTCGCAGTCCCGTGCGCCGCATCGAACAGGACATCGGGATCCAGGTCAGCTCCGTTGGGCCATACGATGGTGCCGGCCTCAGGGTCGACCGTGACCCGACTGAAGAACGCCGGATCCTGGAGGGCCGCGAACACCCCACGGCGCCCCTCGATCCAAGGGGCGAGGTCCACCGTCCCCTCGCTGCCATCCGCGAAGGTGAGGGTGACACGGAAGCACCCGGCAACGGCGACACCTACGATGCGTGGGTTCATGGGTTACTCCAGCGGCGCAATCTTGAGCGCCGGTTCGTCGGCGTGCAAGCGGCGCCAATTCTCAAGCAACTCGTCCTCATGAAGCCTAGCCCATTCTACGACCAGCGCCAAGGCGCGCGGCGGGAGCTCACCGTCAAGCAGGCCGAAAGGCGCAATGCGGATTTGCGCCTCCTTCCCGCTATAGCTGGCGTGAAAGTGCGGCGGGTCATGGTCGAAGAAGTACATCCGAATGACGATGCCAAGGAACCGGGAGATCTCGAGCATTCAGCAATCTAGCCGACCTATCATGGTGCGGCCTAACGGCTCCGGTTTAAGCTGCGCCGCGGCTGGCGGCAACGATGCGGCCCGTACCCAAAGGCGTCAAGCGACTTGCGCGGGTGCAGGCCCGGCCGCGGCGACAGCTCCAAGCCGCAGTTAGCCGCCACGGCTACAACTGCCGGAGCAGCCGATCGTAGTCGTCGTGCGTCCCGATCCAGAACCACACAACGACGTCGCCTTCACGGACGGCAAGCGCGCGGTAACCAAGGCCAACGCGTGCGGAGAAGATCGGGCGTGAGGTGTGGACTTGCTTGAACCGAAGCCTCGGGTCGCTCGGGTCATCTCGGAACTGGCGGTAGGCGTCACGTGCACGCCCCCGAACATGCTCGGGCAGGGCCGCGAAGGCCTTCCGAAAGCGCTCAGTTGTTCGTGATGTCAAAGGGTATCGGGATCGAGCGGCTTGGTGCGGCCAGCTCGGTGCTCGGCCAGCGCCTCATCGGCAAGGCGCTCGAGCGCACCAAGCCGAGCCGCTACCGCAGCCTCCCAGCGCTCGTCGGCCGCCAGCTCCTCCAGAATCGCCGCGGCCAACGCATCCTGCTCGCGGTCCGGCAAACGCGAGGCGACGTCAAAGGCCTTCCTTAGCGCCTTGGTCATGAGGCTATCATACCCTCACGGGACCGCCCTTCGCTACCGCTGAGCCGTGTGCGGCTAACGAACAGGGTTAAGCTGCGAGCCGGCGCCTTGGCCGCGCTGGCCGTCGCCATAGAGATAGGGTTCGGATTGGGCGCGCGCCAGCCCGGCCAGCCGGCTCGGCAGCTGCATTGCCTTGATGTTTCCAAGAAGTGCCCTCAAGGGGTACCGTCTCCGCGATCGGCCAAGATCGGGATCCACCACCCAGCATCGAGCGGCTACTGGAGAAGTTCAACGTCCCCACCGTCGCTGACCTCGAGGCGTGCTACCAGCTCCAGGCGAGCTGTCATACGGCCCAACTCCAGCTGCTCACCGCGCAGATCACGACGGTCGAGCGCGCCCTGTACCCGCACCTGATCCCCAACGCCGACGTGCAGCGGCTCCTCTGGATCCCGGGCCTCGGCAAAGTGAACGCCTTTACCATCTACACCGAGATCGACGGCATCACGCGCTTCCCCTCGCCCGGGCAGTTCTTCTCCTATAGTCGCCTGGTCCCCGGCGCCGACAACTCGGGCGGCCGGACCCGACACCGCTCCGGCTCCAAGGCGGGCAACCGCTACCTCAAGCTCGCGTTCAGCCACGCCGGCATCCGCGCCGTGCAGTACTACCGCGAGATCCGAGCCCCCTTCAAGGCCAAGGCCCGGAAGAAGCCCATCAGGATCGCCCGTACGCTCGTCGCCCTCGAGTTGGCGCGCATCGTCTATCACGTGCTCACCACGCAGGAGGACTTCAACGGGCAGTTCAAGCACTGTCCGCTCAGTCGCCGGAAACACGCGAAGTGGCCACGCCGGGCAAGCCCACCGGCCTAACTGACTCCCCGCACGGGGGTCACCGCGCTTGATTGGGAAGCCCGGCGTTGTGCCAGCGACGTATCTGGGACCGCCTCGGTGAGAGGCGACAACTCGCGCGCAACGGTCGCGAGTCGGTGAGCCCATAATGGTGTTTGGACGCCACCCCGTGTGACGTTCGCCTGATACCACCGGCAATCGCCGCTTCAGAGACGCACGGTAGGAACGCCGCAACCCGGAGGAGAGCGAGCGGCGAGCTGCGCTCGCCGCGGGGGATTGACCACGCCCTCTTGACACCGCACTTCTTAATGGTGTTAGGCCGTGCGCCGTTTGCGAGTCGGCCGTGGAGGCACGGCTTCGAGGATCGCACGCAGCGCCTTGTTGACCGAGGCGGCGTCCTTGAAGGCGGCTGCTACGTCCGGCTCGAGGAGTACCACATTGGTGCCCTCGCGGTAGCGAGCGGCATACTTGCCACGAATGCCGCCGGAGAAGTCGTACTCCGGCCGCATGTCGTCAGTGTCTCTGGACCTGCTAGGCTTCCTCTTCGTAGCCATGGCGTTCGCGAGTCGTCGCGAGGCGAGCGGATATGATCCGAATCTGGTCATGGAGGTCGAGGTGCGCAACCACCACCAGGCGCCCGCGATGGGTAAGCCCGACAAGCAGCCAGCGGGCTTCCGCGTCGGAATGCGTCCGGTCCGGCACTGCGATCGACAGGAGGTCCGCGAAGGCCGTACTGGCCTCGTCGAAGCTAACCCCGTGCTTCCGGAGGTTAGCAGCGGCTTTGCCGGGATCCCACGTGAACTTGATTGCCACGAGCGCTATGTAGGTGAAGGGAGCTGTCGGCGCAACGGCCTAACGCGATGCCGTTCACTTGCGGCGTGGCCGCCGGCCACCGCGGTCGCGGCCTGCACCGAACGGCTCTGCCTGAATGCCCATTCTACATTCCGGAAGGCCGCCTGGCCACCCAACGGCGGCAACCCTCAAGCCAGTCCGGCGGCCCGCCGACAACTCCAACGGCCAGTTAGACGGCCGCGACAAACGCGTGGGTCTTGACCGACAGCCCTGGGGGCGCCATCGTGGAGCTGGGCGGTGACCGCCGGTCCAAGTACCGGGTTGGAGATCAAAGTCCCGGGGCGTCAGGACGAGTTCGTCAAGAACACGGATCCTGCTTGCAGGAGCGCCAATCTCCCTTGCGGCACCGCCCTTTTCCTTGCCCACCAAGCATCGCGGCCGCCTAACGAATAGCGTTAAGCTGCGGCGCGGCCGCCGGGAGCCGGAGCAATGTACTCAACGGTGGGCCCTCGCCAGCTCCATTCCCATGTTAGGCCGCAACGAGATAGGGTAGGGTGATCTTGCCGCGAAAAAGTGGACACCATGTTGGGCCGGTGGCAGTATACGGCCGGGAGGTGGTCCATGGCGAGGGCGCGACGACCCGAATGGGCTGCCGCTTGGTGGTGACGAGATGGCGGCGGTGCCGGCTTGACAGCGGGCGGTTCGGGGCGTATGTCCAGCCATAACTCCGCCGGAGGTCTGCATGCGTGCTTCACCCGTCCCAGCCGTCGCGGGCATCGCGCTCGTCTTCGCGATGCCGGTTCACGCCCAGATGGCTCATCCTCCCGGCATGTCTCACGCGCAGGTGGTCCAGGCCGCGAGCGGTGGCGGGCCGGAGTTCATCAGCCGGAATGCTACGATCGCGTGGATCGATTCGGCGGCGGGCGTCCATGAGATGCGTGCCGGCACCAACGGCTTCACGTGCGTGATTGTCGTCCCGGACCCGTTCGACGGGCCGATATGCGGAGATCAGAATGCGGCTGCTTGGTTGCTGGCGCTGCTCCGGCACGAGGCACGGCCACCCGCGATGAGCGCCCCCGGCATCGCGTACATGGCGCGCGGCGGGTCGCACTACGAGGACGCGGCCGGGAATGTCCTGATGGAGCACGAGCTGAGCCCGCACGCGGCTGGCTCGGCGCGGGTGCGGGAGCCAGCGCACTGGATGCTCATGTGGCCGTACGACCCGGCCGGCACCGGGTTGCCGACAAAGGAGAACGGGGCGGGCACGTACATCATGTTCGCGGGCACCCCGTGGGCGCACGTGATGATCTATCAGGACCCGAACCAGATGGCAGCGCCGGGGCGTCGGTAGCCCGGTGCTCGGGTCCGCACGGCTAGGATGAAGGATTGAGAGCTCAATGCAGGAAGTGGGGCCACCGTGCGGGCCTGTGTTGCGGCCTAACGACGTGCGGTTGAGCTGCGGCCCGGCGTCATGGCCGCAGCTGGCGCGAGGCCGTTTCTAGAAGTCATGACTCTATGGTATGGCAGCAGGCCTCGCGCCAGCAAGGCCAGCCGGGCCGGCAGCTCCAACCGCTTGTTAGACCGCGTCCTGGGACTCCTCGCTAGCCGCGAGTTCGTAAGCCTCGCGCAGCAACGGCGTGATCACGCGGAGTTCTGCACGAGTCCGGACTTTTGCCACATGCGAGACGCGCTTGTCGCCGTGGACGACCTTGATAAAGTAGGGTGCGCTGACCTCGCGACCTAGATGAATCACCACCCGCAACGCATCCCGCATCACCGTCAAATCCGTAAAGATGCGGGTCGTGCGAAACAGGGCGTACCGGTCGCGGGTGACTACCTCGACGGCGCCAAAACCCTTCACGGTTGCCTCGAGCTTCCCGTAGAGATCGACCAGCACCGGTGGCCTGTTCTTCAGCAAGACACCGCGACTGCCTACCCCACAAGCGTGGCGTTGGTTGACCTGACGAAAGGTCCGGTCACACCGTGGACATGTCCAAGTCACAACAATGTGTCCCCAGGCGAAGGCCGGAAATCACAACGCGGTCTAACGGACCGCGGTTGTGCTGCGGGCGCGCGCCTCACCCGGCGCACCTTGCCTTAACCGCCTTATCCAATCTGGCCCGGCGACGTAAGGACCGCCAGCCGCGGCGCGTCCCGACAGCACCATGTGACACTGGTGTTGCTCATGGTTCCTTCCGGAAACGACTAGCGGGTGGCCGCGGTCTAACGGATTGGTTTTAGTTGGGATGAAGCGGCTGGCCATCCACGGTCCGTGGTGGCAGAATCGCCCCACACTCTAGCACGCGGTCATAGAGCCGCAACGGGGAGGGCCAGCCGCCATGGATACGATAGGGCTTGATCTGCACAAGCGCGAGTCCCAGCTATGTGTGCTGACGGAGGACGGGGAGATCGTGGAGCGGCGGATCGTCACCAGCCGGGAGCGATTCACCGCGGTGCTTGGGGGCCGGCCACCAGCACGTGTTTTGCTCGAGAGCTCGACCGAGAGCGAGTGGGTGGCGCGGCACCTGGAGAGTTTGGGGCACGAGGTGATCGTGGCCGATCCCACCTTCGCCCCGATGTACGCCACGCGCCGGCGCGGGGTGAAGACCGATCGCCGGGACGCACGGACCTTGGCGGAGGCCTGCCGGCTCGGCGCCTACCGGCGGGCGCATCGGGCCTCGGACGCGCAGCGGCACGTGCGCGCCGACTTGGCGGTGCGGGAGGCGCTAGTTCGGACGCGGACCCGGTACGTGGCGCTGGTCAAGGCGTTCGTGCGGCGGGAGGGTCTGCGGCTGCCCAGCGGAAACGCGGAGCACACCGAACGCAAGCTCGCGGCGCTGGTGCTGCCGAGCGAGTTGACCATCGAGTTGGCGCCGTTGCGGGCGTTATGGGCGCCGCTGGACGAGCAGCTCGCCGTGGCGAACTCGCGGGTCGCGGCCGTGGCGGCGACGAATCCGGTGGTGCGGCAACTGCTGAGCGCTCCGGAGATCGGGCCGGTGACGGCGGTGGCGTTCGTCGCCACGGTGGACGACGTCACCCGGTTCCGCGGGGCGCACCAGGTCGAGGCGTACCTCGGGCTGACGCCGCGGGAGTACAGCTCGGGCGAGCGGCAGCATCGCGGGCGGATCAGCAAGACGGGCAACGTGCGGATGCGGTACCTGCTGGTCGAGGCGGCCTGGCGCGTGCTGCGCTCGAATCACACGGAGGCCGCCTCGCTGCGGGCGTGGGCGGAACAGATCGCGCAGCGCCACGGGCGCTCCATCGCGGCGGTCGCACTGGCGCGTCGGCTCGCCGGGATCCTGTACGCGATGTGGCGCGATGGCACGGACTATCGCGCCCCGCGCACGGCGGCGCCGGCGGTCGCGTAGAGCGGAGCACAATAGTGGCCTGGCGAGTGTGACCGACCCGGGCGGTGAGCGCGTCGCAGCTTATGATCGCAGGCGAGATCGTGGCTTAGGTGGCGCCGCCGCTCTTTCGGATCCTCATTTGCGCCGACGAGCTCGGCTCGTCACGCGAGAGCGCGTACAGAAGGCTGAGCGGCACCTCGACGGGGCACCAGCTGCACGGGCCACAACGCGGCCCGACAACAGAAGAAGAGCGAGAGCCCGACCGAGAGGCCGGCCTTGACGGGGTGCGCCGCTTCACAGAAAGCTGCGCCGCGGCCAACGCAGCTTTAGAGCAATGTGCACGACGCCGGGCCGCGGCGTCTGCTTCAAAACCATGTTAGGCCGCCTCGCCGCCCTGACGCGCGCGCAGCCCTCATTCATGCTTGTCCCCGGGGCCCAGTGCTGTGTGATCTCGGCTTTGTGCCAGCAATCGCTCGGCAAAGTCGAGACGCTCGTGAAGCTCCGAGAGTTGCGTTGACTGCGTGGCCAAGTTGCCCTGCGTGTCTTCAAGCGCTGCGGCCTGCTGCTCCACTTGGTCCCTGAGTTGGGCAATGTCGGATCGCGAGGCCCCGCGCCCGCCAATTGCTCCGGCTATTGCTTTCGCAACCAGGACCGCCGTGCTGGCAACTATAGCCAGGGCAACTAGAAAGACAGGCTCGGTCATAGTCCGCCGTGTCTCCGAGGTGAAACGCGTTGCGCTAGGCTCACCAGACGAGGCGTCCTAACGCAACCGGCTTCTGCTGCGCCGCGGCCGCCCGCACCGACGCCGCGACCGGGGCTGTGGCCCAGGAGTCACGCGCAGAACGTATCCCGGCCGCGGCGACAG
>Ga0214473_10008050_pt1 | contig 12490 bp, 11 predicted proteins | sample RVTome_7_FD_203509 | JGI IMG/M metagenome (GOLD analysis project Ga0214473, IMG submission 203509) | Soil microbial communities from uranium-contaminated site in the Upper Colorado River Basin, Wyoming, United States - RVT98D197 | ecosystem: Environmental > Terrestrial > Soil > Contaminated >... | reverse complement strand
AGCAGCAGGAAGATGATCGCCACGGTGACCGGCAGCACCAACCGCAGCTTCTGCGTGACGCGCTGCATGGACTCGAACTGCCCGCTCCAGACGAGCCGGTAGCCGGTGGGCAGCGTCAGCTGCTCGGTGACCGCCTGCTGCGCCGTGCGCACGTAGCCCCCCACGTCCCGACTTTCGATGTCCACGTAGACCGTCGTCGTGGGAAAGGCGTCCTCCGTCTTCACCGCCATGGGCCCCTGCACCACCTCGACCCGCGCCAGCTGGCCGAGGGGAATTTGCGCGCCCATCATCGTGGGGATGATCACCTCGCGCAGCTTCCCGAGATTGTCGCGCAGCTCCCGGGGGTACCGGACGTTGACGGCGTAGCGCTCCCGCCCCTCCACGGTCACCGCGGCGTCGATCCCGCCCACGGTGGCCATCACCGCGTCGTGGATGTCGCCGGCGTTGAGGCCGTAGCGCGCCGCCTCCGCGCGGTTGATGTCGATGTCCACGTAGTAGCCGGAGACGTTGCGCTCGGCGAAGGCGCTGCGGGTTCCGGGCACCGCCTGCACGATGCGCTCCACCCGCACGCCGAGGGCCTGAAGGGTGTCCAGGTTGGGACCGAAGATCTTCACACCCACGGCGGTCCGGACGCCGGTCGCGAGCATGTCGATGCGGCCCTTGATGGGCATGGTCCACGCGATGGTGACGCCCGGCATCCGCACGGCCCGGTCCAACTCGGCGATGAGGCGGTCGTACGTCAGCCCGGGCCGCCACTCGTCTTCCGGCTTGAGCGTGATCGTGGTCTCGTACATGTCGAGCGGCGCGGGGTCGGTCGCCGTGCTGGCGCGGCCCGCCTTCCCCAGCACCCGCTCGACCTCGGGGAAGGTCATGAGGATGCTGTCCTGGTACCGCATGATGTCCCGGGCCTGGGCGATGGACACCCCCGGGACGGTGGTCGGCATGAACAGCACCGAGCCCTCGAGCAACGGCGGCATGAACTCGCTCCCCAGCCGTTTCCAGGGCACCACGGTCACCCCGAGCACCACCGCGGCGCCCGCGATGACGACCCAGGGCGAGCCCAGCGCGAACCGAATGATCGGCGTGTAGACCCACTGGAGTGCCCGATTGATGGGATTCGCCCGCTCGGACCGGATCTTCCCCCGAATGAGATATCCCATCAGGACGGGGACCAGCGTGATGGACAGGAAGGCGGCGCCCGCCATGGCAAACGTCTTGGTGAAGGCCAGGGGCTTGAACAGCCGTCCCTCCTGCTGCTCCAGCGAGAACACGGGCAGGAAGCTGAAGGTGATGATGAGCAACGAGAAGAAGAGCGGGGGGCCCACCTGTTTCGAGGCCGCCAGCGCGATGTCCCACCGGGACGCGCCGGGCTCGGCATGCTCCAGGTGCTTGTGCATGTTCTCGATCATCACGATGGCGCCGTCCACCATGGCCCCGATGGCGATGGCGATCCCGCCCAGGCTCATGATGTTGGCATTGACCCCGATCCATCGCATCACGATGAACGAGATGAGGATGCCGAGCGGCAGCGTGATGATCGCCACGAGCGCCGAGCGGAAGTGCAGCAGAAACACGACCGCCACGGCCGCGACGATCAGGGACTCCTCGATCAGCTTGTCGCGCAGCGTCTCGATGGCGCGGTGGATCAGGTCGCTCCGGTCGTACGCGGTGCGCAGGCGCACTCCGGGCGGGAGCCCCTCCTGGATCTCGACCAGCCGGGCCTTGACCGCCTCGATCGTCTTCAGGGCATCGGTCCCGAACCGCATGACCACGATGCCGGCCACCACCTCGCCCCTCCCGTCGAGGTCGGCGGCGCCGCGCCGGGGGGCGGGACCGATCTGCACGGTGGCCACGTCCGCCACCCGGATGGGCGTGCCGTTCATGGTGGCGCCCACCGTCACGTTCTCAATGTCGCTCACGCCGTCGAGATACCCGAGCCCGCGGATCATGTACTCCCGGCCGCCCATCTCCAGCACCCGGGCGCCGATGTCCACGTTGTGCATCCCGATCGCCTGGGCCACGCGGGTCACGGGGATGTTGAACGCCCGGAGGCGCTCCGGATTCACCTCGACCTGGTACTGCTTTTGGTAGCCGCCCAAGCTCGCGACCTCCGAGACGCCGGGGACCGCGGTCAGCTGGTACCGCAAGTACCAGTCCTGAAGCGTGCGGAGTTGCGAGAGGTCCAGGCTGTCGGACTCCAGCGTGTACTCGAACACCCAACCCACGCCGGTGGCGTCCGGCCCCAGCGTGGGCTCGACGCCGCGCGGCAGCCGCGTGCGGATACCGTTCAGGTACTCGAGCACCCGCGAGCGCGCCCAGTAGATGTCGGTCCCGTCCTCGAAGATCACGTAGACCAGGCTCAGCCCAAAGAACGAGAACCCGCGCACCACCCGCGACCCGGGGACCTTCAGCATCTCGGAGGCGATAGGGTAGGTGATCTGATCTTCGACGATCTGCGGCGCCTGCTCGGAGAAGTCGGTCTGGACGATGACCTGGACGTCCGACAGGTCGGGGATGGCGTCCAGCGGGGTCGTCCGCATGGCCCACACGCCCGCCCCGATCAGGGCGACGGTGCCGAGCAATACCAGGAACCGGTTGCGGAGCGACCAGGCGATGATCTGGCTAATCATGGCCGCGGTGCTCCGAGGGCGGCGCCGACTTGGTCGTGTCCCGTGGCGGCGTCTGCGTACCCTGGCCGCCGTGCTGCATGCCGGGCATCCCGGCGCCGGTGCTGCCGAGCCGCGACTCCGCGTCCACCAGGAAGTTGGCTGCGCCCACGATGGTCTCGCCCTCCTGCAAACCGGAGAGGACGTGCACCCGGTCGCCGGCGCGGGTTCCGAGCACCACGTCCCGCGGCGTCAGCATCCCGTCCGCGTCCCGCACGAACACCAGGTTGCGCTCGCCGGTCACCACCACCGCCTCCATCGGCACCGCCAGCACGCCCCGACCGATCACCGCATCGAAGTAGATCGTGGCGAACATCCCCGGCTTCAGTCGCCGGTCCCGGTTAGGCACGGTCACGCGGACCCGGTTGGTCCGGCTTTCGACGTCCACGGTGGGATACACGAAGCTCACGCGCCCCATCACGTGCTCGCCCGGATACGCAGCCACTTCGATGTGGGCCTGGCCGCCCGCGCGCACCAGCCGCAGGTCCTGCTCGAACAGCTCGCCTTCGACCCAGACCTCGGATAGGTCTGCGATCCGGTAGAGCCGCTCGCCCGGCATCACCCGCTGCCCCTCGAGCACGTCCTTCTCGAGCACGATGCCGTGCACCGGCGAGGCCAGCGTGAGCGTCTTGGTCACCTGCCCCGACTGCTCCAGCGTCGCGATCTGCTCGGCCGAGATGTCCCAGTACGTCAAGCGCCGCCGGGCCGCGTCCAGCGTCGCCTGCGCCCCGCGCCAGGCTTCCGGCGCCGAGGAATCCACTCGCGCCGCGAGCCGCTTGGCGGTCAGGAATTCCTCCTGGGCCGCCACCAGCATGGGGCTGTAGATCGCCAGCAGGGGCTGCCCGCGCCGAACGGCCGCTCCGGTCGTGTTCACGAACAGGACTTCCACGAACCCTTCGATCTTGGTCGTCACGTCCGCCAGCCGGGACTCGGCCGGCATGATCTGGCCCACCGTGCGGATCTCCTTGGTGAGCGTTTCCCGCCGGACGGTGGTATACACCACGCCGAGGGCGCGCTCCTGGGCCTCGGTGAGATGCACCGGCTGCCGGAGCGCCTGCCCCGACGTGTCGGTGGCGCCCTGCCCACCGCCCGCCTGCATGCGCGCGTGCTCCTCGGCCGTCATCTCCCCGGCCGCGGCCTCGCCGCCGCCGCCCCCATCCCCACCGCCTCCACAGGCGGCGACCAGCAGAGAGACCGCGCCCACGATCACCCAACGCCCGATCATCGCGCGCCTCCTTCGCCACCCACCAGCGCCTCGATCTCCGCCGCGGCCTGCTGATAGGCCGCCGCCAGACGCACCAATTCGATCTCGTAGCGATTCACCATCATCTCACTCTCCACCAGCGTCATGTAGTTCACCCGCCCCACCCGGTACGCCGACAGCGCCGCTTCCACGGCGGCGCGCGCCTGGGGCAGGATGGAGCTGTCGTAGAGCTCGGCCAGACTGCGCGCCCGCTCCGCCTCGGCCCGCCGCTCGGTAAGCTCGGCGAAGGTCTCGTTGTACAGGTCGCGGGCCATGGCTTCCTCGCCCGCCCGCATGGCCGCCATCTCCCGCCGCATGGGGAGCTGCTTGGCCCCCGCCCAGAGCGGGATGGTGATCCCCAACATCACGGTCGCCATGTCGTCGAACTGCGGTCGCTGGCCGTACGCCAGCTGCACCATGAAGTCGGGATACAGCTCGCGCCGCGCCGCCCGGTAGCCAGCCTCCGCCGCCTGCACCCGCTGGTACGCCGCCTGGAGCGCCGGCCGTCCCGCGGCGGCCCGGGTCATCAGCGAGTCCACGCCCGGCAGCGGCGGCCCCGGGACGGCCAGCTCGAGGGGCCCGATCGGGTCGCTCCCGCCCCGTCCCATGAGCGCGTTCAGCCGCGCCGCCATGGCCAGTCGGTCCTGCTGCATGACCACGATGTCTTCGGTCATGCGGGCCACGGCCACCTGGGCCTGGAGCACGTCCTGCTGCAACCCCTCGCCCACTGAGTACATGGCCTGCGACACCTGGAAGAAGTCCCGCAAGAGCCCGCGGGTCCGATCCATGATGGTGATCGCGCGATCCACGTACGCCAGCTCGGCGTACACGGACTTCACCCGGCTCACCAACCGCACCTCGGCATCCACGGCGTCGAGGGCACCGGCCCGCGCCAGGTGACCGGCCCGCTGCTTGCTGTAGCCCAGCTTGCCGGGCCACGGCAGCATCTGGGTGAGCCGGACCTCGTTCATGGTCATCGGCTCGGCCGCGCCGAAGTTGGGCAGCATCCGGTTCACCAACCCGAACGCCAGTTGGGGGTCCGGCAGCGCGCCCGCCTGCGGCACCCGCTCCGCCGCTGCGTCCGCACTCAGCCGGGCCCCCTGAAGCATCGGGTTCGCCGAGCGCGCAGCGGCCACGGCAGCCGCCACTCGGAGCGTGTCGCCCGATGGCGTCTGCGCCGAGGCCGCGCCAACCCAGAAGAGCACCAGGGCCAACGGCGCCCGCAGCCGCTTTACGGTCCGCCCGCCCCACGGCCTCCGACAGGGGAGTCCCATGTCTCGCGATGCCAGCACGCCACCGACCTCGTATGAAGTCTCGTTAGGAAAGAAAGGTCCCCCGCACTCCGGGAGTCCATAGCACGGGCCGGACCAGCGCGGCCGGCGTATGTATCCGATGATTCCCCAATCGGTTGCCACCGCGGCCTGGCCCCGGCCGAATGGACAAGAGCGCGGTTCGGCGCGGACAACGGGGCAAATGCCCCGTGTCATCGGCGGCGGGTCCTTGAGAACGGCTTGACCGTCGGCCCACGGCCGGTGCGTCAGGCGCGGGAAATCCCCCGTCGGGCGCGCGGTCTCACGCGAAGCGGGTCCGGCCAACCCCGCCGCGCGCGCCGCAAGCACCGTGATGGCGGCGGGTTGAGGGGTGGGGCGCCCGGGCACCGCTCCTGCGATAGCTGACGCTGCCGCCGACGGCGGCGAGTACCCTCCGCAACCTGCGAGGGACCCACAAACTCAGAAGCAAAGGGCAGGATATGAGACGCGCAGTTCCCCTCTTCCTGATGATCGGCGGTCTCGGTGCCGCTGCGTCGTGCAGTGACGCGACCAACCCGGATGGCGGCACCATCGTGGCGTCCGTCGTTCCCGACGGAGGCGCGACCGACGTGGATCCCGCCGGCCCGATCGCGCTCACCTTCAGCGGCCCGATGCGGGCCGGGATGGAGGACTACATCGCGATGCATCGCGGTGAGGTCGCCGGTCCCGTGGTGCCAGGCTCCTGGGCCTGGTCGGATAACCGGACTCGCTTGAGCTTCACCCCCACCAGCCCGCTCGACGCCGGGACGGCGTACAGGATCCACCTGGGCGGCGGCATGATGGACGCCGGCGGGCGCGCCCTCGGCTACGAGCATTGCCTGGATCAGCACGGCGGTCGTTGGGCCACCGACCAGATGACGGGCGGCAACGGCGGCATGATGGGTTCCGGGTGGCAGCACGCCAACGGGACGTACGGCATGACGTTCACGTTCACGACCCGCTGATTTCCAGCCGGACTATCGCCGGGCGGTCGCCGCGACCGTCCGGCGGCTCCCCTGATCGAGATCGCGCGGGTCGCGGCCCCCGGCAACCCACACCACATACCGGCAAGCTCCATCCGAAGTAATGCGGATTGACGCGGCAATGCGGGAGCGATTTATTCGTCTTGGGAGCTACCTGCGATTGATTCTCATTTACAACCAATTCAAATGCGCAACCAGCTGATCCTGATCATCTTAGCAGCGGTAGCCGGCCCTGCCGCTGCCCAGAGAGCCGATGGCGAGGCCAGCCACCGCCACTCGCCTGACGGGGAGCTCGAACGCCGGGTCTGGATGATGGGGACGGTCCTGACGGCCCAGGTTGCCGGGAACCGGGCGGTCGCCGCTGCCGCGACCGAAGCCGCGTTCGCCGCTGTGCAGGACATCGATGGACTCCTCAGCACGTGGATCGCCGAAAGCGAGATCTCCGGCTTCAACCACAGTCCGATTGGGACGCCCGTCGCGCTCTCTCCCGCGCTCGATGCCCTGCTGTCCCCCGCCTTTCTCCTCGCCGACTCCACCGGCCGCGCCTTCGACCCGACCGTCGGGCCGCTGGACGACGCGTGGGACCTGCGCGGTGCGGGACGCATTCCCGACCTGTCGGCGCTGCGGGACGCCCTCGCCGCCACCGGCGCCGAGGGCGTCACCGACGGCGGCGGGGTGCTGATCCGGCGCCATCCGGCCGCGTGGATTGACACCGACGGCTTCGGCAAAGGCGCGGCGTTGCGGGCCGCCGCGACCGCCTTGGCGGCCCACGGCGTGACGTCAGCGCTGCTCAACTTTGGTGGTCAGGTGTTGGCCATCGGCTCCGCCGCCGACGGCGACGCGTGGGAGATTCCGGTCGCCGATCCCCGTGACCGCGGGCGTCCCGCCGCCACTCTCCGACTCCGCGACCGCTCGGCCTCGACGTCCTCCCAGTCGGAGCGCGGCGTGTTGGTCGCCGGTACGTGGTACGGGCACGTCCTGGACCCCCGGTCGGGACGGCCGGTCCCGCCCTGGGGCAGCGTCACCGTCGTCCATGCCGATCCACTCTCGGCCGACGCCCTGTCCACCGCCCTCTTCGTCATGGGTCCCGACCATGGACTCCCCTGGGCCGAGGCGCATGGCGTCGCGGCCCTCTTTCTCATCGACACGCCCGCCGGGCTCATCGCCCGGACCACGACCGGATTGGCCGGCCTCGTGGCGGGCGCCCTGCCATAGGAGGCTCAACCAGTGCGCGCACTGATCGTCATTGCCCTCACGGCATTCATCGTCGCCCTGCCCCTGGCGGCCCAGGAGCAGGACACCACGGAGATCGCCCGGCTCCGCCGGCAGATCGAGGCCGTCACCCGGGAGCTGGAACGCCTGTCGCTGGGCACCGAAGTCGCGATCCCCGCCGACACGCCCATGCGGGGCCTCGGACCCGCCGCCTCCAAGGTGTACCGGTCCCGCGGAGGCGCCTCGATCGCCGGGTATGGGGAATTCGTCTTCGACCGCTTCGCCGCGCGCCGCCAGGACGGCTCGCCCTCGAACCTCGACAACCGGCTCGACGCGCTGCGGGCGATCGTCTACCTGGGCTACCGGTTCGACGACCGGTTCCTGTTCAACTCGGAAATCGAGTTCGAGCACGGCTCGACCGACGACGGCGTGGGCGAGGTGGCGGTCGAGTTCGCCTACCTGGAGGCCCGGGTGTCGCCCGCGCTGGGGTTTCGGGGTGGGCTCCTGCTGGTCCCCATGGGCTGGATCAACGAGCGGCATGAGCCCCCCACGTTCTTCAGCGTCCGCCGGCCCGAGACCGAGCAGCGCGTCCTGCCCTCCACCTGGCGCGAGAACGGGCTCGGCGTCTTCGGCGACGTGGGACCGGTGACGTACCGGGCCTATCTGCTTACCGGCTTCGACGCCGTGGGCGACCGGGGCTCGGTGGCATCGGGCTTCGGGGCCGCCGGATTGCGCGGCGGCCGCCAGAGCGGGGCGCGCGCGCTGGCCGAGGACTGGGCCGGGGTGGCCCGGGTGGACCTGGCGGCCGGTCGCGCGATCACGGTGGGGGTGTCGGCCTACCTGGGGCAGGCGGGTCAGAACGCCACCGTGCCGGGCGGGACGCTGGGCGCCAGGACCTTCATCGGCGACGGGCATGCCGAATTCCGTTCCGGTGGGCTCTGGGCCCGGGGCGTGGCGGCGCTCGCGACCGTGGATCAGGCCGCCGAGATCAACGCGCTCAAGGGCCTCACCGGCTCGGCGTCGGTAGGGGAGCGCCTGGTGGGGTGGTACGTCGAGGCGGGGTACGACGTGCTGCGGCACGTGCGGACCGGCCAGGCGCTGATTCCCTTCGTCCGCTACGAATCGCTCAACACGCAGGACCGCGTCCCCGCGGGGTTCGCGGCCGACCCGGCGAACGACCTGGAGGTCATTACCCTGGGCGGCATGTGGAAGCCCATTCCCCAGGTCGCCGTGAAGGCGGACTACCAGCTGCGCCGGAATGCCGCCCGCACCGGGGTGGACCAGCTCGGTGTCGGGCTGGCGTACCTGTTCTAACGTGCGCCCGACCGCGGGCGCGGTGGTCCTCGCCGCGGTGGCGACGGGGGCGGGGGTGCTGGATGCCCAGGTGGGGCGCCTCACCCAGGACGAGGCCCTCCGCCTGGCGTTCCCGCCGCCCGCGCGGGTGGAGCGCCAGACGGCGTTCCTCGGCGACGCCCAGCTGGCAGCGGCCCGCGAGCGGGCCGGGCCGGATGTGCCGATCGAGCAACGGGTGGTGACCTACTACACCGCGACGCTCGAGGGGCGGTCCCTGGGCGCGGCGTACTTCGACGCGCACCGCGTCCGGTCGCTGGCCGAGGTGCTGATGGTGCTGGTGAGCCCGGACGGACGGGTCCTGCGAGTCGAGATCCTGCGGTTCGACGAGCCGCCGGAGTACCGGGCGCCGGCCGGGTGGCTGAGGCAGTTCGAGGACGACTCCCTCGGCGACCGGCTGTCGCTCAAAGGCGACATCGCCACCATGGCCGGGGCGACGCTCACCTCGCACGCCGTGGTCCGGGCGGTTCGGCGAGTGCTGGCGCTGCACGCGGCCATCGCGGGGGGGACCCCGTGACGCCGTTCGAGCGCTGGAGCGTTCGGGTGACGGCACTGCTGGTGACGGTGACGGGGCTGGCGTACGGCTGGATGAAGTACCTCCTGTCGCCGACCCAGCCGTGGGACGCGGTCAATCATCCGCTGCAGCCGCTGGTGCTCAAGCTGCACATCCTCACGACACCGCTCCTGGTATTCGCGCTCGGCATGATTGCCGTGGGTCACGTCTGGCGGCACCTTCGCGAGCAGGGCCGGGCCAGACGGCGATCCGGCTGGATCGCCCTGGTCACCGCCGCCACGATGATCGTCACGGGGTATCTCATCCAGGCCGTGACGCACGAGCGGTGGCTCTTCTGGCTGGCGATGGGCCACGTCGCGACGGGCGCGGGCTTCGCCCTGGGGCTGTTGGTGCACCAGGCGGCCACCCACCGTGCCTCGCCGCGGGCCGGGGCGTGAGCGACCGCGCCCGGCAACCGTCACGAGCCGTGCGCGACGATATCAGCCTTGGTGCTCTCGACGATCGCCACCAGCTCCTGCTGCTCCGCCGCCGGCACCTTGAAGTGGCCCAGCACCTCCTGGAACACCCGGACCATCTCCCGCCATTCGCGGTCGGAAATGTTGAGGTGGGCGTGGGACTGCTTCATCGTGCGCCCCGTGTAGGTGCACGGGCCACCCGTGGCCTGGCACACCAGCGTGCTCACCTGAAACTTGAGGCCGGCCGCGGGTACCCGCGCCCGGGCCGCCGCAATCGCGGGATTCGCGTTGAGCACGTCGTTCACCAGCAGGCGGTTGATGAACTCATCCACCACCGCCGCGATCGGGTACACGCCGCCGAGGCGATCGTAGAGGGACTTCTGACCGGGCGGAGCCTGAGCCGGGGCGGCGGCCGGCAGCGCCGTCAGGGCCAGCATCGCGGCGGCGATGGTGAGTGTGGGGCGAAGCGCGGGCGACGACATGTGACCTCCTGAACGGGGATGAAATCGCTAGGATTTACGGGCACGAAAAACGATCGACCGGGCGCCGAATCCCGCCGCCACCTTTCGCGTCTCGGGGCTCTCACTCCGGGCGAAATAGTCACAGCGGCCCAGGACCTCGATCTCCACCAAGCCGGCCTGTTCGAAGCCCATGAGGCAGTCGCGCTCCGTGGTCGCGCCCACGATGCACTCGGCCCAGAGCTGGGGCTGGCTCCGGCAGGCCTCCGACGGCAGCGTTCCCACCACGATGTCGGCCATCTGAAGCCGGCCGCCCGACCGCAGGACCCGGGCAATCTCCGCGATGGCCCGGGGCTTGTCGGGCACGAGGTTGATGACGCCGTTGCTGGTCACGACATCCACGGACGCATCGGGCAGCGGGATCTCCTCTGCGTTCCCATCCAGAACCTCGACCGGCCCCGCCCCCATGGCGCGCGCATTCCGCTCCAGCTTGCGGCGCATCGCCGCGGTCATGTCCAGCCCGATGACCCGGCCGGAAGGGCCGACGAACGTCGCGGCGATCAACGCGTCCGTGCCCGAGCCCGAGCCCACATCGAGCACGGTGTCACCGGTGCGGATCACCGCCGTGGCAAACGGGAACCCGACCCCGGCGAACGACTCGACGGCGGCGGCGGGAATGCCGTCCAGCAGCTCGGCCGGATAACCCACGTACTCGCACGCCAGCCGGCCATGGGGGAAGTGAAAGCGCTTCTCGGGATGGGCGGCCACGTCGGTGTACATGGCGCGGACGGCGTCGAAGATGACGTCGCGCTGACTACTGGTGATCACGACCATGACGGCCTCCTACTCCGGATGCGGCGCCGACTCTCCGCCGCGCGTGAAGTGCCGGACCAGGTCCGCGAGGCGGGCGCCGAATTCGGGATCCGGCTCCCGCCGGCCCAGACCCGCGAGCCGGGAATGGAGCAGCCGATGGAACTCGGCCCGGGAATAGCAGCTCCGGCACGCCTCGAGGTGCCGCTCCACATCGAAGTGCTCGTTCCGATCCAGCTCGCCATCCAGGTACGCCGCCAGCAGGCGCAGCGCGTCCTCGCAGCGGGTGATCCCCTCAGTCCCTTCCATCATCCCCCCCTTGGCCCGTCGGATTCGCCGGCGCTTCGCAGTCCCGCGTCCACCGCGTGCTGCCAGAGCGCCCGCTGGAGCAGGGACCGGCCGCGGGCCAGCCGCGAGCGCACGGTTCCGATGGGGATCGCCAGGATCCCGGCGATATCGTTGTAGGAAAACCCCTGCAGGTCGGCGAGGACCACCACGACGCGGAAATGCTCGGGAAGCGCATCTACCGCGCGCTCCAGATCCTCCCGCAAGAGCTTGTCGAGGAATTCCTGCTCCGGGTTGCTGCCCCACCATAACAGGAACGGCTGGTGCAGCCGCTCGAAGAGGGAGAACGCGTGTGCCCCCTCCTCGTCATAGGACTCCTCGGTCGCCTGGGCGCGCAAGGACCGGCATCGGCTGACGAAGCAGTTGTGCAGGATCCGGAAGACCCAGCCCCGGAAGGACGCGCGGTCCTGGAGGGACGCGAGATGGGTCCAGGCGTTCCCGACCGCGTCCGCCACCAGATCCTGGGCGTCCGCGTCGTTGCGGGCCATGCGGAGCGCGGCCCCGTAGAGGTCCGGGATGAGCCGCTCGGCCTCCGTCTCGAACCACGACACGCGGTCCGTCAAGTGATTGGTCATAACGCCCGGCATGGCTGGGGGTCCGGTCGGGTCACTGGAAACGACGCACCGACGCCGGAAAAGTTCCCGGGGACGCCGCCGGCTCAGCGGCGAGCGCCGAGCCGGGAGTTCACTCGCGACGCTTCGAGGCCGCGGGCCGCCGGTCTATTTGCCCGTATGACACACCGCGCAGTTCACCTCGCGCCACATATCGCCGATATCGACGGGATGCCGGAACTCCAGGCCTTCCGGCGCGATCGTCCCGCCCGCGGGTCCCTCCCCCTGCGAGATAATCGTGTGGCAGGCGGTGCAGCTGTGGCTGATGACCCGGCCGTCGGCGCTCTTGTGCTGGCCGTCGTGGCAGCGGTAGCACCCCGGGAAGATCGTGTGGCCGAGGTTGTTGGGATACTTCTCCCAGGTCACCTTCATCTCGGGAAAGAAATTGGTGCGGTAGATCCGCTGCACCTCGGCCACGGCCTGCTCGACGTCGGCCGGGGCGACGTGCCCGCCGTACTGCGCCCTGAGACTCGAGTCGATCGCCGCCAGGGCCTGGGGCGTGTGCTGGTACTCCGCCGTCAGCAGCCCCACCGCCGCCTGCTTGATGGACGGCA
>Ga0214473_10008049_pt1 | contig 12492 bp, 8 predicted proteins | sample RVTome_7_FD_203509 | JGI IMG/M metagenome (GOLD analysis project Ga0214473, IMG submission 203509) | Soil microbial communities from uranium-contaminated site in the Upper Colorado River Basin, Wyoming, United States - RVT98D197 | ecosystem: Environmental > Terrestrial > Soil > Contaminated >... | reverse complement strand
CTGCAAGCGCCGTTTTGCCAATACCAGTGAACCATTTGGAGAAATCGTTCTCCCCGCGTTCCAATCTAAGCTTTGCATCGAAGACATGGTAATAGATCGAAGTCACACTCACACGCCCCAGCATGTCTCTGAACTCCGTCAGATTCTCTGCGACATATGGGGTCGGCAGTGCGAACGTGCGCGAGGCCATGAAATGAAATTCTTCCCCGCGAGGGCAGTCTGTTACCTTTTCCAGGCTCGTGAGATGTGCTTCAATCAGCGCAACAAACTTCTCCCTCAACTTGAAGATGCTCTGGAATTGAATCGTGTCGACGCTCGACAGTTGCTCGCCGAGTACGGCATCATTCAACACCTCACCCACCCAATACGCGAAGTCGTTGGGAGGTTCAGGCGAGAGATAATGGTGCTGCTGAAGAAACCTATGCGTATGGTAGTAGATGCACGACTCCGGCACACTCCTGATCCCTTCCAACAATCCTGGGACATTCTTCGCCTTATGACCTAGAAGAATGGTTTGATCAAGCTTTGTGTGGAAGTGAAAGGCACTCATTGCTTCATTCTTCCTTTATACGCAGCAAGTTGCCCTGAGCCCTTTTGGTCGACCGGTCCCAGGTCGTCGTCGTCGATGAAATCGCTGCTCAAGAACGCTCAGCGTCCGAAATCCCTTCTCCAGTGGCGATCAGCTGTGGGTCTAGAAAACCCCTAACAATTTCAGCGCGATGCCGAAGACCCCCAAAGCGATGGCCCCTATAACTAGAATAAGCTGCCATGGCAACCCCGCGATCTCAAGTCCTCGAGATTCGCCCAAATGGGCGATTTCAGTTTTTGCTGTTTCTACGTGTTTGACTTCCGTTCGAGGTCGCCCATGGCTGCTATTGCTGGCAACAGAGTCGGCACGCCCGAGTTTGAAATCCTTCTTGGCTTCAGTTTCATGTGTATTCTTGTTTTGAATGTGTGCCATTGCTAAACCCTCCATCGCAAAAGTACATCGGACCAAACGACACACCCACGTCATTCCATGATCAAACGAATTCTCACACGTGGATCACTGGCCAGCGTAGAGTGTGCCCCTTTTCGTCAAAGATCTGAATTTGGATTGATCAATACTTCTGGAAATCGTCCTTACCGAAATTGTACAACTCCAGAAATAAATATTCGGGCAAAGACGAATTGAGAGCTTATGCTACCGGAGGAGCCCGGTCACAGATAGAAGAAGTGCAATAGGAAGAAGATGAAACACTCTGCGCGAGCTCATGAACAAGAGAATGTTGCGGGATATTTGAAGGAAACTCTGCAAAACATCCAGTCTCAACAGGAATCGTAAGCGGTTTGACCAACGGGATATGCCGCCGCTGAACGATCACCTTCTTGGGAACATCTTTCGCCTGGCCGGTGTCCGTCGCGAACCCTGCCGGACCCGATCCCGTGTAGGTTGGAGTGATCTGACTCACCATCGTCGAACTGGACGCGGCCAGGTATACGATGGTCAATACGAGGAACGATATGTAACGGATTGCTTTCATATCCCAACTACATCCTAGCAATTTTTCAGAAAAAAGCAAGCAGTTGGGTGATGTTACAACTGTAACACTACCAGCAGTTGCGGTCCGGTGACAGGCTAGACCCCTTGCCCACCGCTTCAACATCACGCTGCAACAAGAGGGAGCGTCCTCCACTCCCGTGGAGAAGAACTTGTCTTAACGGGCTGTCACTGTCAATTTCATAGGCAGAATTCCACATAATTTGGAAAGCGTGACGAGGAATTTTGACTTTTTTTTTGTACATTGGACCCAGAATTCCGGTTCCTCTTCAAAGAGATAGATGCCTCTATCGCATGGGCGGGCCTACAGGTATCGGCGCGAGGATGAGATGAGGCTGCCACCTGGAGTACATTTCCCGGTTTTTTTCATAATACACAAACGAAGGAAAGGAGTATCACAGCTCATATGGAACTAAACATCATCCTGGGCGCCAGCGTCATAGGACTCTTATTTGCCCTGTACCTCATTCGTGATGTCATGAAGCGTGACACAGGAACGCCAAAGATGCGTGAGATTTCCGATGCAATCAAAGCCGGTGCCGAAGCATTCCTGCGGAGGCAAAATCGTACCATCATCTATCTTGCGTTTGCATTGGCATGCATCATTTACATCCTCTATGCGTTCGTGCGTGCGCACAATGAACATGATCCCGCGAGTGCTTCCGACCTCGCACTCTGGACAACTCTTTCGTTCGTGCTTGGCGCTGCGTGTTCAGTTGCAGCGGGGTATATGGGAATGTGGGTGGCCATCAGGGCGAACATTCGGACCGCCGCGGGCGCAACAAAAGACATGAATAGTGCATTGCAGCCTTCACTCCGGGGCGGGGCCGTATCCGGGTTTTTCGTTGTTGCGATGAGTTTGCTCGGCGTCGCCGGACTCTTTGCGATTGTGCAGGCAACCGGTGTGGCGCAGGATGTTACCAAGATTCCCCTGCTCATCGTCGGCTATGGCTTTGGCGCGAGCTTCGTAGCCCTGTTCGCTCAACTCGGTGGTGGTATATATACGAAAGCAGCGGATGTCGGTGCAGACCTTGTCGGAAAAGTCGAGGCGGGGATACCGGAAGACGACCCACGAAACCCTGCCGTCATTGCTGATCTCGTTGGCGATAACGTCGGGGATTGTGCAGGACGCGGGGCGGACCTGTTTGAATCGACCGCCGCGGAGAATATCGGCGCAATGATCCTTGCTGCCGGATTGTACACCGCAAATCAAGCCACGTTTGCCGCGCAGAATCTTTCGTTGCTCGGCGTTCTTCTCTTCCCTCTCGTTGCGCGTGCCTTCGGCATCATCGCCTCAATCATCGGTATCATGTCGGTGAAGACGAATGACAAGGAGGATCCGATGAGGGCATTGAGCCGCGGGTATTACGTTACTGCGATTCTTGCAATGATCGGATTTTACTTCGCCTCCCGGTGGCTTCTCGGTGGTGAATATTATTTCAACTTCTTTTTGTGCGGCCTGATCGGCGTGCTCACGTCCGTTGCATTTGTTATCATCACAATCTATTACACCGATTATCGGTATCGACCGGTTCAATCAATTGCAAAGGCATCACAAACCGGTCCGGCAACAAACATCATCACGGGCGTGGCAATCGGCATGGAGTCGACGGGCTACCCAGTACTTGTTATCGCTGCTGCCATTGTGGGAGCCTATTTTCTGGGCGAACATTCCGGGTTGCAGCATGCGGGACTCTTCGGGACCGCCGTCGCAACCATGGGCATGCTTGCCAGCGCTGCGTATATTCTCGCGATGGACACGTTCGGCCCGATCACGGACAATGCCGGCGGTATTGTGGAAATGAGCCAGCAGCCGGAAGCAATTCGTGAACGGACTGATCGATTGGATTCCGTCGGCAACACAACCAAAGCGCTCACGAAGGGATATGCAGTGGGTTCTGCAGCCCTGGCTGCTTTTCTGCTCTTCAGTGCATACCTGGATGAGGTAAAAGTGTACATGCCTTCGTTCACCGGCATCATCAACCTGACCAAGCCAGAGGTCTTCGTGGGAGCGATGTTCGGGGCGGTGCTCGTGTTCCTCTTTTCATCTTTCGCAATCAAGGCGGTGGGACGAGCAGCATACTCAATCATCAACAATGTTCGTGACCAATTCAGGAATGACCCCGGCATCATGAAGGGAACGTCAAAGCCCGACTACGGTCAGTGCGTTGACATTGCGACAAAGGCGGCTCTCAAAGAGATGATCTTGCCCGGTCTCCTTGTTGTGGGAATGCCGGTTGCGGTAGGACTTGTCTTTAAATGGCTTTATAATGCAGCAGGCCAACCTGCCTTCGGGGCAAGCGGAGCCGAGGTCGTCGGAGGCTTGCTTATGGTCGGTACGATTGTCGGCATTCTCATGGCGTTGTTTCTTAACAACGGTGGAGGAGCATGGGATAACGCAAAGAAGTATATCGAGACAGGTGCTTTGGGAGGCAAGAAGTCTGACCCTCACAAAGCGTCCGTGGTCGGCGATACTGTTGGCGATCCGTTCAAGGACACCGCGGGACCATCACTGCATGTGCTGGTAAAATTGCTGAGCACAATTACGTTGGTGTTGGCTCCTCTGTTTATCTGACGCACAATCACCTCACAGCAAAAATCCCGTTCCGGGCAATTGGAACGGGATTTCTTTTTTCTGACAGACTGGACAGGACAACACGAAACAGGTTCCGGGCTACAACTCCCCCTTGGGGTCGCGTGTCATGAGATCGTGGCAGGCAACAAGCGGATCTTTCCCTTCGAACAGTATCCTGTGCACCTCCGCAATAATCGGTACCTCCACGCCGACACGTTTTGCCAATTCGTAGGCTGACCGTGTTGTTTCCACTCCTTCCGCAACCATCACCATCCCGGCGAGGATGTCCGAGAGTTTTCTCCCTTTCCCAATCTCAACACCCACATATCTGTTGCGGCTGTGGCGGCTCATACAGGTCACCATCAGGTCGCCAATACCTGAAAGGCCGGAGAACGTGCGCACATGGGCACCCATCCCAACACCGACACGGGCGATCTCCGCTATCCCCCGGGTCATCAGAGCTGCCTTCGTGTTATCCCCGAGATGGGCACCGTCAACAATACCTGCGGCGATTGCGATGACATTTTTGAGCGACCCGCCGATTTCAACTCCGCGCACATCAGTGCTCTCATACACCCTGAAGTGCGGTGCCATGAAAGCGGCCTGCACCGCTTTCGCAGTTGCAACATCCGTTGATGCGGCCACCACTGTCGTAGGAATCCTCTGGCTCACTTCTTCGGCGTGGCTTGGACCAGAGAGCGTTGCAATGTTGCCGGGTGGCAACTGTGGCATTGCATCGTGCAGCATTTCGGACATCGTCATCAGTGTGCCGTTTTCAATTCCCTTTGCCACATTCACCACGATCGTATCGGTCGACGGGATCTCCTGCAAACGCACCATGACGCTGCGAAGGTATTGGGACGGGACAGCCGCTACGATCATTTGTTTTTGGTCGACTGCTTCCCCCAGATCGCTCAGCACGCTGATGCTCTCGGGAATGCTAATGCCGGGAAGAAACGTAGGGTTCTGGCGGGTCGTTCTGATGGTTTCTGCGTCGCTCTTGCGATACGACCACAGCGATACGTGGTGAGAATTGTGTGCCAGCAGGATTGCGAGGGTGGTTCCCCATCCCCCCGCCCCAAGGACTGCTATGCGCATGATGTATACATACGTGAGATGAGACCCCCCACATGTTTCGAGGAAGGATCAACCATCCTGGGAGGAAAGTCGTTCCTTGTTGCGGAAGAGCCTGTTCGTGCTGATCCTGCTTTCCGTCCCTTTCAAGAGACGTTGGATGTTCGCACGATGTGTATAGATGATCAGCATCGAAATCCCGATACTGAAGAAGATCAGGGTATTGTAGCCGTTGATATTAACCATGAATACGTTCTCTCGGAAAAACATCGTCAGGGGGAATGCCACGGCCGCGCCAAGAGAACCGAGTGATACATAGTGTGAAATCAAGAAGACGACTGTGAAGACGCCAAACGCAACTGCCACTTCGACGGGAGCGACACCAATCAACATGCCGCCTGCAGTCGCGATCCCTTTGCCCCCCTTGAAGCCGGCAAACAGGGTCCAGATATGACCGAGAATAGCAGCGCAACCGGCGATAATCTGTACCAACGTATAGTCATCAAATGGCGTCTTGTTCTCGAACGGGATGGGCCCTTGCATGAGATGGGGGAGGACAATGGTAGCAATGAGACCCTTGGCCATATCCATGACTATGACGAACACCCCTGCTCTCCATCCCAATACCCGTATGACATTCGTGCCTCCAGCATTGCCACTCCCATGCTGACGGATATCAATTCCCCGCTTCATCCTTGCAACGATGATGCTCGTGGGAATTGAACCAACGAGATAGCTAAGAATTGTTATGATAGCTATGGGAAGCATGATTCTTGTACCGGTTTCTGTTTGTACAGAATCGTCATTATTAATAAATGTATTGAATTGATATCAGAGTTGCAACACCGTGCCATTCCCTTACAACTTCCTCGAAATTCTCCGCCGGAGAACCAGTTTTGCCAACTCGAGATCCCCCCTGGTCGTAATCTTAATGTTCCGCCAGTCCCCTTCCACTCTTCTCACAGGTACGTTGAGACGCTCGACCAACGATGCCTCATCGGTGCCGCCAAAACCCGAGATTTGTGCAGCTTTGTGAGCTTTCACAAGAAGATCGAACGTGAACCCCTGTGGAGTCTGAACCGCCCACAACATGCTTCTGTCAAGGGTCTCGGCATAGAACCCCATTTTCCGCTCGACTTTTATTGTGTCGTTGACGTGCACGCCAACGACCGCGGCCCTATGTTTTCGAGCTTCTCGAAGAACCTCCTGAACGACTTGCGGAGTGACCAGAGGGCGGACCGCATCATGGACGAGTACGATGTCGGGTTTTTGATCAAAGGAATTCAGCCCTTTCCATACGGAGTCCTGCCGCCTTTTTCCGCCAGCCACGATGTGCGAAACCTTTTCATATTTTCCCCTCAGGACAATACGCCTGGTTCGCCCAAGATAATCATCAGGTGCCACGATGACTATTTCGTTGACGGACTTGAGCGATTGAAAGAGGGCAATCGTTCGCTCAATGACGGGCATTCCGTTGAGGGAGAGGAATTGTTTCGGGAGCTTTCCGCGCATTCTCGTTCCCAGGCCGCCCGCCGCGATGATCACTCCCACTCTAGACACTTTTCTTTCCACTGTATTCCATGACGAATCCGAATTCCGGAAAGATCTTCGGAAGTTTCATGACGCTAAACACCATGACCCCAATCGCCAGGCGATCAATCCATGATGAGAGCGGCCAGCCAAAATGGAGCGTGATGCGTTTGTGAGGAAGCTCATACTTAAGGACATAGAGCAATTCTGTGATACTGTCAAACAATCTTCCGGAGTATGCAAACCGGTAATGGTTGGGAGCAAGACGGTGAGGAATTCCGGTACGAGGAGAATAGAAACTTACAAAGGCAACATCAGGATCGAACTTTCCTCCTCCTTCCATCGGGCGCTTAAAGTAAACATCAAGTGAGTCTCCGGGTGCCTCGGCGAGCGCAAATACCATCTGGAGTGGAGTGTCTGTCTGTTCGATCTCCACTTTCTCAGGTGCACGTTGTTTGGTCACACGGATACCGAGCATGAGGAAGAACACAGTGACACCCAGCCACAGTCCGATGCCATACGGCTTCGTCACGGAAAGGTAGACAAAGCATCCAGACAGGAGAACAAAGAGAAGGAGCGTCCCCACACGCGAAGTATTGTAGGCCCGAATCTCCTTGGTGCCCGTGAAGTACCGATAGATCAGCAAACTTCCCATGTTAATTGTGAAGCTTGCCACCAAGCCAAGCGCATACATCTCGGCGAGGATTCTCTGGCTCCCCTCGGTCATCACAATAATGACCGAGTAGAATATCGCATTCAAGATATGAATCCTGTACAACGATTGGCGGTTATTGGTCTTGATGATCCAATGGAAGTTGTAGCGATGTGCGACGCGTTCCATAAGTTCGCTCGATGCTACGAACGCGGTGTTGACAGCCATGATAAGTGCAACGCTGGCAATGGCGCCGACAATTACTCCAAAAGGGACTCCGTTCAGCGCCGATGCAAACTGGGTAATCAAATCTGTTTCATGCCTGGCCGGATCGATTCCTGAACTGAGGACGAGGGCAGAAAGCAGCGGCGTAAACAGACCCGTTGTGACTGCAAGAAATATATACGCCTTTCCAATATCTCGCCAGCTCTTTACGAGACCGGCCGTCTGGACAACGGATTCAATACCCGAATAGGCAAGGATACATCCCGAGATGCAGACGATGATGAACCCGAACCCCCCGAAGAATCCCAACTCGCCTGTCCTGGAAACTGAATGGGTTAAACTGTCACCGATGGCCCGCCACGCCAATGGTGTCGATTCAATCAAGGCGGACCCAAGGAGCGTAAGCAAAACAGTCGCTACAACGAAGAAGATACCGAACGTAAAGCGTGCGTTTTCCTTAATGCCGAGGATGTTTAGCCCGGCGATGCTCCATACAATCGTAAACTGCACCAGCAACTTTTGCGCCTGTGACAAAGAGATGAATGTCAGCCCGTTTTCCACAGCGCTGACTGTCGAGATACATGCCGTCAGGACGTAGTCGACCATTATCGAAGAAACCGCAATAAAGGAAAGCGTTGGCCCCAGCACAAAGTACGAAAATGAATAGACCCCGCCCCCTCTGATATTGTGGTGCTCAAGAATCTCTGCAATCTCCACCATGCGTGTAGAAAGGAAACGCATGAACAGAGAAGTAACGGCGATGAAGGCGATCGCATACGAACCTATGAACCGGTGAGCCTCACTCGGTGCATAGAATATGGAGGTCAGCTCGTCCATCAGCGTAATAACGGCAATGGAAAGCCACGTCAGCCACCATCGTCCACCACTAATGTACGACAGGAGATTCTTCTTGCGGAAAAGCCAGACAAAGACTCCGATAACAACAACATTCAACAGTACGAGGAGGAAGACTTTCATGGACGCGACACTCGGAGGTTGGGAATCAGAGAATCAACATCGCGTCGCCGTAACTGTAGAACCGATACCCCTCCTTGATCCCTTTCTTGTATGATCGCATGATGTAGTCTCTGCCAGCGAATGCCGCAGTCAGCATGAGGAGGGTCGATTCCGGCATATGAAAATTTGTGATCAGCCGGTCGGTAATTTTGAAGTCATATGGAGGGAAGATGAACTTGTCGGTCCATCCCCGGTTGCTTTTCAGATGGCCATCGGTCGTAACACTGGATTCGACGGCGCGACAGGTACTCGTGCCGCAAATGAACACATTGCCTTTGTTGTCGATCACCTTGTTGACGACCTGCTCCGTGCTGTCAGGGATTTCGTAGTATTCGGAGTCCATCTTGTGCTTGGAGAGATCTTCGACTTCGACCGGACGGAACGACCCGAGGCCCACATGCAGCACCACGGGCACAATCTTCACTCCTTTTTTCTTCAGGGAAGTGGTAAGACGCCTTGTAAAATGGAGGCCGGCGGTTGGGGCTGCAACCGCTCCTATGACACGGGCGAACACGGTCTGGTACGTCTCTTTGTCTCTCTCCGTCGGTTCCCTTTTGATGTAATAGGGGAGGGGCATTTTGCCGATGCGGTCAATAATCCTGAAGAAATCTCCGGCGACGTTAAACCGGACCGTGCGACCGCGGGATGTGGTATTGTCAATCACCTCGCACCAGAGTTTTCCTTCGTCAAAAAAGATCTTGTTCCCGATGCGCACCTTTCGGGCAGGGTCCACGATCACATCCCAGATGTTCTCATCCTTGTTGAGCTCACGCAGGAGAAACACTTCGATCCTGGCATTGGTTTTCTCTTTCCTGCCAAACAACCGCGCCGGAAACACCTTCGTCTCATTGACGACAAGGCAGTCCCCCTTTCTGAAATACTGGAGTAGTTCAGAAAACTTGCGTTCCGTAATTGACTCATCCGTTCGGTTCAAGACCATCAACCGTGCGCTGTCACGCGGATGCGCAGGGAACTTCGCGATGAGGTTTCGCGGAAGCGGATAGCGAAAGTCAGAAAGTTTCATGGTGCGAGGCCGTTTCTATGATGTTATGGTGTATTCTATCCGGAATTGATTGAGGAAAACGAGCATCCGTGCCCACTCCTAAGTCCTTCGACTCATAAATTCGATGACGAATTTATTCGCTCAGGACTAAGTGCTGAGCGAGCAAGAACGTGACGATCAAATCTTCAAAATATGTCACTGTATTTGCGAGTCGAAGCACTAAGGCTCAGTCAGAAACCCAAGATTGATATCTCGCGCTGGACGTGGCACTGGAACCCTTCATGGTCAGTATGCTTTCCCGAAGGCAGGTGAAACGGTGAACCGTACAAGCTCACCGCTTCCCTTGCCACAGGACTGTCGTTCAACGCCGGATGGCATCAGCGTTTCTTTCGTCGTGCACCCTTGCTCTTCGGCTTCGCATCGGCAAGGGCAGCCCGGGCCGCGGCAAGACGCGCAATCGGCACTCGAAATGGAGAACAGCTCACATAATTCAGATTGACCTGATGACAGAATTCGACGCTTGAGGGGTCTCCTCCATGCTCACCGCATATTCCCACTTTCAGATCTGGCCGAATTGACCGACCCTTCTCAATCGCGATCTTCATCAATGCGCCAACACCCGTACGATCGAGCACTTCGAACGGGTCTTTCGGATATATTTCCTGCTCCACATATGGCACAAGGAACCGGGCTGCATCATCGCGGCTGACGCCCAGCGTGGTCTGAGTCAGGTCATTTGTGCCGAAGCTGAAGAACTCCGCATTGCCTGCAATTTCATCCGCCGTCAATGCGCCCCGTGGTATTTCAATCATAGTTCCCACAAGGTACTTGAACTTCACGCCTTTCTCCTTCATGACCTCCCGTGCCACGCGCCGGACAATTTCTTCCTGATGTGCAAGCTCTTTGACGTTTCCTACCAGGGGAATCATGATCTCAGGCTCGACTTTGATGCCTTTTGCCTGCACATTGGCAGCCGCCTCAAAGATTGCACGCGATTGCATTTCCGTAATTTCCGGGAAAATGATACCGAGCCGGCACCCACGGAATCCAAGCATCGGGTTGAATTCGTGGAGACTCTCCACACGTTGGTGGACTTTTTCGTAGCTGATTCCCATTTGGGAGGCCAACTCGCGCTGAGCAGGCTCTTCGTGCGGAACAAATTCGTGCAGCGGCGGATCAATCGTCCGTATGGTGACGGGACGGCCGTTCATTGCCTCGAAGATCCCTTCAAAGTCAGTCCGCTGCAGTGGGAGAAGTTTCGATAATGCATGCTTGCGCTCCGCGACCGTGTCCGCCAGAATCATCTCGCGCATGGGGCCTATCTTTCCCTCGCCAAAAAACATATGTTCCGTGCGGCACAACCCGATCCCTTCTGCTCCAAAGGCAACAGCATTCAGGGACTGATCCGGTTGATCCGCATTGGTCCGTATCTTGAGCCGGCGATATTTGTCGGCCCATGACATTATTTTCGCGTATTCCTGGTATACAGGTGCATCTTTCGGATCCATCGTCTTATCGATGAGCACCTGGAGTACCTCCGAAGCTTTTGTCGGAACCTTGCCTTCGATCACCTCACCCGTGGTGCCATCAAGGGAAACCCAATCGCCTTCCCTGATCATTTTCCCGTTCACGCTCATCGTGTGGGTTGAGTAGTCCATCGAGAGCACCGAGCAACCGGCGACACAGACCTTGCCCATCTGGCGTGCCACGAGAGCCGCATGTGATGTCATACCTCCGCGTGCTGTGAGGATTCCTTCTGCGGCGTCCATACCTTTGATGTCTTCGGGTGATGTCTCAATCCTGGCCAGGATCACCTGTTCCCCGCGTTTCCTCCACTCCTCGGCGTCAGGAGCATTGAACACAATGCGACCGGTCGCTGCTCCGGGACCTGCATTCAGACCCTTCGCAAGCAATCTGCCTTTCTTGATGGCTCCATCCTTCTCCTTCAGATCAAAGATCGGACGGAGCAGTTGGTTCAACTGTTCCGGCTCGATGCGCTGTAGTGCTTCCTTGTCCGATATCAGCCGTTCTCCCACCATGTCCACGGCGATCTTGATCGCCGCAAAGGCGGTGCGCTTTCCAACACGGCATTGCAGCATATACAACGTTCCCTGCTGAATCGTGAATTCAATATCCATCATATCACGATAGTGTTTTTCCAGAGTTTTGCGGATCTTGTCAAGCTGGCGGTACATCTTCGTGTTCTGTTCTTCCAGCTTGGATATCGGCAGGGGCGTGCGAGTGCCGGCCACAACATCCTCCCCCTGCGCGTTCATCAAATACTCACCGTAGAAGACGTTTTCTCCTGTTGCCGCATCGCGCGTAAACGCGACTCCTGTTCCGGAATCCTCACCCATGTTCCCAAAAACCATCGACTGAACATTGACCGCGGTCCCCCACCACTCGGGAATATCATACATCTTCCGGTATGCGATCGCGCGATCGTTGCCCCATGAACCAAACACTGCACCGATTGCTCCCCACAATTGCTTCATGGGGTCTTCCGGAAAATCATGTCCTGTTTTTTCCTTGATTGCTTTCTTAAACAGGGTAACGAGTTCCTTCATGTCTTCGGCTGTCAAGTCTGTATCGAGGTGCACCCCTTTTGATTTCTTCTTCTCCTCAATGATCACTTCGAAGGGGTCGATCTCATCCTTGTGTACCGGCTTCAATCCAAGAACAACGTCGCCGTACATTTGCACAAAGAGGCGATATGAATCGTAGTCAACACGCTCGTTCTTCGTCTTCTTAATGAGTCCTTCCGCAACGGCGTCGTTCAATCCCAGGTTCAATATCGTATCCATCATCCCCGGCATCGACGCGCGCGCCCCGGATCGCACCGAAACAAGCAGCGTATTTTTCGGATCGCCAAGCTT
>Ga0214473_10008048_pt1 | contig 12492 bp, 12 predicted proteins | sample RVTome_7_FD_203509 | JGI IMG/M metagenome (GOLD analysis project Ga0214473, IMG submission 203509) | Soil microbial communities from uranium-contaminated site in the Upper Colorado River Basin, Wyoming, United States - RVT98D197 | ecosystem: Environmental > Terrestrial > Soil > Contaminated >... | reverse complement strand
GTTCACGTACGTAAAGACACATAATTTACCTCCTTGCAAGAATTTAGCTGTATCTTTACGTAACATCGGAATACTCATTCAAAAATTTTAAAACTTAAACTAACTTTTTAGAAACGGCACTAGGTATTCATTCTTTTCGGTATCGGGAGTATGTGGGGAGTAATAGTTTAATGCGCTACGCAAATCAGAAATGAAATCCCGCAGTCTATATAATCGCTTTTCATAAAGAATAGGGGCCAAGTTTTCGTTGAGAGACCGTTCCCGTACCTTATCTCTAAGTTCTGCGATAAGGATTCTAGCGTCTGCGATACATCCATCAAGCACATACTGCCCTGGCTTTTCTGGCCAACTGAAGTTCTTTTCAATTTTTGCATAATCTGCATAATCAGATTTCAGTTCGTTCATAATTCACTCGTACCCAACAATGCTTGTTCAGTTCTATACGCTCCTTAGCCAATAGTAAATAGCAGATATTTATTTAACACAGACCTTGCCCCTGTTGTCAGCCCCAAGTTGTTTTATTTATTTTATGGCAGGATGCGGGGAAGACAAGGGAAAATTGAGAAAGAATGCAGAATACAGGAGACAGAACACGGAATAAGGAAGATTGCCACGGCCTTAAACAACAGGCCTCGCAACGACAGGGTCGGATTGCCGCGCTGCGCTCGCAATAAAGGAAGGTTTTAGACACAGCCGGTAGGCTTGGGGAGGCCGGCTAATTTGCAGGCGCCTTTAGCTGGGCCGGAGGGGAATAATTCGTAGATTTCCTTGAGGGTAAAGCCGGTATCCTTGCAGAGTTTGCGTATCATCGGGGCGATGCCGAATTTCTGGTAATAGTCGCGGAGGTAGTTAATGACCTTCCAGTGCTTTTCAGTAAGTTGTTCAACAAACTCGATTTTGGCAAATACTTCGACGATTGTCTCATTCCATAGATTCGGGTCGACCAGAAAGCCATCTTCATCCACTTCAATCTGCTTATCTTTTACCGTAACAAAACCCATTATCAATACCTCCGTAAAATTAAGATAAAATATTAAAAATAAAAAATAAAAAATACAAGGCAAAAATTAAATATCAATATTATTGCATCATATACAGCTATTCCACCTTTTTGCTTTTTTATATTTTATATTTTATTTATCATCAGAGCTTTGCCGACGAGGTCCATCAGGCCACCCATTTCGAACTTGTCTGCCATACCGTAGTGTTTCACTACTGCGGGGATTTGCGCTTTGCAAATGGAACAAGGGATGACGAGGTAATCGATGGGACATACAGCCTTAATTTGCTCGGCTTTTTTGCGGCCGAGTTTCATCCTGATATCGTACATCTCGTCCATAAGGATACCCGACCCGCCACCGCAGCAGAAAGTATCTTCGCGGTTCGGCGACAATTCCACAAGTTCTGCCACACAGGCTCGCAGGATTCGGCGCGGCTGTTCGATAATGCCACCAGCGCGGGAGTAATTGCACGGGTCGTGCAGCGCCACCTTCAGCGGTAATTTTTTCAACGGTAATTTCGCGAGGTTTTCGTCGCAGTATTCGTGGATGTGGAGCAGCCGGAACGGGACGGGGCCGTTAAGGCCATTGGTGTACATTCTTGCGGCGCGCCAGCCGTGACCGCACTCACCCTGGATGACAAGTTTAGCGCCGAATTCCTCGGCGGCCTTTTTCATACGCAGGTTGTGTTCCTGCATCGTGTTGAAGTTGAACAGCAAACCGAAATTACCGGCCTCGAGGACTGAGGAGGGAATCGTCCAATTCGCACCGAGAACGTGGAACAGTTTGGCTGCGCCAATCATCGTATCGACATTTGAGAAAAAGTCGGCGGAAGAGGGGATATATAAAATGTCCGAGTTGGGTTGATCGACCGGTATTTTGATATCGACGCCGGTTTCTTCACGCATCTCATCCTGCATAAATTCGGCAGAGTCGATTACAGCGGCTTTGGGGATACCCATATTATTGCCGGTCTTAATCAGATTGACGACGGCGGCCTGCAGGAACTTGGGGATAATACCGATTTCGGACAAAATATGGCGGGCGATTATCGTAATCTCGGCGGTGTCGATACCAAAGGGACAAAAACGGGCGCAGCGGCGACATTCGTTGCACTGATAATAGTACGCGAACCATTTGCCGAGCGTTTCTTCGGTAATATCTTCTGCGCCGACGAGGCGGCCGAAAAGTTTTCCTGATAGAGTGAAGTAGCGTTTATAAATACGGCGGAAAAGCTCCGCGCGGGCGGCGGGGAAATTATAGAAATCTTCGGTACCGAGGAAGCTGTGGCACTGTTTGGCGCAGTTGCCGCACTTGGTGCAAGTCTCGAGCATGACCATAAGGGAGCGCATTTTTTTGCGCAGGTCGGCCATTTTTTCGAGGGCCTTGGCGGGCTGGCGGTCGGCGGGAGTATATGAAAATCCAATCGCCTCGACATCGGCTTGTTTGGCAGGATTTAGCGGCAGATTACCCTTCATTTCCGGAGGCCTCCTTCCCGAATGAAACTGCGCGGCGGAAACCGGCTGGTGTAGGATAAACCGGCGGCGGCTGGGTAATCATCGAGCGGCTGACGAAAAAGCCGACCATGTGAATCAGCTTTGAAAACGGGAAATATATCAACAGGATGTTGACTAAAGTAAAATGACTTATGAATATCCAATCCTGCGGAATGGGGACGGGATTTAGTGTGAATAGTCCGGCGAGATAGGTACGAACAGCGGGCAGGTCAACAGGAGATACCAGCCGCATATACATTCCGGTGATAACGATTCCCAACAGCAGGCACAGAATAAAATAATCGGCGGGGTCGGAGAGCCGTTTTACTTCAGGGATGGCCAAGCGGCGATAGAAAAGAACGACCAGTGCAGCGAAAAAGACCACACCGGAAATTGTACCCAGCACGGCCGAGAGGCGCGAGCTTGCCTCGGGGGAAAAACCTATGAGTGTGAATTGCTTAGTTAAATAATAGATGCCGGCGATATGACCGATTATGATAAGGGCCAGCGAGATATGGAGCAACCATGCCCACAGCCACAGGCCTTTGTCACCGCGGCGCAGGCTGTCGAAAGAAATAATCTCCCGACCGATGGCCAGCATTTGGCCTGAATCAGTTTTGACTGCATGAGACAAACTGAGGGGAAACGGTATCGGGACTTTTAGCCAAGTGACTATCCGCCAACAGATGCCGAGCAGAAAAACCACTACGGCAATGTAGGGTAAAAGTTGACCGATAAAAAACAACATCTGTCACCACGTTATTGGAATTTAAACTGGGTAGTGGAACGGAACGTCGTGGTAGCGTGTGTGAAATTGTCGAGATGTTTTTCGGTGAACTCGATGCCGGTGAGTTTGAAAAATCGCTCCCAGCTGATACGTTCAATCCACTCGCCCATACGTTCGCCCTGCTTTGCATTTTTGGCCCAAACTTCGACGAGGTTTTTGACCGCAGATGTAACTTCGGGCCAGCGGGGCGGATTATTCGGCAGATAGGGAATCGCCAGCCGCGAGAACATCGGAGCGGTGCGGGCGTTGGAAACCTTGCCGCCTACCCAGATGGAGACGCCGTCATTTTGCGGGTCCATTATTTTAAGAGCGGGGCAAACCGCGACGCAGTTGCCGCACATCATGCATTTGTCACGGTTTATTTCGATGCTTTTTACCTTCGGGTTGGGGCGGATGGCGCCGGTCGGACACGAAGCGACGGTTGTCGGGATTTCGCACGAGCGGGCGACCGCCTCATCGTTGATGCGAGGTATGGTCCTATGGATACCCACGATGGCGATATCGGAACAGTGGCATGCGCCGCACATATTCACGCAGCAGGCCACGGCAATCCTCATGCGTGCGGGAACTTTCATCTTGCCGGTAAAATACGGATACAGTTCATCCATCAAATCCTTGACTATACCTGAAGAATCTGTCACGGCGCTCTTGCAGTGTACCCAGCCCTGGGTGTGGACTATATTGCTGATGGAGTAGCCTACACCACCCAGAAGATAGCCTTTCTTTTCGAGTTCGTCGATGAGAGGCTGGAGTTTTTTTTCGTCGGAAACGAGAAACTCAACGTTGTGTCTTGTGGTGAACCGCAGGTAGCCGCTGCAATACTTGTCGGCGATGTCGCAAATGTTGCGGATAAAATCGCTGCTGACCAAACGAGGGGACGCCACGCGCACCGAGTGTATAACGGCTCCTGTGTCACTAACGTGTTTAAGCACACCGGGACGGGGGACGGCATGATATTGCCACCTGCCGTAATTTTCTTTAATAACCGGCGGAAGAAGTTCCTGATAATTGGGAGGACCAAAATCTGTCTTAGCCATGTTTTACTACCTCCTTGTCGCTCCAGAAGATATAAGGATTAGCCCGCGGAGCACGAATCATTTGGGGCAGGGGTTTGAGGCCGACGGCCTTTAGGAAGTTGGGTAAGCCGACCCTCTCAATCAGCTCGCCGATTCTTTCACGACTTTTGGCGTTGTCTGCCCACCAGTCGGTCATCTTATCGATAAGCTCTTTCAGTTCTTTATAAGGCGGCTCCATTTTCATAAACGGCACCAGCACCCAGCCTATCATCGCGCCTTTGACCACAGGTGCCTTGCCGCCAATCAGCAGCGTTGCGCCGCGTTCTGAGCCGATATGCAGTGCCTTGGGCATGCAATTTATGCAATGCATGCAGCGAACGCACTCATCGGGCTTTATCTTTAAATCTTTCTTGTTGGCATCCCATTCCAGTGCCGCAGTCGGACATTTGCGAACAACCTGCTCGACAATGTCGAGGCCTTTGGCAACATACTCGCGAACGCCGGCCTGGTCTATTTTTAATGTGTCCCGCCATGTACCGATGATGGCAAGGTCGGACCGGGCTGATGCGGCTGCGCAATCATTGGCGCAGGCTGAAACTTTGATTTTGAATTTATACGGCCATGCGGGACGGTGAATGAAGTCCTGATAATGCATCGTCAGGTCATAGGCGATGTTCATACTGTCAATACAGGCCTTCTCGCATCGCGCCTGACCTACGCAGCAGCTTATGGTACGCATCGCGCTGCCGGAACCACCGAGGTCAAAACCGATTTCGCTCAGGGCATCGAAACATGGCTGGATGTTTTCAGTGTTGATTCCCAGCAGGATGCAGTCGCCTGTCGAACCGTGCAAGTTATAAAGTGAGCTGCCGTATTTGTCCCAGACATCGGTCAGTTGGCGAAGTTTCTTTGTGGTATAGAAAAAACCGGCGGGCTGATTAACGCGAAATGTGTGAAACTCTTTGGCGGCGGGAAATCTTTCCGGGTCATCTGAATAGCGGCCCACAACGCCTCCACCGTAGCCTTTAACCCCGACAATACCACCGGGCTTCCAGTGACCGATTTTTTCTCTGTACGAGGCTTCCAGTTGAGCGAGCAGGTCGGCGGCTATCGGTTTGGTTTTTGCCGCTTTTTTCAACTCTGTAACAAAACTGGGCCATGCCCCTTTTTCCAGCTCATCAAGAAGCGGGGTTTTTCCTTTATCATCCATTATTTTGCGTACCTCCTGAATCTAATATAAACACTAATATTCATCTACTTTGATAGCTCCGACGGGGCAAAGCTGCACGCAGCTCTGACAGCCGAGGCAATCATCGCCGACAACGACGGCTTTGCCGTCTTTCAACTCTAAAATCTGGGCAGGGCAGCTTTTCACGCATTCACCGCAGCCGTTACATTTATCAGAGTCAATTGTTACAATAAACATAATCCCGTACTCTTCAGTATAGATTCCTGTTAAAGGTCTTAATTCACAAACCAATTATTATAACCAAACTCTTTGCGTTTTTCAATAGTTTTGTTTTCATTTGTTTGGCCGGGCTGTCATCAAAACATCTTTTTGAATTACTGAACTGGAATTTGATATGAGCCGTTTCTACCATCCTAAATACTTTTCGGCAGTTATCTTGAAGTTCAGGCGCCCGGGTGGTACAATGTAAAGGATGAAAGACAGCGGGAAAAGAATCAACAGGAGAAACTTTCTAAAGACGGTCGGCGCAGCAGGAGTAGGTTCAGTATTAACCGGGAAAAACATTTTCGCCGATTCGAACGAACCTGATGTAAAAGAGGATGCGCTGTATAAAATGCAGGTAGAACTGGAATACGGCAGCGGCAGTGTAAAATTGAGTCTGCCTGAAAAACAGGTGATGGGTGTTTATATGCCTGCAGGCGGCGAAGCGATGGGGGAAGTAAGCGAGGCGTTGAAAGTCGCTCTGCGAAAGCCAATCGGCACAAAACCGCTCGGCCAAATTGCAAAACCCAAAGATAAAGTTGTGGTTGTTGTCGATGATGTTACGAGAGATGTGCCGAATGCGGAATTGCTTGTGCCGGTTGTCGATGAGCTGCGTAAAGCGGGTGTCCCCGACGGGAATATTACCGTGATAACGGCGCTGGGGCTGCACCGTAAAATGAAACAGGATGAACTCGATGCTGTGCTTGGGCCTTTGAAGGGCAAAATCAGAATTATAAATCACGACTGCGAAAAAAATCTGCAATCAATCGGCAAAACGAGTCTCGGTACGGAAGTGTATCTGAATAAAACATTTCTCGAAGCGGATGTTAAAATTCTTACAGGCGATGTCGAGTATCACCAGTTCTGCGGGTACGGCGGGGGCGCGAAGAGTGTTTTCCCCGGACTTGGCGATGGTGCAAGCATTACTTTGAGCCACTCGCGTATGGAGCTTGAAGGAACGGGTGCAGGCAGGTTGAAGGGCAATCCGATTCGCGAAGAGATAGATGAAATCGGGCGTAAAGTCGGTGTGGATTTCATAGTTAACGTGGTAATCAACAGCGACAAAAAAGTTTCGGCGATTTTCGCGGGCGATGTGTACAAGGCTTTTGCGGCTGGCGCCAAGGCCTGCGACAAGATATACAGCGTTGAGGTGCCGAAAGAAGCGGATGTGGTTATCGCAAGTGCAGGGGGGTTCCCTCGCGATATTGTTCTTTACCAGGCGCAAAAGGCCATCGAGGCGGCAAGGCGAATCGTTAAAAAGGGCGGGAAAATAATTTTATTCGCTGAATGCCGCGAAGGGCACGGTTCGGATATGGCATACCAGTGGGCGTGCGAGGCGACGAACCCGGCAGATATAGTTGTGCGGCTGCGGAAAAAGTTTGTGATGGGCGGGCATAAGGCGTATCAACTGGCCCGTGCCTCGCAGTGGGCGGATATTTATATTTATTCGTCGATGGACCCTGCGATGGTGCGAAAATTCTTCCTGCACCCGCTTGGTTCGGTCGATGAAGTTTATCCGTTGATTGGAAAGACAGACAAAATCGCGGTTTTACCGCAGGCGACAACGACGCTGGCGAGATTGAAAGGTTCGAAAGAGACGCGTTTTCTTAATTGAAGCCTAAATTGTGATAAGAGGGCTCTATGAAGCGTGTTATAATCGCGGGTGCGACGGGATTTATCGGGCGGCAATTGTGTCAGCAGCTTTACAAGGATTATGAATTAACTGCTCTATCACGAAATACCACAAAAGCGACAGAAATCTTAGGTGGTCTGGCGCAGGTTGTGCAGGGTGGCGCGAAGCGTGTTGGCGATTGGGCTGAAACGATTGATGGGGCGTTCGCTGTAATTAATCTTTCGGGTGAAAATATAGGCAGCGGCAGATGGACGAGCGGGAAGAAGGAAAAAATTTTAAGCAGCAGGTTAGACAGCTCGAAGGCACTGCTTGAAGCGATAAAACGGGCGAGGGAAAAACCGAAAGTCGCCGTCATCGCGTCAGCGATTGGTTTTTATGGCTCGCGAGGCGATGAGCAAATAGATGAAGATTCGGCGGCAGGCAAAGGGTTTCTGGCGGATGTGTGCCGGCAGGTTGAGAATATTGCAAGCCAAGTAGAAGCGGCGGGCGTAAGATGCGTTATTATTCGCAGTGGGGTGGTTCTCAGAAGGCAGGGCGGGGCACTTTTAAAATTGATGCAACCGTTCAGATTTTCTATGGGTGGTCATATCGGAAGCGGCAGACAGTGGTTTTCGTGGATAAGCCTCGAAGACGAAGCTAATGCGATAAAGTTTCTGATGGAAAATGATAATCTTCACGGCGCGTTTAATCTGACGGCGCCTGAGCCGGCGAAAATGAAGGACTTTTGCAACACTTTAGGCAAGGTTTTAAATCGTCCGTCCTGGTTTCATGTGCCGGACTTTATTCTGAAAATTATTTTCGGTGAAATGGCTGACGAGATGCTGCTGGCAGGTCAAAAGGTTTTGCCAAAGAGACTTTTGCAGGCAGGCTTTGAATTCAAATATCCGGATTTGGAAAATGCCTTGAAAAATATCCTGTGTCAGTTGGCCAGAGAAAATCTTTCTGTGTGAATCTGCCTGCTTGAAAATCCGACATTGCGAAGAGATGCTGAAACTTTGTCCATCATAGGGGGCGGTCCGCAGAGCATTACCTGCGTTTTTGTGGTCAGCGGCGGCAGGAGTTTTCGAAGCAGCTCCTCAGTAACCTGTCCCTTCGGGCCTTCGTAGTCAGGTTCGTCCGAGAGCACATGATGTATCTGCATACCGGGTAAAGTCGCCTGTATTTGCTTGAGTTCGTCCGCGAAGAAAATATTTTTCTTTGTGCGGCTTGCCCAGATGAGAATTACGGGTTTATCGAAGCCGGTCGCCGCCATATGGCGAAGGCAGCTCAGAATCGGTGTAATTCCGACACCACCGGCAATCATTATCATCCGGTCGATTTGGCCGAATCTCAAATAGCTGAATCTGCCGTACGGGCCGTCGATTGTCGCGGTGTCACCGGGTCTGGTCAGGTGGATGGTCGAGGTATAGTCGCCGCTTTGTTTTATCGTGAAGGTGATGAAGCCAGCCTGCGTCGGCGACGAGGAAATAGTGAACGGGTGCTCCTCCGCGGGCGGATTTTTTCTATAAAGGGTCAGGAAGGCGAACTGCCCCGGAACATAATCGAACAATTTGCCACCGAGAGGGATTAGCCGGAGGTTGAAAGTGTTGTAGCCGACCTTCGTAACTTCCTGGACCGTAAAAAGATTTTTCCTGAGCATTTCTGGTTTTATAAGTTTGACCCAAATCAAGGTTGTGGTGTACGCAACAATAATGGTGAGCCAAAGCAGCAGCGGCCAGCCGGGTCTGAGGTCGCTGCCGAGGACGACCGAATGTGTGGCCACCACAAAAGCTGCCACAAAAGTCAACTGGTGAATTTTAAGCCAGGTCTCGAATTGCAGTTGCAGGAAATTTCGCCACAGGCTTGTAATGGCGATGACCCACAACAGTGTCAAAGCGGTCGCACCGAGCATCTGTGGCCAAAGGGCCAATCGTAACACGCCCAACTGATAGACCTTTGAACCATAGAGCAGCAGGGGATGCAGGATAATTAAACACGCGGCGGTTGCGCCCATAATCATGTGGAACCGAATCAATCGGTCGAAACCGAAAATTCTGTCGAGGATTTTGAATCGCGCGGTAAGTGAAAACTGGAAAAAAACCATCGTCGCAGCCAAGAGGCCAGCGGTTTTGCCGCCAGTAACAAGTATCGCGGCAGTTGGGCTGAGAAATTTTGCTAATTCGCTGTATCCGCGACAGCCGACGTAAATTTGCGCCGCCAGCAGCGACAAAAACAAAATAAAGACCACCGCACCGAGTGCGAACCTTGCGGACGGCGGCAGAAGAGTTTGTTTTGTTTGCCCGGTCATATTATGCTGTTCGCCAGTAGCGCAGGATGCTGTGCGCGATTGGTAATCTCGCCAATAGTATCAGAATATCCGCCAGCGTGGAATGCAGGATAATATTGGAAACGGTTACCGGTTCGTTCCAGTTGTCGATGGAAAAATCAGCCATTGCTATCGTACCCACAATGATGGCTATCAGATTCAAAACGTAACCTATCGGGGCGGTCTTTTTGCTGTTGAACAAAAAGGGTAGAACGATGATGCTGATTATGCCGACAATCCGCGGCGCGATGTTGAAGGCGCTTGCCTGGAGGGTGTGGATTCTGATGTGGAGCAGCAGGCCGCCGAGAGCAATCAGGAAAATAGCGAGGATTTCGTTTCGAATTTCTTTTCTGAACATTTTGTTCCCCTTTCATTTATGATATGTGAAATTTTCAATATGCGGTAAATGTAACTTAGGCAAATAATGTTTTCAAGAGAAAAATTTCTTGTGCGATGGTTTTCGCACCGCTATAAATGTTAAAATACGCGGGTTAAAATGGGAAGAATATTAAAATCTATGCTATTTTTTACCGTATTTTTCAGTCTTTATCTGCTGGGTAATTTCTATATCCTGTGGCGGCTTAGCACCTTGTTCGGTGTAAGGCGGGGGTGGCTTCTTTACTCGCTTGTCATCATCGTGACATTTTCATATATGGCGGCGGCATTATTGGATTCAGTTTTCGCCAACGGCCTCACGCGGGTCTTATGCGGTCTGACGGTTTCATGGATGGGCGTGGGATTATTTCTGCTTTGTGGTCTTTTAATTTATGAAGTGATAAATATTTTAGTAAACCCGCCGCCATTCTGGGCAGGGGTAGTAATCGCAGGTTTTGTCGCCTGCCTTACAGTAATCGCCAATATAAATACGCGGACGCTGCACATTCGGACTTTGGATATTCCTGCTCCGGTGGATATGGATATCGTGCAGCTTTCGGATATACACGTTGGTTCGGTGGGGGAGGATTATTTGCGGCGGGTCGTCGATAAAACCAACAGCCTGTCGCCCGATTTGGTTTTGATTACCGGCGATTTGATGGACCCGGCGGGCAGACCGCGCAATGCGCCGTTCGCGTCGTTGAATGATTTGAAGGCGCCGGTTTATTTCGTTACCGGAAATCACGAGCGATATACCGGAGTCGAAAAGGCGATGGAACTTCTTAAAGATACGAAGGTCGTTCCATTGCGAAACTCGGTCGCGGATTTTAACGGCCTTCAATTGGCCGGCATCGACGATTCCGCTGATAAAAAACACGTCGAAAAAGTAATTGGCACGCTGAATATCGACCGCTCGAAATTTTCGATATTAATGTATCACCACCCGGAAGGCCTCGAAGCGGCGGCCAATGCCGGTATCAATCTGATGCTTTCAGGCCACACCCATAACGGCCAGATTGTTCCATTCAATTTTGTAATTCACTGGCTGCACCCACGCACGAAGGGACTATTCGAATACGGCAACTGCAAACTTTTTGTTACTACCGGCACCGGTTACTGGGGCCCGCCCATGCGCTTAGGCTCCCAGTGCGAAATCGTGCTGGTGAAATTGCGCAAGCAGCTTTAACTTCATTGTGAGCCTCGTCACCTTGTGACGGGCGCGGCAATCCCGATGTTTATGTGGAACAGCCGCCCTCGGCTGTTATTCGCTTGCCCGGCGCAGCCTAATGCGAAATCGGAAGCCTCGGCGAACGCGAAGGCGGGAATCCACGCCGCATTTCTTCCTTCAGTTCGCCTCTTTTCATCCACTGCGGCAAGATGTGCCTGCGTTCTCTTGGTCGTTGCTCATCGCGGCTTCAGTCGAAATGCGGCATAAAAGCGAAAATTTCCTTGTTTTTGCGGGATAGGGGCTTAAAATTGATTATTGTTTAAGAACAAACTGTATAAGCATTATTAGTTTGGAATACCTAACGTATGATCACATTACGCAAATTACTTGAAGAAGTACATATCAACTCAAGGAATTCACTGAGGGGTTACGCAGATAAAAACTACCAAATTCGTTCAGGCATCCCTCTTCGAGTCCTTCGAGGTGCCGACTTGGATTTAGATGATGAATCACGTATATATCATGGTCGGCTTGAATTCAAGAACATTGTCTTCGACATACCTGATCTTCGTATTGAGAATACGCGCTTCATATCCTTCATAAATTGCATTTTTATGGGCAATGTGAAAATTGGACAAAAGATGTCAGATGAAATCGAATCGATATACTTTGACTATTGCATTTTCACAGGGCCACTCTCTATAAGTAGTACCAAAATATCAGGTTCCGTAACATTAAATAGCATCAATGCAGGCAATATTACATTGTGCGCAATCAATTCTCAAGCAATGAATTTCAGTTATTGCCGGATTGCTAATCTTCTTGTCGAAGAATGCGATGCAATTGAGTTCTTTACATTTTGCAATGAATTTCTCTACCTCAATATGGGGAAGAATAACTTTAAACATATTTCTTTCAATCATGCTCAGTTAAATATTAAAAACCAACCTGCTCTACCTGATGAGAATTTTGGCAAGAGGATATCAGATTCATTTAACGAATTCTGCTTCACATCAAAAGCGGACTTAGAAAAGATATCCGCAACTGGAAAAAGAGCATTGCGAAATTCGACCTTTCGATTCCTCGCTGCGCATTCTGATATTGGCCTTGACAGAGAAGCAACCGGACGATTAAAATACCTTCAAACCTTAGTCTGCCAACCCAATCGCTTTATGTATTGGATTCAGCGATTGATAGGTGGCTTTGCAAATCCTTTTCGCATAGTGTTACTGGCCTGTGCTACGCTTGCACTATTCGCCTTTGT
>Ga0214473_10008047_pt1 | contig 12493 bp, 9 predicted proteins | sample RVTome_7_FD_203509 | JGI IMG/M metagenome (GOLD analysis project Ga0214473, IMG submission 203509) | Soil microbial communities from uranium-contaminated site in the Upper Colorado River Basin, Wyoming, United States - RVT98D197 | ecosystem: Environmental > Terrestrial > Soil > Contaminated >... | reverse complement strand
CGTGAACGGGGCGTTCCTGCGCAGCGAAACGCAGCTGCTCGACGACGCGCCCAAGATCGCGCAGCTGCCGGGTGTCATCGTCCAGGGGCGCTACGACGTCGTGTGCCCGGCGGCGAGCGCCTGGGCGCTGTCCAAGCGCTGGCCGAAGGCGAAGCTGGTGATCGTCAAGGACGCCGGCCACAGCATGAAGGAGCCGGGAATCCGCAGCGAGCTGGTGCAGGCGACCGACGACCTCGCGAACCTCTGAGAGGCTGTCGCCGGTGGCCTTCCCCGAGACGCACCGCTCCGTCGTGCTGGCCGTGCGCAGCCCGGACCAGCAGGAGCGCGCGCGCGCGCTCGAGGCGGTCGTGGCGGCCTACTGGCGGCCGGTCTACCGCCATGTGCGCGCGCGCTGGCGCGTGCCGGACGAGGAAGCCGAGGACCTGGCGCAGGGCTTCTTCGCCACAGCACTCGAGAAGGGCTGGCTCGCGCGCTACGAGCCCGCGCGCGGGCGCTTCCGCACGTACCTGCTCGCCTGTCTCGAGGCCTTCGTGGCCAATCAGCGGCGGGACGGCCGGCGGCTCAAGCGCGGCGGCGGGGTGACACTCGTTCCGCTCGAGTCGCAGGACGCGGACGGCGAGACGCGCGAGCTCCAGCTCGCGGACGGCAGCGACCTCGAGGCGGAGTTCCAGCGCGAGTGGTCGCGCAGTCTGTTCGCGCTCGCGGTGCAGGCGCTGCGGCAGCGCTGCCTCGGCACGAGCCGGGAGGTGGCGTTCGCGCTCTTCGAGCGCTACGACCTCGAGGACCACGACGTGTCGGAGCGGCCGCGCTACGCCGACCTGGCCGCGGAGTTCTCGCTGCCGGTGACGCAGGTGACGAACCACCTGCACTGGGCGCGCCTCGAGCTGCGCAGGACCGTGCTCGAGAAGCTGCGCGGGATCACCGCGAGCGAGAGGGAGTTCCGGGCCGAGGCGCGCGCTCTCTTCGGGGCCGAGCCCTCGTGAAGACGCCCGGCGACGGCGCGCTCGACCGCCTGCGCCAGGTGACGCAGTGGCCGGACCTCTCGGGCAGGCGCTACGAGCTGCAGAGCGAGGTGGCCCGCGGCGGCATGGGCGTCGTCTACCGCGCGCGCGACCGCGAGCTCGAGCGCGACGTGGCGCTCAAGGTGATCGCCGTGGCGGCGGTGGACCCGGACACCGCGGCTCGCCTGCGCCGCGAGGCGCGCATCCTCGCGCGCCTCGAGCACCCGGGGATCGTGCCGGTCCACGACGTGGGCGAGCTGCCCGACGGGCGGGTGTTCTACGCGATGAAGCTCGTGTCGGGCAAGCGGCTCGACGAGCTGGTGCGCGAGGGCCTGCCGCTGCGCGAGCGGCTGCGCCTGTTGCTGCGCATCTGCGAGCCGGTCGCCTTCGCGCACGCCCGGGGAGTGATCCACCGGGACCTGAAGCCGGAGAACGTGATGGTCGGACCGTTCGGCGAAGTGCTCGTGATGGACTGGGGCGTCGCGAAGCACCGCGGCGAGCCGCTCGTCACGGGCGACGCGGCCTCTCCAAACGCCGCGGGCTCGGCGCCGCACGCCACCGCCCACGGCACGGTCGTGGGCACGCCCGCCTACATGGCCCCCGAGCAGGCACGTGGCGACGTCGAGCGCGTGGACGCGCGCGCCGACGTCTACGCGCTCGGCGCCATCCTGTATTTCATGCTCACGGGGCGCGCGCCCGGAAGGCTGCAAGCGTCTCCCGACGCGCCCACGCGCACCTGGGCGGGGCCGCGCCACGCGAGCGTCGCGCCGGGCATCGCCGCGCCACGCGAGCTCGACCAGGACCTGCCGCGGGCGCTCGAGGCGATCTGTCTCAAGGCCCTGGCGCCCGAGCCGGAGGGGCGCTACGCCGGCGCGGCGGAGCTCGCCGCCGACGTCGGCCGCTTTCTCGAAGGAGAGCGCGTCTCCGCCTACCCGGAGGGCCTGCTGGGCCGCGCGCGCCGCGTCGCGAGCCGGCACCGGACCCCGATCCTGGTGCTGCTCGCGTACGTCGTGATGCGGGTGGTGCTGCTGCTCGTGGCGCGGGTGTAGCGGGGCTTGCCGTCTGCGCGGCGGCGGCGCTTCCGGCCTGCAAAGGAACAGCTCGTAGAGAGGTAATAAGGAACAGCGCGTCAGGTACTGTCAGGAGGAGCCGAGCATGAACAAGCCGCTCGTCGGACTCGTCGTGGGGGGAATCGTAGGGGCCTTTGACGGACTCAGCGCCCTCTTCTCGGCTCCCGAGGTGGCGCCCCAGATCATGGGCATCATCGTCGGGTCGACGTTCAAAGGCGTGATCGTGGGACTCATCGCCGGCTTCTTCGCCCGCAAGGTCAGCTCGTTGCCGCTCGGCATCGCGGTCGGGCTCGTGGCGGGCCTGCTGTTCGCCTACTTGATCGCCATGCAGCCGGACCCGACCACGGGCAAACACTACTACTGGGAGATCATGCTCCCCGGCAGCCTGGCCGGAGCGATCGTCGGCTACGCCACGCAGAAGTTTGGCCGGCGTCCGGGAGAGGCTCGCGCCTGACGCCTCCGCGTCCGTCCTTCAGTAGCGGGTCGGTTCCTCGGGGACCTCGGCGTTGAAGGTGACCATGTGCGTGTGGGGGCCACCGAGACTGGGGGCGTCCGTCAGTGTCGATTCCTTCTGCGCCGGCTTGCCGTCCCGGATCTGCTGTACCGCCTGCGCCGGCAGGTCCACGATGTGCGAGTGGCCGGCGGTGTAGGCGATGTCGAGCCGGAGCGCCCCGCCCGCTTGCAGCTCGGCCGCCGTGATCACGGCCAGGTGGCCGTGGTTGGAAGCGATCTGGCCCGTCTTCGAGCCGCTCGCCGTCGGCGGCGTCGAGCTGGCGGTCGGGCTCTGGTAGTCGCCGCCGCCGCCGCCTCCCCCGCAGGCCGACACGCTGACGGTGACTCCCGCCAGGAAAGCGAGGCTCGCCTCCTGGGTGAACTGCCTGCGATTGAGCTTCCGCATCACATCCTCCTCCCGACGCACGGCCTCGGCGGGTCCAGCCGATCGAACGGGCGATCGAGGCCGGATGTGTCTAGTGCAATGCCCGTGCCCGCGACGTCGTCGAGGCATCCCGAGCGGGCTCAGTGCGTTCGCCTGATCGGTCCGGCAGCGGCTCTTACGGCCGGAGTAACGGCTTACGGGCGCCGAAAGCTCAGCGCTATGCTCCGGGGACGAAACGACGGGGTCAGGTCTTGAATTGAGGCGTCGGCCGGGCGTAGCCTCCGAGCGACCGCAAGGAGGTCCTGATGCATCCTGCTCGACGCGCTGCCATCGTCCTCGCGGCATCCTGCACCGTGCTCTCGGCGGGAGCGGCGTCCTCCGCCGAGCTTCCACTTGCGCTCCGCGAGGGCTGGGCGATCCAGTCCTCGGCGAAAATCACGCCGGGTGGCGAGGCCGTGTCCCGGCCCGGGTTCGCGACTCTGGGCTGGCACCGGGCGACGGTCCCGACGACGGTCGTTGCGGCGCTCGTCGCCGACGGCACCTACCCCGATCCCTACTACGCCATGAACCTGCGCACGTTGCCCGGGACGTCCTACAAGGTCGGCACGAACTTCTCGAACCTCCCGATGCCCGCGGACAGCCCCTTCGCCGTGCCCTGGTGGTACCGCACGGAGTTCACGCTGCCCGCGGATGCGGCCGGGCGCACGCTGTGGCTGCGGATGGGCGGCATCAACTTCCGTTTCGACGCGTGGCTCAACGGCAAGAAGATCGCCGACTCCGCGAAGACGGCCGGCGCGTTCCGCGTCCACGAGCTCGACGTGACGGGCGTGGCACAGCCCGGCACGAACGCCCTCGCCGTGCTCGTGTCCGCCCCGACGCCGGGGGATCTGGCCATCACCTTCGTCGACTGGAACCCGATGCCGCCCGACAAGCTGATGGGCCTCTACCGTCCCGTGACGCTCACAGCGAGCGGCCCGGTCGCGCTGCGCCACCCGCAGGTCGTGACAAAGCTCGCTCCCGGCAACGACCGGGCCGAGCTGACCGTGAAGGTGTTCGCGACGAACGCGAGCGCCGCGCCCTTCACGGGGACGCTACGCGGCCGCGCCGCAGGCGTCGCCTTCCAGAAGGACCTCACGCTCCCGCCGGGCGAGTCGCGCGAGATCGTCCTCGCCGCCGCCGACTACCCGCAGCTCGCGCTCGCGAACCCGAAGCTATGGTGGCCGGCCCAGTACGGCGAGCCGGTGCTGCACGAGCTCGAGCTGGAGCTATTGACCGGCGGTGTCGTCTCCGACCGGGCGCGCGCCAGGTTCGGCATCCGCGAGTTCACGTCGGAGCTCCTCCCGAGCGGCCGCGTCTACAAGGTGAACGGCCGGCGCATATTGATCCGGGGCGCGGGCTGGACCTCCGAGATGATGCTGCGCTACTCGCCCGAGCGCTTCGAGCAGGAGATCGCCTACGTCAAGCACATGGGCCTCAACACGATCAGGCTCGAGGGCAAGCTCGAGGACGAGCCGTTTTTCGACATCGCCGACCGCGAGGGCATTCTCGTGATGCCCGGCTGGTGCTGCTGCGACCACTGGGAGAAGTGGAAGGAGTGGGACGCCGAGGACCTGCCCGTCGCCACCGCGTCCTTGCGCGATCAGATCCTGCGCCTGCGCGGCCGGGCGTCCGTCTTCACGTGGCTGAACGGCTCCGACGGACCGCCGCCCCGGCCGGTCGAGGAGGCCTACCTGGCCGTGCTCAAGGAGCTGGGCTTTCCGAACCCCGTGGTCTCGTCGGCCACCGAGAAGAAGGCGGAGCTCTCGGGGGAGAGCGGGGTGAAGATGCGCGGCCCCTACGAGTGGGTGCCGCCCGTCTACTGGTATACGGACACCAAGCTCGGCGGCCCGCACGGCTTCGCCACCGAGATCGGCCCGGGCCCGGCGCCGCCGCCGCTCGAGAGCCTGAAGCGCTTCATCCCCGAGGACCAGCTCTGGCCGATCGGCGAGGTGTGGAGCTACCATTGCGGCGGCGGGCCCTTCAAGACCCTCGACGTGTTCACGAAGGCCATGGACGCGCGCTATGGTCCGTCTCGGGACGTCGCGGAGTACGCGCGCAAAGCCCAGGCCGCCGCCTACGAGTCGCACCGCGCCATGCTCGAGTCGTTCGCCGAGCGCAAGTACACGGCCACCGGCGTCATCCAGTGGATGCAGAACAACGCCTGGCCGGGCCTGATCTGGCACCTCTACGACTTCTACCTGCGGCCGGGGGGCTCGTACTTCGGCGCCAAGAAAGCGGGCGAGCCGCTGCACGTACAGTACGCTTACGACGACCGCTCGGTCGTGGTCGTCAACGCCGGCCTCGCTGCGCAGGCGGGCCTCAAGGCGACCGCGCGCGTGTTCGACCTCGGGTCGAAAGAGCTCTTCGCGCGGACCGAGGCAGTGGACGTCGGCGCGGATGGGAGCGTCAAGGCGTTCCAGATCCCGGAGCTTCCCGGACTGACGCCGACCTGGTTCCTGGCCCTGTCCCTCGACGACGCGAGCGGCCGCAGCCTCAGCCGCAACGTCTACTGGCTCTCGACCAGGCCCGACGTCCTCGCGTGGGACAAGTCGGAGTGGTACGTGACCCCGACAAAACAGCACGCGGATCTCACCGGCCTGCAGTCGCTCGCGCCCGCGGACGTCAAGGCCTCCGTACGCTTCGAGAGTGGCCGCGCGCGCGTCGAGCTCGAGAACACGTCGCAGGCGCTCGCGTTCTTCGTCCACTTCGCCGTCCGCAAAGGCGCGGCGGGCGAGGAAGTGCTCCCGGTGCTGTGGGACGACAACTACGTCACCCTGCTGCCGGGCGAGAAGCGGGAGCTCGCCGCCCGCTACGCGCCGAAGGACCTGGGCGGTGCGACTCCGGTTGTGACGGTGGACGGCTGGAACGTCAAGAGTCAGGTCTTGAATTGAGGCGGCTGCTTCAATTCTTACGACCTGATCCCTTCGCAGGTTGCTCAGTGTCGCTCAGGCTCAGGCGCCCGGCCTCGTCCTCCGCGATCGAGAGCTGCCCGGACTCGCCTCCAGCCAGAGACAGTTGGCCCGGCGCGGCGCCGCCCAGGCGCGAATGGATCAGGGCGATGGCTTGCCGCGCTGCGCTTCGCAGCGGGGCGTACTGGGATTCGGCCTCGTGCAGGGGAGTTACAGCGGCCCGCGTGCCCACCCGGCCGAGCGCCACCGCGGCCGCGCGGCGCAGCCTGGGCGGGCCCTCGGCGAGCGCACGAAGCAGCGGCGCTTCGGCGGAGGGATCGCCTGTCGCGGCGAGCGCGTGCGCCGCCGCCTCGCCGAGCTCGCCCTCCCACCGCGAGCGAGAGGACTTCCGTCTCCGTTCGACCAGCAGGACCTTGGCCAGGATCCCGACGGCGTGGTTGCCTGAGTGGTTTCCCAGGATGCCGAGGCATACCTTCGCGGTTGCCAGGCGTCGCGTCCGCAGCGCCGTCCTCAGCAGCTCGGACACCTGCTCGAGCGTCAGCGAGGTGCCCAGGGCGGCGACGGCCCTCGCGCTCGTCGCGTCCAGAGCAGCTTCACCTCCCGCGACGCCAAGCAGCAAGTCGCGGCCTTCGGGCCCGAGAGCGATGCCGGCCCTGACCCGCAGCTCCGCATCCGGGTCCTCACGCGCTGCGCGCACCGCCTCGCGCGTCGCCTCGTTCTCCGGGAACTCGCGCAGCAGCGTCAGCAGTGCTTTCAGCCGGACGCCCGCTTCCGGCTCGCCTGCCAGGTTGTCGGCGATCCGGCGCGCCAGGTCCTCCGGCGCGACGAGGCGTGTCGCCAGGTCGACGGCCGCGCGCAGGACCATGGGGAGCCTGTTCTCGCCGTCGAGGTAGGCGTCACCGGCCTGCTCGGGCTCGCCGCGGTGCCGCGCAGCGACCGAGCGCGCGGGCAAGTCGACGCGCAGGACGCCGTCCTCCAGCCGTCCCGCGGCCCAGAGCGGCAAGTGGCCGCGCGCTTCGAGGCGGCCGCGGAGCAAGGCTTGCAGGGTGCGGCGCATATCCGGGGTCAAGAGCGCGAGAGCAAGCGCGGACGGGCCGTGCACCCAGACCTGTCTGTCGAATTCCTCGTCGCCGATCTCGATCTCCTTGCGGTCGCGACCGGCAAACGCCGCAGCCGGGCTCTCGGGACGCAGGGTGAGCCCGGGGGCGAGGCGGGGGCTCGTGATCTCCAAACGAGTGCCGCGGAACTCGGCCGCACTGCTGCCCGGGACCATCAAGCTCGCGAGGTCACCGTAGCTCGAAAGCCGCACCAGGAGAGATCCTGTCGACCCTGTGAGGCCTCCCGCTGACGCCTCGACTCCGGAGAGACCCACCTGGCCTGCGGCCTCACGCCAGAAGGCCACCTGCTCGCGGCGACGGCGGCGATTGAGCACGGCGACGCTAAGCGGCGGCAGTAGGCCGAGGGCCGCCAGACCGACGACGATCGCCGTCAGTAAGGGGTCCATCAGATCGGCCGCACGATCACCTCGGCCTCCCGGGAAGCGCCGCACCTCCCCCATCGCTCAGGCTCAGGCGGCCGGACTCGTCGTCCGCGATCGAGAGCCGGCCCGACTCGCCTCCGGAGAGCGATAGCTGGCCCTGTGCCGCTCCCGCGAGGCGCGAGTGGATCTGGGCGATCGCTTGTCGCGCCACGCCGCGTAGCGCCGCCTGCCGCTCCGCTTCGCGCAGTGGGGCGACGGCGTCGCGCGTGCCCACGCGGCCGAGCGCGGCCGCGGCCGCCCGACGCAGCTCCTCGGGTCCCTCGGAGAGCGCGCGGACGAGCGGGGCTTCGGCGGACGGATCGTCCGTCGCGGCGAGCGCCTCGGCCGCGGCCTCGCCGAGCTCGCCCCTCTCGACCAGCAGCACCCTCGCCAGGATCTGGGTCGCGTCCTTCCCGTTGCGCCCCAGGATGCCGAGGCACGCTCTCGCCGTCGCCAGCCGCCGCGTGCGCAGGGCGTTCTTGAGGAGCTCCGCCGCCTGCTCCATCTTGAGCGAGGCGGCGAGCGCAGCCACGGCTCGCGCGCTCGTCGCGTCCTCCGCTCCTTCGCCGCCGGCGACGCCGAGCAGCACGTCGCGTCCGTCCGCACCGAGGGCGATGCCTGCCCGCAACCGTATGTCCGCGTCCGGATCCGCGCGCGCCGCAGCCAGGGCATCGCGGGTCGCCGGGTGCTCCGGGAACTCCCGCAACAGCGTCAGGAAGGCGCGCTGCCGCACGCGCGACTCCGGCTCGCACGCCAGGTTCGAGGCGATCCGCCGCGGCAAGTCCTCCGGCACGACGAGACGCGCGGCGAGATCGAGCGCCGCGCGCAGAATCGCCGGGAGCTTGTCCTCGCCGTCGAGGTAGGCCCTTTCCATCGGCTCAGGCCCCTCGCCGGACCCGACCGGGCCGCCACGCGCGACGGAGGAGCGCTCGGGCACGTCGATGCGCAAGACGCCCTCCTCCAGCCGGCCCGAGGCCCAGAGCGGCGAGTGGCCGCGCACCACGAGACGGCCGCGCAGCATCGCGCGCAGGGTCCGCCGCGTCTCGGGATCGAGCAGCGCCAGCGCGAGCGCAGGCGTGCCCCGGATCGAGACCTGCCTGTCGAAGTCCTCGTCCCCGACCTCGATCTCCTTCCGGTCCCGCAAGCCCAGGAGCGCGCCCACGCCCTCTGCGCGCAACGTCAGGTTCGGGGCGAGACTCGGGCTCCAGACCTCCACGCGCGTGCCCCCGAACTCGCCCTCCTGGTAGAGCGACAGCCGCACCTGCAGCTGCCCCGAAGAGCCCGTCAGCACCCCGTCGCCCCACCGCACGTTGTCGGAGAGACCCGCTTCGCGTGCCGCCCCGAGCCAGAAGGCCATCCGTGCGCGGGCGCGGCGGCCATGGAGCGCGGCGGCGGCGACGAACGGCCCCAGCGCCCCGAGGATGGCGACCGTGACCGCCACGACGAGGTCCAGGGGTGGCATCAAATCAGCCCGACCACCGGCTGCTCGTGCATCAGCTCGGCCCGCGTGAGCAGATCGTGCACCGTTGCTACCTCGGCCTCCCCGGGAGCGCCGCCCCTCCCGCGTCACTCAGGCTCAGGCGGCCGGACTCGTCGTCCGCGAGCGAGAGGCGGCCCGCCTCCCCGCCCACGAGCGACAGCTGCCCCGGCGCCGCGCCCACGAGGCGCGAGTGGATCTCGGCGATCGCCTGGCGCGCGGCACCTCGCAGCGCCGCGTCCCGTGACTTGGCCGCGCGCAGGGGAGCGACGGCGGCAGGCGTGCCTACGCGTCCGAGCGCCGCCGCCGCCGCCCGCCGCAGCCCGGGCACGCCCTCGGCGAGCGCACGAAGCAACGGCGCTTCGGCAGAAGGGTCGCCCGTCGCGGCCAGGGCGTGTGCCGCCGCCTCGGCGAGCTCGCCCTTCTCGACCAGCAGAACCTTGGCCAGGACGCCGGCGGCTTCGGCGCCCGCGTGGAGTCCCAGGATGCCGAGGCACACCTTGGCGGTCGCCAGCCGCTCCGTTCGCAGGGCGTTCTTGAGCAGCTCGGCAGTCCGCCCGAGGGTCAGCGAACGGCCCAGCGCCTCGACGGCCCTCGCGCTGGTCCCGTCGTCGGCTCCTTCGCCGCCGGCGACCCCGAGCAGCACGTCGCGGCCGTCCGCCCCCAGCGCGATGCCGGCCCGCACCCGCACCTCCGCATCCGGGTCCTCCCGACCCGCGAGGACCGCCTCGCGGGTCGCTGCGTGCTCCGGGAACTCGCGCAGCAGCGTCAGCAGGGCTTGCAGCCGCACGCGGGGCTCCGGTTCGCCGGCCTGGTTGTCGGCGATCCGGCGCGCCAAGTCCTCCGGCGCGACGAGGCGTGTCGCCAGGTCGATGGCCGCGCGCAGGACCCTGGGGAGCTGATACTCGCCGTCGAGGTAGGCGTCACCGGCCTGCTCGGGCTCGCCGTGGTGGCGCGCAACGACCGAGCGCTCGGGCAAGTCGACGCGCAGGGCGCCGTCCTCGAGCCGCCCCGAGGCCCAGAGCGGCCGGTGGCCGCGCACTTCGAGCCGGCCCCGCAGCATCGTGCGGATCGTGCGTCGCGTGTCGACATCGAGCAGCGCCAGCGCGAGCGCCGGGGGACCCTGGACCGAGACCTGCTTGTCGAAGTCCTCGTCCCCGATCTCGATCTCCTTGAGGTCGCGAAGGCTGCGAAGGTCGCGAAGGTCGCGGTCAAACACCGTAGCGGGGCCCTCGGGACGCAGCGTGAGCCCGGGGGCAAGGCGGGGGCTCGTGATCTCCAGACGCGTGCCGCAGAACTCGGCCGCACCGTAGTTCGAGAGCCGCACCAGGAAAGATGCCGTCGACCCTGTCAGGCTATCCGCGGACACCTCGACCCCGGAGAGAGCCGCCTGGCCTGCGGCCTCACGCCAGAAGGCCACCTGCTCGCGGCGACGGCGGCGATTGAGCACGGCGCTGGCGAGCGGCGGCAGTAGGCTGAGGCCGGCCAGACCGGAGACGATTACCGCCAGTAAGGGGTCCATCAGATCAGCCGGACGACCGGCTCCTCGCGCATCAGCTCGGCCCGCGTGAGCAGGTCGTGCACTGTCGCCACCAGCCAGCGCTCGGCGTTCACGCCGAACGCGATCTCGAGCCGCGGCCGCCTGTCCTGGGGCTCGTGGGGCGGGTCGAGATACCCGAGCGTGGGACTCGTGGCGTTGAGCGGCACGATCACCTCGGCCTTTCCGGAGGCGCCGCCGATCTTGTGGAGGTCGCCGGCCGCGTCCCACACGAAGCGCCGGTCGCTGCCGTCGCCGCGCTCGACCTCGCAGATCACCAGCCGGAAGACCTGCTCCGGCTCGCCGAGCGAGCAGGTGGGCACGAGCTGGCGCTTCCAGAGGTCGGGCGGCGTCGGGAAGCGGGTCCCGCGCGGCACCACGACCGTGTGTTGAGCCTCGCCCGTCTTCGGGTCGTGGGTGACGAAGGCGTAGTCGTGGACGATGAAGTCGAGCGCGCCAATGCGGTCGGCGGCGAAGCTCGCCCCGCCGTAGGCCACGGCCTCGAACGGTTGCCAGGCGCGGAGTCGCCGCCTTTCGAAGCGCTCCTCGATCCGGGTGAAGACACCCGGCAGCAGGGTCGAGCCGCCGACCAGCAGGACGTCCTCGACGTCCGTGACTTTCGCCCGCCCGTCTTCGAACATCGCGGCGAGGCTGGCTTCGAGGCCGCGGTAGAAGCCGTTCGCCTCGAGCAGCGCCACGAGCTCGGCGCGCGTGAACGTCAAGAGCGAGGCGCCCGCGCCGCGCTCGCTGCGGCGGGTCGTGCCGGGCGGCGTGACGCGAAACACGGCGGTCTCGTCGAAGTGCAGCGCCTCCTTGACGCGGCAGGCTTCGGCCAGCATCAGCCGCCGCCAGAAACGCGCCGCTTCGTCGCCGAGCACGTCGAGCGCCGGCAGCCCGGCCTTGGCGCAGGCCGCCTCGAGCAGCCAGCCGTCGACGGCGTTGCCGCCGAGCGGACGTCCCTGCTTCGCGATCACGCGCGCCTCGCCGCCCAGAGAGCCGCGAGGTGACAGCTCCACGAGCACCACGTGCATGGTGCCGCCGCCGATGTCGACGACGAGCGCCGTGCGCTCGTGCGATAGGCTGAGCCCGTAGCCGAGCGCGGCGGCCACCGGCTCGTCCACGAAGCGGACCCGCCGCACGCCCAGGTCCTGGAGCAGATGCTGCACCTCCGCGCGGTAGGTCTCGAAGGCCGAGACCGGTGAGGTGACGACCAGGTCCCGGATCCGCACGCCGGTCGCGCGCTTCGTCTCCGCCAGCAGCTCGCGCAAGAAGAGGCCGGCCGCCTGACGCGCGGTCACGACGCGACGGCTGACGCGGGCGAGTGGCCGAGTCGCCTCGCTCGAGAGCGCGGCCTTGAAGGTCGGCACGAAGGCCGCGTGCAGCTCGTCGCGGTTGCGCTCGAGCGCGCGCTGGCCGATGAGCGCGCGCCGCCCGAGGAAGACGCGCTGCGCGACGGGAGGCCAGCTGCCGATCCGGTCGATGAGCCGCGGTCGGCTGAGGACGTGAACCGCCGACGGCACCATGCGCGGTGCCTCGAGCGGGTCGTCGCGCTCCGGGTCGCGGCACACGGCCAGGAGCTCGACAAGCTGCGGCTGGCCGGTCTCGTCGCAGCGCGCGATCCCGGAGTTCGTCGTGCCGAGATCGAGAGCCCAGCCGGTCATTTCCGGGACTTTATCGTAGGGGGGATGCTGCGTCGCATCCCCCCTCTCACCCCCCGCTCGCTTCGCCCGAGTCAATCGGGCTTCGCTCGCAGCCCGCTGCTCGTATGGGACGCTGCGTCGCGTCGCCTACTTCAGGTCCAGGGCGACGATCGCCTTGCGGTCGCGGGCGTAGAGCAGCGTGCCATCGAGCGTGGGAACGGCCCACGAAAGCCCGTCGAAGAGCAGTGCTTTCGCATGGATCTGCAGCCCCGCGCGGGTGGCGCTCGCGAGCGCGAGCTGGCCGTCCTCGTCGAGCAGGATCAGCCGCTCGCCGGCTCGCAGCAACGACGCGCGGGCCAGGCTGCGGTTGCGCCAGAGCACCTGGCCGGTGCGCACGTCGATCGCGGTGAGCGGCGCGGGCCCG
>Ga0214473_10008046_pt1 | contig 12493 bp, 10 predicted proteins | sample RVTome_7_FD_203509 | JGI IMG/M metagenome (GOLD analysis project Ga0214473, IMG submission 203509) | Soil microbial communities from uranium-contaminated site in the Upper Colorado River Basin, Wyoming, United States - RVT98D197 | ecosystem: Environmental > Terrestrial > Soil > Contaminated >... | reverse complement strand
TCACTCCCACGTCATGGCATCGTACCGGACGAAGCGCACGTGCGTCGTCTCGGGCGGGAAGGAGCGCAGGGGACCCGACCCGAAGGCGAGCTCCTCGGGGCCGACGTAGAGCAGCCCGCCGTGGCTGAGCACGGTGCCGTCCGGCGGCGTCACGACGGCGCGCAGGCCGTCCGAGGCGCGGAAGACCGCGATCTGGCCCGTGATCATGTTCCACGCCGCGTACCCGAAGCTCGCGCGGAAGCGCGGATCGAGGAGCCCGTCGGGCGCCAGGGCGATCCGGCGCGGCCTGAGCCCCGCTGGATCGGTCGCGTAGGGTGACGTCCAGATCTCGATCCGCTCGAAGCGCCCGTCGGTGATCCGACCGTAGCCCTGCTGCCAGTAGAGGTCCACCCCGTCGGTGCGGAGCATGTCGGCGTCGGCGCCGGCGGGATCGATCAGGACCGTGCCCGGCGCGCCGCCGACGGAGACCCCGATGTGGTGATCCACGCCCCACAGCGTGTAGAAGAGCGCGGATCCCGACAGGGCGTCGAGGAAGGCGATTTCGCCGCTCGATCCGCCGCCGGCCACGAGCCGCGTCGTGCCATCGAGTGCGAGCGAGTACACGCGGCCGCCGGGCTGCATGTCGACCGCCACGCGCCCGGGCTGCGAGAGGAGCCGCTGGAGGCCGTTGGCGCCGAGCTCGTCCGACGTGAACGTGTGAAGCACACGGGCGGCGTCCGGCGCCTCGCTCTCGAGGCGAAAGAGCACGAGGGAGCGTCGCGGGCCGACGGGGGCGTTGACGGTGAAGCCGATCGTGCCGAGCGCCCGGGTGTGCGCTCCGACGTAGCAATCGTCTGGCGTCACCAGTGAACGCCAGGCAGCGACGACTCGTCCACGGTCATCGGAGATGAAATCGACAGCACGGCCATCGCTGATGCCATGGGTCGCCGTGAAGTGGCCTGTAGTGCCGTCGTGCCCGCCGACCCCGAGAGCCACCATGAAGTAGGGCAGGCCCTCGCGGGGCCACACGGGCTCGAGCTCGCGGCAGCCGGGACCGCACGAGACCTCGCGCAGGTTGCCGAGCGCCTCGGGGTTGGTGGCGACCTCGATGTCGCACGCCGCGGGCAGCCCCCCGAGGCGCACCCAGCCGGCGGGTCCCGGGTCCACCGCGGCGTCCTGTCCGGCGTCGTGCCCGGCGTCGCGGTGCCCGCCGTCGCGTCCGGCGTCGCCCGCGTCCCGGCCCGCGTCGCCCGCGTCGGGCGCGCCCGCCGTCCGCCCGCAGCTACACGCCACGCCGAGGGCCATGGCCGCCGCGGCGAGCGCGCCGGCGCGCGTCCGGTCAGAAGCAGTCACGCGCGCGGCTCCACGGCACGGGCCTGAGCTCCAACCAGCGGTACCCGGCGGGCGTCCAGGCCGTGGCGCGCCGCTCGAGCACCGGCAGCGAGGCGCCCAGGGACGACGCACGCACGGGCCCCACGAGTCGCCCCCGGCCGAACGAGAGTGCGTCGGCCGCGATCCCGTCCGCGGAGGCCCGCAAGAGCAGGACGGCGTGCCGGTGGGCGACGCGGTTCGAGGCCGCGAGCACGAAGCGCCCGTCCGGCGTCGACGCCAGCGAGTGGGAGTCGAACACGCCCGTGCGCGGAAAGACCGCGAGCACGCGGCTCTCGCGGCGGTCGAGATCGACCCACAGGAGCCGGTAGCGATCCGCGCCGCGGTCCCTGGTCACCAGCTCCAGCACGAGCGCCGCGGCGCGGCGCGGGTGAAGGGCGGCGGCCACGATGTCCCCGGGCAGAGCGCCCGAAAGCGCCGTTTCCGTGTTCTCGCCGGAACGGACCTCCACGCGTCCGAAGGTCGCGGCCGGAGCGCCGTCGGGTCCATGGCCGCCGAGGAGGAACAGCGTGCCCGCGTTGCCCCGCAGGAGCGGAGTCCGGCCGGCGGGACCCGTCGAGCGCGCCGCGGCGAGCGCGGCGGCGTCGTCGTTGGGAGACGGCGGCTTGCCGTCCTCTCCCGGGATCCCGAAGCGGAGGACCGGACCTCCGCCGGTGGCGAGCCATTCGACGGTGTTGCTCGACCGGTCGAGCCCTGCGAGCAGGACGGCCTGGGCACTGAGGAGCTCACGCGGCTCGGCGGCGACGACCCAGCGGAGCGAGGGATCTCCGAGCAGCGCCGGGCCCGCGGCGCCGAGCGCAGCGGTCACGTCCAGGTCCGCGCCGAGCACGCGCGCGAAGACGGCGGGTACCGTGCACGGCCCGGGCATGCACACGGGCTCGGGCAGGAAGGGCTCGGGGAAGGCCGCAGCGCAGACGGGGCACGGCTCCTGCGGGAAGAACGAGGGCAGGAACGGCGGCAGCGCCGGGAACGGCTCGCGGACGTCTCGATCGCGCTGCGTACGACCGGACCAGTAGTGGCTCGTGAACCGGCGGTCCAGGGCTGGGCAGGTGCCCGCCGCGTTGCAACCGAAGGCCGGGATGTCCACAGCATCCGCGTAGGTGACTCCGTGGCTCCACACGAGGCCCCGGGCGCGCGAGACGGGCCCCACGATCTCGAGAGCGCCCACGGCGTCGGCGTCGCCTTCGAAGGCCCAGCGTCCCACGAGCTCGTCCGGGCGGTCGGGCGCCGAGGGGCGGTAGGGGAGCACCACCTCGGGGAGGGGATCGGGCATCGTCGTCCTCGTCGGGAGCTCGAGAGCGATGGTCATGGGGCGCCAGGCGCCGTCGGCCAAGTCGTACTCCGCGGAATCGATCACGCATCCGACGGCGGCGCACGCGTTGCGTGCTTGGACCGTATCGGCGTCGACCGAACAGGGACACCACCGGAAGCCCGTTGCGATCGTGCCGGCCTCGGGAGGCAGCGCCGTGTCCAGCGCCCGCGTGACGCCCGTGCCCGCGAGGTCCGCGCTGGTGAGCTCGAAGGCGATCCGGCTCGTCCGCGTCGAGCTCGCCGCCATCCGGATCCGCGGGCAGGGCCGCGGATCGCACGCATCGCCCCGCGGCCGGGCGATCCCCGCCGCGAGCTCGGCGTCCAGGTTGCAGTTCGCCTGGTCGACGTTGGGCACGTCCGGGCAGTTGTCGCAGCCGTCCGGGCGGCCGTCTCCGTCGCGGTCCCCCTCGCAGGCGTCGCCCAGGCCATCGTGATCACAGTCGTCCTGCTCCGCGTTCGCCACGGCGGGGCAGTTGTCGCAGCCCGTCGGGATGCCGTCGCCGTCCGGGTCCCCCGCCGCGCAGGCCGCGCCCATCATCGTGCCGCGGGCGGTGCCGCGGATCCGGAGACACAGCGTACGTTGGCCGGGGTCGAAGCGGCGCGGGCAGATGTCGCACACATCGCCCACGCCATCGCCGTCCGTGTCGAGCTGGTCGATGTCGGCCGTGTCGCCGCGGGCCGTCATGCACGCGCCATAGTCGAGGAGGTAGGCAAGGCCGGCGGGACGCGGCCGGCACAGGGCGCCGGCGCGACAGTCCCCGGCGGACCGGCACCGGCACGCCCCGCGCGCGTCGCAGACTCCCCCGGGACAATCCGTGTCCGCGTCGCACATCACGACATCCGCGCGCAGGCCGAGGTCGTCTGTGGGACCACAGCTGTCGTTGCCGTTGTCCTCGGCGAGCCCGTCGCCGTCGGCATCGACGCGGCTGGGCAGGGCGCCGTCGAGGTCGCCGCGGTACCGGCCGTCGCCGTCAGGGTCGAGGAGCCCGCGCAGGCGGTCTGACGTCCGCTCCGCGGTGAGCCAGGTGTTCGACTCGCCGCAGCCACGAGTTCCGTTGACCGTAAGCACACGCTCTGCCGGCCGGCCGTCCGCGAAGCCGAAGGGGTAAAGACTCGGACCGCCGGAGTCCCCGGAAAGCACCCAGCTGCCCTCGCCCCAGACGTGCCGGAGCGCGCAATCCCACCGCGGATAGACCTCATCGGGGTGCGCGGCGCACTGAAAGTACCAGGCAAGCACGGGTGCGAGCGTCACCCCGCCGCGCCGGCGCGTGCCGCTGAGGCTCATGACGGGCCCCCCCGAGCAGTAGGAGTCCCGGTCCTCTTCCGTGTAGGACCCGTACCCGACCGCGGTCGCGCGCCGATCGGTCCAGAAGCCCAGGTCGTGCGGGCTCTCCGCGGCGGGCGGGTTCTCGAGCATGATGCCGAGCGGCGCGACATCGCGTCCCGCGATCGAGGTGATGCGTCGCTCGAGCTGCCACAGCGCCACGTCGGCTCCGCTCATGAAGTCCCCCTCGGCCAGCACCTCCGCGCACTGGCGAAGGTAGGTCCGGTAGCGAGCCGGCGACCACGGATCACACAGGCCGGTCACGCGGTTGCAGACCTGACCCGCCGGACACTCGACGCTGAAGGTGGCACAGCGGTTCTCGACGCATGCGCCGGTGTCCGGGTCGCACACTTGTCCCGTGTCGCACGACACACCGGCGCAGAGATCCGGCTCACACCCCCCGTCGCTGCACCGCTGGCCCGTGGCGCAGGTCACGTCGGCGCAGCCGTCGGCGCGGGACCGCGCAACATACTCATCTGCGGCAAGCCCGACGTATGCGGGGTGGGCACAGCACTGCGCCGGGCCCGACTCGCGGAGCTCCCAGCAGCGCACGCCCTCGACCGCCAGCTCAGGCGCGGTCCGTGCGTCTACGCCGAAGACCACGTGTCGGGAGGCGCCGGCCGGGGCGACCGGGTAGCCCTGATGGCGCGTCGTCACGACGAGATTCGGCGAGACGAGCGTCCCGCTCGAGCAGGGCCCGTAGAGCAGCTCCGGCGGGTCATCCGGCCGCCGGTTGCCGCACAGCGCGACGACGGCGTCGTACACCGGCTCGCCCGCGAGCACGCCAGGGTACAGCGCCTGGCGTTGCGCGGAGACCCCCGAGGTCTCGTCGCCCGGAGTGGCGCAGCTAGTCACGGACAGACAGACAGACAGACAGACTCGCTCCCTCGATGGCCTTCCGCATGATGTCCTCCCCGCTGTGCAAGGTTCGCACAGTTGCCCGTCCGCGATCAACGGGACCGGCGTCGCGCCTCGACCGCCGCACGCGAGGCTCACTCCCACGTCATGGCATCGTACCGGACGAAGCGCACGTGCGTCGTCTCGGGCGGGAAGGAGCGCAGGGGACCCGACCCGAAGGCGAGCTCCTCGGGGCCGACGTAGAGCAGCCCGCCGTGGCTGAGCACGGTGCCGTCCGGCGGCGTCACGACGGCGCCCAGGCCGTCCGAGGCGCGGGCGATCGCCTCGTCCTCGGCGCTGTCCTCGGCGGCCGCGGAATCGTAGTAGCGGACCGTTTCTTCGCGCAGCGCGGCCCACGCGTGCGCCCGGCCCGCGCGTCGCAGCCACGTTTCGATCACCGCGCTGCGGGTCAGCCGCGGGTGCGCGGCGGCCTCTCGGTCGATGCGGTCGACCAGGTCTCCCGAAAGCGTGATGCTGATCTTCACCTTCGCCGCCGGCATCGGTCTGCCCGACATCCACCCATTTGTCCTGCTCGTCGCGAGCGGGACGGGCCCGCCGTTGTGGCCCGGTCACCGCGTCGGGTGGCGGCCGCCGGCGGCCGCCGGCGGCTTCGCCAGGTGACGGCGCGAAACTCCACGGGAACACGACCCGCATCGTCAGGCACGCATCGTGCTCGACCCTTCCTTCGCATTCGACGGTGCCCCGCGACCCGGGTGGTTGCGGGCCTGCTCGGTGGTGGCGCGGTGGGCTCCCCTCCGCGGCGCTGCCGACACGGGAGCGCGGGTCCGTGACGGGCTCCGCGGGGCTCCGCCGGTGCGCCAGCGGGTGGGTCGTTCGTGGAAGGGAGTCCGCAGGGTGGTTCTCACGGACAGGATGCAGTGGTCGGGACAGCCCCCGGGGCTTCGGCTCCGAAATGGAGGTCCGTGGGGCCTTCGGGCCCATCGAGAGAGGAGCGTGCACGGAGTCCGGGCGTGAGCGAGAGCCGAGCCGATCATCAGGTCGCGAACCGTCGCACCCGAACCCGAGCCCCGATCGCGCTCCGGTGGCGCAGCGGTGTGTCCGCCCTCAGCGCCGGCTGTTGACGAGCTCGCAGCTGCCCATCGGGCAGAAGTCCTGCACCTGGCCGTCCGGCTGGAGGAAGGTGTCGAGCTGCATGAGCACCGGGTCCTGGTAGCGCAGGTCGCTGTGGGCGTTGTTGTCCGCGGCGGGGATCGTGGAGCCCATGGGGATCGGCGCCACGTCGTCGAGGTGATAGATGACGTAGCCCGAGTCGGAGGGCAGCATCGCCGTCTCCACGTTCCAGGGCATGTACACCGACGAGGACAGGACGCGCAGACCCATGGTGCGGGCGGCGATGTCCGAGGCCACGTTGGACACCTCCGTGTCGTAGCGCGACGTCTGGTACAGGATCCTCTTGGCGATCGTGCCGGCGAGGGGGCTCGCGACCAGGTGCGGCGCGTAGGTGGCAGGGTCCGTCAGGTCCCAGGCGTTCGCGATCGACACGAGGAAGAAGTCGCGGTCGAGCTTGTCCGGGTACCACAGCTCGTAGATCCGCTCGAAGTCCCTGAAGTCGAGGGAGCGCCGGATCATGATCGGGTAGGAGATGGCCCCGACCTGAAGCGCGAAGCGCTCGATGTCGTTGGTCAGCCCCGCGAGGGTCGCCCCGTAGATCCCGCCCTGACTGATGCCGTAGTAGTAGAGCTGGTCCGTGTCGAGCATGGGTGTGGGCGTGCCGCCCACGTCGAGCGAGAGCTCGGCGAGCTCCGAGCACACGCCTCGGAACGAGCGCGCGAGGACCACCGAGTTGATGGCCCCCTGCATGATGCGCTCGGCCATCATGGAGAACTTGCCGAAGTTCTCGCCGATGACGTTGTTGATGAACCAGCCCTCGTCGTCCTCGGACATCCCCCAGAAGTCGGTTCCGATGCCGACCATCTCCGAGCGCGCGAGCAGCACGCGCGTGCCGCCGCTGTTGACCTGATCGGCCGAGCCGAGCAGGCCGTGCCCGTACATCAGGATCCGCGCTGGCGCACCGCCGGCCATCACGCGATCGCGCACGCTGTAGGGGATCACGACGACGAAGGGCGCCTCGACCGTCATGTTGTAGGCGATGTGGCCGCTCCCGTCGCGATGGGCGCGCGTGCCCTCGCCCGGCGTCTCCATGTAGAGGGGCACCGTGAACGTCCCGCGGACGAGGCGCCAGGTCTCGGTGTTCACGTCATCTTGGACGTTGGTGACCGTGCAACCGAGGCCCCGGTCGCCGACGCGGGTCTGCGCGTCGTCCCGCATCCACAGGGGCTCGCCCCAGGCGCTCTGCCCCGAGGCCGTGTGAAAGTCCCACGCCTCGAGGAGGCCGGCCCGGTCGATCCCAGCGGCCGCGAGCGTGTCGAAGATGTCCTCGAAGTGCTCGCGGCGCGCCTCGAGCTCGGTGACGTTGCTGGTGCCGCCGTCGCGCAAGGCGCGGAAGTACGCCGAAGGCTCGACGGCGGTGCCGTCGGTGCGCTGGAGATCCCGGATGGCGACGATGTAGCGGTGATTCTCCGCGAGGCGGATCGCGGGGCGGATGTAGAAGCTCGTCCGCTCCGGGTCCGCGTTGGGCCACGCGTCGACCTCCGAGAAGTGCGCGACCAGGCTCCCCGACTCGGCGTCGAGGAGGACCGTCGGCGAGCTCGTCATCAAGCTGTCGGCGATGCGCGTCTCGTCAGGGAGGTTGCTCGTGTCGAGGGGGCCCCTGAAGACCGTCATCATGGAGGTCATGGGGCTGAAGCCGTCGAAGTTGTTCCACGCGTTGAGCTCGGTGACCGGCTCGTCGAGCTGGTTACGCGGCAGGGCCTCCGAGGTCACGGCGATGCGGAAGCCCGTCTCGGTCGAGCTGTCCTCGGCGAGGAAGCGGCTCGAGGGCCACGGCAGCATGCAGTGCTCGGGGTTGAGGTTCTCGCACTCGGGGCGGTCGGCGATGATGGGCGGACCGGAGCTCGAGTCGTCTCCGCAGGCGGGCAGCAGGAGGCCGAGGGTCAGGCAAGCGACGAGGGTGAAGCGCGCGTGTGACATGCGCGCGATTGTACGCCACAGGGCGTCTCGCGAAAGCCTCAGAATCGCCAGCGTGCTCACTCTGGAAAGCAGCGAGTGGGGTAGCCAGGCTCGCCCGTGTCGACGAAGTCCAGCACGTACTCGTCGCCTGCCATCCGGGCCTGGACACGGATTCCGTCGGCGCTGATGTCGCTGCTGGAGGTGCTCGGGTACCAGCAGGGTGGAGGCGGCACCTCGCGCACCTCGCCTGCCGGCGTGACCGCCACCGCCCGCCGCGGGTTGCCCATCCACAGCTCGCCGGAGGGGTGCCACATCGTCGACACGCCCACGTTCCCGGACTCAATGCTGCGGTCCAGGAACGCCAGCGGAGGCGACTCGCCGAGCTGCTCGCCGCTCGCCGCGTCGAGGAAGACCGCCGCGTACTCGCCGTACGTCTCCGACGGCGCCTCAGGCGGCGTGAACTGCCGTATCCTGTGTTTCCTGGCGAAGATTCGCCCGTCTGCCGAAGGGAGGAGGCCGAGCCCTTCGCCGACTGCGAGCAGCGGGGTGTACGAGCCGTCGAGGTCGAGGCGACCCCAGCTCCCCCCTTCGTCGAGGAACACGAAGTAGCCCGCTCTGCGCATGAAGGCCATCGCGCCGCCGCGCGGCCCGCCCCGCGCGACGAGCCGCCGGTCGCCGCCGTCGGGCCGCTGCGTGAAGAGCGTCCACGGGCCGGAGCTGGTGTGCACTTCGTCCTCGTACGGAAGATCCGGCTCGATGGTCAGCTCCGTCACCACCACGGCGATCTCCTGGTCGTCGTCGGACCAGAAGGCCCTGGCGGAGTAGTCGGTGGCCGTGCAGCCGACCAGGGCGGAAGACGCCAGCAACCCGAGAATCCGCGCTCGACGGCTCATGGGAACGCTCCTTCGCTGATCTCCGCGGGCTCGGCGTAGCGGTGGCTCTCGCGTCCCCCCGCCACGATGACGACACGGCCGTCCGGCAGCAGGACGGCCGAGTGGCCGTAGCGGGGCACGTTGAGGGTGCCGGCATCGATCCACGCGCCCGACGTCTCGTCGAAGACGACGGCGGCGCCGCTCGGGGTGCCGTGGCCGAACCCGGGCGTGGGGTTGCGACCGCCGGTCACGAGGACTCCGCCGAAGGGCAGCTCGGTGATCGCCAGGTCCGCGACGGGCCCGGGAAGCGGGGGCGCGGGCGACCACGTCTCCGTGCTCGGGTCGAAGATCTCGACGGTGTCCGTCGCCGCGGTCTCCGACACATCTCCGCCGGCCACCAGGACCCGGCCGGAACCGAGGCGCGCCGCGGCGTGCCATGCCCGGCCCGCGCGCATCGGCGCGACCGTACGCCACGCGCGCGCGGCCGGATCGTAGAGCTCGGCCGTCGTGACGCGCGTGCCCGCGTCGTCGATGCCGCCGGCGACCAGCACCTCGCCCGATGCGAGCAGAGTGACCGAGGGCATCCACCGCGCCGTGGACATGGGCGGCAGCTCCTCCCACAGGCCCGTGTCCGGATGGAGCCGCTCGGCCGAGGCCAGGGCGAACCAGCGGAACTCCGTGCCGGCGCCCCCGGAGATGTCCTCGCAGCCCGATCCGCCCACGACGACCACGTCCCCGTCCGGAAGCACCACGTCCCGGTGGTGGCTGCGGGGGGTGTGGAGGATCTCCGTCCACCACGCGTCGGTCGACTCGGGATCGAAGAGGACGCTGCACGCGCAGCAGAAGTCGTACGGCACGAGGAGCTCGGGCTGCCCGTCGCCGCCGGCCAGGATGACGCGGCCGTCCGTGAGCGCGGCCGTCTCGTACGCCGCGCCGCCCACCCCGCGGATGCGGGTCCACGCGTCGGCCGCCGGGTCGTAGATCTGACCCGGGAAGACGCCGCTGGCCGAGACGAAGATCCGGTCCGACGGAAGCAGCAGCGCCTCGCGGTTGGCCCGCGGCATGCCCGAGCTGGCCCCGAGCCGCCACCTACGCGGCACCGTGAGCGCGCCCGAGTCCGCCGGGCCCGAGTCGGCGACCCGTGATCCCCCGCCTCCGCACGCGGCCACCGCCACGACGGCGAGGCCCACGATCCCCGGGACGCGAGTGCGGCCTGCCGGCATCACGGCCCCGCGGGCTCCGGCCGGGGCTCGTCGACGCGCAGCTCGAGGCGCATCAGCCGCGGTCTCGCGCCGGTCTGGAGCCGCACCGGGTCGCTGTTCATGAGCGAGAAGTCCGTCCAGGGCACGGACTCGTGGGGCTCCGCGCTCGCCACACCCCCGGGGCTGCCGCGGAGCGTGACCCAGCCCGTCTCCCAGGTGATCGCGAGCTTCGGATGGGAGTAGATCGGGAAGGGCTCGAACGGGCGCTCCACGAGCCGGAGCGTTGGGCACGCGCGCCGATCTCATGGATCACCCCCGTGCAGTCGAGGTCGAGGATACCACGGGCTCGAGTCATGTTGGACCCGCGGGGCGCGCGGCGGGACTCGCGTAAGTCGCCCCTCAGCGGCGCGTGCCGGTGAAGCCGGTCGTGAACTTCACGCTCGCGCCGATCACGAGCGCCTCGAGCGCAGCGTCCATGTCCGGGTCGCCGAGCCACAGGCACCCGCCCGCGTAGCCGACCACGACCTCGCCGTTGCTCATCTGCACGGCCTCCCAGTCCATCGTGTCGGCCGAGCCGGTCGTCACCAGGTCCGCGTGGGCGACCGACAGGCCGAGCAACGCGCAGTTGATGCCGTTCGTCGCGACGCCGGCGCCGAGCAGGAGATCGAACGCCGTCCCCTCCTCGTTCACGACGCCGAAGGTGTCGCGCGACGCCGTGACGATTTCCCCGTCACACACCTGCTCGCAATTCTCGTTCAGCGTGCCGGGTCCGCACTCGGACATCACGGGATCGATGAGCATGCCGTTGCACTGCTGCCCCGGGAGCGTCACCCACATGCGGTGCGGAAAGGCGGCGTTGCGTTGCTCGGCCGTGACGCTCGCGGGCCACGCCTCGCTCGGGCAGACGACCTCGGGGCGGCTGCACGCCAGATCGAACGTGATGGGCTGGCCCATGTGGTCGATGGTGAAGCTGCCGCCGGCCGCGCCCAGGGTCTGGCTGTACGCCGCGCCGCCGATCGTGACCTCGATGCCGAGCGTGTCGTCGTAGGCGATGTCCCAGGTCCCGGTCACGTTCGGCGCGGGTGTGCGCGAGCTGACGGGCCCCTTGCCACAGCCGCCTTCGGCGCCCATGAGCGCGGGTGCCATCATCGCCACGGCCAGGGTGATTCCGAGCGTTCTACGCATGCGCTGTCCCCTTTCTGTCGACATGGTAAGTTCCCGGCGATTGTAGCGGGTCGAGGCATGGGAGAGAAAGCTCCGCCGGTGGACGACGACCAACAGCGCATCGCGCTCCTCGAGCAGCTCAACCGCAGCTTCGCCGAGGTGGTTCCCCACAACCTCGCGCTCGGAATCACGATCGACGGGCTCGAGGCCGGTGTGGCGATCATGCGCCTGCCCTACAGCGCGAGCCTCGTGGGCAACCCCGACGACGGCGTGCTCCACGGCGGAGCGGTCACCTCGCTCATGGACGCGTGCTGCGGCGCGGCCGTGTTCATGGGCCTCGCGCGCCCTGTGCCGATCGCCACGCTCGACCTTCGCATCGACTACCTCCGGCCCGCCGTGCCCGCGCGCGACGTGGTGGCCCGAGCCGAGTGCTACAAGGTGACGCGCAACGTGGCGTTCGCGCGGTGCGTCGCCTACCACGATTCGCCCGATGACCCCATCGCGTCGGCGGCGGGGACGTTCATGCTCTCGACGGCGGTCAGCCGCCGGACAGAGGGCGGCAAGGAGAGTCGATGACCACGCTGGTCGAGCGCCTCGCCGAGCTCAAGCGCGCGGGGGACTACGCGGCGCTGGTCGAGACCATCCCCTACGCGCGCTGGCTCGGGATCAGCATCGACGGCTCTTCGGGGGAGCTCCGCGGCAAGCTCGAGTACTCGGACATGCTGGTCGGTAACCCCGCGCTGCCGGCGCTCCACGGAGGCACCCTCGGCGCCCTGCTCGAGTCGACGGCCATCTTCCAGCTCATCTGGGAGCAGGACACGGTCGTCCTGCCCAAGACCATCAACATCACGATCCAGTACCTGCGGTCGGCCCGGCCCGTGACGACCTGGGCACGCGGGCAGATCACCAAGCAGGGGCGGCGCGTGTGCAACGTGCGCATCGAGGCCTGGCAAGAGGACCGGGCCCGGCCGGTGGCCCTGGCCGATGCCCATTTTCTGGTGGCGCCCCTGGGAGAGGGCTGAGGGAGCTGCGGGCTTGGTCCCCGGCTCACCTCACCGCGTCGCAGAACGCTTCCACCGTCAGACCCGCGGCTCGCACGAGCTTTCGAAGCGTTCGCCTCGCGAGCTCGGGATGATCTGGAATCGACAGGGACGCGAGGTGTCCAGGCTTCGTCAGGATCATGTGGCTGCCGCGCTGACGTCGAAACACCCATCCGGGTCTCTCGAACGCCAGACGAGCCGCACGGCCAGACACGAGCGGGAGCTCAGGCAACCGCGATGTCCAGCTCGACGGTCCTGAGGGTGAGCGGCATCCCCTGCTCGGCC
>Ga0214473_10008045_pt1 | contig 12494 bp, 8 predicted proteins | sample RVTome_7_FD_203509 | JGI IMG/M metagenome (GOLD analysis project Ga0214473, IMG submission 203509) | Soil microbial communities from uranium-contaminated site in the Upper Colorado River Basin, Wyoming, United States - RVT98D197 | ecosystem: Environmental > Terrestrial > Soil > Contaminated >... | reverse complement strand
TTCAACGACCCGATGGATCGCTTCACCGAGACTTCCCAGGCGATCGTCGATTTCTATTACGACGAAGCGCGGGGGCGGGCCGCGGCTTTCGCGCGCGTGCTGGCGGATCGCGCCGGCACGGCCGGGATCGCCTCGGGGAAGGGGACGGCGCCGGTCACCGAGGCGCTGGAGTCGTTCCGCCGGGAGTACGGTCTCGACTTCATCGCCCTCGACCGGCCGGGAGGCGGGTCCGTGGTGGTGTTCGCGCCGCACCTGGCGCAGCGCGACGGACTGCACGAAGTGCCGCACAATCTCCGCGAGGAGGCGGCGGAGGGCACGCCGTTCACCTGGGTCTCGGAGTTCCTCGGTGGCCAGATGATCCGGGCAGGGCACCCGCTGCCCGGACCGGAAGGCAATGCCGGCGCGGTGATCACCGCCGGCATCTTCATCCAGCGGGACCTCATGCGGATGGCGGCGGCGGTGAGCCGCAGCAACCAGGACTACCGGCAGATCCGCGCCCAGAAGGGCCTGATCAAGAGGGTCTACGTCCTGGTGTTCGCGTTGATCACCCTGGTGGTGCTCTTCTCGGTCACCTGGATTGGCCTGTACCTCGCGCGGCGGATCACCGACCCGATCCAGTCGCTCGCCCAGGGGACGCGGGCGATCATGTCGGGCCAGCTCGACTACCGGGTCAAGGTCGAGGCCGGGGACGAGCTGGGGATCCTCGTCGAGTCGTTCAACCGCATGACCGCGGAACTGGAGTCCGGCCGGTCGATGATCGATCGCCGGACCCAGGAACTGTCCGCCAGCAACCGCGAGCTGATGGAGCGGCGACGCTACATCGAGACTCTGCTGGAGGAGATCACCGCCGGCGTGGTCTCGATCGACGCGGACGGGCGGGTCACCACCATCAACCGCGCCGCCCGGAGACTGCTCGGGCTGACGCCGGGGCCCGACCCGGTCGGCCGCCCGCTGGCGCCGCTCCTGGCGGGGGAGGTCCGGTTCGCGGTGGAGACGCTGATGGCCGATCTCGCCTCCGGCGGCGAACGCCCGGCGGCCCACCAGGTGGACCTGCCGGCGGGCGGCCGCGTCTCCACGCTGGCGCTGAGCGCCGCCGCGCTGCGGGATGGATCCGGCGGAGCGGCCGGGACGCTGCTGGTGATCGAGGACCTCTCGGACCTGATGCGGGCGCAGAAGGTTGCCGCCTGGCAGGAGGTGGCGCGCCGCATGGCGCATGAGATCAAGAACCCGCTCACGCCGATCCAGCTGTCGGCGGAGCGGATCCGGAAGAAGTACAACGAGCGGACGGGGGACCTGGACGCGATCGTCGAGGAAGGGACCACGGCGATTGTCCGCGAGGTGGGGGCCCTCAAGAACCTGGTCAACGAATTCAGCCGGTTCGCCCGCCTGCCGGCCCCCCATCCTGTGCCGACCGGGATCGAGGAGGTGATCGGCGCGGCGCTGGCGCTCTACGACGGCACGCATCCCGGCATCATTCTCCGATCGCACTGCGAGCCCGGGCTGCCGCCCATCCCGCTCGATCCCGAGCAGATCAAGCGCGTCCTCGTGAACCTGGTCGACAACGCCATCGCCGCCATGGGCGGCCGGGGAACGATTGAGGTGACGGCACACCGCGATCCGGTGCACGGGAGCCTGCGGATCGAGGTGGCGGATGACGGACCGGGAATCCCGCCGGAAGACCGCGACCGGCTGTTCCTGCCTTACTTCTCGACCAAGAAGAAGGGGACGGGACTGGGCCTGGCGATCGTGCACCGCATCATCACCGATCATCATGGCCGGATCGCCGTCGAGGACAACCGGCCGCGCGGGGTGCGGTTCGTCGTCGAGCTCCCGGCCGGTCCGGCGGCGGGCGACCGGGCGGCGGCCATCGTCGGGCGCGGGGGGGAGTGATCGGTGGCCCGCGAGCGCGTGCTGGTCGTGGACGACGAGGAGGGGGTGCGGACCACCCTGGCCAGCATCCTCCGCGACGAGCACTATCTCGTCGATCTGGCCGAGTCGGGCGAACGCTGCCTCGACCTCGTCCGGCGCAGGCCCTACCACGCGGTGCTTCTCGACGTCTGGCTCCCGGGCCGGGACGGTCTGCAGGTGCTGGAGGAGATCATCGCGCTGCCGTCCCCGCCGCGTGTCATCCTCATCTCGGGTCATGCCGACGTGCCGCTGGCTCACAAGGCGGGGCGGCTGGGGGCCTACGATTTCATCGAGAAGCCGCTGGCGCTCGAAAAAATCGCCCTGACACTGCGCAATGCCATCGCCGACAAGAAGAAGGACGAAAAGATCCACACGCTGCGGGAGCAGTTGCAGGAGCCCATGGCCCTGATCGGCGACAGCCCCGCAATCCGCGAGTTGCGGCAGGAGATCGCGGGGGTGGCGCCGACCCAGGGCCGCGTCCTGATCCTCGGCGAGAACGGCACCGGCAAGGAACTGGTTGCCCGCACCATCCACCTCCAGTCGCTGCGGCGCGACGAGCCGTTCGTGGAGATGAACTGCGCCGCCATCCCCGAGGAGTTGATCGAGAGCGAGCTGTTCGGCCATGTCCGCGGTTCGTTTACCGGCGCGATCGAGACGAAGCCGGGACGATTCGTGCAGGCGGACGGCGGCACGCTTTTCCTGGACGAGATCGGCGACATGTCGCTCAAGACCCAGGCCAAGGTGCTCCGTGTGCTCCAGGACCAGGCATTCGAACCCGTCGGCGGGTCGACCATCCGCGTCGATGTGCGCGTGATCGCCGCCACCAACAAGGACCTGCGGTCGGAGATCGCCGCCGGCCGGTTCCGTGAGGACCTCTACTTCCGTCTCAACGTGGTCCCAATCCGGGTGCCGCCGCTCCGGGAGCGGGCCGAGGACATCCCGGCCCTGGCGCGCCATTTCGTCGATCACTTCGCCCGTCAGTACGGCCGGGCCCGCCGCATCGCGCCGGACGCCTTCGCCGTGCTGGCGGCGTACCGCTGGCCGGGCAATGTCCGCGAGCTCCGCAACCTCCTCGAGCGTCTGGTCATCCTGGCGCCGGGGGACGAGATCGGCCGGGCGGACGTCCTGCGGGTCCTCGGGCCGGAGGGGGAGGGGACGATCGCCCCGTTCCGGGAGTGCGCGACGCTCCGGGAAGGGCGCGAGCAGTTCGAGCGCCAGTTCATTCTCCTGAAGCTGCACGAGGCAGGCGGCAACGTGGTGCGGGCGGCGGAACTGCTCGGACTCGAACGCAGCCACCTGTACCGGAAAATGCGCGCCTACGGGCTCCGCGGTCCCGAGACCGCCGGGGGGTCGTCTTGACAAGTCGTGGTGGCTCTGCTACTAAGGTCACGCTCTGGGGGTGACTGACATGCAGTTGACCAAAGGTGTCGAGTACGGAATCGAGGGCATCCTCTATCTGGCGCGGCGGGACCAGACCGCGCCGGCGATGATCCGCGACATCTCCCGCGCCACGTCGATCCCCGAAACCTTCCTGTCGAAAATCTTCCAACGGCTCGCGAACCGCGGGATCATCCTGTCGCGTCGCGGTTTCCACGGCGGGTTCCGGCTGGCGCGTCCGGCCGGGCACATCACGCTGCGGGAGATCGTCGAGGCGCTGCAGGGACCGATCGAGTTCCACCGCTGCCTGGATCACTTGAAGGCGCGGCGCCGGCGGTCCCGCTGCCACGTGCGCCACGTGTTCCGGAAGGTCCAGAGAAAGGTCGCGTCGATCCTCGAGCAGACCACCCTCGAGGACATGCTGCACGCGACTCTGTGACGGGAAAGGAGTCATGTCCGCGCCCTTTTTCGGACTAAAACGGTCTGATTCCTCCGCTTCGCAGGGCGGGCGCGGCCGAAGGCTGCGCGCCGACCTCCACGTCCACTCCAGCCTGTCGGCCGGGCGGGTGTGCGGGACCGGGACGGTCCGCAGGGACGCGGCCGATCCGGTGACGCTCTACAGGGCGGCCCGGGATCGCGGCATGGACCTGGTGACGCTGACGGACATCGATCGGATCGACGGCTGCCTGCGGATCCTCGACCAGGTCCGGGAGGCGACGGACCTGTTCATCTCCGAGGAGATCGTCGCGCGACACCCGGCTCTGCCGGCCGACCTTCACGTGCTGGTCTTCGGCCTGAACGAACGGCAGCACCGCGAGGCGCAGAGACTGAAACGGGACGCCGACGACCTCGTCCGGTATCTCGAGGGCGAGAGGTTGTCGTTCTCCCTCGGCCCCTACGCCGAGGCCCTCCCGGCGGACGGCGACCTCGCGCGGCTGGTGCCGGTGTTGCGCCAGTTCCGCTGTTTCGAGATCCTGAACGCCTCGGAGCCGCTCGATTACAACGTGCTGGCGGCAAGGCTGGCCCAGGAGGCGGCCGCGCACCAGGGGTACGGCGTCACCGCCGGCAGCGGCGCCTGCACCACGCGCGGTCTCGGCCGGGGGGCGACGGCAGCCGAAGCGGCCGGCGCGGACGACTTCCTACGCGCGGTTCGCGAGGGGAGGACCTGGCCGATCCGCGCTCGCCCGCGGATGGGGCGGGTCGGAGCGGTGCTCGGTCGTCTGCCGATCGGCGCGCCGGCGCCCGGCGTGCGCTCGTACGCCCGGCGCGCGCGGCTGGCGGCCCGTATCCGCGCCGCCCGGCGGCGGCTCGACCAGCATGATGTGCGGACCTTTCGTGAGAAGACCCGCGCCTACCGGGCGGACCCGCCCGGAGCGCGGCGCGGCGGCGCCGGGATCGGCGTGACGGAAGCGCTCTGAGGCATTTCAAGGCAGGGATGGTCAGGACGGCAGGATCGGTCAACCAGGTTTTTTGAGAAGAGGGGGTCCCATGAATCAGGCTCTGGCCCGTGCAGACGAGTCGCACGATGCCCACGCGCAGGGGCCGTCCCTGCGTCCCGCGCCGGCGCCCGCCGACTCCGGGTCGCCGCTCGCCGCCCCGCCGAAGGGGATGCTGCGGTACCTGCGCCCGTCGTTCGTCGTCGGCAGCGGTGTCAAGGGGATCGCCAATCTGGCGTGGTTCACGTTCCAGGCGGTGAATCGGCGCATCCCCTACGGCACGATGCAGCCGAAGTGGGCGCCGGCGCCCCTGCAGAAGAGCCACGAACGGAGCTTCCCCGAACTCGGGTTTCCGCGTGAAACCGATTCGCTGTGCCCGGAATGCGTGAAGGACATCCGCAACCGGATCATCTCCGGCGAAGGGGACTGGCGCGATCTGATCCAGGGGAAGCCCGGCGAGATCCGCGCCCGGATCGTCGAGCGCGACGGCCAGGTGTGGATGGAGAAGGACTGCCCGAAGCACGGACGCATCGAAGACCTGATGGCGATGGACTCGGAGTTCCTGCGCCGGATGGAGCGTCACTACCCGGGCCGGGACTTCCGCATGCAGCAGGATCCGTTCCACAATCACGGGTCCTCGACCGTGAAGTACGGCCGGGGCGCCGTCCTGACGGTCGACCTGACGAATCGCTGCAACATGATGTGCAACCCGTGCTTCATGGACGCCAACCAGGTCGGCTATGTTCACGAGCTCACCTGGGACGATATCCGGCAGATCCTCGACAACTCGATCCAGGTCAAGCCGCGCCGCCAGATGTCGGTGCAGTTCTCCGGCGGCGAGCCGACGCTGTCGCCGTACTTCCTGGACGCGGTGGCGTACTCCCGCAAGCTCGGCTACATCAGCGTGCAGGCCGCCAGCAACGGCATCCGCTTCGCGCAGGACATGGACTTCTGCCGGCGGGCGAAGGCGGCCGGGCTGCGGCTCGTCTACCTGCAGTTCGACGGGGTCACCAACGAGGCCAACAACCACCGCGGCGTCGGCAACCTGTTCGATGTCAAGAAGCGCGCCCTGGAAAACCTCAAGGCGGCCGGCATCGACGTGACGCTGGTCGTGACCATCGTCAACACCATCAACAACGACCAGGTCGGACCGATCGTCAAGTTCGCCATCGACAACGTCGGGATCATCAACGCGGTGTCGTTCCAGCCGGTTTCGTTCACCGGCCGTGACGAGGACATCGACGACGACACGCGCCGGAAGCAGCGCTACACGCTGTCGCACCTGGCCCACGACCTCAAGAAGCAGCTCGGCATCACCGAGCCGCTCCGGGACTGGTATCCGCTGTCCGCGTCGGGACCGTTCTCCGATCTGCGGGACCAGCTCGAGGGTCTGGAGGCGGAGTTCGGCGCCATGAAGTGCGGGTGCCACCCGAACTGCGGCATCGGCACCATGCTGCTGGTCGATCAGACGACCCGCAAGGCGGTGCCTTTTCCGCAGGTCCTCGACACCGACCAGTTGTTCAAGGACCTGACGCTGATCACCGACACCTGCCGGCCGAAGCCGCTCACCGTCCTGCAGTTCGTCCTGGCGGTCCTGCGCAACGTGCGGTTCAGCGCCCTGCCGGCCGATCTCGACATCTGGCAGATGATCAAGCTGATCGACGGTCACAACGGGGCCAAGCTCGGCCTGGCGGAGAAGGGGCGGTATCGCTGGCGCGTGGTGATGGTGGCCGGCATGTGGTTCCAGGATCTGTTCAACTACGACTTCCGGCGCACCGAGATGTGCATCATCCCGTACGGCACGCAGCTGGGGGAAGTCTCCTTCTGCGCCTACAACACCGGGGTGGGCTGGCGGCAGATCGTGGAGAAGATGTTCTCCACCCACAGCACCGCCCAGTGGTTCAAGGAGAAGGGCCGTCACCCGATCTTCGCGGCGGGCAAGGAAGTCCCGCTCGGGGCCCCCGTCGAACCGGTGGCGATTCCGGCGGCGTCGGACGGCCCGATTCCGGCGGCCGCCATCGGCCGTCCCGGACGATCAACGCCGGATCCGATCCCGGTGATGGCGGCGATGGGCGCTGCCGAAGCTTCGGCGGGCTGCGGCACCGGCTGCGGTTGCCACTGAGTTCGCTTGCCGCCCCGGGCCGCCGGACCGGTCCCTGGCGCGCGAGCCGCGTCCTCGGAACGCTGCTGGTGATGGCGGCGATGGGCGGCGGCGCCGGGGACGTTGCGGCGGGGGAGTCCTCCCCCGGGGAGTTCGCGCGCGCCTGGGCCCGCCTCGGGTCCCGTTCCGAGCCGATCGAAAGCGCGGCGCGGCTGGCGGCGATTCTCGACCTCGCCTGGCGCGAGGCGATGTTCGAGAACCCGGAGGCCGCCACCGTGGTCGGTCATCCGGGCCAGAACTCCCGCTGGACCGATCTCTCCCCCGGGGCGATCGATCGACGCCGAACGCGATTGCGGGAAGTCCGGGCCGCCCTCGCCATCGTCGACCGGTCCGATCTGCATCCTGCCGACCGCCTGAACTACGACCTCATGCTCCACGAGGTCGAGGACGGGATCGAGGGAGGCAGCTTTCCCCAGGAGTTGCTGGCGGTGACGCAGCTGGGCGGTCCCCAGCAGCAGGTGGCCCAGATCCTGGCGCTTGCCCCGGCGGCCACCATCGCCGACTACGACGACCTCCTGGCGCGGCTGCGGGGCGTGGGGCGGGTCATCGACCAGACAATCGCCCTCCTCGAACGGGGTCTGGAGCGCGGGGTGACACCGCCGCGCGTGACGCTGCGGGACGTGCCGGCGCAGGCCCTCCACCAGGCAGTGGAGGATGCCTGGAAGAGCCCAGTGCTGGTCCCCTTCACCCGCATCCCCGCCGCTGTCTCCGGGCCCGAGAAAGAGAGGCTGCGGGCGGAAGCGGCGCGCGCCTACCGCGACAACGTCGCCCCCGCGTTCCGGCGGCTGCACGACTTTCTCGCGGGCACCTACGTGCCGAAGTCCCGGGAGACCATCGCCTGCAAGGCGCTGCCCGATGGCGAGGCCTGGTACGCCTGGCAGGTCCGCCACCACACCACCACGGCGCTCGACCCGAAGACGATTCACGACCTCGGGCTTGCCGAGGTGCGGCGGCTGCGGGCGGCGATGGAGGGGATCATCCGCGAGGTCGGTTTCAAGGGGTCATTCGCCGAGTTCGTCGATCATCTGCGGACCGATCCGCGCTTCTTCTTCGGCGAGCCCGACGCCCTGGTCAAGGAATACCGCGACATCGTCAAACGGGCCGACCCGGAACTGGTCCGGCTGTTCGGCCGGCTGCCGCGGCTGCCGTACGGTGTCGTGCCGGTCCCCGACTACGCGGCCCCGTCGCAGACGACCGCCTACTACGAACCGGGGTCGCCGGAAGCCGGACGACCCGGATACTACTTCGTCAACACCTGGAACCTGGCGGCCCGGCCGAAGTGGGAGATGGAAGCCCTCAGCCTGCACGAGGCGGTCCCGGGACACCATCTGCAGATCGCCCTGGCCCAGGAGATGGAAGGGTTGCCGGAGTTCCGCCGTCACGGCGGAACCACCGCGTTCGTGGAAGGCTGGGCGTTGTATGCGGAGAGTCTGGGTTACGAGATGGGGATGTACCGCGACCCGTACTCCCGATTCGGACAGCTGACGTACGAGATGTGGCGGGCCATCCGCCTGGTCGTGGACACCGGCATCCACGCGCTGGGCTGGAGCCGGGCGGAGGCGATCGACTACTTCCGGGCCAACTCCGCCAAGACCGAGCACGACATCGTGGTCGAGGTGGATCGCTACATCGTCAATCCGGGGCAGGCCCTGGCTTACAAGATCGGCGAACTCAGGATTCGCGAACTGCGCACCGCCCTGTCCGCCGCGCTCGGGCCGCGCTTCGACCTACGGGCGTTCCACGACGCCCTGCTCGAGAATGGCGCCCTGCCGCTCGCCGTTCTCGACGAGCGGATGCGGCTCTGGGCTGCGGCCCGCCGCCCCGCCCCCTGAAGCGGGCGGTCGGGACGTGCGCCCTTCAGGCCCGGGGCGTCCGGGCCCGCGGGTAGGACCCCAGCACCCGGACGAAGTCGCAGACTTCCTCGAGATGACGCAGAGCGTTCCGGCACGCTTCCTCGGCCGGCGACCCCTCGAAATCGACGTGGAACACGTACTCCCAGGGACGACCGACCAGCGGCCGCGACTCGATCTTCAGGAGGTTGATGCCGCGCAGGGCGAAGACCGCCATGCAGCGGAACAGGGCGCCCGGAACGTGGGGTGTGGCGAAGAGGACGGAGGTCTTGTCGGCGCGGCCCCGCGGCCTGGCGCTCCGCGCCAGGAGGAAGAAACGGGTGAAGTTGGCGGGGTGGTCCTCGAGCCGGCGCTTCAGGACCCGCGCCCCGTACAGGCGTGCCGCGAGCTCCGGCGCGATGGCGGCGGCGTCGCGCGCCCCCTCCTCGCGCAGCAGGCGCACGCTGCCGGCCGTGTCGTGGGTGGCGACCCGGACGAGATGCGGGCGGGATCGGAAAAAGCGCTCGCACTGGGCCAGCGCCACCGGGTGCGAGTAGACGCGCCGGAGGTCGATCGGCCGCACCCCCGGCAGGGCGATCAGGCAGTGCGAGACGCGGACGATCGCCTCGCCGACCACCTTCAGGGGGGTCTCGAGCAGCAGATCGTGGACCCGGTGGATCGAGCCGGCGATGGTGTTCTCGACCGGCGCGAGCGCGTAACGGGCCCGCCCGGTGCGCGCCGCGGCGAACAAGGCGTCGAAGTCGGCGCAGGGGTGAAGGCGCATCCGCGATCCGAACAGGCGGCGGGCCGCCAGCTCGGAGAAGGCCCCCCGTTCCCCCTGGATGGCGACGATCGGGCCGCTCATCGGCCGTCCCCGCCGTCCGCAGCCGGCCGGCCGTCCCCGCGCAGGGCCTCGTCGATCCGGTGTTCGAGAATGCGGGACGGATCGAGGCTTTCGAGACGCAGCGCGTGGGCCGCCACCTGCAGGACGGCCTCCTCGGGCACCAACCCGACGAGCTCGCTCGTGGCCACCTCCACCCCGCGCCGGGCCGCCTCGTCGCGCACCGCTTCGAAGGCGCGCGGGATCGAGGTGGTCCGGTAGTCGGTGAGATTCATGGAGACTTGGGCGCGGCCACGGTCCTCGAGAAACAGTCCGAGGGCCTTGACGCAGGGGAGACCGCCGCTGCTCTCGCGCACGACGCGGGCGATCGCCTTCGCGATCTCGACGTCGGATGTGCGCAGATCGACGTTGAAGGCGATCAGGAACGGCCGGGCCCCGACGGCCGTGCAACCCGCGCTCGGATGCACGCGGTCCGGACCAAAGTCGGGGGTCCAGCGGGGATCGCGGATCTTCTCCGCGAACCCCTCGAATTCCCCCCGACGGATCTCGGCGAGGTTGCGGCGGTGGGGGGCGCTGGCGGCGGCTTCGTAAAGGTAGACCGGCAGGGCATGGCGCGCCGCGATCGCGGCCCCGACCTGGCGCGCCAGGCGCACGCAATCGTCCATCGCGACCCCACGCACGGGAACGAACGGGATGACATCCACGGCGCCCATCCGGGGGTGACTCCCGGCATGGCGGCGCAGGTCGATGCGTTCGACGGCGACCGCCACCAGCGCCTCGGCGGCGGCGCGCACCCCGTCCGGCGGGCCGGCGATGGTCAGCACCGACCGGTTGTGGTCGGGGTCGGAGGACAGATCGATGAGACGCGCCCTGCCGCTGCGGGCCACCGCCCCGGCGATCGCGGCGATGACTTCGGGGCGGCGGCCCTCGCTGATGTTGGGAACGCACTCGACGATCGGGGAACGCCCCTCCCCGGGCGACGCCCCGGGAGGAGACGGTGTCATCCGCCGGTCCCGCCGGAGTGCGACACCGACTCGACGAGACGGCGCGGGTCCTGTCCCATCGGGCCGGTCCAGTCGGCGGCCAGCCGGTAGGCGGGACAACCGCCTTCGCCGCCGAGCCTCCGGTCGAGCAGATCGAGATAGCTCTCCTCGGCAGGGCAGCCCTGGTTGTTGAGCCCCTGCCGGGCCAGCCGGACCAGATCGATCAGCAGATCGCGCGCCCGCGGCCCCTCGCCTCCATCGCCGCCCGTCGCGGGGCGCGGCAGCCGGGCCGATGGGCCGACGCGGCAGGCGTCATCGAGGAGCCGTTCACGGTCGCGGAAGCTGAGATCGCGCACCATCTCCCACGCGGCCCGGCGCGATGCGCCATCGTACAGGATCCCCTTGAGCAGCGCCGCCAGCGCCAGGGCCGAGGCCGGCTCGCCGGAATCGGCGTTGCGGAGCTCCACATAGTGCTTGAGCCGGACCTCGGGGAACAACGTCGAGAGATGCAGCTCGAAGTCGCCGACGGTCGGTCGCGATCCCTCGAAGCCTTTGCGGATGAATTTCCGGAAGGTCATCCCGCCGGCCGGGATCCAGCGTCCGGACCGCACCACGAAAAACATCGGCACGTCGAGCGCGTACTCGACGTAATCACGGAAGCCGGCGCCGTCCTTGAAGACGAACGGCAGGAGACCGCAGCGATCCGGATCGGTGTCGCGCCACGACCAGGCGCGCCAGCTCATGAACCCGTTGAGCCGTCCCTCGGAGATCGGCGAGTTGGCATAGAGCGCGGTGATCAGAGGGGAGATCGCCATCGACGTGCGCAGCTTGTCCATGGCGTCGGCCTCGCTCCCGTAGTCGAGGTTGACCTGGATGCCCGCGGTCTGCCGCATCATGATCGGCCCGCGCGATCCGCGGCGCGGCAGGTAGTCGCGCATGATGGCGTAGCGCTTCTTCGGGATGATCGTGATGGCGTCCACCGGGGTGAAGGGTTGGACTCCGATCCCCAGCCAGGCGATCCCGAGCGGGCGCGAGGCGGCGTCCACCGAGGCGAGGAACGCGTTGACCTCCTGTTCGAGGGGGGCCAGGCTCCGCTGCACCGCGCTGGAGAGTTCCACCTGCGCCCCGGGCTCGAGGGTCAACCGCGTCCCGTTCTTCTCCAGGGCGAGGATCCGGCCGTCCTCCTCGATCGGGGACCAGCCATCCTCCCGGACGAGCGATTTGAGCATGGACTCGACGGAAGCCTCGCCTTCATAGGGGGCGGCCTGCCCGGTGTCGCGGTACACGCCGATCCGCTCGTACTCGAGTCCCAGGCCCCAGCGGTCGCGCGGTTTGGACCCGGCCTGGAAATAATCGTGCAGGTCCTCCTCGCGCTCGATCGGACGGTCGTTCCTGGTGTCTTCGGACATGGTCTCTCCCGGGTGTACGGGTTGCAGATTCTATCATTGGAGTTCGGGCGGGGGAGGCCGGCGGCCCGGGGAGGGGGAATCGGGCAGAGGGCGCCGGCCGGGGCGGGGCCCCTAGCGTCCGCCGGCGGCGCCGGTGGCGGGTGGCTGCAGACGCGATTCCTGCCAGTCGTGGTAGCGCTTCATGTACTGCCGCATGACCTCGTCCCCGGGGAGTCCCAGGCAACGGGCGTGCTCGCGCAGGAAGCCACGCACGAACACCGCGGCCGGCAGATCGGCGAACCGTTCCTCCTCGATCGCCTGGAGGTAGGCGCGACGGATCTTTGTCTGCTCGGCGATCCCTTCGAGTGTGAGGTGCTGTTGCAGCCGTTCCTCGCGCAGTTCGGCGCCGCTGGTGGCGATCGGGCGCGGAGTCGCGGGGGCCGGCGCAAGGAGCGGGGCCTGACCCGGTTCGATCCCGGGCTCCGGATCAGCACCGGCGGCGGGTCCGGGGCCCGTCCCGGGGGACACGGCGCCGCCACCGGCCAGCTCGAGGGCCGGTGCCGGAGCGCCG
>Ga0214473_10008044_pt1 | contig 12494 bp, 10 predicted proteins | sample RVTome_7_FD_203509 | JGI IMG/M metagenome (GOLD analysis project Ga0214473, IMG submission 203509) | Soil microbial communities from uranium-contaminated site in the Upper Colorado River Basin, Wyoming, United States - RVT98D197 | ecosystem: Environmental > Terrestrial > Soil > Contaminated >... | reverse complement strand
GCATCGCGCGGCACCACGACGTTGCCCCCGAGAGCGTTCTTGTGGGGTGCGGCTCGACCGAGTTCCTGCAGTTCGCCCCCTGGGCGTTCTTGAAGGACGGGGGGAACATCGTGCTTCCCGTACCGACCTATGGCTGGTGCGGAGGGGTGGCGAAGACGATGGGTCGAGAGGTCATCGAAGTGCCGCTCGGCCCCGAGGGCACGTTCGATCGCGCCGGGCTGAAGAGGGCGATCACCCGCGACACCCGCATGCTCTACGTCGCGAATCCCAACAACCCCACGGGCGCGGGCCTCCCGTTCGATGAAATCGGCTCTCTCACCGAGGCCCTTCCCGAAGGGGCGGTGTTCTTCGTGGATGAGGCCTACAACGATTTTCTCCCCGAGGGCAAGAGCGCCATCGACCTCGTTCGACGGGGATCTCCGGTTCTGGTGACGCGCACCTTCTCGAAGGGATTCGGCCTCGCGGGGCTTCGCCTGGGCTATGCCATCGGCTCGGATGAGGTGCTCGACAAGCTCAAGAACGTCTGGTGGGGAGATCTCGGGATCAACACCGCGGTCCACGCTGCGGCGCCCGCCGCCCTCGATGACACGGAGCACGTGGCCCGCTATGTGCGTACCGTGGACTCCGGGCTTCAGCAATTGAAGTCCGGACTCGCGAGCAAAGGCTTCAAGCCCTATCCTCACCGGGCGCCGTTCTTCATGGTGGACCTGGGGAAACCCGCGCGTCCTCTGGTTCGCGCGCTCCAGGAGAAAAAGGTCTACGTGCGCGACGGAAGCTCGTGGGACATGCCCAGCTTCCTTCGGGTGTCCGTGGGAACGGCGGAAGAGAACGAGAGCTTCCTCCGGACGCTCCACGAGATCACCTGAATCGTGCTCGACCCCTCTTTTTTTCAGACCGCGGGTCAGGGAGTCGGCGGGATGGCTCTTTTCGCTCTCGCCGGCGGGTTGTCGGTCGTGTTCTTCTTCCCCGGCTCCGTTCTCATGACCGCGGCCGGGGCTGCCTTCGGCCTCACCCGCGGCTTTCTCACCGCGCAGGCGAGCGCGACGCTCGGAGCCGGTCTCGCATTTCTGGTCTCGAGGTATCTCGCGCGCCGCCAGGTGGAGCGCTGGGTGTCCTCGAAGCCGGCCTTCACCGCGGTGGATGAGGCGATCGGGAGCGAGGGCTGGAAAATCGTCCTCCTCACTCGATGCTGTCCGCTCTTCCCGTATATCTTCCAAAACTACGCCTTTGGTCTCACCCGCGTGAGCTTCGCGCACTACGCACTTGGGTCGTTCCTTGGTCTGGTGCCCACGACCCTCGCCTTCGCCTACCTCGGTTCTCTGGGCCGGAGCAGCGCCGAGGCGGCTTCGGGGAGCGCATCCACCCTGGAGCTCGTTCTCAGAGGCTTCGGTCTTCTCGCGACCGTGGTGGTGAGCGTCTACCTCGCCCGACTCTCCCGCCGGGCGCTGGCGAAGGCCGGAGTTTGACCCGCAGGCCGTTTCCCTTCGGCATCCAACCAGAAGTCTCCCCCGGAGGAGACGCACGCGGGCCGGACACGATGAACCGACTCCTGCTCCATGGGGCGCGGTACCACGATCGGAAGGCGGTCTTCGTCTCGCGCGAGCTTGGCGAAACGCCCGACTGGCGCGCCGACCGGCTTTCGATCCGGGTCGCGCTCGCTCTGCGCGAGGATCTCGCGGTGGGACCGGGCGACCTCGTCGCTCTCCTCATGCCTCTCTCGGTTCGCTGGGCCCTGGTGGAGCGCGCGGTATGGGGGCTCGGCGCCGCAACCCTACCGGTGTCACCGGAGTCCTGGTTCGGCCGCCCGGTGAAGGCGATGTTCGCATCAAGCGAGGAAGGCCTACCGAATCTCGGTGTCCCCGTGGTCGCGCTCGATTGCGACTGGGACGCTCTCCTGGATCGCGGCGGCGTTCTCGACACTCCCGAGCGCGCGTCCTCGTTCCGCGCGGCCGCGCGCCATACCCTGCCGGAAACAGTCTGTTCGATCGAATCCGGTGTCGAGCTCCGCCATGAGGACTGGGTGCGGCGGATCGGGAGTTTTCTCGAGCGATTTCCTCCCGAGCGCGGAAGGCGGAACGTTCTGGCGATCGCGGAGCCACACGACCTGGCGCGCGCCGTGCTCTACGCGGGTTGGGCCGATGGATTCACGACCGTGGCGCTGGGCTCCGGGGACCTCGACGGTGGAAGCGCTTGCCGGCGCTTTGCTAACCTTGCCGACCTGAGTGCCTGAATGGAGGTATCGATGGGTAGCCCAGTTTCGGAAACGCTCGCCTGCGCCGCGGGCATGGCGTGGCAGGCCTTTCAGGCGGTGAACCAGAGGATCCCGGAGAGCCCCTCGATCCGGCCGAACTGGGCAGGAGCCCCTCTCCCCAAGAGCCATGAGCGCACCAAACCGCCGCTTGGATGGCCCCGGGAAACGGACTCTCTCTGCCCCGGCTGCGTCGTCGAGGTGAGAGAGGCCATCCTCCGAGGGGAGCGAGAGCTCAGCGAGCTCCTGAAGCGGGGGACCGCTGAGATTCCCGCGAGCATCGTGGAGGAAAGCGGCCGCATCCTCATTCGCAAGCGGTGCCCGAAGCACGGCGCGTACGAGGATGTGCTTTCGATCGATCCGAAGCTGTCGGGAATCCTCGAGAGCCGGTTCTACGGCCGGGACTACCGTACTTCCGAGGATTCCCACCTGCACCACCATGGCTCGTCGACGATCCGCTACGGTCGCGGGGCGGTTCTGACGCTCGATCTTACGAACCGCTGCAACATGATGTGCAACCCCTGCTTCATGGACGCGAACCAGGTGGGTTACGTCCACGAGCTCACCCTCGACGAGATTCGCAAGATCCTCGACGATTCGATCTCCTTCAAGCCTCGGCGTCAGCTCTCGGTGCAGTTCTCGGGAGGCGAGCCGACCCTCTCGCCCCATTTTCTCGAAGCTTGCCGCTACGCGAAGGACCTCGGGTACTGGAGCGTCCAGGCGGCGACCAACGGTCTGAGGTTCGTCCTCGAGCCGGAGTTCGGCTACCAGGCGCAAGAAGCCGGGCTCAACATGGTCTACCTTCAGTTCGACGGGGTTACCAACGAAGCCAACGCGCACCGTCACGTGAAGAACCTCTTCGACGCCAAGCGTCTCGCGATCGAGAGAATCTTCGAGGCGGGGATGGACATCACTCCCGTGACCACCGTGGTCAATACCGTAAACGATGGGCAAGTGGGGCCGATCCTGGACTTCGTGATCGATCACTCGGACGTGATCGGGGCGATCTCGTTCCAGCCGGTCTCGTTCACCGGGCGCGATGAGGACATCAGCGACGATGATCGGAGGCGGATGCGCTACACCGTCTCCCACCTCGCCCACGGACTCTCGCGCTACTACGACGGGAAGATCGACGTGTACCGCGACTGGTACCCGCTCGGCTCCCTCGGAGCCTTCACCTGGCTCGCCGACCACCTCCGGGGTCCCGATACCGCTTTCGGCGGACTCAACTGCTCGTGCCATCCGAACTGCGGCGCGAGCGCGATCCTGGTGGTGAACTGGCAAACGCGCGCCTGGACGCCGTTGACCGCGTTCTTCGACGTAGAGGGGTTCCTCCGCGACGTGAACGTCATCACCGATACCGCGCGCGGGGTGTCGCTCTCGAAGATCCAGGCGCTTCTCGCCTTCATCCGGAACCTCGATTCGCGAATGATGCCCGGGGGCCTGACGATCCCGAAGTTCCTTAAGCTCGTGAATCGGAAGATGGGCGGGACGATGGGCTCGTCGGGCTCGTCGAGGGAAGAGGACGAGTGGAACATCGTCTGGGTCGGGGGGATGTGGTTCCAGGACCTCTGGACCTACGACTTCCGAAGGACGGAGATGTGCGTCATCCCCTACGCGACCCAGGAGGGGGAGATCTCGTTCTGCGCCTACAACACCGGAGTCGGCTGGCGGAAAATCGTCGAGAACATGCACATGGTGGCTTCGACCCGCGACTGGTTCCAGAGGAAGGGACGGCACTCTATCTACGCCGGGAACCGCGCAATACCTCTCGTGCTTCGGGGACCCGAGGAGATTCCACTCCCAGTGGTGCAGGGGGCAGGGGTGACCCGCCACAAGACCGCGCCGCACGCGGGAACGATGCAGCTCGCATCCTCCGGCTGCGGCTGCCACTCGACCTAGCTGCTAGCCTAGCGCGCTGAAGAGATCCGAGGCGTGTCGTGGAAGGCGAGGGCCGCCTCGCACCATGAAGCGGTCGCGAGAAGCCGGTCTTCCGCGAACGCGCCCGCGATGAGTTGAACCGCGAGCGGAAGCCCCTCGGCGCTCAACCCGCTCGGAATCGCGAGGGCCGGGAGGCCCGAGAAGCTTCCGGGAACGCAGAGGCGCGGGTCGCCGGTCGATTCGAGCCCGTTGGGTGCGGGGGTCGGTGCGACGGGCATCAGGAGCGCATCCAGCCCCTCGAGGGCTCGCGTCATGTCCCGACGAAACTCCCGCTGGAGCTTTCGCGCGCGCGCGTACTCGACCCCCGGTATCGACAGGCCCTCCTCGACGATGGCGTGGATGAAGGGCCGGTAGGAGTCGGCATGGTCCGCGAAGCGCTCGCGATGATGAGCAGCCGCCTCGACCCTCATCACGACCGCGTGGGCGTCCTGGACCTTCTCGGCTGAGTCGGGCAGGAGCACCTCTTCGATCGCGGCGCCTTCCCGCGCGAAAGCTGAAGCGACGGCGTCCAGATGACCGCTCACCTCCGTACTCGCCTTGTCTTGGTAGAGCTGTCTCGGAATCCCGAGCCGCGGCGGCCGTTCGCCATCGTGCAACGCGGCTATGTAGTCCGTCGTCGCGGCGGTGGCCGAGAGCAAGTCGGCGTCATCGTGCCCTGCCAGAACCCCAAGCGCCAAGGCGGCGTCCGGCACGCTTCGCGCGAAGACACCCACGTGATCCAGGCTCCAGGCGAGGGGGGTGACTCCGGCGGTACTGATTCTTCCGTGCGTCGGCTTGAGGCCGACGATGCCGCAGTAGGCGGCGGGCCGCAGGACCGAGCCGCCCGTCTGCGTCCCGAGGGCGAGCGGCATCATGCCCGAGGCGACACCGGCGGCGGAGCCGCTCGAGGAGCCGCCCGGCGTGTGCTCGAGGTTCCAGGGGTTGCGTGTGGGGGCGGGATCGCCGGATGCGAACTGGGTGGTGGCGGTCTTCCCGAGGATGACGGCGCCAGCGCCTCTGAGCTTCGCGACGCAGGTGGCATCGGCCTCGGGCCGTTCGTGGGCGAACTCGCCCGATCCGTTCGTGGTGAGCAACCCGGAGACGGCGATGATGTCCTTGATGCCGACGGGAATCCCGTGGAGCGGACCGCGGAACTTGCCCGCGCGGGCCTCGGCTTCGAGCTTTCTCGCGGTCTCGAGGGCGCCCGCGCGATCCACGTGGACCCAGGCGAGCACGAGGGGGTCGATCTCATCGATGCGCTTCAGGCAAGCTTGTACGACTTCGACGGGAGAGAGAGTCCCTGCCCGCACCCGCCGCGCGATTTCCGCTGCCGTCAAATCATGCATCGCACCCTCGCCGGGAGAAAGTCTGGAAAAAGCGGCGGCACCGAGAGCGAGACCGCTGCTGGTGAAAAACGATCGTCGATCCACAAGCTCCCTCCTTGCCAACGCCCTTGTTTCCCCCCTGAACGGCCGCCACCCCTTCGCCTCGTGGCGAAGGGGTTGATAGATTGTCATCACATGAGCTCGACCGCAAAGGGAGCCTGAGCGAGGTGCGTCGAACCTTCTCAGTCGGAGCGTTGAGGACTGATCAACATCTGGAAGTATCAACTCGAGGATCGGTCGCTCTCGCAGATCTCGACTGGCCCCGGCCGGATCTCTGGCCCATGTCGCACCCGGATTGGTGAGAACTTCCCAGGATGGGAAATCCATCCTATACGCGCTTGCGGAGGGTGGCCGAATGACGATTTACCGTCAGGGGTCGGAAGATGGAAGGCTCCGGGGCGAGCCCGAGGTGGCGGCGAGCCTACCGTTTTTGTTTCCTCTCGAGTATCGAGGCTTTGCCTACGATTTCCCCCCGCGATCTGTCCGCGATCGTCTACGCTGCGTCTTCGGGCCGGGAGGATCTGTATCGCCTGAGCGTGGACTTAACTCGCTGAACCGACCTCATTCCATACCACCTCCGCGAGCGCCGCGTCCTGCGCTCCGACTCCAGTCAGGTCGCAGACGATGAGCTCGTCGCCCTCTCGGCCCGGGAGCCGGCCGATGACGATGTCGCCGAGCTCTCCGTAGACGTCCTTCTCTCTGATGCGCCCCGCTTCGAGAGCATGGTGAATCTCGCCGAGCTTCGAGCATTGGGAGAGCTTGTCGGCAACGATCTTGTCGGCCCGCCCCAGCACGTCGACGTCGAGCTCTTGCTTGTCGGGCCCGTCAGATCCGACGGCGACGATCGTGGCGCCGGGTTTCAGGAACGACGCCTCGACGATCGGCTCCCGCGCGGGAGTCACGGTGACGACGAGGTCCGCGTCCTCGAGAGCTTCCTTCGCGGAGGAGACCGCGGAGACCTGGATTCCGAGCGCTCCCGTCATCTCTTCCGCGTATCGCGCGCGGTTCTCCGGGCTCCGGCTCCAGGTGGAGACGAGCGCGGGACGCTTGACGCGCGCGATCGCGCGGAGCTGGTAGCGGGCCTGAGATCCGGTTCCAAGCATCGCCATCTTCTCGATCTTCTCGGGGGCGAGGAGTCGTGTCGCGAGGGCGCCGGCGGCCGCGGTCCGGAGCTCGGTGAGATACGCGTTGTCGTGGAGCAGTAGAAGCGGAAAGCCGGTCGTCGCGTCGAGGACGAGTACCAGGCCGGAGCTCAACGGGAGCCCGCGGTCGGGGTTGCGGTAGAAGCCCGAAGCCACTTTGACGGCGAAGATTGGCGAGCCCTTCAAGTAGGCGCCCTTCACGTGGACCTCGCCTGTGGCCTCCTCGAAATCGAAGCCCATCGGGGCGGGCTGCACCACGCTCCCTTCTGCAAGCGCGCGAAACGCCCGCTCGACCGCTGCGAGCGCCTGTTCCTCCCCGATCCGCTCTCGAAGCTCCCGTTCCTCGATGATTCGCATATGTAGGGTTTTACCCTCGGACGTCGGGGGAAAAAGGACCCGGCGCCGCGCACGGATTCCACGTTCCCTCTCGCGCTAAGTTACCACTCGTTCGTGATGGAAGTTGGAGTCAGCGCGAAAGCGCTGGCGGGTTCGGTCATTCGTCACGATAGTAACGTTGGGCGCATAACCCATGACGGGGAGGCGGTAGCGGGCGGACCCTCCAACCGAGCCTAGACTGCCGCCTCCCCCGATTCGGCCACCCGACTCCGTCGTTTCTCTTCGAGCTCTTCCCTGCTATTTCTTCACGTCGTAGCAGTAGAGCGTGTCTTGATCTCGAAGATAGAGTTTCGCGTTCGCGACCACGGGATGGGACCACGTCGGCGAGCCGCTCGTCTTTAGCTCAAACCGTCCGCTCTCCCGATAGCCGGCGCGCGTCGCTTCGGCGAGCCCGGCGACCCCATTCTCGCCGAAGAGATAGAGCCGTCCGTCGGCCACAACCAGCGAGCCCTTGCCGACACTTCGATCGCGCCACAGGACCTTGCCGGTCGTGAAATCGAGAGCGGTCAGGATACTGCTCGAGAAGCCGAAGAGCGTGTCGTCCACCAGGACCGAGCTCGAGTGGTGGTTCTTCATGTCCTGGTGGAAGTACACCTCGCGGGGCGTCATACCTGTCGCGTCTCCCTGGATCTCGAGAAGAGCGCAGCCGGTGCCGTAATCCGAGGACACGAAGACGAAGTTCCCGCGGACGATCGGTGTGGCGACGTTCGCGGTGCGATTCGAGACCCGGCGGTAGCTCCAGAGAACCGAGCCGTCGTCGACCCGGACTCCGAGGACGCGCTCGCCAGTGAAGAAGACCGCTTGACGGACTCCGCTGACGTCGGCCACCACGGCCGAGGAGTATCCCGCCTCGTCGCTCTCGCTGGCCCAGAGTGTCGAGCCGTCCTTCTTGCTGAGGGCTACGAGGGAGCCGCCTCGACCTCCGGCATTCACCAAGACGCGATCCTCGAGCACCAGCGGAGATTCGCTGATCCCCCAACCGATGTTTCCTGCCGAGAACCGCGAAAGGAGATTCACGTGCCAGACCACCTTGCCCGTCGCCGCCTCCACGCAGGCGAGATCGCCGTTTCCTCCGAGCGCGTAGACCCGCGCCCCATCGACCGTCGGAGCTCCGCGGGGCCCGTCGCCCCGGTTGTTCTCGTACCGTCGGCCGATCCGCGCCCGCCAGAGCTCTTTTCCCGTTCGGGCGTCGAGTGCGATGAGGTACTCGATGTCCCTCCCGGTTCCCAAAGTGAAAACGCGTCCACCGTCGACCGTCACCGTCGAATAGCCCGCGCCCAGGCCGGTGGCCTTCCAAACGAGTGGGGGACCGCCTGCGGGCCAGCTCGACAGAAGACCTGTCTCCCGAGAGAGTCCATCGCGATTGGGGCCACGCCACTGCGGCCAGTCCTCGCCACCGGGCGCGGTCGAGATCAGGAAAGCGAAAAGAGTGTTCGCGAGCCGCATGCGCGCATTCTAGCGGAGTTTGGCGGCGACGCAGACCGGACAGTCGGTGCTCGCCAGAGAGTCCGGCGCCTTGGGGTGAGACGTGTTGTCGAGTTGGCCGCGGTCGCCGCCGAGGCGGTGGAAAAGCTCGCACTCGCGGTAATAGCGCTCGTCGGCGGCCTCGATGGCCTCGAAGTAGAAGTAGGCGTACTCGCCCTCGAAGGACGAGAGCGTTGCGCGAAGATCCTCGTCAGCCCGTCCCACTCGCGTCTCCTGGGTGCGATCGTAGGAGAGCACGAAGATTCCCGGCGACGCCTCAGGCACGTGGTGCGACACGACGTCCTTTCGGAGCCGGAACGGCGGCCCCTCGGGCTCGTCCTCGCGAGTCATTTCCTGAATCGGCTCTCGGGCCGGATCCGGGAGCGGCTCCGGAACCGGTTCAAGAGCTGGCTCTTCCACCAGATTCGCGGGCTCGGGCTCTCTGGTTTCGGGCAGGCTGACGGAATCGGGGACAACCCCGCCGCCGCGCAGAAGCTGCTCTATGGTACGCACGGTGTCCTTCGCCAGATCGACGAACTTGAGGCCGTACCCGGGGGGAAGTCCGTCACGCCTTCCCACGGTTCCCCGGTTCTCCCACACGACGACGGCGTCGGCCTCGACCCAGCGTTTTTCCTTACGCAGGACGATGGAGAGCCGCACTCCCGCTTGCGGGAGGAGGTACATCGGCGTCGCCACGTACCCGCCGGTCAACGACAGGTTCAGGAGCCTGCCTTTTCCCGAGACGAGAAACGAGCGGACGCTTACCGGAATACCATCCTTGAAGTCGACGCGTCGCGGTGTTCCGCTGGCCATGGGACTGGGTCATTGTGGCAAAGAATGGCGAAAAGGGAAAACGTGCGTCAGAAACTAACGCGCAAAAAAAAGCCCGGGCCGCGGCAGCGACCCGGGCTTCGGACGAAACGTTCTAGTAGTCGCCCATGTCTCCCATTCCACCCGGCATGCCGCCGCCGCCGCCGGCCTTCTTCTCTTCCCTCTCGGGGATCTCGCAGACCAGGGCCTCGGTGGTGAGCATGAGCCCCGCGATCGAGGCGGCATTCTGGAGCGCGTAGCGCACGACCTTGGTGGGGTCGATGACGCCGGCGTTCACCAGGTTCTCATACTTGCCCTTCGCGGCGTTGTAGCCGTTCTCGCCTTCGAGCTCCCTCACCTTGTTGACCACGATCGAGCCCTCTTCACCCGCGTTCTGGGCGATCCAGCGCGTGGGCTCTTCGATGGCCCGGGCCACGATCCCGATGCCGATGCGCTCGTCCTCACCGATGTCGTCCTTCTTCTGGAGCTTCTTGAGCACCACGCCGGAGCGAATGAGCGCGATCCCTCCGCCGGGCACGATGCCCTCCTCGGCGGCGGCTTTGGTCGCGTGCATCGCGTCCTCGACCCGGGCCTTCTTCTCCTTCATCTCGGTCTCGGTTGCCGCGCCGACTTTGATGAGCGCGACTCCGCCCACGAGCTTCGCCAGCCGCTCCTGGAGTTTTTCGCGATCGTAGTCCGAGGTCGTCTCCTCGATCTGCGCGCGGATCTGCTTGATGCGGCCCTCGATGTCGGCTTTCTTCCCCGAGCCCTCGACGAGGGTGGTGTTTTCCTTGGTGACGACTATCTTCTTGGCGCGGCCGAGGTCCGAAATCTGCAGGTTCTCGAGCTTGATCCCGAGGTCCTCGAAGATCGCCTTTCCGCCGGCCACGATGGCGATGTCCTCCATCATCGCCTTGCGGCGATCGCCGAAGCCCGGCGCCTTCACGGCGCAGGCCCGGAGAGTTCCCCGGAGCTTGTTCACCACCAGGGTGGCGAGAGCCTCGCCCTCGACGTCCTCGGCGATGATGAGCAGCGGCTTGCTGGACTGGGCGACTTTCTCCAGCACCGGTAGAAGGTCCTTCATGTTCGAGATCTTCTTCTCGTGGACCAGGACGAGCGCGTCCTCGAGGACACATTCCATCCTCTCGGGGTCGGTCACGAAGTAGGGGGACAAGTAGCCCCGGTCGAACTGCATTCCCTCGACGATCTCGAGACTGGTCTCGAGCGTCCGGGCTTCCTCGACCTGGATGACTCCGTCCTTGCCGACTTTCTCCATGGCCTCGGCGATGATGCTGCCGATGGTCTCGTCGCCGTTCGCGGAGATGGTCCCCACCTGGGCGATCATCTTCCCTCGAACGGGCTTCGAGAGCTTATGGATCTCATCCACCACCGCGACAACCGCGTTATCGATGCCTCGCTTGAGGTCCATGGGGTTGCTTCCCGCGGCCACGTACTTGAGACCCTCGCGGAAGATCGCCTGGGCGAGAACGGTCGCGGTGGTGGTGCCGTCGCCGGCGACGTCGGACGTCTTGGACGCGACCTCACGCACCATCTTGGCGCCCAGGTTCTCGATGGGATCCGGGAGCTCGATCTCTTTCGCGACGGTGACGCCGTCCTTGGTGACCACCGGGGAGCCGAACTTCTTCTCGAGAACGACGTTCCGGCCCTTGGGACCGAGAGTGACGCGAACGGCGGTCGCGAGCTGGTTCACCCCGCGAAGGATCCCCTGCCGCGCGTCCTCGTGATAGACAATCTGCTTTGCCATGATTCTACCTTCCTCCAGAATTTATTCGACGACTCCGAGTACCTCGTCCTCACGCAGGATGAGGTACTCCTTTCCGTCGAGTTTGACTTCCGAGCCCGAGTATTTGCCGACGAGCACCCTGTCGCCCACCTTGACCTCGAGAGGGACCTTCTTGCCATCCTTCAGGGTCCGGCCGGATCCGACGGCGATGACTTCGGCGGTCAACGGTTTTTCCTTCGCGGAGTCGGGGATGATGATGGAGCCGACTTTCTTCTCCGAATCCTCCTCGAGCCGCTTGACGACGATGTTGTCCTTGATGGGTTTGATTTTCATATCTGACTCACTCCTCCTTAATTACTGGCACCTACCGGTGAACTTCAACCGCTGATCGGGATCTGACGGCCTTTCTCGCTCGCCCGTTTGGGCATGGTGACCGTCAACACCCCTCGCTTGAACTCTGCTTTGACTTTCTCCGCGTCGACGCTCGACGGAAGCTCGAACGTTCGATGGAACGGCCCGTAGGACCGCTCCATTCGAAGGAACTGCTTCTCGCTCTGCTCTTCCTTGAGACGTCTCTGACCCCGTAGCGTGACGCGATCCTCGTCGATGCTGAGCTCGATGTCGCTTTGTTCCACCTCGGGAAGCTCCGCCTTCAGGATGAGGCTCTTGTCGGACTCGTAGAGATCCACCGCTGGAGACCAGGCCCCTGAGGACGAAAGCTCTCCCTCGGAGTGGCTCCGGGAGAGGGTCTGGTCGATGACTCGATTCATGCGCTCCTGGAGCGACAGGAGCTCACGCACCGGATCCCAATGTGCGAATGGCATTTGTCTTCGAACTTCCGCGAGCGTTAGCACTCGTGGTTGTCGGGTGCTAACAATCCGTGATATTAGGGACTTTGTTAGCTTCTGTCAAGCAAATAAATATTAGCTTATTGTGCTAATATTTTATCACTACCGAAACAGCCCGTTGAATCATGGAGATAGCGGCCTCGACCTGAGCCGGGGAGATGTCGCGATGAAGGACGGCGCGCACGCGATCGGGACTCGACCCCAGCATGTGGACGCCCTCCGCGTGGCACCGCTCCACGAAATCGAACGGCGACGCGCCGGTAACGCGAAAGCGCACGATGTTGGTGTGAACCAGAGTCACATCGATGCCGATTCCCGGGAGTTCCGCGAGGGCCGCGGCGAGCCTCCGCGCGTTCTGGTGGTCGGCGCTCAAGTCGTTTCGGTGGTTGTCGACGGCGTAGAGCGCGGCGGCGGCGAGCACCCCCGCTTGTCGAAACCCGCCGCCGAACATCTGCTTGAAGCGGCGCGCTCTCTCGACGAAGCTCGAGGATCCCGCGAGCGCCGAGCCCACGGGAGCGCCGAGGCCTTTGGAGAAGC
>Ga0214473_10008043_pt1 | contig 12495 bp, 11 predicted proteins | sample RVTome_7_FD_203509 | JGI IMG/M metagenome (GOLD analysis project Ga0214473, IMG submission 203509) | Soil microbial communities from uranium-contaminated site in the Upper Colorado River Basin, Wyoming, United States - RVT98D197 | ecosystem: Environmental > Terrestrial > Soil > Contaminated >... | reverse complement strand
GGGCGAGCTGAACCAGGAGGGCCGCCGCCGGGCGGGCGTTCGTGCGCTCGATGAGGAGTCCGAGAGCAAGAAGGGCGACCATCGCGTCGGCGATACCGGCCACGATCCAGTGGACCACGGGCCAATCAGAATGATAGGCGAGCCACAAGGTAGCGACGCCGACGAGAACGAGGAGAAGGCCGAACGAGACCAAATCCCGGGTCCCCACGAGGAGCGCCACGCTCGTCAAGGTTGCCCCCACGACCGTGACCCAGGCAAAGGAGCGGAGGCGCCGGCGCCAGGCCACGCTCACCGCGACACCGCTCACGAGGGCGAGACAGCCGGCGCCCGCGGCCGGGGAAAGGAGCCGGAATCGGGAAGTCGCCTCCCACAGTAGCGGAAAGGCCACGAGAACCGCGGCAGCCCCATGAAAGGCGGCGCTCAGCGTTCTCGCCTTCGCCCCCGCGCGGTCCGCCGCGAGGAGCCACAGAAGAGCGTACGTGAGCCCGAGGGTGATTCCCGCAAGGGGCGGAAGCGCCCCGCTTTCGGTGAGCGCTCGGAGGAGGTAGCCGCCTCCGAGAACGAGCAGCGTGCGCCCGGCAAAGGTGATAACGCTTGCGATTTCGGAGTCGGTCGGCCCCGGAGCGGAAGGCATTGCCAGCGGCGGAGCGGCGACCCTCGCTGGCGGGCCGACGTTCTTCTCGAGTGAATCGAGACGCTCTTCGATGCGCTCGAGCGCTCGAGAAAGATTCCGGACCTCCGACTCCAGGCGCGACAGCCGATCGTTCACCAGGGCCTCTTTCGGATCGTCCGGCAGCGCAGAGCGACTACCGAGCGGCATCCCCACGCAGTCGCCGCGAGATCGGCGCGAAGCGCCGGACAGTCCGGGCCGTGGGGGTGGGGCCCCACGGCATTAAGCACTTAATGCGACACGATCGAGTAGAGGTAGAGCAACATGCCCGCCGCTACGAGCGTTCCACCGAGCACAATGAACGCCACGAACGCAAGGGGGTGGGCCCAGTAAAGCGTGACGACCTCGACGATGAGCCCTGTAGCGACGAGAACGCCCGAAAGCTGCAGCTGTTTGTAGAGACTCTCGGTGGTCACTCCGTCTTCCCTTCCCACATCTCGAGCTCCCCGAGGTTTCTCACCTCGTGCACGAGGTCGTGGCACTCCAGACAGGAGGTATCACCCGACGCCAACTCTTGCCGGACGTCCGCGTGATCTTCCATCTCCTCGAAGCTTCTCGCGCCTTCGTGGCAGTGGAGACACTCCCGGTTGCTGTAAGGGTTGTAGAGCTCGAGATTCTCGGGAATCGTCCCCAAGTAGTGGACGAAGACGTGTTGCATGCCATGCATCTTCGCCTGAACGTCGCCGAACATGGTGTACGTGGTGTGGCAGGTATAACAAGCCTGCTCGCGAGGCACGCGGTTGTTCTGGAAATGGCCCCCGGGCAGATAATCTCCGTCGGCAATCCGCAGGCTTCTGCCGTAGGGCTCCATCTCGTGACAGGACAGGCAGAAGCCCGTCGTCTTCGAGTGCTCCAGATGGTTGGTGGTGCCGATCCAGGTCGCTACCACCGGCGAGATGAAGAGCGCGATGAAAGCAAGCACTTTGCCACCCCGCGCCGCCGTGAGTCCAGGCCGCAGTGCGACCAGCACGATAAGCGCGATGGCGATGAGCGTGAAAGCGATGAGCCCGGCGTCGAGAAGCGTCAAGACCCGTGTTCCCATAGTTCTCCGTTCGAGACGCTTCCGTCGGTTGACCCTCGGGCGCCGCCGCTCCCGCGCATCGGCGCGGGAGCGGCGGACCCGCTCGGTATTCTACAACTTGAAGCTATAGGTCAGGTTCAACCACCCGACCCAGCCCTGGTAGTCTCCGTTGTTGGCGTTGATGAAGAACGAGGCTGGCATGTAGTTGAGAACCGAGCCCGTCTGGGTGTCCTTCAGCTCGTAGTCCTCGTAGAACCCGCCGACACCGAGAGTCCAGTTCTCGGCGAACTTACGCCGCAGCTGTGCCGAGACGAAGTTGATCTTGGTGTCATCGTACTCGGGAATATCCGTTACCGTGTTCAGCGGCGTCGTCCCCGGCCTCAACGCCGGCCCGGCGGTGAAGTCATTGTTGCCATCCACCTTCTGGTAGCGGTAGAGGAGATCCAAGAACCAGGCGTCCGGGACGAGGACGAAGTCGACGCCCGCGCCGAGGGTATCGACCTTGTCGTCCACGGTCGAGCTCCAGTTCGACGTGGGGTTGAACTCTACGGTGGCGCCGCTCTGCCGGCCGGTCTGGTAGTTGAATATGTCCTCCCGAGAGTAGAAGACATACACGGTGTAGGCGTCGCTCGGGGAGATGTCCAGATCCAGGCTGTAGGTTTTGAACTCGGCCTCGCGGAGCCCGAGCGAAGTCTGCTCTCCACCCTGACAGAACGGGCTCGAGATCTCGCACTCGACTGGCGAGTCGTCGTACTGATCCTTGTTGAGGTAATACGCCGCCGTCACGCTGAAGATGCCGCTATCGGGCGTGTACTGCAGCTGGGCTCCGACACGATCCCGATCGCGTTTGGCCTGGTCGAACCGCCGCAGGAGGGTATGTTGGGCGGGGTCGCCCGGGTCCAGGTACGAGTGTTCCTCTCCCTCGATGCCGTCGTAGTGGTCGTAGTCGCGTGAGCCGAACTCGTAGAGGCCCCTCACCAATACGCCGCCCCCGAACCGCACGTCCGCGGCGGCGCGAACGGTGTTCTCGGTGGTGTGCTCGGTCTCGCGGAACTCGCGGTTAATCTTGTTGTACTTGTACCCGAGCTCCAACCCCAGAACCCTGCCGACGTCGTACGTTCCGTACAGATCGAGGTAGTTGCTATCCCAGCCGTAGGGAACGGTGATCCGAGGGATATCCTCCCAGACGGCATCGAAGCGAACGTAGCCCTCTTCGAACCGAATTCGCGGCGTCTGGTTGTCGTTCTGGTAGAAGCGATACCGCGCGTTCAGGCGGAAGTCGTTCGTGAGCTTGCTGGTGAAAAACCCGTTCAGGGCGAACACGTCGATCTGGCCTCCTAGGGTCGACGCCGGAAGCGCTGCATCGACGGCGCGCTCTCCCGACGGAGTCACGATCGCAGTGTTCACGGTGTATCCGATGAACGGGTCATGGTTCTGCTTCCACTGCCCGTACTGCAGATCGGCGGAAAGCCGGGTCCGGGATCCGAACATGAGGGTGGTGCCGCCGTTCAGCGTCCAGGCTTCGTTGTCCGGGGGCAGGCCCAGGAGACCTGACTTGGGCCCGTTTCTCGAGCCGGTGCCTGGGGCGGTGTATGCACTCGGGTCCGTCGAGTCGACGGCCCGCCAGGGGTTGTCCCATCCGAAGGTGTCGAAGCGGTTGGCGAAATCGTTGACGTTCACCCCTGCGAAGGCGACGCCCCAGTCGCCGTTGGCCCTGGCCCTCACACCGAAGTCCTGGGTGACGTAGCGGATCGGATCGGTGGTCTCGACGACGTTGCCGAACCCGAACGACGTTCCGTGGTTGGTGCGGTCGCCGGTGCGCCGCTCGTGGAAGTAGGTGACGTCGACGTTGAAGTTCTTCTCTCCCGGGAGGAGAGAAAAGGCGAGGTTGGTCCGGTTGCGCTGCAGCTTGATGTCGATGTTGGTCGGCTGGGTGTCGAGCGTCGGCTGTACGATCGCGAGAAGCTGCGGGTAGCCAACGGTCGTAAGGGCCGCGACCGAGTTCTGGAACGCAGTCTGGAGGGTATCACTCAGGCGCCACTCAGTCCTCTCCGAGGTCTCGTCGGGGATCAGGATGCTCCGGCCGCCGTTGCCGAAGGCGTGGGGAATTCCAGTGTAGTCCAGCTGGAACGACCACTTCTTTCCCTCGAAGAGACCGAAGTACTCCTGGTCCTTCTGGGTGACGTCGTGCCCGATGAAGTCGTACCGGTAGTCCCCCTTCTTACCCTGCAGTCGGAAGAACGGCGCCACTGCCCCGTTCGGGATGTCCCGGTACTCGAGGAACTTCGACGAGATGGTGTCGGCATCCCGCTGCCACAGCCCGAAGGTGAAGACGCCGAGGCTGTAATCGGCCCCTTCCTGGGCGTCGATGGGGCTTTCCTGGCCGCTCTGCTTGGGTCCGGCAAAGCCCACGTCCTGTACATTCTCTACAGGCTCTTCAGGCTCTTCACCGCTCTCGGGTGATTCGAGAGCTTCCGCTTCGCTCGCGCCAGCGACGGCGTCGGTCTTCTCAGTTGTTTCCGCGGCCTTTTCCGCGGCGAATCCGGGGAAGGCCATTGCGACGAACGTCAGAATCGTGACGATGTACTTCATGGCTTTCCTCCTTCAACGACCGAGATAGGGCCCCGAGGGCGAGTTGCTGCCGTGTATGTTCTGGTGGCAGTTCTTGCAGGCGTGCTCGACGGCGCGGTTGCTCGGCAAAGCGGCAGTCGCCCCGGCGGTGACTCCGTCATAGAGGGTTCCGGGATGGCGAGTGTTGAGGTGGCAACGCTGGCAAAGATACGGAAGCTTCGCCTGCAGCATCTTGTCGTGGTTGGAGCCGTGTGGGTTGTGGCAGTTCAGGCAGCTCTCGCGCATGGGCGCGTGCTCCCAGAGGAAGGGCCCTCGCTTTTCGGTGTGGCATTTGTAGCAGAGCTCGTTCACCCAATCCGCCTTGATCATCTTCGGGCGGCTCCCGTCGTGTGGGTTGTGACAGCTCTCGCACCCCATCAGGCCTTCGCGCACCGGGTGGTGCGAAGTGCGCAGCGACATGGCGCGAATGTCCTTGTGGCACCCGAAACAAGTCTCCGACGCCTCCGCGGTCTTCAGCTGCCTTCTTTCGGACTCGAAGCTGTGCACCGAGTGGCAGTCGATGCACTTGAGGCCGCGGCGCTGGTGGGAGCTGCCTTCCCAGGCGGCGTGGTGGGTCTTCTCGTGGCAGGACAGGCAGACGGCATTGGCGTCCTCCGTCGCCAGCTTTCGAATATCCGGACCCGGAACGTCCACTCCCTCGAGCTCCTGCTTGAGGTGCTCGTCGGCCGCAGCACCCTTGTGGCAGGAGTTGCAGCTCTCCTCCAGGGTGGCATGGTAGGTCCGGTTGAAAAGAGTGAGGTCTTCCTCATGGCATGAACGGCATTCTTCGGTCTCGGTGTTCTGCAGAGGCGTACCGGCCACGGGAGCCGAATATGCCAGCAGGAGAGGCGAGACCTGTTTCGAAGGCAGCTTTTCCTCGAACGGACTCGCTCGTCCGGTCGACGACCAGGCGACCGCCGAAAATGTCAAGAGAACTAGGGTGCGGACTCTCATGCACAAACCTCCTTGAGACAAGGCCCTGCGTCAAAATCTCGCTGACCCACCAGCAAGATTTATACCGGCGGCATGATCCGCCCTGAGCGCCAAAACCCCCCGTCACCAAAGGACCCCCTGCAGAGGTGGGCCCCGGGACGCTCACGGTCCGCGTCAAACATAGCACCGCGTGCGTTTTTTGACGCACTCCTGATGCAATCCGCGACGGAAGATGGGGCATGGAACCTAAAAGCCTTATGTGGTGTAACTACTCGTGCGGAGGGCTGGGCGGGCGTTCGATCTGCTGGATCCTCAGGTAGAGCCCGATGACGACGAGCAAGATGAAGAACACCGACACCGCGAGTCCCTTCTGCCGGAACTGCAGTTCGCCGAGGGCGGCGACGCCGATTTCACGTGCTTGATCGGCCAGCGTTCTCCCCGCGTCCGTCTGTTCGCGGAGAGCGTCGACCGACACGGCGTGCACGGTGTTGCGAGCCTTTACCAGGGCCTGGTTCGCGTCGATCAAGATGAGCTCCGCCTCGCTCACCTCCATCCCGACCACCGCCGCTCCTTCGACCGTCGTCCTCGCCTCGGCGATCCGGGCTTTCAGCTCCTCGATGTCTTGACGCAGAGTCTTGGCGATGGTGTAAGCCTCTTCGTCCTCGAAATGGCACTCGCCGCAAATCTGTCCCTCGGCCACGCCCAGACGCTCATCCGTCACCGGCGCGACCTCGTGATTGCCGTGACAGGTCTCGCATTCGGGCTCGCCGAGGTCGGCAAACGCCGCGCGATGCGGGCTCTCGTCGAAGAACTCCCGCTGGATTGCGTGACAATTCCCGCAAACGAGGGACACCGAGCTCAATCCCGGCGGTGAGGCGCCGTGATTCCCGTGACAGGTATTGCAGGTCGGAGCACTTAAATCGCCTTCCTGATAGAGAGCCCGTCCATGTACGCTCTCGCGATGGAGAGCCATTTGGTCCGTCGGGAGCCCGTAAGGGGCCATATGCTCTTCGTCGGCATGACAGCCACCGCAGGTGCCCGCCACTTTCGTGGGGTAGACGGGCGCGCGGGGATCACCCACTGCGAGCATCCCATGCGACCCATGGCAGCTGACGCACTCCGCGACGTCCGTCGCTCCCTCACGAAGCTTCTTGCCGTGTCCGCTGGTCCAATACTGAGCGAGCTGGTCCACGGGCAGGTTGGGGTTGTACCGCTTCATGTAGGCCGGGTCCGCGTGGCATTTGCCGCAGAATGTGGGAATATCCCGGATCCCCGGGGCACCGACGAACCCTGTCGACGGCTCCTTTGCGGGATCGTAATCTTCGTCCACGATTTCGAGGGTGGGATCCCCGCCGTGACAGTCGGCACAGGTGATCCCCGCGCTCGCATGGACGTCATCGACCGCGGCCCGGGCCGGCTGCGACAACTCCTCGTCGTCAAGGCCGCGGTGACAATCGATGCAGTTGTTGCGCGGGTTCTGCCCCTCGACGGTGACGGTGAGTGCAAGAAGGCCCGCCGCCACCAGGCTGAATCGTATCGGCCATGCCATGTCTCGAACCTCTCAGTAGCCTATGTATCCGAGGAGCGTCATCACCGCGATGAACGCCAAAGCGGCGACGCCAACGGTGGTCACGAGTGGACTGCGCTTGTCTTCGGGCGAAGGGCGATCGATCAAGGGCCAGAAGAACCACAAAAGCCCCGCGACGCCGAAGAAAACGAGCCCGACGAACTCACCCTCGATTCCGGCGATCGTGGCCGGAAGATACTTTAGGGTCTGGAACATGAAGAGGAAATACCACTCCGGCTTGATCCCCGCCGGCGCCGGCGCGAAGGCGTCGGCTTTCCTCCCCAGCTCCCACGGGAAGAGCGAAGCGAGCGCCGCGAGTATGGCGAGCGCCACCGCCCAACCCATGAGCTCGCGAAGAAAATAGTTCGGGAAGAACTTGGTGCCGGGGCGCCGCGCCGCCTCTCCCGTCTGCGAGTCGGGGACGCTCATTCCCTGTCTCTGGATGAACAGCAGGTGGAGAAGAAGCAAAGTGGTCGCGATCATGGGAAGAACAGCGACGTGAAAGCCGAAGAATCGAGTCAACGTAGCGCCGGTGACGTCCTCTCCCCCGCGGAGAAACTGAGACAGGAACTCTCCGATGAGGGGCGTTTTCCCGGCCATGTCGGTTCCGACGCGGGTGGCGAAAAAGGCGAGCTCGTTCCACGGCAGCAAGTAACCACTGAACCCGAACCCCATGCTCAAGAGCAGGAGGAGAGCACCGGTCCACCAGGTCATCTCGCGCGGCTTGCGGTACGCCCGCATGAAGAACACCGTGGCCATGTGGAGTAACGCGCACAGGACCATCAGATTGGCCGACCAGCTGTGGAGGGACCGGATCAGCCAGCCGAATGAGACCTCGGTCATGATGAAACGAACGCTCTCGAACGCCGCTTCGGCCGTGGGCTTGTAATACAAGAGTAGCAGGATGCCGGTCGCAACCTGCAGCCCGAAGAAGAACAGCGTCGCCCCACCGAAGAAGTAGAAGACGCTGTACCGATGCGAGGGGACGCTTTTTTCCCTGGCGAACTCCATCAGAGGCGACAGAGGGATACGTTCGTCCACCCAATGATACAGTCTCGTCGCCGCGGCCCTCATCACGACTCCCGGCTCACGACGATCTCGTTACCTCGGACCGCAACGTTGAGGCGCGGGAGCGGGCGCGGCGGCGGCCCGGAGATGTTCTTTCCCGACAGGTCATAGAGCCCGTTGTGACACGCGCACCAAATCTGACCGAAATCCTCGCGGTACTGAACGGTGCAATTGAGATGAGTGCAAATCCCGTCGAAAGCACGGAGCTCGCCCGCAGGGGTGTTGACGATGAGCCCCGGACGGCGGCCGAACTTGAAGATCTTCGCCGTATTCGGCGGAAGCTCCTCGACGGTGGCGGCAACGACGTTGAGCTCGATGGCCTCCGCCACCGGCGGCGGGATAACGAACTTCAAGACGGGATAGAGAAAGGAAGCGAGGGAGCCGGTGATCCCGGCTCCCAGAATCCAATCCACGAACGACCGACGGCTCGGACGATCCTCGGACATCATTTCCTCCAGAGGCTTTGCACTGCGAATCAGGATAGGCTCGACGTCGACCCAGTGGCGAAAGAACTTGCGCGTTTTCACGCAACTCCGGGGAGTTTTCTCGCTGAGACGGGAGCCGAAGAGGCACTGCCGTCACGAGGTCTTGAGGGTCAAGAGCCAGTCGATGATCTGTTCCAGGTCTTTTTCGGTTCCCTTGTAGGGCTTCCGATGCTTCTTTCCATCCTTCGCTTCCTCGCGGAGGACGAACTTCTTCGCCCATTCGGCACTCGGAATGAGCGTGGCGGCATTGGACATGTCCGGAGCCTTGTCCTCGCCTCGGGCGGCCTCGATGCCCTGCGACTCGACGCTATGGCATGTGTTGCACTTCACCTTCGCGAAGAGCGCTTTGCCGGGATGGTCAGCGGCGAACGACGGAATGCTGACGGCGATTGTTACGAGGAGACCGGTGAACGTGGTTTTCCAATACATGCTCGAAACCTCCGCGAAGCCCATGAGCATATACCATGCCAGATGGAGCTCAAAATCTCTTGAAGAAGAAAGCTAGAATGAGGGTGGTGGGCGATGCGTGTCCAATTCCCCTCATTGGAGTGCAAACCGTGAACCCTATCGCATCAAGTTTGTTTCCATTGGTTCTGACTTTTGCATTCGCACCGAGCCCGGTCGCAAAGGCTGAAGAGCACAGCTTCGTCGGCTCGGGACGATGCAAGAAATGCCACATCAAAGAGCACCGTTCCTGGGAAGAGACCAAGATGGCGAACGTGTTCGACCTCCTGAAACCAGGTGTCCGCAGCGAGGAAAAGAAGGCGGCCGGTCTCGATCCGGCGAAGGACTACACCAAAGACCCGGAATGTCTGCCTTGTCACACCGTCGGATACGGCAAGCCTGGTGGCTACGTCGACCCGAAGAAAACTCCCAACCACCTCGGCGTCGGCTGCGAAAACTGCCACGGACCGGGAGGAACCTACATCCAGGATGGCTACATGACGATGGAGAACAAGGAGTACAAGAGGGAGGATTTCGTCGCCGTGGGCATGGTGGGAAAAATCACCGCCGAAACCTGCACCGTCTGCCACAACGAGAAAAGCCCGTTCCTCGCGCCCGGCGATACGTTCGACTTCGAAAAGAAAATCAAAGAGGGGATCCACGAGCTCTTCCCCCTCAAGTACCCGCACTGAGCCCATGAATTGTTCCGCCTCAGAAGTGGCAGGGGCGGCAGTCCTCGGAGGCGTCCCTCTCGCGGTGGCAGTCCAGACACCAACTCATGCGCAGTCGAAAGAACGGGTGCGCGGGGGGGCGGTCGAGAGTCGATATGTCGCCGTGGCACTGCTCGCAAGAAAGGCCGGCCACCTCCACGTGGCGCGCGTGGGAAAACCGAACGTGGTCGGCAAGCTTATGCACCTGGACCCAAGGGATTTCCTCGTCACGCTCGAAGGAACGGATCAGTTGAACCAGGTCCGCGCTCGAGTCGGCATCCAGGTCGTCGGGTCCGTGGCAGTCCTTGCAGACGACGTTTCTCGGAAGACCGAGAGAGCCTCGCTCGCCTCCCAGATGGCAGTCCCCGCAAGTGAGTCCCGCGTCCATCACGTGCAAAGCGTGGTTGAAAGAGATGGGCTGCTCGACGGTCTCGACCTTTTGTCCTTCCCACAGGCTCAGCAGATAGGCGAGGACGGCGTCGATCTCCTCTTGCGTCAGACGGGCCTGAAAGGCGGGCATCTGGAGAGGAGGCTCCGGTCCGGCAGGATCCTTCGGAGGGGTGAACCGGCCCTCGAGGACGACTTGGCGAAACAGGTCGTACTGTTCGAGGAACTTGTCGTAGCTCTCGAAAGGCGCGGGGCGGCGCACTGAGTGCAGTTCGACCCCTTTTTCCAGAAGCTCCAGGAGCGAGGAGACGTCGGCCTCGCGCGGACCCCAGAACATCAGACTTTCCGCGACTCGCTGAAGTCCCGGCACCTTGCCGGTGGGGAGCGCGTTGAAGTTCTCGACGCCACCTCGGCCCGCCGGCCCGTGACACTCTCCGCACTGCATCTTTCGAAAGATCGCCTCGCCCTTCTCGATGACAGAGACCCCGCTCGGCAAATCTCCGACGTCCCCACAGCGGTGAGGGGCAATCTCGGTCTCGGGGACGGGCTCCCCGTCCGCAGCGATCACGCGAATCGAACCCCTCATGGAATAGTGACAGTGGCCACACAGGCTAGTGCAAAAGAACTCGTAGTTGCCGGGGGCCGGCGCCCGGAACCGGACCGTTCGGGGACGGTCCGGGTAGACTTCGATGGGACCGAGCCCGAGCTCCGGGCTATAGAACCGGTGGGTCACGTCGGCGCTCTTCAATACGAGGACGACGTCTTCACCTTCGTGCAAGATCACGCGAGCCGGGGCGACCGTTGCCGGCCCACGGTAGCCCAGCTCGATCTCGTCCTCCGTCCATACGCCTGGATCCGCAACGCCGGTGAGAGTAACCGTCCTGGCATCGCGGCTCGGCGCCGAAGACGTCACCACCTCGTCTCGGTTCACGAGGCTCTCGACATAGCGAACGAGAGGCCAGAGCTCTTCCGCCGAGAGCTCGTATGCGGGCATGGGGGTCCCCGGGAGCCCTCGAGTCACGGTCAGCGCTAGTTCTTGCGCCGAGCCGCCTCGCAGGAGGAAGGCGTGGCTCAGGTCGCGTGGATAGAGGAAAGCGCCGGTGTCGTCGGTCATGTCCCGCTTCACACGGTGGCTATCGGGGGCATGGCAGGTGGAGCACATCTTCTCGAAGAGCTCCTCCCCGCGAGCCAAGCTCGTTTCCGCGAGCGCGGTCTCGGGAGGAAGCGCGACCGGCGACCCGGGCGCAAAGAGACCGAGCACCAACGCCATCGCGTCCGCCCGCACCATCGGCTCGCCCCGTTCTCGAGATATCGCGAGAATCTCTTCGAGCTTCCCCTCTACGGCAAGATGCTTCACCGCAGCCACCACCGCCTCACTATCCGCATCGGTGAGATGAGGGAATGGCGGCATAGCCGAGCCAGGCATTCCCTTTCGAATCACCCGCAGCAGGTCGGAGTCGGTGGGAAAGTTGCCCCCGTTCGAGCCGATACGAAAACTTCCCTTGGCGAAGTTGCGTGGTTTGGGATAGAGGAACGGTGCCTGCGGACCGTCTCCGCCGCCTTCCTGGCCGTGACAGCGGGCGCACTCTTCCCGAAAAACCGAAAGCCCCCTTTCGACGCGCGCGGAATCGTCGCGATCGGCGCCACCGCAGGCGAGAGTGAGCGATAGTCCCGCCGTCAAAGCGATTCTCGTCTCGGCTCTTAGTGCCGCGACGCCGGCGACGAGGGTACGAAGGGCGGGCCGATGACGGCCCACGGTGGTCATTCGGGTCCGCCTTTCGAGGGGTCGGGCAGCGGCTCGATACTGTTCAAGAGGAGGCCCCTGAGTTTCTACGGACGTTGACCGCCCGGGTCGCGGAAGGCAACTTCGCCGAGCGCGTAAGCGCCGACGCACTGGCTCCAGAACGTGGCCGGCAGGATTCCGACGCAAAACAGGAGAATCCCGAACTGGGCGATGAAATTGGAGGCGGTGAACGCGAGGAGCGCCATGAGAAGGTTGCCGACGTTTCGCTTGAGGAACGCCAGGTTGTGCTGGACTTCGAACGCCGCTCCGAAGCGCTCTTCGAGGGCGAGACGGGTGAACGCCGCCGTGAAGTAGAACATGATAGCGAAGAGAAGGACGACGGCCAGGACCACGAGCGCGACCAGGAGCAGAAGCGCCGCAGGCGACGGCTCGCCGTTGCGCTCGCCGAGGAGGATGATCGGAACGAAGCTGATTCCGAAGGCCGCCACGACGGGCAGGATATGGATGAAGTACGCGCCCATCACGGAGAGCCCCTCCACGAACATTCCCCCGAGATCGTCCCACTCCGGGAGGGGATAGGGCTCGCCCCGCGCCGCGCGCCGCACGAGGCGCGCCGCATACCCCGCGATGAAGATGCCGCCGACGAGAAACATCGAGAGGATGGTAAACAGCGACCCGATGAGGAGCTTCTGGACCCAATTCGGATCCTGAAAGAAGAAGCCGAGGGACCGCCCAAAGTCGAAAGAGGAGCCGGGCTGCGGTGGAACGGGCGGGGGCGGACGAACGGACGACCCCGAGGGCGGAACGTAGGGGTTCACGGTGCTCATGAACGCAGGATTCTATGCGTTCGCGGACC
>Ga0214473_10008041_pt1 | contig 12496 bp, 13 predicted proteins | sample RVTome_7_FD_203509 | JGI IMG/M metagenome (GOLD analysis project Ga0214473, IMG submission 203509) | Soil microbial communities from uranium-contaminated site in the Upper Colorado River Basin, Wyoming, United States - RVT98D197 | ecosystem: Environmental > Terrestrial > Soil > Contaminated >... | reverse complement strand
CCGCGCTGCACGAGGATCTTCAGAATGCACGCCGTGTCGAGCCCGCCGCTGTAGGCCAGGACGACCTTCTCTCTGCCCATCGTGTCGCTCCTCCGCAAGTAGGGGGTTGGCAAGCATACCCGAGGCGGTGCCGCGATGCGCCGTCAATGCGCGTGCTGTCGCGTTCCCAGGCTCGCCTACATGCAGACGTCGCCGCAGAGGCAGCGGCAGGTGTCGTAGAAGGCCCCGTCCTGGATGCTCGCGTCGCAGCGCGGTACGAAGGTCCGGCTGGACGCAGCCCGTCGACCATCCACATCGGTCGCGACGACTTCGACTCGGTAGGTCGCATCGGCGATGGGCGTCCCCGCCATCGAGCTCGGGCAGATGAACATGGGAATGCCCCGAGGGAGCTCGACGACCGCTGGATCGTCCACGGCCGGCTCGAATCGCAGCGGCTGGTGGAAGAACACGGGCATCGTGTCCGTGGACTGCTCGAACACCCGCACCTCGAGGTCCGTCCGACCGGGACATAGCCCGCGACCTTGGAGCCCGAGCCACACGTGGAAGCCGCCCTGCTGGCCGCGAACCAGTGGGCGGTCGGCGTCATCCGCGAAGGGCTCGAAGCCGATGGACGTCTCCGGGCTTCCGCCGATCTCCAAGTCTCCGCCCTCGAGGGGCAACGACTGGCAGGGACCGTCGTCCCCCGCGCAGCCAACAAGGGCGGTCGCGATCACGAGCAGGCCCGTGAGCATCCACCTACGCATCTCCAGTGAAGTGAACCACGGGGGAGCGGGGCCGACAACGGACATCGACCGAGTGCCGGATTCGCCGGGATTCTGGGCGAGCCGTGTGGTTCGCGTGCCAGCCGTCGCCCCCGATCAAGGATGCTCGCGCCGAGGGACCGGCGTCGCGCCCGTCCCCACTATCTCCTGGCACGGCGCTCGGCGACGGGTACGCTACGGGCTCTTGATGGGAGGAAACATGAGTGCCATTGCCCGTGACATCACCGAGCTCATCGGTCGCACCCCCCTCGTGGAGCTGCGCAAAATGGGAGCGGGTCTGCCCGGACGGCTCGTTGCGAAGCTCGAGAGCTTCAACCCGTGCGCGAGCGTCAAGGACCGCATCGCGCTGAGCATGATCGAGGCGGCCGAACGCGAAGGTCGGATCAAGAAGGACACGGTTCTGGTCGAGCCGACGAGCGGGAACACGGGCATCGGTCTGGCTTTCGTGGCGGCGGCCAAGGGCATCCCGCTGATCCTGACCATGCCCGAGACGATGAGCATCGAACGCCGCAAGCTCCTCGCGGCATTCGGGGCCAAGCTCGTGCTCACCCCGGGCGGCGAGGGAATGCCCGGTGCGATCCGCAGGGCGCGGACCCTCGCGGAGGAGAACGAGCACTACTTCATGCCCCAGCAGTTCGAGAACCCCGCGAATCCGGAGATCCACCGCAAGACCACGGCCGAGGAGATCTGGAAAGACACCGACGGCCAGGTGGACGCGCTCGTATCGGGCATCGGGACGGGCGGGACGATCACTGGGGTCGCGGAGGTCATCAAGGCACGCAGGCCGGGTTTCAAGGCCATTGCGGTGGAGCCCACGGACTCACCCGTCCTTTCGGGTGGCAAGCCAGGACCGCACAAGATCCAGGGGATCGGCCCGGGCTTCGTCCCGGCGGTGCTCAAGACCGAGCTCATCGACGAGATCATCCAGGTTCGTCACGAGGATGCCGGCGCGGCTGCCCGACGGCTCGCCCGGGAAGAGGGGATCCTCGGCGGCATCTCTTGCGGCGCCGCGCTGCACGCGGCCCTCGAGGTGGCTGGGCGCAAAGACTACGAGGGCAAGCTCATCGTCGTGGTGCTCCCGGACACCGGTGAGCGCTACCTGAGCACCTGGCTCTTCGAGGAGACGATCTAGATGGCAGGTGCCGGAGACTCACCATCGAACGCGGCGGCGATCCTCGCACGCGTGACCGAGGCGCTGTGCGGACCCGACAACGGTCGTGTCAGTTCCACGCTGCGTAACGTCCACTACCATCTCGTCCCCTCGAGACAGGACCTGACGGTGATGGTGGAGGATCTGCGCTCCGTCCTGTTCCCAGGCTTCTTCGGGAGCTCGCAGCCCACGGAAGAGGGGCTGCACTTCCACATCGGCGCGACCCTCGACCGCGTGCGCCGCACGCTCGAGGCGCAAGTGTTCAAGGGCCTCTCATTCAACTGCGAGCGCGATCCGAAGAGCTGCACGGAGTGCACCGAGCGGGCAGTGACGCTCACGCACGAGGTCCTCGGCCAGCTGCCGGAGGTGCGGCGGCTGCTCGCGACCGACGTCAAGGCGGCCTACGAGGGCGATCCGGCAGCCACGTGTCACGACGAGGTGATCATCTGCTACCCCGGGATGCTCGCCGTGACCAACCACCGCCTCGCCCACGTGCTCTACGAGCTTGGCGTGCCCATCCTGCCGCGGATCATCTCCGAGCATGCCCACAGCGTCACGGGCATCGACATCCACCCCGGAGCGAAGATCGGCGAAGAGTTCTTCATCGATCACGGGACAGGTGTCGTCATTGGCGAGACCTGCCACATCGGTCGCCGCGTGCGCATCTACCAGGGCGTGACCCTCGGGGCCAAGAGCTTCCCGCTCGACGAAGAGGGTAACCCCATCAAGGGCATTCAGCGGCATCCCACGGTCGAGGACGAAGTGATCATCTACGGTGGAGCGACCATTCTCGGGAACGTGACCATCGGTCGGGGCTCCACCATCGGCGGTAACGTCTGGCTCACCGAGAGCATTCCACCGGGTAGCCGTGTCACGCAGGCCCGAATGCGCCAGGATCTCTTCATCCACGGCGGCGGGATCTGAAGCACCGTGCGCGCAAGCGCGCACGGTGCTACGCTCGCAGGGTGAGTCGTGCGGCGGGATTCGGCGTCTTCGCTGCGATCGCCACCCTCGGTGCCGGTTGCGGTCTCGCGTGGGACATCTGGCCCCCCGCCCCGGACGGCGCGATAGGGTCGGCCTGCGGCAACGATCCGGAGTGCTCGGGCTGCGCCGTGTGTGTGTCGGGCGCGTGCGCCGCCGCCGACGGATTGCCCTGCCAGCGTCGAGATAGCTGCGAGGTGGGCCGCTACGCCTGCACCGGCAGCACACCGGTCTGCCGGGTCGAGACGATCGCCCTGCGCGACCAGGTCTGCCGCGAGGCGCGCGGGTCCTGTGATCTCACGGAGCGCTGCGACGGAATGTCGGGCGCCTGTCCCGCGGACATCTTCTTTCCGGTGGAAACGCCATGCCCGGAGGGCACGTGCGACGGTGCGGGCAACTGCGGTCGGTGCGTGGACGGCGAGGATTGCGACACGGGGACGCCGTGTGAACAAGGCCTGCAGCAGTGTGCGGGCGGGCGCCGGCGCTGCGTCGCCTCCGGAGCTCGGCCGGCTGGAGCCGTTTGCCGCCCCAAGCGGGACCGATGCGACGCCGACGAAGTGTGCGACGGCGCCTCGCTCCGCTGTCCCGCAGACGCGATCGCGCCTGCGGGCGTGACCTGCCGGCCCCCGGACGGGGAGTGCGATGCCGAAGAGAAGTGCAGCGGACTCAGCGAGACCTGCCCGGCCGACGAGGCGATCCCGATCGGGACACCGTGCTCGGACGGCGCGTGCGACGGCGCGGGCAACTGCACGTCCGACTGCAGGCCCGGCTTGCCCTGCGACATGCCTGATCCCTGCGAGCTCGCGCAGACGAGCTGCGACGGCGGCACCCTCCACTGCGTCGGCCTGGGCACGCCCGCGCCTGCGGGCACTCCGTGCCGGCCGTCAGCGGGACCGTGCGACGTGGAGGAGACGTGCGACGGAGGCTCGCTCACTTGCCCGGCCGACCAGCTCCTGACGCGAGATGCGGCGTGCCGGGACCGAACCGCGCCGTGCGACGTTGCCGAGCTCTGCGACGGCATGGGACCCGGCTGCCCACCGGATGAGGTCGCGGCAGCGGGTGTCACCTGCCGTGCCTCCGCCGGGACCTGCGACGTCGCCGAGGTCTGCACCGGGGCGGGCTCAGCGTGTCCGTCCGACGCGGTCGCGATCGACGCCTTGTGCCGGGCGAGCGCCGGGGACTGTGACGTCGCGGAGACATGCACGGGCTCGGTCGACTGTCCCGCGGATGTGCTTGCTCCGGCGGGCATGCTGTGTGCGACCATGTCGACCATGGGCACGTGTGACGGCGCGGGGATGTGCGTCACGGGGTGCGTGCCCGGAGTTCCGTGCCTGCCATATCTTCGCAGCTGCGCGTGGGGAATGACCGACTGCTTCACGGGCATGCCCGTTTGCGTCTCGATCAGTGGCTTCGCGCCCGCCGGCACCATCTGCGGTCCCGGCGCGACGGTGTGCGACCCCGAAGAGGTCTGCAGCGGTGTTGACCTGACCTGCCCCGCGGACATCAATATGTGCCGCTCTCCGACGCCGCATTGCTGCACCACCACGGGCTGCCAGCCTGGCCCCTCCTACTGCTGACTTGCGGGGGGCGCGCACCGGGACCAGCGGCAGCGCACTTGCTCCGCCATCGGCGCCCTTCCCATTTGCGCCGGACGCTCTACACTCGCGCGGCGCGGAGCGGCGTGTTGCCCTCCGCCGTCGCACGGGAAAGGGAGAGCCGCAATGCCGAGTCGAACCAGGGGACGGAACATCGTCGTGGGCCTCGTGCTGCTCGCGAGCACGTTGGTCGGCGGATGCGCCGCCACGAGCACGACCATCAACGACACGCAGACGATCCACAACCGCGAGGCGACGCGCATTTGGGTCGTGCGGCGCAACGTGAGCGGTGACGTCACGCGTGATCAGGTGGTGTACTGCGACATCTCGATGGCGCAGGCGGGGCGCGATCTGTGCCTGACGTGGGGGCAATGAGACCGCGAGATAACGCGGCGCACGGCGTCATGGCCGCGCTGATCGTCGCGGCGTCGGGTCCGGGCTGCTTCTGGCTCGCTGCCGGCGGCGCGGCGACCGCGACCTCAGCCGACGGCACTCCAGCGATCGAGGGAACCGCAGGCGGCTCGAGCCTCGGGAATCTGGACGGCGAGCTGCTCGAGGAGATCACCGACACGGCGGCCATCCAGCAGATGGACGCCAGGGTGGACGACCACGGGGCACTCGTCGCGGTGGCCCTCAGGCACTTCGACGGCCCGGCCATTCCGGTCGCGGTGCGAGCCCTGGTGACCGAACGCTACCCCGGCGCGAGCCTCGTGTACTTCGGAACCACACACGAGGCAGGGCAAACCGTGCTCTACGACGCGCTCGTCCAGACGGGTGAAGACAGGCAGTGCACGGTGGCCGCGGAGGGGGACGGGAGTCTTGTCTACACGGAGTGCGACATCGACGCGGCCGCGCTGCCGCCGCCGGTCGGCGAAGCGGTGGCGCGTCTCGGTGAGGGGGAGATCGTGCGCGTTGCGCAGCGCGACGCCCCGGCGCAGACCGTCTTCATCGTGGAGAAGCGGATCGCCCAGCGCACCCACGTTCTCGAGCTCAACGCCGAGGGCGACATCCTCGAGCACGACGTGCTTCTGCCCGCCACCATCCGCATCCCCTACCTAGGGCGTCCACTTCACGAAGTGGACCCTGACGCCGTCCGCGGCGACAGGGTGCAGGCAGAGACGGAGGGGAACGGGGATCAGGCCGTGGCGCCGGAGCCGCCGGTCGACGCGGTCTCACCCGAGTGAGTCGTCGCTGTACGGCACGTAGCCATCCCAGCCCTGCCGCTCCGGGTACTCCCGCCAAGGACCTTCGCATCGCTCCGCGCGCGTGCAGGACTCGCAGGGCGGGCCCTTGACCTTCCCCTCGTCGCGGCGCCACGTCGAGAAGGCGAAGGGCGCGCCGTCCAGATCCACGACCGTCGTCTCGGGGATCTCCGCTTCGACGACCGCATCCTCGAGGCCGCGCAGAAAGCAGGGTGGCAGGGCCTCCACCACCACGCGCATGCCGCGCGCCCGCCCCTGCATCACGGCGTCGCGCACCGCCGGGGCGGCTTCGTCGAGGCGGGGCACGACCTCGTCGTACATCTCCTGCGCGGTCCCAACTGGGTGCACCATGGCGAGCTGGCCCTGCTCGACGCCTAGATCGGCGAGGAGCTTTACCGTCTCCGCGAGGCAGTGCAGGTTGCCCTTCGCGACGACCGTGTTGGTGATGACCGGGCGTTTCGATGCCACCGTGTTGCGGATCCCCGCGACGGTCTGATCGAAGCTCCCGGGAGCCCGCGTCAAGGCGTCGTGCACGTCGGCTGTCGGACCGTGCAGCGCTGGTGAGAACTCGGTGACTCCCGCGGCCAACAGCTTCTCGACGAGTCCCGGGTAGGCCAGCATCCGACCGTTCGTCTGGATCTGGATCGGAGAGTATCCGATGCGCCGCGCTGCTTCGACGAGCTTGACGAGATCGGCGCGGATGGTCGGCTCGCCGCCCGTGAGGACGAGCCCCTTGCCTCGCTCGTAGGTCGAACGCATGCGCTGGACCAGCTCCTCTGGTGGCACGCGGCCGATCTCCGATCGCTTCTGGCCCTGGGCGCAGAACACGCACCGGTTATTGCACGCGAAGCCCACCTTGATGTCGCTGCGCAAGGCCATGGCGTCTCAGGCGACTCCGGTCTGCAGGAAGTGCGTCCGTGGGCGGGCAGTCGTCCACTGCTCGAGCACGCGCAGGACGTCCGGGTTTCCCTCGCCGATGCGCGTGAAGAGGTAGTCCTGTATCCCCTTGTGCACGGCGCAGAGCATGTTTTCGCGCATTCTCCCGAACAGGGTGCCCTGGGTCTTGTGGTTGTACACCGGGCAGGTGCCGCAGTACGGCTGGTAGGTGCAGTCGACGCAATCGGGTTGGGCGTCGAGGTTGCTGGCGAGCGCGATGGCTCGCACTGTCTCGTGGGAGACGATCTCGCGGTAACTCGTCTGGCCCACGATACCGATCTGGAACGTGTCGTCCCCCTCCTCGTGGAGCATCCGCCCCTCATCGCAGGTGAAGACGCGACCGTCGTAGTTGTAGGCCACCTGGCCGATCCCCGCGCCGCACGGATTGCGGATGTCGAGGTAGTTCGGGTCATCTCCCTTCAGGATCTTCGTGAGGAAGATCGAAGCGTAGCGTTCGAGGATCTCCACGCCGCGGACGTTCAGCTCGATCATGTAGTCCACGGCGTTGCGGTAGAACTGGAGGTACTCGGCGATGGGGTATCCGACGAGCTCCGCCGTGCGGGTCGCGAATCCGAACGGATCCACGGGCCGCAGGAAGAGCGCGCGGCAGTCGAGGTCCGCATAGGCATCCACGACTTCCTTCCACAGCGGCAACGTCTCGCACGTGGTCGTGAGCAGCGCCTCCACGTGGTAGAGCGTGGGGTCGAGGCCCAGCCCCGCGTAGTGCTCGTTGATGCGCCGGATCCAGTGACTCGCCTGCGCGTGCGAGCTGCCGCCGCCGGCGAGCTTGCGCTGGCGGTCGTGCAAGTGAGCCGGACCGTCGACGCTCGAGCAGATCTGGACGCGCCTGTCGAGCAGCCAGCGGAGCTTCTCGTCGTCCATCAGCGTCAGGTTGGTGACGAGCGTGAACTCCAGCAGCTTGCCAAGCACCTGTCCGCGCTCGAGGGCGTAGCCCACGAGATGCTTGATCGCGTCGAACGCGAGCAGCGGCTCGCCCCCCTGGAACTCGATTGTGATGTTCGGGCTGGTGCTCGACATGGCGAGGTCCACGGAGCGCTCGGCGATCTCGGGAGTCATGTCCGTGTGCGCGGCGTCCACACCGGCACGCGAGGCGTGGCAATACAGGCAGGTCTGGTTGCATCGGAGGGTGACCACCATGATGTGGAGGTTCGGCCCGTACCCCACGAAGGACTTGCGCCGGGACAGGAGCTCTGACGCGCGCGTGCGATCGAAACCGTCGAGCAGGAAATTGCGCGCGCGCAGCTGGAGATGAAGGTCCGTGCCGGGCTCGATCTGGCCGCTGCGCAACAGCTCGAACTCGGGCCGCGTCAACACGGCGAACTCCCCCTCGCGGTTGGTTACGAGAACCCGGTCGCCGATGGGGCGGAACCGGAAGAAGGCAGGCACGGCTCCGCGCTTCTCGGTCACGGACTCACTCATGGTCCACTACTGTACGCGGTAGACGGGGCTCAAGCACACCGCGGGAAGGAGATGGTTGCGCTTGGGGCCTGGCACCGACAGGATTGGATGTGGCAGCGATGCATCGAATCCAGCCTTTCCCGCTCGTCCTGGCCCTCCTCGTCCCCGCCTGTGCGAGCTGCGCTGGGGTGACGACTGACGCCGGCGCTATAGCGACGGCGCGTCGATGGTGTTGCATTGCTGCACGTCACCTGTCGACAAGCCGACGCGCAGCCAGCGCGCGCGCTGCTCCGAGGCGCCGTGGGTGAAGCTCTCGGGGCTCACGTAGCCTCGTGCCTGGCGCTGGAGCCGATCGTCACCGATGGCTGCTGCGGCGTTCAGTCCCTCATCCACATCGCCCGCCTCCAGCAAACTCCTGCGGCCGGCGTGGTGCCCCCAGACGCCCGCAAAACAGTCGGCCTGTAGCTCCTGGCGGACGGAGAGGGCGTTGCGTTCGGCCTCGCCGAGCCCGGCGCGCCGACGCCGGAGCTCCCCGGAGATGCCCAACTGGTTCTGCACGTGATGCCCGATCTCGTGGGCGATCACGTAGGCCACCGCGAAGTCTCCGGGCGCGCCGAAGCGCGTACGGAGGTCGCGGAAGAACGACAGGTCCATGTACACTTGATTGTCGCCCGGGCAGTAGAACGGTCCGACGGCGGCGCTCGTGAGGCCACAGGCCGAGTCGACGGAGTCGCTGAAGAGGACGAGGCGCGGCGGGACATAAGCTCGGCCCATCGCCCGGAAGAGCGGACCCCAGGTGTCCTCCGTGTCGGCGAGCGCGACGCTGACGAAATCGGCGAGCTGGGCGTCTTCCGCGGACACGGGGCCGGGCGTCGACTGCCCCGCGGGCAGACCCCCGCCGCCGCCTTCGCTCAAGAGGCTGAGCAAGCCGGTCATGTCCTTCCCCATCGCCAGGCCGACGAGAACGATGACCACGATCAGACAGCCGCCTGCGCCTCCAACGGCCAACGTGGCCCTGCCTCGAGGTCGTTGGCCGCGGCGGTCTTCGACGTTGCTGCTGCGTCTACCTTGTCTCCAGCGCACGGGGCCACCTCAGTTGCGCACGCTTATTTCGGTGCTTCGACCGGATCCACTAGGTCGAGTAGAAGCTTGCCGAGGGCGGTCGGAAGCACCTTGGCGTCCTCGTCCTCTTTACCGTAGTGCTCCTTGACGACCAGGCGCCAATGCCGGAGACGCTCTGCGTGGTAGAAAGCCATGTCAGTCGAGTCGCGCCACGGGAAGAAACGGCAGAAGGAGCGAGTCTGGGCGCGCCATTTGTGGAGGTGCCAGAGGTCGGCGTAGGTCAGGTGATCGAGGACGTCCAGCAGGGTCTGCGTCATGCCCGCCTGGTAGTGTTTGCCGTCGAAAGCGTTGACGAAGAGGTTCTCGACGAGCCGTCGCTTGGCCGGATCGGCGGCCCGGCTCCAGACCCGGGCCACGTGCTCGAGCAACGCCACGACGGCCGTCGTGTCCACGATGCCTCCGAGCGCTTCGAGCCGTCGCTCCACGTCAGCCATGCGCCGCATGATCGCAGCCTCGAGCTCCTGCCCGCGCCATTGATCGAGGCCGGCGCGTGCCTGTCCGCGCATGACCTCCTGGATGGCCTCCGCCAGGGCGACGCGTTCGCCCATATTGACGCGTTCAGTGTCCTCCGTGGGCCGCATTCGCGCGTGAACATTAGCAGCGCGACAAGCCCTTGACCAGTTGGTCGAACATGGGTCATGCATGGGCGGTCACGCATGAAGCCGATTCCGCCCGAAGCGACTGGCCACTGGATCGCCCTGGTGGTCCTCGCGCTCGCCAGCGCTGGGTGCCCGGAACGCGACGACGGACCGCCGCCTCCCGTGCTGGAGGTGGCCGCGGCGTCGGACCTCCGCTACGCCATGGTGGAGCTCACCACCGGATTCGGCCGCACTCACCCAGACGTGACGGTCCGGACGAGCTACGGGTCGTCGGGCCAGTTCGAGAGCCAGATCAGAAACGGAGCGCCCTTCGACCTCTACTTCTCGGCTGACATCGCCTATCCGGAGCGCCTGGCCGAGCGCGATCTCGCTTCCCGCGACGGCGTCTTCTCGTACGCCATCGGACGCATCGTCCTGTGGGTCCAACGCGACTCGCCCGTCGACGTCCAATCGCTCGGCATCGACGCGCTCACTCACGAATCCGTGCGACGCGTGGCGGTCGCCAACCCGCGGCACGCTCCCTACGGGCGGGCCGCCATGGCCGCCCTCAGTCACTATCGCCTGCGCCGGCGCCTGGCCGGGTCGTTGGTGCTCGGGGACAACGTCTCGCAGGCAGCGCAGTTCGTGCAGAGCGGCAACGCGGACATCGGCATCATCGCCAATTCGCTCGCCGTCGCTCCACCGATGCGCGAGGCGGGCAGCCACTGGGAGATTCCCGCGGACGCCTACCCGGAGATGCGACAGGGAGGGATGATCCTCCGGCGCAGCCCGCACCAAGAGGCTGCGCGCGCATTTCGCGATCACGTTCTCGGCCCCGAGGGTCGCGAAGTGCTGAGCCGCTTCGGCTTCGGCCTGCCGGATCCGTGATATGGATCTTCAGGCGATCGCCACGAGTATTCGCCTCGCAGCCTGGACTACGGGCTGTCTGTTGGTCCTCGGCATGCCGATCGCGTATTGGCTTAGCTTCACGAGGTGGCGGCTCAGGCCCATCGTCGAGGCGGTCGTGGCCCTGCCACTCGTCCTGCCGCCGACGGTTCTCGGATTCTATCTGCTCGTGGCGCTCGGGCCCGAGAGCCCCCTCGGAGCGACGTGGGCCAGCCTCACCGGACACCTCCTGCCCTTCTCGTTCGGGGGCCTCGTCGTCGCGTCGGTGATCTACAGTCTCCCCTTCGCCGTGCAGCCCTTCACCGAGGCCTTCTCGAGCGTCGATCGACGACTGATCGAGGCAGCCTGGTGCCTCGGTGCTTCGCGTTTTGGGACCTTCTATCGCGTCATCGTGCCGCTTTCGGTGCGGGGGATCATCACTGGCATGGTGCTCTCATTCGCGCACACCCTGGGTGAGTTCGGCGTGGTGCTCATGGTGGGTGGCAACCGTCCCGGCGAGACCCGAACCGCGTCCATCGCCATCTACGACGATGTCCAGGCGATGGACTACGCGGCCGCGGGCCGCACGGCGATCTTCCTGCTGGTGACCTCCGTGGTCGTCCTGGCGGTTGCATACGGGCTCAGGCGCGGCGTGTGGAAGCCATGGGCACAGCGCTGACGCTCCGATTCGAGAAACGGTACTCGCCCCAGATCCGGGTGCGCGCCGAGCTCGACGTCTCCTTCGACAGCCCAGGCATGACGGTGCTCTTCGGCCCATCGGGTGCGGGCAAATCCACCATCCTGCGTTGCGTCGCGGGCCTCGACGCCCCCACGACCGGCACCATAGCGGTCGGCGACGAGATCTGGTTCGACGCCGAGCGGCGGGTCAACCGTTCTCCCCAGGAGCGGCGCGTGGGCTTCGTGTTTCAGGAGGACGCGCTCTTTCCGCACCTGAGCGTTCGCGACAATGTGGAGTTCGGGCTGAGGCGTCACGCCCACGTCGATCGTCGCCGACGCGGTGACGAGATGATGGAGCTCGTCGGGATCGCACGCTTGGCGCAGCGGCGGCCCGCCGAGCTGTCGGGTGGCGAGCGCCGTCGCGTGGCCGTCGCGCGAGCGCTCGCGCCGTCGCCGCGCTTGCTGCTCCTGGACGAGCCGCTCGCCGCGCTCGACGCGAGCGCGCGGGCTTCCATACGTCGTGACCTCCGGGCCGTGCTCGTGGAGCGCGGCATTCCGACCCTGATCGTGACGCACGATCGGATCGAGGCCCTCGCCCTCGGCGATACCATGGCTGTCGTCGTCGATGGGCGCGTGGCCCAGCACGGCTCCGTCGCCGATGTGTGTAGCCGACCCTCGGAGGAGGCGGTGGCGCGTGTGGTCGGGATCGAGACGGTCGTCTCAGGGCGCATTCGCGACGTCGACGCGGGCCTGCTGACGGTCGAGGTCGGCGGCGCCACGCTTCGAGTGCTCGAGCGACCGACCGGAATTCGGGGCGAGGTGATCGTGGCCATCCGCGCCGAAGACGTGGTCCTCGAACGAAGCCCCCAGGCGGCCACGAGTGCACGCAACGCGCTGGTCGGACCCGTGACCGCGGTCGAGCCCGAGGGTCCGGTCCTCCGCGTCGTGGTGGATTGCGGTTTCCTGCTCGCTGCCCTGGTCACGCATCAGGCCATCGAGGATCTGGGCCTGGCCGTGGGCGACACGGTCACCGCCAAGGTGAAGGCGACGGCTGTGCATCTCATCGAGCGCAGGGCTAGACCGCTCTCCATTTGACCTGATCCTGGCTTACGTCCGCGCTCGGCTCGGTCATGCACGCCACAGTGCACTCCCTCGCCTCGCTTGCGCGGGGTGCCTGGGGCGGCCATGC
>Ga0214473_10008040_pt1 | contig 12496 bp, 8 predicted proteins | sample RVTome_7_FD_203509 | JGI IMG/M metagenome (GOLD analysis project Ga0214473, IMG submission 203509) | Soil microbial communities from uranium-contaminated site in the Upper Colorado River Basin, Wyoming, United States - RVT98D197 | ecosystem: Environmental > Terrestrial > Soil > Contaminated >... | reverse complement strand
CCACCAACCCGTCCGATCTGAAACAAAGTAAAGTGTGCCATCCGGCGACCATTCAGGCTGAAAAATCGACTCCTCTAAACCGCCCGCTACGCACACTGCGTTTGCAATGGAACCTTCGTTGTCGAGATCCGCCAGCCAAAGCTCAGTACCATCCCATGGCATGTTAGGGTGGCGCCAGCTTAGCCAGGCCAATTGTTTACCATCTCCGCTAATCCGGGGGGACGAGTAAAAATCGCTACCTGAAGCAAGCACAGTTCCGGGGTCCTGTTCCTGTCCAAGACGTACCGCGACGAGCGTATTTACGGCCTCCTGCCCTTCGGTTGTGTGGTCCTCACGCACACAAATCAACCGCTGTCGTCGACTATCAATTACGGGATCGGCGTAGCGCATGGCGACCGCAGGGGTAATTGGTCGCGGCATTTGCCCCGGAATTTGAGAATAGAAACGCTGGTCGAGGAAATTGGAGAAAAAAGCCGTACCGCGGTATGTGGCGTAATCTCCTCCTCCGTATTCGTGTACGCGCGTCCTGGCATTGAACGGCAAGGGATTTACATCGGTAATTTTGCCGGAACCATCTCTCCGTACGATTACTTGACGGCCTTTCTCCATGGGTCGCATCTCAATCCAATAGATATCCTGATCGTCAATGCGCAACTGGTTCAGCCCAATTGAACCTCCCGCGATGAGATCAGAGGTAATCGGCGATCTCCAGGTACCAAACGGAGCCGTTGTAGCTTGTTCCACCAGAACCTTCTCCTTTAGAGTTCGGCAATCTTACGGATTAACTCCTGGGAAGTACACACCTGACATTTTATGGTAGTGGGTAACGTGGTGCCGTTCCTCTCAATGCCACCCGGTTTTGCCTGCTGCCGTATTTCAGCGCCGTGCGAACTTTCGCGATGATTTTGTTACAGCCTCGTTAAGGCTTTGTAAGCTCGTCGCAACCTAAGGCAACCGGTTGAGGAGTTAGGATGCCGCATCGTTAAATTCTCCAAGGGGAGAACTGAGATAAAGGCAAGGGCGCCGGTCTTGGGGGAGGTCGGCGCCCTCTCTTTGTGTCATGGGTATGTCGTGCGTAGTGAGTCGGCTCTCAGTCAATCAGTCACTGGGTGTTCGGAGCCAGTGGCAGCTTCTCGGACTTGGCAATCACCCGACACTCTTGACCAGCATTTGACTCGCTAGATCAATCCGGATAACAATTCGCCGCGAAAGGTGACCTGCATGCAGCGACTCATTCTGGCGCTTCTGGCATCGATAGCGCTTGTAATTGCGCTATTTCCGCTTCAAAACTCACATGCTGACACTTTCCGTCCCGTAGTTCGCGGGAAGCGTGGTGTTGTTGCAGGAGGACATCCGCTGTCAGTGGAGGCGGGGTTGAGAATTCTTCAACAAGGTGGCAATGCCGTCGATGCTGGAGTGGCTACGATATTGGCAGCCTCAGTTATAGAGTTTTCCCATTTTTCTTTCGGCGGCGAAGCTCCAATTCTGATCAAGTTGAAGGGCAAGGACGTCGCTGTAATCGAAGGTATGGGTCCAGCGCCACAGAAAGCCACGCGCGAATTCTTCGTAAGTCGCGCCCAAACGGATGGTGTCGCCACGATGGCCGGTGCAAAGCCCGGCTTGATTCCTTCTACCGGACCGCTGGCAGCGACCGTTCCAGCAGTTCTCGAGGCCTGTGTGCTCGCACTCGATCAGTTTGGCACGAAGTCACTAGCCGCTGTCATGCAGCCGGCCATCGAACTGGCTGATGGATTTCCAATTGATGACCTTCGCGTGCAATACATTCAGACCCGCTCTTCAGTCTTTTCGCAGTGGCCTGACGCGAAACTTGTTTTTCTGCCGAATGGCGAGGTGCCAAAAGTCGGCGATCTCTTTGTACAGGAGCAATTGGCCCGCACCCTGCGTGGCATTGTGAATGCCGAAAAACGGGCGGCGAACAAAGGCAGGCACGCGGCGCTTATCACCGCGCGCGACTACTTCTATAAGGGGCCGATTGGCGAAAGCATAGGCCGATATATGCAGCATAATGGCGGTCTACTTAGCGCCGCGGATTTGGCTGCGTTTCACGGCAAGGTGGGTAAGCCTGTCAAAGCGGATTATCGCGGTTACGAAGTCTACAAGGCGGGCTTTTGGACACAGGGGCCTGCGCTCGTGGAGACATTGAACCTGCTTGAGGGCTTTGACCTGAAACAACTAGGTCATAACTCGACTGACTATATTCACATCATTACTGAGTCTCTGAAGTTGGCGCTGGCAGACCGTGATCGGTACTACGGCGATCCTGAGTTTGTAAAGATCCCTATGAGCGAACTGCTCTCAAAGGAGTACGCGGCAGTCCGTAGAGCTCTGATTGAAGAGAAACACGCGTCGCTGACTCAACAGCCGGGCGATCCGCTAAATATGAAACCGGTGCTCGCCAGCACTGACAAACCGGTCACTGAAATCTCATCTCTACCTGACGTTTTGCGAGCCAACGACACGACCTGCGTCAACGTAATAGACAAGGATGGGAACCTCTTCAGCGCCACACCAAGCGGTGCCTGGTTGCCGGCGGTGGTAGCTGGCGATACGGGCGTTCTTATGGGACAACGTTTACAATCAGCGCTAACTGATCCGAAGAGTCCGAACGTGGTGGCGCCGGGCAAGCGTCCGCGAATTACCTTGACGCCAACCATTGTACTTAAGGATAAACAGCCCCTTATGGTGTTGAGCACGCCCGGCGGCGACAATCAGGATCAGGCTTTGTTGCAGGTTTTCTTAAACATCGTTGAGTTTGGCATGAACCCGCAAGAAGCAGTTGAAGCCCCACGATTTGATACCCAGCATTACGTCAGTTCGTTTGATGACCACGACTTTCTTCCCGGCTCCCTCAATCTCGAGTCGAGGATAGCTGCGGATACAGTTGCTGCGCTGAAGACTCGTGGTCACCTTGTAAAGCTCCAATCGCCCTGGGGCACTCTGTCGTCGCCTACCGTAATCATCTATAACTCTCGAACTGGTGTCTCCTCAGCCGGTGCAGATCCGCGTCGGGGAAGATATGCGGTCGCCTGGTGAAGAAAAATGAGAAAACTTGCTCCGGAGAACACTGTTGAGTAATAAAGAAAAAGGGGCTGCGAAAAAATAATGTGGTCTGCGGAACGGAGCGTCTTCACTGGCATTTCTCTCGCCCTGGTACTCCTCGTAATAACAGGTTTTGTCTCTTATTTCGCAAGCGGCCAAGAAAGCCGGGCAAACCTGATGCTGATATCAGCGAACCTGGTAGCGTGCGCCGTTTTGGTCATTGCCGCACTCATTATCTTTCGAGATGTGGCATCGAGACGTCGTGCCGAGGCAGCACTTCAGCGTGAGCACGGATGGTTGGAAGTTACTCTGACAAGCATTGGTGATGCAGTTATCACCACTGACAAAGATGGTTTGGTCACATTTCTCAATCCGGTTGCCGAATCTCTTACGGGATGGAAGCTTCAAGAGGCCCGAGGAATCTCGCTCGAGCAGATTTTTCAAGCTGTTTACGAGCGAACGCGCCAACCGATCGATAATCCAGCCTTGTTGGCCGTACGAGAAGGGGTCGTTTTCGGCCTGGCAAATCATACCGTCCTGGTTGCTCGGGATGGCAGAGAAATACCCATTGACGACAGCGGGGCGCCGATAAAGGACAATAACGGAAGAATACTTGGTGCCGTGCTGATTTTTCGTGACATCACGGAGCGTCGGAACGCAGAGCGCGCAAGTGCTCTGCTGTCGAGGATAGTCGAGTCGTCTGAAGATGCGATCATCAGCAAGAATCTCGACGGTATCATCACCTCGTGGAATGCCTCGGCGGAGCGTTTGTTTGAGTATCCAGCTGAAGAGATAATAGGTAAACCAGTCACGATTATCATCCCGCCTGAACGAATCCATGAAGAGGAGATGATTCTTAAGCGGCTGCGTCGGGGCGAGCGTGTGGAACATTTCCAGACCGTCCGTGTTTCCCGGACAGGTCAGCGATTGGATATCTCTTTGACGGTCTCGCCGGTGCGAGATAGCACCGGTCAGATAGTTGGCGCTTCCAAAATTGCGCGAGATATCAGTGCGCAAAAACGAGCAGAGGAAGCATTACGGCAGCAGCGCGAATGGTTAGCCGTTACGCTCGCCAGCATCGGTGATGCGGTGATTGCCACTGATAACAGTGGGGCCATTGCCTTTGTCAACCAGGTCGCGGAGACGCTTACCGGGTGGAATCAGGAAGAAGCGCACGGAACCTCCCTGGAAACTGTCTTTCATGTCATAAATGAGCAGTCTAAACAGCCGGTTGCCAACCCCGCATTGAGGGCACTCAAAGAGGGAGTGATTTTTGGTCTGGCCAACCACAGCTTACTGGTCGCCCGAGATGGGAAGGAAATTCCAATAGATGACAGTGGTGCTCCCATCAGAGGAGCTGATGGCGAGTTGCGTGGTGCTGTCCTTGTCTTTCGTGATATCACTGAACGTAGGCGTTCGGAAAATGAAAAGATGAAGCTGCTTGCTAGTGAGCGAGCAGCGCGAGAGCAGGCCGAGGTGGCGAACCGCACCAAAGATGAGTTTGTCGCGATGATTTCTCATGAAATCCGCTCGCCTCTGAGCGCCATCCAGGGATGGTGCCACATGCTTCGCCAGGGCAACTTAAGCGAAGCCGACTTTACGCGCGCCCTGGATACAATTGAGCGCAATACCAAAACACAAGTCCAGCTGGTCGAAGACCTGTTAGATATTTCGCGAGTTACAGCCGGCAAGCTGCACCTCAATGTCCGGCCGGTGGAACTGATTAAGCCCATCATGGCGGCTCTGGACTCTATTCGTCCTGCTGTCGACGCTAAGTCGATCGATTTGGAGATAAACATTGAACCAGCAGCCAGTCTGGTTACCGGGGATCCGGAGCGGCTGCAACAAGTCTTTTTCAACCTACTCTCAAATGCCGTCAAGTTTACTCCCGCACAGGGGCGCATCAGCGTCGAAGCAATGCATGTCGACTCGCAACTGAGTGTTGTAGTGAGGGACTCGGGAACAGGTATTAGCCCTGATTTTCTGCCCTACATCTTCGACCGCTTCGCCCAGGCTGATACTTCGAGCGCTCGGAAGCATGGCGGCCTGGGTTTAGGGCTAGCCATAGTCCGCCATCTGGTGGAGCTCCATGGTGGTGTAGTACGAGCTGAAAGTGAAGGCGAAGGGCGTGGAGCAAGCTTCATAGTCACGCTTCCCGTAAAGCAGTCAAAAGCTGAGAGCGGCGACTTTGCATATCCGGCAATGGGTGGCACAACCCGGGCACTGGCAGGTCAAACTATGCTGGCAGGCATACGGGTATTGATCGTTGATGATGAAGCAGCAACCCGCGAACTGCTCGGGGCAATAGTGGCCCAATATGGAGGAGAGGTAAGAGTCTGCGCCTCAGCAGCAGAGGGACTCGAAGCACTTGAGGAATGGGAACCGGCAGTGCTGGTGTCTGACGTGGGGATGCCTGAAGAAGATGGATATACCTTCATAAAAAAGGTAAGGCAATTAGAATCCAATCGCCGCAACATTCCTGCCGTCGCGCTGACCGCGTACGCGCGCGCTGAAGATCGTATGCGCGCGCTGGCTTCAGGTTTTCAGATGCGTGTTCCCAAGCCGGTCGACGCCCCTGAACTAATCATGGTCATTGCGAGTCTTGCCTCCCGTCGAGCGATCAACGCCTAAGAAAAATCCATCAGGTCCTCACCAGCATGGAGCAGTTTCAGCCGAGCTCTGTGCAGCCGACGAGAACGGCTCCGAGAGCTCGTAATAATGGGCATTTGTGCTTATTGTATGTGGCCAAACAATCCCTTAAGCATCGCCCAGAGCCAATGAGTCGCAAACCGACATATCAGGCAGCACAGACTGTGGCCGCAGCCATTGAAGCTCATTTCAAGAGTCACCTCGCCGGTGCGCGATTACGCGGCGAGGTCGAATTGGCGTCGGAACCGAGTGCTGAAACTGTGGAGGCCATCATCGACGCAACGTTCTGGGCGAGTCTACGGCCCGAGGAAGGTCGCTTTCCTCGGATTTCGCTGGCCTTGCTCCCACCTGAACAGGCAGTACAACCATTAATGTTGGCGCAAGCGTTGCCGCTAACTCCAATTAATCTCACAAAACTCGCCCCTTCTGTTGAGCGTCCCGGAATTCATCTTGGTGTGTGGGGTGAAGCCGATCAACTGAACATCTGGGGTTCAACCCGGGTTATTCCCAGTTTCTGCTTCGTTCTCGAAGACATAGAGCCAGGTCTGTTGGTGGTGAAGCACCGTCGTATTGATGGCTTTGGAAAATACGCCAACGTGGCAGTCCTCAAGGGCGGACACGTAAAAATTATTGATGAACGAGGCACTAGTCTGCCTGATTGTCCGGATCTTCTGAAATCGCTTTTAGCATTCACTGCATCAGAAACGCGTACTGACTCTGTAACTGTGCTTGTTCAAATCGCTGCCTCCATGCGCTCTCATGGGCACGGCGGCACACTCCTGGTTGTGCCAACGTCGCCGCAGGATTGGCGTCAGTCGATCGTGCAACCGCTGATCTACTCAATTGCCCCTCCCTTCTCTGCTCTTGCCGACCTTTTCCATGTCGAACAGAAGGAGAGAGAAGAAAACTGGGAAGACGCGGTTCGCAAAGCGGTTGATCAGATAGCTGGTCTCACGGCGGTGGATGGAGCAACCATCATCAGCGAGCAGTATGAAGTGCTTGGTTTTGGCGCAAAGATAGCGCGGGCTTCGGGAAATGCCCCGGTTGAAAAGATGGTGGTGACTGAACCCATCCTGGGCGACGAGGCGAGAATCGTTCATCCTGTGCAACATGGAGGAACACGCCATATGTCGGCGGCGCAATTCGTCCAAGACCAGAAGGAGTCGATCGCGCTGGTGGCGTCACAGGATGGGCACTTCACGATTTTCGCATGGTCGCCGTGCGAACAGATGGTGCACGCTCACCGCGTTGACGTACTATTGCTGTAATCAATTTCCAAACTTGGGGGCTTCTGAGTTATGCGCTGGAGGGCTCGGAGGCAAAGCGAGAACATTGAAGATCGGCGAGCGCTTTCAACCGGAAGGATTGCCATTGGGGGTGGCTTGGGCGGAATTGTGATTCTCGTGCTGGCACTAATATTTGGGGCGGACCCCCGACAGGTGCTGGAGAACCTGCCAGCCGAGAATCCGAACGCAAGTATTCCCAACACGAGGCAGGTTAACCCCGAGGAAGAGGGTTGAGATTGGACATGTCACATTAAAAATCTAGTCCTTGACATGTGACATCCATGCACGAAACAGAACATCTGAATCTGAGATTATCTCCGATCTGACTGCCTGCCAATGTCAAATGAAAAATGTCAAGTGTGAAATGTCAAATAACTAGTTGCTAACAGAGCGGAGTGCCCCCCCAATGGTAAAGACCATTCCACAAACGCAAGCACCAGAACTCACACTGCGATCAATCATCGTTGGCCTTATTGTGGCCATGATAATCGGCAGCGCCTACCCCTATTGCGTGCTTAAGCTCGGCTTTGGACCAAACCTCTCCGTGGTCTCCGCTTTCTTTGGTTTCATCGCCTTAGTTCTAATCATGCGGGCGGCGGGAACGAACGCGCGCGAAAACAATATCGTGCAAACGATGGGAACAAGTGCAGGACAGACTGCTTTCATGTGTGTCCTGCTGGCAGCTTTTGACTTACTTAACCAGCAGGGAGTCTTAAGTCCCCCGATTCATCTGGGAACGTGGCAGATCTTTTTCTGGCTTTGCAGCGCCAGTTTGCTGGGCATCTTATTGGCAGTCCCAATGAGACGACACTACATAGACGAGGAAAACCTTACCTATGCCGATGGTATGGCAGCCGGAGAGACTATCCTGGTACTGCACGAAGGGAGAGACAAAGGCGTTTCAGCTGGACCGGTGAAGGCTCTTGGCCTTGGCAGTCTAGCCTCCGGAGCGTTGATGACTGTAACCAGTCTTCTGCGGCTGATTCCAGACACTTGGTTGTTCCCTGGTATGCAACCAATGAATATCGGACTGAATTGGAGTTTGCTGTCCTTCGGCTCCGGGCTTCTGGTGGGTTTCCGCATCTGTTTGGCAATGGGGATCGGCATGTTAATCAGTTGGTTCATATTGCCGCCTTATCTGGTCTCGCAAGGCATGATTCCCGAGCAAACTTTTCCCATGACTCTGCGCTGGGTAATGTGGCCCGCAACCGGGTTGATGGTCGCCGGCGGACTCACTTCGTTAGCGATAAAGTGGAACCTGATAGTGAAAACTTTTCGGGGACTTAGGGGCACCCGCCTGGAGCAAAAGGACTTTCCCATGCGGTGGGTCGTCATCGGTTCGATCGCCATGACCGTGGTGGTTTGTCTCGTACAATATTTCAGCATGGGGATTCCAATTTGGCTTTCATTCATCGCGGTTCTACTTTCACTGCCGCTGATGCTCGTTGGTCTGCGCGTGCTGGGCGAGACTAATTGGGGACCAATCAGCGCAATGTCAAACATGATGCAGGCTGTCTTTGCGTTTATCTCGCCCGGAAACGTCCCAGTGAACATGTCCTCAAGTGGCTTGACCGGAACCATTGCTGTTACTTCCGAAGCGCTGATGCAAGACTTTAAGGCAGGACAATTGATCGGTTCGAATAGTCAAAATCTAACTATTGCCCAGTTGATCGCCGCTCCTGTTGGTTCAATAGCTACCGCAATAGTCTATCCGGTGCTGCGTGATAAGTTTGGCATCGGCCCGCAAGGTTTGTCTGCGCCGATCAGCGTCAAGTGGGCGGGGTTCGCTGAGCTGCTAACGAAGGGCTTAAACGCGCTTCCTCCCGGGTGTTTGGTGGGATTGATCATTGGAATCTGTGTGGGTGTCGCACTGACGCTGCTGGCAGAAAGGTGGGCTGAATTCGTGCCATCACCTTCGGCCATTGGCATTGGCATGCTAATTCCCGCTTCAGTATTGATAACCTTTGTTCTTGGTGGTGTGGCGCAGTTGATCTGGTCACGAAAATCGCCTCAATCAGAGAACAATTTTAGGATTCCTCTCGCCTCTGGTCTGATTGCGGGCGAAGCAATTCTGGCCGTAGTACTGGCGATTCTAGCGTCTACAGGTATTCTGTAAGCTTGTGACTCAGGCATACACCACAAGTCTCTTGCAATCGCATGGAAACGGATCTCCTTCCTAGAATAAAACAACAGCAAATAAGGAAACTGCAGCAGATGACCATGAAAATTATTCGTATAGTTAGGCTTGCTCGCGCCAGCGTCAGCCTGGTCTTGCTCGTCTCAGCAGCCGTGGCGCAGACTCCCGTGAAAACCTTGCCGAGCGAAACGCCGGCTACTTTTCAACCAACTAATGATGGGTTTGAATATATAAAGCGCGATGTCATGATTCCGATGCGGGACGGGGTGAAGCTGCACACGGTCATTATCGTGCCAAAAGGCGCAAGGAATGCGCCCATACTGTTGACGCGCACTCCGTATAATGCCACGCGACTCACCAGCCATTCGCAGAGTTCTCACCTCGGACCAATCCTTGCTGGTTACGATAATGCCACCGACGTCATTGTGCAGGGCGGTTACATTCGCGTAGTGCAGGACATTCGCGGCAAGTATGGCTCTGAGGGTGATTACGTAATGAACCGCCCCCTGCGCGGACCGCAAAATCCTACCTCGGTGGACCATGCAACCGACACCTATGACACGATCGATTGGCTTGTTAAGAACATTCCGGAGAGCAATCGCAAGGTCGGTATTCTGGGGATCTCTTACGACGGTTTTCTCCCCCTGATGGCCCTCGTCAATCCGCATCCTGCCCTCAAGGTGTCTGTGCCGATGAATCCAATGGTGGACGGCTGGATCGGCGACGACTGGTTTCACAATGGCGCCTTCCGTCAACAGGGCATGAGTTACATCTATGACCAGCAGGCGACACGAGCAAACGAGATCACGTGGTGGACAAGCCATTTCGATGATTACGACATGTTCATGCAAGCAGGTTCTTCAGGGGAACTTGGCCGGCGTCGCGGTCTTGAAGAGGTGGGTTTCTGGCGCAGGATTCTGGAGCACCCGAGTTACGACGCTTTCTGGCAAGACCAGGCAGTCGACAAAATTCTCGCGACGCAACCATTGAAGGTTCCCGTGATGCTCGTCCACAGCTTGTGGGACCAGGAAGATATCTATGGTGATATTGCAGTGTACAAGGCAATCGAACCCAAAGACACGCAAAACGACAAGGTGTTTCTAGTGCTCGGTCCATGGCATCACGGACAGATGATTGCAGACGGCAGTGCCCTGGGCGCAATAAAATTTAGTAGTGATACTGCTCTCACCTTTCGCCAGGAAATTTTGCGTCCGTTTCTCGATCAGTATCTCAAAGATGGAGCACCCAAAGCCGATATCTCACCTGTAACTGCGTTTGAAACCGGCACAAACAGGTGGCTGCGACTTTCATCCTGGCCCACAGGCTGCGCCGCCGGTTGTTCTGTGAAAGCAACTCCGCTCTACTTTAATGCTGGACTGAAACTTGGTTTCGATGGGCCAAAATCCGGCGATTCAGCCTTTGATGAGTATGTTTCAGATCCTGCGAAACCCGTCCCTTATCGCGCCCGTCCGATTGATGGTTCCAGTTGGTCGCGCTGGCTCGTAGACGATCAGCGCGAGGCGTCGGGCCGACCTGACGTCGTCGTGTTTGTCTCACAGACGTTGAGCGACCCTGTGAAGATCAGCGGCGAACCGATTGTCAACCTGATCGCGTCGACTAGCGGAACGGATTCCGACTGGGTGGTTAAAGTCATTGATCTATATCCAGACGAGGTCGCTAGTCAGCCAGGCATGGGTGGGTACCAGTTGATGATTTCCGCCGACGTATTCCGTGGGCGATACCGGGAGAGTTTGGAGCAGCCGAAGCCTATAGCGGCAAACGAACCGTTACTCTACCGCTTTGCCTTGCCGACTGCGAATCACGTGTTCTTGCCTGGGCATCGATTGATGGTGCAGATTCAGTCGAGCTGGTTTCCACTCTACGATCGCAATCCACAGAAGTTTGTGCCGAGCATCTTCTGGGCCAAGCCTGAAGATTACAGGAAGGCCACTCAGCGGATATATCACGCGCCAGGTCAAGCTAGTTTCATCGAGCTACCGCTGGTTACTTCCCAAATTCATTGATGGAGGTTCATGATGTTCCGATTTCTTCTCATTCTTGGAATAACTGCGACTGGGCTATTGGCTTGCAGGCAGCCGGCGGAATCAACGAAATCGAAACCACAGGACGAAACTGCTGCAGCGAAACGCGGCATAATGTCACTGAACAAGCAATGGGAGACGCTCTTCAAAGGCCGGGATCCGGTGGGCTTGGCTAACCTGTACACAGATAACTGCGTGAGGATGCCCGACGGCGGCGCAACGACGGTTGGCAGGCAAGCACTTGAGACAGCATACCGCCAGGAGTTCGCAGACATTTGGAAGAAAGAATTTAGCGCTTCAATATTCACAGATGAGATCGTGGTTGCCGGCGATTTTGCGTTTGCCCGCGGCACAGACATTCTTAGCACGGAAGAGCAAGGAAAGGCGGTTCAACAACACGGGAAGTGGATGGCCACGTACAGCAAACAACCTGATGGCTCGTGGAAATACCTGTGGAGCACCTATAACAGCAATCAATAGGGGCCGGAGCAGGAGGCAGACGGCAGGAGGCAGACGGCAGGAGGCAGGAGCAAGAGTCGTTACGTCTACGCCGTCAGATGTGCCGCGGTGGCTCTGCCTCGCGGGTCAGCTCAATTACGACTATGCTGCACAAAAGGAGAATGCTAGTGAAATACACACTTGTTCTTACGTCGATGATCTTGCTTCTGGCTACCAATGCTCTGGGGCAATCAAAGCCTGCCACATCAGTTTTTCGAGCCGAGCTTGTCCGTCAGCTGGATGACGCGGAGAAAAAACTTTTGGCATTGGCAGAAGTGACACCACAAGAAAAGTACTCTTGGCGACCCGGCAAAGATGTGCGTTCGACCGGCGAAGTTTTTCTTCACGTGGCCCTGGGCAATCTATTCATTCCTGAAGCCGCTGGCTTTAAGCCTCCTGCAGGTTTGGAACCAAACCTTGACAAGATCACCGACAAGCAAAAAATCGTGGACCTCTTGAAGCGTTCGTTTGAACATGAGCGGCAGGCATTTGCCAGCACCAGTGATACTGACCTGGATCGAACTATCAAATTATTTGGCGCCGAAACCACTGTTCGGGACCTTTTCCTACGCTTGGTAACGCATGCGCATGAGCATCTGGGGCAATCCATTGCCTATGCCCGAATGAATAACATCACGCCCCCCTGGACTGCAGCGCGCCAGCAACAACAACGCTCGAATCCACGTTGACGGCAAGATTGCTGCCGGCATTGCCGTTGTTATGCCTGATCCGGATGTTGATGTGCTGATTGTAGGGGCAGGCGCCGCCGGACTGGGCGCTGCCCGTAACCTGAGCATGGCAGGTCTCAAAGTAGTTGTGCTCGA
>Ga0214473_10008039_pt1 | contig 12497 bp, 9 predicted proteins | sample RVTome_7_FD_203509 | JGI IMG/M metagenome (GOLD analysis project Ga0214473, IMG submission 203509) | Soil microbial communities from uranium-contaminated site in the Upper Colorado River Basin, Wyoming, United States - RVT98D197 | ecosystem: Environmental > Terrestrial > Soil > Contaminated >... | reverse complement strand
TCCTTCTCCTCAACGATCACCCGCAGAAGTGTCCCGGGCCTGTTTTTCTTCATCAGGAGAGGGCTCAGGGAAACGTCCAGGGCCCCCCGTTCAAACAGGCGCTCCATCAGGAAATCATAGAATTCGGGGTTCATATCGTCGATGTTGGCCTCCAGGACAGCCACCCGGTCGCTGCGGTACGTTTCGCCCGTTTCGCCCAATATCAGCCGCAGCAGGTTGGGACGATCCGGGAAATCGCTCCTGCCCATTCCGTACCCGATCCGGTCAATTTTCATATTCGCCCAGGAACTCAGTCCCGAGCTCAACGCCGCCACAATCGCCGCTCCCGTGGGCGTCACCAGCTCCCCTTCCACATCAACGTTTTTAATCGGGTACCCTTTGAGGATCTCGAGCGTGGCAGGGGCGGGAACCGGGAGGCGGCCATGCTGGCATCGCACAAATCCTCTCCCCATGGGCAGCTCTGAAGAAACGATCCGTTCGGGTGCAAAATGATCGATGCCGATGGCCGTGCCCACGATGTCGACGATCGAATCCACTGCTCCTACCTCATGGAAATGAACTTCCTCTACTGTCTGCCCGTGAACCTTGGCCTCTGCTTCCGCCAGGTGCTGGAAGATGGCCAGGCTTTTCTCTTTTACGCTCTGGCCCAGGGTGCTGCCCTCAATCATCTTCCGGATATCCGAAAAATGCCGGTGGTGTTCTTCTTGGGGTCCCACCTTCACTTCCAACCCCAACGCCGCAATGCCACCGCGGCTCCCCCGGAAAATTTCCAGAGAAAAATTCCCCAACCCCAGCTTGGCCAGCTCCTGCCGCAGCTTCTCCTGGGGAAGGCCCAAATCCAGCAATGCCGCCAGGGTCATATCGCCGCTGATCCCTGAAAAACAATCAAAGTAGAGGATGCGCATATCTTCCCTTTCACGACCGTGAGGGCGCAAGGCGTAAGTCGCAAGGGGTGAAGGACAAATTCCGAAAGGCCAATCCCTCTCGCGCCCTCACGACTTGCGACTTGCGGTTCTTTCTCACACTGATACTCACCCTGACACTGTTAGCTTTACAATCGGTTGATCAAGCTGGCCACGTGGGCCGCGCCGTATCCGTTATCGATATTGACGACCGCGATCCCGGAGGCACAGGAGTTGAGCATGGCCAGAAGCGGCGTGATGCCCCCGAAGTTGGAACCATACCCCACGCTGGTGGGGACCGCGATCACCGGCCGATCTACCAACCCCCCGACCACGCTGGGCAGCGCCCCTTCCATTCCGGCGACCACAATGAGCACATGGGCAGCCATCAGCCTTTCCTTCCGGCTCATCAAGCGATGGATACCGGCCACACCCACGTCGTATAAGTGCTCGACGCGGTTCCCCATCATCCGGGCTGTGACTATGGCTTCCTCGGCCACAGGGATGTCGGAAGTTCCCGCGCAGACCACCAGGATTATACCCCGGCCCACGATTCTAATGGGATGATTCAGAAAAGTTAAGGTGCGCGATTGAGGATAATACTTCACCTTTGGCAATGCCCGTTTGATCGGGGGTACCTTTTCCCGGTCCAGGCGGGTGACCAGAATATTGTTCCGCTTTTCCTGCATCTTCTTCATGATGGAGATCATCTGGGCGGTGGTTTTCCCTTCGCCAAAAATCGTTTCGGGGGCCCCCTGCCTCAAAGGACGATGGTGGTCGATGGTGGCACAGCCGATCTCTTCAAAGGGGAGCATCTTCAATTCCTGCATCGCCCTCTCTACCTTCACCTTCCCCTTCTGGATTCCTTCCAGGAGCTTTCTCAGATGGTCCACATTCATTCTCTTCCCTCGTTTCTAAACGCTAGACGACCCATGTTAGAATTTCAGAGCTTATCCGCAAACAACTTTCCCTCCTTGCGGAAAGGGGGGGATTTGATACGGCATGCTTGGCGAAATCCCCCTACGTTCCCCGAAGCTGTGAAAAAATTAAAATGTGGGGAGCGACTGCAATTCACACATGAATCGTTTTCTCAAAAAGTCCTTTCAAAGCGCCCCCTCACCCCGCCCTCTCCCCCGAAATCGGGGGAGAGGGCGGGGTGAGGGGGATTTTTTCACAGCTCCCCCTTTGCGGGGGGGACTGTACAAGCCAAAATAATTCCGGACAGGCTCTGAATCACGCTTGGCCCTTCAGGGTCACCGAGACCTCCGAAACCGAGCGCTCATCTGCTTTCTGGATCTCAAAAATCATTCCCTCAAGACGGAAGCCCTCTCCAGCCAGGGGAACCCTCCCCAGCCGATCCAACACAAACCCTCCCAGGGTTTCATAATCTCCCTTGGGCAGGCCGAGTTTCAGGACCTCATTGATCCGGTCGATTTCCATCCGGGCATTGATCAAGAACTTTCTCGGCCCAATCTTTCTGTAAAGGGGCTGAAGGATGTCGAATTCGTCCTCAATCTCTCCCACGACCTCTTCCAGGATATCCTCCACGGTGATGATGCCCACAGCTCCCCCATATTCGTCGACCACTGCGGCCATCGTTTCCCGGTTTCGCTGCAGATCCAATAAAAGTTCATCGACGGGTTTCGTTTCGGGGAAAAAGGAAATGGGGCGGATGAAGGATTGAATGGATTGCCCTTTATCCCGGGAAAAGAGAAGGTCATAGCTGTGCAGGATGCCAACGATGTTGTCCACGCGCTCGCGGTAAACGGGGTACCGAGAGTAATTCTCCTGGCGGACCTGGGAAATGGCTTCTTCTACGCCCAAGTTCTCTTCCAGGGCCACGACATCGACCAACGGGATCATTACTTCTTTGACCTTCGTAGTGGACATCTGGAAAATGCGATGGATCATCGCTTTTTCCATCGGTTTCATATCACTTCTCTCTCCTTCGGATTGGAGGAGAAGCTGGAGCTCTTCGCGGGAGTAAAAAATGCCTCGTTTCCTTTCTTCCGCGGTGAGGCGCAAAATAGCCGCCGATGTTCTGGACATAAACCAGACCAGGGGATATAAAAAAAATGAAAGGACCCAGATGACGGGTGCGATCTTTTGTATCCAGCGGTCTGCTTTCTGCTGGAAGAGCGTTTTTGGCAGGATCTCTCCGAATACCAGAATCAGAGGGGTAAGGATCAGGAAGGCGTATAAATCCCCCCCAGACCCATAATTGCCGATCAGGATCGAAGTGACCAGGGCAGCGTTCGCGACCTCCGCCAAATTGCTTCCGGCCAGGGTGGTAGAAAGGTACCAGGAAGGTTCCTTCAAAACCTGATAAGCCAATCGTCCGGATAGCGGTCCGGCATTGGCAAATCGGCTGAGCCTCTTCCGATCAGCGGACACCATGGCGATCTCGGAGCCCGACAGGAACGCCTCCAGGCATAACAATAAGAGGACCACTGCGGATAAAGTCAAAAAGGAAACCATCGTATCCCTTGCCCCTCTTTTCCTCCCGGCTTAGGCCTTTCCCTCTGATGTGAATGCTGGCCTTCCCCCACCCCTCCGCTTCCTGGCCCGGCGTTCCATGTCCAGCTCATCATAAATCTCTCCAAAAAGTTCCTCCAACAGGTCCTCCAGGGTGATAACCCCGGCCATGCCCCCGTATTCGTTCACCACAACGGCCAGATGAATCCTTTGTTTCTGAAATTCCCTCAAGAGCTCGTCCAGTTTCTTACTCAACGGCACGAAATAGGGCCTGCGTAAAAAGTTTCTCAGCCCCCCCTCTTCCCCCCGCCTTCTTTCTCCCCCGGTCTTCAAGAGGTCTTTGGCGTAGAGGATTCCAACGATCTCATCCAGGTTTTTTCGGTATACCGGAACCCGGGAGAAGCTGTGTTCCCGTAAGGCGTTGACCGCATCTCCCAGTTTTGTAGATGCGGGAAGAGCGAACACGGCTGGCCGGGGCGTCATGATGTTCTTTACCGTCTGGTCGCCGAATTCGAAGACCCGGTGAATAAGGTGCTTTTCTGATTCTTCCAAAGCACCCTCCCTATGGCTCATCTCGACCAGATTCTTGAAATCCTCTTCGGTCAAAGGAACGGAAGAGGGCGCCGGGCTCACCCTGGCCAGTTTCAAGGTTAGGTCCAGGATCTTTTGAACGACCCAATAGAGAGGTCGGACCAACTCCATAAACCGCTCGACCGAATAGGCGAAGGTGGGGGCAACTTTTTCTGGATGGCGGATGGCGACAGACTTGGGGATGACCTCGCCGAAGAGCAAAACCACAAAGACCACCACCGGAATGACCAGCCATTTGGCCATGTCCCCCCAAAGGGCGATAAAAAGGGCACTGGTTAAGGAAGAGATGGCGACGTTCACTGCCTCGTTTCCGATTAAAAGGGAAATGATCAGCTGGCGGGGACGGCTCAGGAGACGCTCGATCAGCGGGTAGCGGGGATGACCTGCTTCTTTCAGCTTTTGAAGTCCAAGACGACCAAGGCCAAACAGGGACGCTTCTGAAGAAGTAAAGAAGACCAGCCCCCAAAAGAGGAAAAAAATCAGATAAAGCCGCAAAGGGACATCAATCTCCAAGGAATCCACTCCTCCTTATCGCCGTTTTTCCCTGCGCCCTTCTCTCAGTGCTTTCGGGAAAAATATTACCCCTCCACCTTGGAGAACGCCGGGGTCGTCCCCCCGCGAATGAATCGCTGCCCTTTGGCTGAAATGATCATATCCCTTGGTTAGAGCTGGGTCTAACCCCCATGGCCGAGATCACTCAGATTGACGGCTAACGCCCTACGACCCAGCAGATGAGCAGTTACTTGAGCGAGGTCGGAACCCGGGGATAAGGAAAAGATTGCGGCTTCGTCACCGATTCCGTTAAAAATATCAGGGGGAAAGACGGGCAGGCAATCCCTCATCCTGGCAATATTGCCCAGTTCACCGATTTCCCGTTCTTCCCCCGGGTCATCCGCAGGAATTAATCAAATGGGTAAAGAAAGGGGAACGCTCTCCGGCCGTGCCTTTTTATCCTCGGGCCCTCCCCCGACCGTCGGAGCCGAAGGTCGGACCTTCTCCGGGATCAGGGCCACTTTCAGAATTTCATCCATGTTCTTGACGAAGACGAAATTGACCTTGCGCCGGATATATTTGGGAATATCTTCCAGGTCCTTCTGATTCTGATCGGGGATAACAATATTCTTTATGTTTGCCCGCAAAGCGGCCAGGGTCTTCTCCTTCAGGCCGCCGATCGGAAGCACGCGCCCGCGCAGGGTGATTTCCCCGGTCATCGCCACATCTTTCCGTACCGGAATGCGGGTCAGGGCCGAGATCATCGATGTAGCCATGGTGACCCCTGCGGAGGGCCCATCTTTGGGAATGGCTCCGGCCGGCACGTGGACATGCACGTCTAATTTCTCATAAAAGTCCGGGTCCAGGTCGAGCTCTCTGCTCTTCGACCGCGTATAGCTCAACGCCGCCTGGGCTGATTCTTTCATCACATCGCCCAGATGGCCGGTCAGGGTCAGGTTTCCCTTGCCCTTCATGGTTGTGGTTTCCACGTGCAGAATTTCCCCGCCCACCGAAGTCCAAGCCAGACCCGTGGCCACTCCAATCTCGTTTACCTCCAGCTCTTCCTCCGGCAGAAACTTTGGCGGGCCCAGATATTTGTGCAGGTTGAGGCTGCTCACGGGGAAGGGGCCCTTCTCTTCCTCGGCGATCTTCCGGGCCACTTTGCGGCAGATGGAGGCGAATTCTCGCTCCAGATTCCGCACCCCCGCCTCCTTGGTATACTGGGATATGATCCGCATCATCGCGTCGTCGCTTATGGACAGATTCTCCTTGGTGATTCCATTTTCTTCCAACTGCCTGGGAAACAGGAATTGTTTGCTAATTTTAAGTTTTTCTTCGCTGGTGTACCCGGCCAGGTTCAGGACCTCCATCCGGTCTTTGAGCGCCGGAGGAATGGGGTCCAGGATATTGGCCGTCGTGATGAACATGACTTTCGACAGGTCAAACGGAACGTTCAGGTAGTGATCGCTGAAAGCAAAGTTCTGTTCCGGGTCCAGAGCCTCCAGGAGCGCCGCCGAGGGGTCGCCGCGAAAATCAGTCCCCACCTTGTCGATCTCATCCAGCATAAACACCGGGTTGTTGGATCCCGCAGTTTTAATCCCCTGGATGATGCGCCCGGGCAGAGAACCGATGTAGGTCCGTCGGTGCCCGCGGATCTCCGCCTCATCCCGGATGCCCCCCAAGGACATGCGCGTGAACTTTCTCCCCAAGGCCCGGGCAATCGATTTGCCCAGGGAGGTCTTGCCCACACCCGGCGGGCCGACAAAGCAGAGAATCGGCCCCTTCATCTTTTCTTTTAGCTTGCGCACGCCCAAATATTCCAGGATGCGCTCCTTAACCTTTTCCAAATCATAATGGTCTTCATCCAGAACCTGTTTGGCCTTCTTGATGTCCAGGTTGTCCACTGTGCCGACACTCCAGGGGATTTCGACCAGCCAATCCAGGTACGTGCGCACAATGGTGGCTTCCGCAGATTCCGGATGCATCTGTTCCAGGCGGCTCAGCTGCTTGTTGGCCTCTTTCTCCACATCCGCAGGCATTTTCGCCTTTTTAATCTTCTCGCGCAGTTCGCTGACTTCCTGGGCTTTCTCATCAATTTCACCCAGTTCCGATTTGATCGCTTTGAGCTGCTCCCGCAGGAAATATTCTCGCTGGGTTTTGCTCATTTCTTCCCGAGCTTGAGACTGGATCTTGGCCTGCATGGTCGAGACTTGAACTTCTTTGGAAAGATATTCGTTGACTTTCCTCAAGCGCTGCAGGGGGTGAAAAGTTTCCAGAATCCTCTGGGCCTCTTCGATTTTTAGCTTGAGGTTTGAGGCCACCAGGTCCGCCAGCCGCCCGGGCTCTTCGATCTGGTCGAGAATGGCCAAAACATCCGGAGATAGTATCCCCTTCAACGTCAGGACCTTCTCGCTCTGCTCCTTGACGCTGCGGATGAGCGCCTCGATCTCCAGCGTAATTTCTCCGACTGGGGGCTCAACGACGCGGGCCATGCGGACCACGAACAAGGGTTTTTCCTGGATATATTCTTTGATGATACCCTTCGCCAGCCCTTGAACCAGTATCTTCACTCGCCCGTCGGGCAATTTCAGCATCTTCATGACCATGGCCGCAGTGCCGATGGTGTAGATGCCTTCGGGTGCGGGATTATCATCCGTCGCCACTTTTTGGGTGGCCAGAAAAATCATCCGCTCTTTGGCCAAAGCCTCATCCACAGCCTTGATCGAACTTTCCCGGCCCACAAAGAGCGGCAAGATCATATAAGGAAAGATGACCGTGTCCCGGACCGGCAGCATCGGCAGGACATCTGGAATCTTTAATTCTTCTTCCGCGATATTTCCCATTTTTCCTCCCAGCTGATTCCAAGAGATCAACGTCTCCTGGGAATGTAAACTCTCTTATCGGAAAAAATCCTCCGTCTATTAAGTTATTATAATCTCTTCCCCCCATATAGTCAACGACTTAACGTCTCCTGCCCGCCCTCAGTTTCTCCCCCGCTCGGATTGCCCGGCGGGGAGAGCGATCGATGAGGAATTCCGGCGGGAAAAGATTCTCCCGGGGCATCAGAAGTGTTTCCGCAAAGGAAGGCGGGGTCGAAGGGCTGCCGAGAAGCCTCCGCGGAAGCCCGCCTGCTCCAGGGAGGGACTACTGCCTTGGAGTCCGAAGGAACCGCCCTCCCCCCCGGGACCGGGGCTTCCCACAAAACTGGGGGTGGGCGAGCTTAACGTTTTTGGAAGAACCGCCCGATCGCTTCTTCGTCTTGCACCACAGGGCATCGGGGCAGGCTTTCCAGGAAGGTTTTCCCGTAGCTTTTCGTAAGAAGCCGCGGGTCGAGGATGGCCATCACCCCTCGGTCCTGGGCCGTGCGGATCAACCGGCCCAGTCCTTGCTTCAAAAGGATAATGGCTGAGGGAACCTGATAATCCCAGAAAGGGTTTCCCCCGGAGGAAGAGATGTTATCCAGCCGGGCTTCCATGATGGGCTCATTGGGGCGAGAAAAGGGAAGCCGATCTATGATCACGCAGCTCAAAGCCTCTCCCTGTACATCTACCCCTTCCCAGAAACTGGCGGTGGCAAAAAGCACGGAGTGAATATCTTCCTTGAAAGCCTGAATCAGCCCGGTCTTCGGCCGTTCACCCTGCAGGAAGCAGGTGAAGGGAACTTGCCCTCGCAATAGACGGTACGCCTCCTCCATGTTCTTGATGCTGGTGAAAAGAACAAAGGCCCTTCCCTGCGTGCGCTTGAGGATTCTTTTAATCTCCTCGGCCGCTCGCCCCACGAACCCGGGATGGTTTGGGTCGGGGAGATTTTCCGGCAGGTAAAGGAGCGCCTGGGATTCCATTTCAAAAGATGAGTCCAGCAGCATTTCTTCCATGCCGGCCCCCCATTCCCCTCCCAAGCCCATGCGCTCCTTAAAGAATCGAAAGTTCCCCTGGGCGGAAAGCGTGGCCGAAGTAAAGATGGCTGTCTTCATCCGGGTGTAGAGCTGGCTCTGCAGGTCCGAGGAAACGTCCACGGGGGAAGCGTGCAGAAAAACTCCTTTTCCCCTCACTTCGCACCAGTAAACCACCCGATGATCCGAAATGGCCATTACTTCCTGGAATTGGCGCTTCAGCTCTTCCCCCCTCCGGCTTAAGGTCCTGAATGATTCCGAAGGCTCCTTCATTCCTTCGATGTGCGCGGTGAGCAAGGTCAACTCGTGGGTCAGGGAAGCGGCTGATTCGACCACTCGACCCTCCAGCCATTCTCCGCGCAGCCGATACCCGGATTCACCCTTCCGGAAAAGATCGAAGAACTGGGCCGCCTGGTCAAAGAGCCGGCCGGAAATTTTGTTTAACGTTTCGTCCCTGCTCTTCGCCGCCGTCAGCTCCCGTCGGATGTCCCGGGCCAGCTCTTCGAAGCGGAAATTGCTTACTGTCGTCCCAAAATAATGGGTGGCGACTTCCTCAAGCTGATGGGCCTCGTCAAAGATCACCGCTTCGTACCGCGGGAGGACCTCCCCGTACCCTCTCAGGCGAACGGCCAAGTCCGCAAAGAAAAGGTGATGGTTGACGATGACCACGTCAGAACCTACCGCTTCCTGCCGGAGCCGCGTGATGAAACACCGCTCAAAAAACTTGCAACCCTGCCCCAGGCAGGTGTCGCTGGAGGCACAGACCTCATTCCACAACCCCAGGTCTTCCGGGAGGTCCTTCAGTTCCGCGCGGTCGCCGGTCTTTGTCCTCCCGGCCCATTTCTTGAGCGCCTGGAAATGGGAGACATCCTCCAGGGCTTTTAGCAGAGGTTGACGGGAGAAGAGCTCGAATCGTCTGCGGCAGAGATAATTGTTCCTCCCTTTCATGAAGGAAGCCTTGAAAGGAAAGCCCAATTTTTCCCGGATGAAGGGCACGTCCTTGAAAAAAAGCTGCTCCTGCAGGGTCTTGGTCCCCGTGGAGATGACCACCCGCTTTCCACTCAGCACCGCAGGGATCAGGTAGGCGAGCGTTTTCCCCGTGCCTGTACCGGCTTCGGCAATCAGGAAACGCTCCCGGGTAAAAGCCCGATTTACACCCTGAGCCATCTTCCCTTGTTCCGGGCGGTATTCATAGGAGCCGAGTTTTTGGGCCAGGAGGCCGGAAGGACCGAAAATTTCTTCCATCACGAATCCACTTATAAAAGAAGCTTCAAATCCCCCCAACCCCCCTTTACTAAAGGGGGGCGAGGGCGGATTTCCATCGTTCGTTGGAAAATAGCCTCCTCACTCTTCCCCTCTCCCCCAAATTGGGGGAGAGGGCGGGGTGAGGGGGGGGCATTTTCAGGATTCGAGGGTGCCGAACCCGCCATCAAAGTTACTTCTTGCCAAAAAGATTCCGTATGAAATAGTACATCACATGGCATTCCACGGCAAAAGGCGGAAAGCCCAGGTAGCCCAGGACCGGCATCTCGAAGATTTTCACGTGACCCAGGATGGGAATGGTGTAATGCCACTTGGCGGCGGCCCAATAATTCCAGAATTCCCAAAGCAGGCCACAGATGATGCCGGAGATGAGCAGGCTGTAAAACGATCGGGGATTTCCCCTCTCCAGGTCCGCAAACAAAGATTTTTTGCCCATCCAATAATTGAGCGGGTCGAACAGACAAATGAAACCCCCCCAGACTGGCGCCGCCATGTATTTGGCCAAGCCGGGGGAAACAATCAGCGGAAGGACCAGGCAAAAAGCGCCAAAGACCAAAGAAAGATACAAGTGGCCCCGGCCGATCTTGAGGGGGGGAGTCTTTTGTCCGGCGATACGCCCCCACGTTTCCAGGACTTCGGCGGTCTCCAGGATGGCAGGCCAGATGGTGGCAAATGCCCAGCCAAAGCCCAGCCAGCGCACAAGTAAATCCTCCGGGAGGCCTACATAATGCCAGTTCTGGATGTAAAGGTTGAAGAACTCGAAGACCTCCCAGAATAAAAAGGAAAGCGGGAGCATGAGCAAAAATTCTTTCGGGCGGCTGACGATCAGAGAGGCCCCCTTAAGCCGGAAAACCAGAGCATCGACGAAAAGAATATAGCCGGTCCAGACGAGGGGAGTAAAATAGGTACTAACAAAGGGGTTGCCAGAAAACAGCAGGATCTCCGAGATCACGATTATTCCCAGGCCAAACCATCCGTGGATTTTCAACGAAAATTCCCCTTTTCCTTTTTCCATTTGGGCTTCTGACTCCTGCCCCCTGAATTCTGTACACTCTATCCTGACTTCCGTCTCCTCTTTTCAGGGCACGGCGTAGCAATAAAGACAGCCATGCCTGCACCGGAGCGAGTACCAGCCGATGTCCAGGCTCTGGGTGCAGCCACAGAGCGCCCTCTGCCCCTTGGCCCTATCCGTCGAGCAACGCTGACCATCGGGATGAATTTCACTCAAAAGTTCCCCATCGATGCACCGTGATATTGGAAACCCTTCCATACAGCAGAAAAAAAGGCTCATCTCATGCTCCCGGCCGATTTGGATCAAGGTGTTCGCTTGATCGTTCCTTTCTTGGGGGGTGCGACTGACGAGATGCCAACCCTTCCTCGCCAATCGGGCAACAACCTTTTTGTACGGAGCCACCCAGCTCACCCGACAACTCCTAATTTCAAAGGGGGCGATAGCCTCGGCCAAGCGCGGGAAAAGATCGAAATTACTGTAGGTTTGCCCATGTCCCTCGGTCTCCAGGATGGGATCAAAACGCCAGGAAATTCGCTGGGGACTTCCTACGAGGTCAATGAGCGGGTCGATCATTCCTACAGCCTCTTCCCATTGAGGGATCATCGGCTCAAACTCGCCGCCGCCCATTCCCGTGACCGTCAGATGAACAAAGATTTGTCGATATTTTTCAAGGGTATTCCTTAATGGTCCTTCAACAACCATGTTCTTTGGATTCTTCGTCCATATAACCAGAGAATGCACGCTTTCAGGGGGTAATTCCTGGAGGCGCTCTACCAATACCTCGGGGTAACAACCGACCAAATCAGTCCTCCGGCTGGCCGAAATAACCAAGGCTTCATTCGTTCCCTTAGGAATTTTTGATTTTTCGTTTCGCATTTCGCAAATTTCAGTGGCAGATATCCGTCATTTTGAAATTTACAATTTGCATTTTGCACTGGAGTTTCACGAATTTTTCAAAAGGCTAAGCCCCCTGCCTTTTTCATTCATCATACGTTGCCACCCGGACTTCGTCAATCCGTTTGCAAGCTAGCCATCCACCTCCTCCAAGGTTACACCAACCCCACGGCCAGCTTGGGGGTAGTTTTTTATAGGTCTTTATTCAGGATTTCGAGAAAGTTGGAAAGACTGATGATCTTGATATTTTGGAAATGCTTCAATGATAGAAGATGCTTATCCCCGGTAACAATAAACTCAGCTTTGGCTTCTACGGCACATTCGAGAATGCGATTATCAGGTTCATCAGTCAGGGGATGAAGATGGGGGGAGGTCTTTATGACGGTTGCCAATTTGGAAATGAGTTTCAAAAGGCGGACGATTTGATTCTCAGCCCAGGCAAATTTTTCTCTGAGCTTTTGGGCTGTTTTAGTTAAAATCGCAACCGATGAATAGAGATCAAAGTCGCCTTTTAGCCCATGAAGGTAAGCCTCTTCGGCTTTACTCCCGGGAATGGCAAAGGCAGAAATAAAGATGTTGGTATCAAAGACTACCTTCAAACTCAGCGGCCCTCGAACACGATTCTTTCGACGTCTCTCTCTGTCAGAATGCCTTTCTTCCTGGCAAGTTTTGCCCCCTGCCGCTGCAAGTCATAAAATTCTCGCTCCAGGGTTCGGGCCTTGTAGAGCAGAAACATTTCCCGAAATAATTGGCTCTTATTCTTGGCTTCTTGCTGGGCGAGCTTTTCATAGTTCTCGGCGATTTCCGGGGATAGAGAAATCGTCATGGCCACGCGTCTTCTTTTCATGGGTTAACCTCACTTTCTTCTAATTCTCGGTATTACAAAATAATACCACATAAAGAAGCAACCTAGCAATATTTGTTTTTCCGCCGAGCAGATTCAGAGCATTCAAGATATGAAGGCTGTTTCCAAGTC
>Ga0214473_10008038_pt1 | contig 12497 bp, 14 predicted proteins | sample RVTome_7_FD_203509 | JGI IMG/M metagenome (GOLD analysis project Ga0214473, IMG submission 203509) | Soil microbial communities from uranium-contaminated site in the Upper Colorado River Basin, Wyoming, United States - RVT98D197 | ecosystem: Environmental > Terrestrial > Soil > Contaminated >... | reverse complement strand
TAATAAACGGATCAACTGTGAAAAAATTATGCAGAAAAATTATTTTATTACAAGGGCAGTTATGAATATTAACAATTTTATCTAATGATAACAATATATTATAATTTTATTCTCTCCCCTGGCATATCTGTTGCAATAATTTAAATTAAAACAAAGGAGGACAGGTTATGAAAAAATTATCAGTCGTTATGATTTTAGCTTTAGGGCTAGGCCTTGCCGGACTGGCCTCAGCCGGATCCTGGGGAAACATAATGGGTTCAGGCATGATGGGGGGCGGCGGTTATGGATATGGAATGGGCTCCGGTATGATGGGGCAAGGTTATGGGGGCAACATGATGGACTCCGGTTATGGGAATAACGGAAATTATATGAGGGGACCAGGCTATGGGAGTAATGGAAATCCCGGTTATGACAGGCCCAATTATGGGACTTATGGAAGGGAAAGGGCTTTGACTCAACACGATGCCGAATCCATTGTTAGAAATTACATCGGCGGCAATCCCAATCTGAAGGCCGGAAAGATCCGGGACAAAGAGACTTATTTTGAGACCGAGGTCCGAACCAAGGATAATTCCCTGGTTACCAAACTGGCTATTGATAAAGATACGGGCTATGTTCACCAACTTTTTTAAAATAGCCCATATTTTGGCCAGGGGAATCCCCTGGTCTACCACTAAGTAAGCTTTAACTCTTATGATTATTCTTCAAAGGAAAGAACCATCTTATTGGAAAAATACTACACTTATATGGGGGGTGAACCATGAAATTTGAATATAATACAAAGAATGCATTTGCCACATACCGGGAGACCCCAAGTAGAGCAAACCAGGTGAAAAAGGTAGAAAAGATTGTAACTATCACCTTTTCCATAGAGGGGATGACCTGTCATTTCTGTGCCCGGAAGATTGAAGAGGCCTTGTACGGCCTAACAGGCGTCAAATCGGTAAAGGCAGACTTCGGGTATCGGGAAGCCATAATCGAATATAATCAGGAGGAGGTCACCTCCAATGAATTAAAGGCGGTTGTACAGACATTGGGCTACAAGCTCATCCAAAAGAGGGTCGGAAACATGGAAGAGACCAAGGACCGGCCCAAAAGGTGGCTAGGCCTGAAGCCCTATCTGTTCGGAGTAGCGGCGGTCATCGCCGTGGTGGGTTTCTATTTGGGTCTGCTCACCTTGACCTCGGATTGGTATAATGCCCGGCTTGAATTTAAACATTTCGGGGTATGGATACTCGCCCTGGCTGCAGGGTTAGGGGTGCAAGTCACCTTGTTTTCTTTCTATCGGGCCTGGCACGGGGAGTCCATGAAGACGGCCAAGTACAGCCTGGCCGCTTCGGGAGGGCTCTCAACTACCGCTATGGCTGCTTGCTGTTCTCATTACTTAGCGATTATCCTGCCTGTTTTAGGTTTGCCTTTCCTTTCTGCGGCGGTTGCCGGACTGGCCGATTACCAGACCTATTTTTTTCTAATCGGTGTACTTTCAAACTTGTTTGGAATAGGGGTGATGCTTCGAATGATGGATAAAAGCGGCATGATTCAATTAAGATTACATGAGTCGCCTGCTCACTAACCTTTATAAATTAAAACCAAAAGGAGGTTTTATTATGAAAATTTCAAAACATTTTGATTGGAAAAAAGGATTGGCTTTGATAACCCTAATGGTAATAAGCGGGTGGCTTTCGGATGCAAAGGCCTATGAATCCATGACCAATAGAGGAAATAATGTAACTGTTGATGTTGTACCGGTTCAACTTGCTTCCGACAAACCTGTAAAATTCGAAGTGAGGATGAACACCCATTCCGTCCCTCTTGTCCAGAACCTGCTTGAAGTCTCGACCCTCAAGGATAACCTGGGAGGCAATTACAAGCCGGAAAAATGGCAGGGTTCATCGCTGGGCGGACATCATCGTAGCGGGGTTCTCGAATTTCCTGTTTTTAAGGGTAGCCCCAAATCAGTCAAGTTGGTTATCAGAGAAGTTGCCGGTGTTCCGGAAAGGATCTTCGAGTGGAAGATAGAAAAATAGTTCAGAGATGCAGACATCGTTTTTCTCTTCGGTTTTGGTTTCTGAGCTTATAATGGAACTTGAGAAAAGGAAATAAATTCCCGACGATGAAAAGATGGGGGAGAAAAGATCAGTGGGAAGAAGGGCGAAAGTCTATAAAATAATTCTGGTGATTGGACTGACCATTATCATCAGTTTATTTCATTACCTGACTCAACGACAGGAGATGTATTATCATCTCTTTTATCGCGAACTCTATTTCCTCCCATTGATCCTGGGAGGGGTTTGGTTCGGACTGCGGGGTGCGGTACTTACTTCGTTAAGCATAACCATTTTATATTTCCCAATCGTAGTAAACTACTGGCAAGGGTTTTCAGTAAATGACTTCGATCAAATACTCGGGCTTCTTCTTTTTAATATTGTGGCAATCATCTTGGGATTTATCTCGGGCCGGGAGAAGGCAAACCTGAAGGCCCTACAGGAGGCCGAAACTCTGGCGGCCTTGGGAAGGACCGTGTCCGGTATCGCCCATGACATGAAAACACCTCTCGTAGCGATTGGGGGCTATACCCGGTCCATAAAGAGGAAGCTGGCGCGGGAAGACCCCGTTCAAGAAAAACTGGATGTCATTGTTGAAGAGACCCAAAGGCTGGAAGATTTGACCAAAGACATGCTGGCCTATGCTCGACCGGTACCATTGAATCGAGATTCCGGTGATTTAAACAGACTGGCCCGAGAATGTTGCCGGATCACGGAAGAATTGGCCAAACAGCGAAACGTTAAGATTGAGACCCATTTATCCTCCTCCCTTCCAGCCATAAACCTTGATCCAGTAGCCATGGAAAGGGCTATTCTAAACCTGATCGGTAATGCTGTCCAAGCCTCTTCCGAAGGGGGGGTGGTTACAGTCCAAACCGAGAGATTAGGAGATGAAGTGGTTCTCAGCGTAGTGGATTGCGGCCCGGGAATTCCTCTTGAGATCAGACCGGAAATCTTCTCTCTTTTTTTCACCACTAAAAAAGAAGGGACTGGTCTGGGACTTCCAATTGCTTCAAAGATTATCGACGCCCACGGCGGAAGAATAGAAGCAGACGATAACGTAGAAAAAGGAATGACCTTTAAGGTGACTTTACCTGTTGGGAGGTCATGAAAACAGGGAGGTGAAGTTTATGCACTGGGGATATTCAGGTTGGGGGATGGGTTTTGGATCGATATTTATGATCCTCCTGTGGGGCTTAATCATTCTGGGTGTTATTTATCTTATCAAGAATGTTGCCCAAAACCCCAAAAAAGAAAAAAAGGAACAACCCCTTGATAGTCTCAAAAAGAGGTATGCTCGGGGCGAAATAACAAAAGATGAGTTCGAAAAGATAAAAAAAGATCTTAAGGGGTATTAAGAGGGCAAGCAATGGATATGATGATGGTTATGTTTTCGCCGGTATTGGCTTTGGTATTGTTCATGGTTTACCCTTTTGGGACGGCACTTCCAATCTATATCCCCATCCTATTTTTTGGGGTCTTCATCAATTTCAAGATGATACAGTCGATGAAATTACCGGTGAAAACAGGATTGGATGATATGATCGGCGAAGAAGTTTGGGTCGAAGAGGATATTAATCCCGAAGGAAAAGTCCAAATCAGGGGTGAGATATGGGCCGCCACGGCCGATGGGAAGAGGTTACTCAAGGGAAAGAAAGCAAAAATTGTCGGGGCCCGGGGACTGGTATTGATTCTGAAAGATTCCGAAGATTAAAGGGAAAAGGCGAAGGTGAAATATTTACTTGACTTGCTCAGGGGATGTCCTACGCCTTCTGTGCAGCAGAGAGGGTAAATGCTTTCTATGAAAAGGAGGTGAGGGTTATGGCCAAAGATCCTGTTTGCGGAATGGAAGTTAAAGAGAATGAAGCGGCGGCGGTTTCGGAATATAAAGGGAAAAAATATATCTTCTGTTCCCCGGGCTGTAAGGAGAAATTCACGAACGATCCGGAAAAGTATCTGGGAAAAGAAAAAAAATAACCATTTGATTAACAGACCCCCGGCTTGAACGGGGGACTGTCCCGGTCCGATAATTTCCCAAGATTTGAGAAAGCCCTTGTAACAATTTTGAATTCATATTTTATTTAAAGGAGGCAAAAACCCATGGAAAGCATCATTTGGTTTTTGGTGATCGGGGTCCTTTTTTACTTTATGATGAAGCATAGTTGTGGCTCCCATATGGGAGGCCACGGCAGACAGGGGGGCCATGGAGGGCTCGGAGAAGATACTCCGACCGCACAAACCGTCAAAGATCCTGTTTGCGGGATGGAAATTGACAAGGATAAGGCCTTTGCCATGACCCGAAGAGAAGGGAAACCGGTCTATTTTTGCTCCGAGAATTGTCAAAAGAAATTTAATGAAACCCCTGGAAGATATCAGTAATCGGGAAAGGAGGCAATAAGAATGAAGTTGTTAAATTGGAAAACCGTTGGTGTTTCTGTGGGATTGTTTTTGGCCATCACCTATGTTTTATGTGTGGTTTATGATCTTATTTTCCCCGGCCAGACCATGTATCAAGCCTGGGTCCGGCTACTACCCGGATTCAAATGGATCACCTGGGGGACTTTTTTTCTGGGGCTGGCAGAGAGTTTTCTCTACGGCATTTATTTTGCCCTCGTGTTTGTGCCTCTGTACAATTTTTTCAAGGGGAAGTTCGAAAAGATAAATTTAAGTTAAATTTATAAAAGAATGGTTGGTGATTAGTATGAATGGCGAGAATATTTCTTATGATTATGGCTTCTGGTTCCTTGTCATCGTTAATGTAGCTTTGTTTGGTTTTTTTATCCTAAGCTTCCTTGCCCCTCTCAGGAAAAGGGAATGGCGTTCCATGGGGGTGACATTGGCGTTTTTTGTGGCCTTATTCACAGAGATGTACGGGTTTCCCTTGACCATTTATATTCTTACCGCTGTTCTCGGAAGCAGATATCCGGCTTTAAATCCCTTTTCTCACGCCGGTGGACATCTTTGGGTGGTATTCCTCGGAGGTGGGGAGAAGATGTTGATGATTATTCATCTCATAAGTAATGGCTTGGTGCTTATTGGATTTGCCGTCATGTGGATAGGTTGGAAGCTGATCCATGGTGCTGAAAAGGAACTTGTGACCCGAGGACCTTATGCCTATGTACGACATCCTCAGTATTCGGGTCTTTTTCTGGTGATGTTAGGAATGCTGATCCAGTGGCCGACAATCATAACGGGTCTCATGTTTCCAGTCCTACTCTACGTGTATTATCGTCTCTCAAAAAGGGAAGAGGAAGATATGCTGAACATATTCGGTGATGAATATAGGCAATATATGGAAAGGAAACCCATGTTTATCCCGAAATGGAGCAGCCAACCATATCTTAATCTTAATAAGGCCGGAAAAGATATAATTAATCAAAATTAAAATATTCTGAAGAGGTCGTAAAATGGAACTGTTTGATTACACAGTAAAAACAGATAAAAGCTTCGATGAGGCTGTTTTAGCTATTGAAGCAAAAAGCAAGGAAAAGGGTTTTGGGGTACTTCATATACACGATGTGAAGGCAACATTGGCTGCCAAAGGGTTTGAACGAGAGCCGCTTAAGATTATCGAGATATGCAATGCAAAGTATGCCAGCCGGGTTCTATCTAAGGATATAAAAATATCCCTGATGCTCCCCTGCCCGATCAGTGTCTATGTCGAGGACGGAAAAACTTACCTGAGCGCCCTTAGACCAAAAATGATCGCGGACTTTTACCCTCAAGCGGACATAAAATCGGTAGCAGAAGAGGTTGACCGTATTGTTTTAACGATCGTAGATGAATCCAAGTGAACAAAGAGAATTTTGAGCAAAAGAAAAAGGGTCCAGGAGATTGAGGGAGCCAATAACGATCATCCCGTTTTAGAAAATGTTTACACTTGGCAAGGGGAAAATCAACTCCCTCTTTAATTTTCCCCTTGCTTTCTGACTTTCCCCTGTTTGATAATAAAAATATATTTCTTGAGATCATATCTAAACTCAGGGGGGAGAATAGTTTTGCGCACTTGCATAAATACCCATTCATCGTCATAATAACCAAGAGTTACCACATCTGAACCCAGGCGGAATGGAATGACGATGATGGGTAGACCGATATTTTCCCAACGGAGGTGAACTATGACCGTAATCGACCCTGTCTGCGGCATGAGCATCGAGGAAAAGGATGTCGCTGCCAAAACCGTATATGAAGGAAAGACCTACTTCTTCTGCTCCCCTTCATGCCAGGCTAAATTCGACAAGGATCCTCTATCCTTTGTCAGTACCGAAGCAGTTGCGGTTTCAGAGGCCCCGCATGGGGCCGAGACCCGACTCTACACCTGTCCCATGCACCCGGAGATACGTCAGGAGCAACCCGGTTCCTGTCCGAAGTGTGGTATGGCCCTGGAACCTGTGACACCGGCCGCCCCCGCTAAGACAGAATGGACCTGTCCCATGCACCCGGAAGTCGTGCGGGATGCAGCGGGCACCTGCCCTATATGCGGCATGGCCTTGGAACCGCGAACGGCCGTTGCTGAAGAAGAAAACCCTGAATTGAGGGACATGACCCGCCGCTTTCGGGTCAGTCTGGTTCTCACAATCCCGTTGTTTATCCTGGCCATGTCGCCCTACTTCACTGATATCCTGATGAAGACCCTTTCCCCCGCGGTTTCCACCTGGATCGAGATGATCTTGGCCACCCCGGTAGTGCTCTGGGGTGGCTGGCCTTTCTTTGTCCGCGGCTGGCAGTCCGTCGTTAATCGCAGTCCGAATATGTTTACGCTGATCGGCCTCGGCACCGGCGTAGCCTATATCTACAGTGCCATAGCGGTCCTCTTTCCGGGAATCTTTCCGGCTTCCTTCCGCGGAGAAGGAGGGAAAGTGGGTCTTTACTTCGAGGCCGCCGTCGTCATCGTGACCCTGGTGTTGTTGGGTCAGGTGCTGGAGTTGAAGGCCCGGGGCAGGACGGGCGCGGCTATCAAAGCCCTTCTGGGGCTCGCTCCCAAGACGGCCCGGCGTATCGAAAACGGCAGGGAAGAGGATATCCCCCTTGACCAGGTGGCCGTCGGCGATCTTCTCCGGGTCCGCCCCGGAGAAAAAATGCCCGTGGATGGCATAGTGGTTGAAGGTACCAGCGCGGTAGACGAAGCGATGGTTTCAGGGGAGCCGGTCCCGGTCCAGAAACAGAAAGGTGACCGGGTGATCGGGGCCACTGTGAACGGCACGGGAAGCCTTATCATGAAGGCGGAGAAGGTGGGAGCGGATACGCTTTTATCCCAGATCGTCCAAATGGTGGCCGAGGCACAAAGAAGCCGGGCCCCTATTCAGAAACTGGCCGATGGGGTGGCCGGATATTTCGTCCAATCCGTGGTCGCCATCGCCATCCTCACCTTTATCATCTGGGCCTGGGTGGGACCTGAACCGCGAATGGCCTTCGCCATCATCAATGCGGTTGCCGTTCTAATCATTGCTTGTCCCTGTGCCTTGGGATTGGCCACCCCCATGTCGATCATGGTGGCAATGGGTAAAGGCGCCATGGCCGGGGTGCTGTTCAAGAACGCCGAAGCCATCGAGGTCATGAAAAAAGTAGATACCCTGGTTGTGGACAAGACCGGTACCCTCACATTAGGGAAACCCAAGCTGGTTGAGGTTTCGGCAGCCCCCGGGTTTAAGGAAAAGGAGATCCTCAATCTGGGGGCGAGTCTCGAACAGGGCAGTGAACACCCCCTGGGAGCCGCCATCGTCAATGGCGCTGGGGAAAGGGGTGTGGAGCTTTTAAAAGTCGAAGAATTCGAATCTGTTACCGGAAAGGGCGTGACCGGGAGGGTGGACGGACGCCGGGTATATCTCGGCAACCGCCGGTTTCTCGATGAAATCGGGATTGATAGCAACACCTTTTCTGACAAGGCGGAGACCATGCGCAGCCAGGGTGAAACAGTCATGTTCCTTTCCATCGACGGCAAAATCGCCGGACTGCTCGGTGTCGCCGATCCCATAAAGGAAACGACTCCCGAAGCGATCAACCTGCTTCACACAGACGGGGTGCGTATCGTGATGGTTACGGGCGACAGCCGCACCACCGCCGAGGCGGTGTCGAAAAAGCTCGGTCTGGACGAGGTGTTCGCAGAAGTGCTTCCTGACAAAAAGGCCGACAGAGTTAAACAACTTCAGGAGAAAGGCCGGATAGTGGCCATGGCCGGGGACGGTATAAACGATGCTCCGGCTCTGGCTCAGGCCCATGTGGGCGTTGCTATGGGCACCGGCACGGATGTAGCCATGGAGAGCGCCGGTGTTACCCTGGTCAAAGGCGACCTCCGGGGGATAGCCCGAGCCAGGGCCCTCAGCCGCGCTACCATGCGGAACATCAAGGAGAACCTCTTTTTCGCCTTGGCTTATAACGCCCTTGGCGTGCCCATAGCCGCCGGGATTCTTTACCCATTCACCGGGATCCTTTTAAGCCCCGTCTTCGCCGCCGCGGCCATGAGTTTCAGTTCCGTTTCAGTCATCGGCAACGCGCTGCGGTTGAAAAGAGCAAGGCTTTAAAGCCAACTCCGATTCAAAAGACAAGGGTGGTTTAGGTTCCTATATGGACTGACAAAGATTTTGAGTTCATTAAATTTTCCCTTTAAAAACGCTTGACCTTGGTTTTAATAGGCTTTTAACCTAATATTTCCCAAGGGGGTCCCACTGTTTTATGGAGACTTACGCTATTACCCGCCGGGGCTTAAAAAGAGGAGAGAACCAGGACCGTTTTTGGGTTCGAAAATTCGACGACCGATCTCTCCTAATGGCTGTAGCCGATGGGATGGGAGGAGAAGCGGGCGGGGGGCAGGCGGCACAAATAGCCATAGAGGCTATCAAATATTTTAATCCGGATTGTCCTGCCATTGGGCCTTATTTCAAGAAACTATTCCGCGCCGCCTCCAAAAGGATAAAGGAAGAAGCCCAAAAGGATTCTAATTTAAACGGAATGGGGTCAACCTTGACTGCCTCTTATATAAAAACCGGGGTGGCCCACTGGGCCCATGTCGGTGACAGCCGGATTTATCTTTTCCGAAAAGACACTTTGACCCAAATTACCGAAGACCAAACCTTCGTAAATACCCTATGGAAAGAGGGGTCAATCACCGCCGAGGAAGCGGTAGTTCATCCCATGAAAAATATTTTGCTTCAATGTGTCGGATGTGGGCCTTTGAAAATTACTACGGGTAAATTCAAGGTCGGCACGGGGGATTTTGTTCTCCTTTCCACCGATGGGCTTTATCAGCAGGTGGAAAAAGATAAGATGGCTTTCATCTTGGCCCTGAAAATCAGCATCAAGGAAAAGTTTAAAAGACTTATTCACGCTGCTCTGCATGGCGGTGGGCGGGATGATATTACCATAGCGGGTGTAAAGATTTGATATGGAATTACCTTTGGAGTTGTTGAATTTATGACGGAAGCACGGAAAACGATTCTTAACGCAGGGGACATCCTCAATGATAAGTGGATGATCCTTGGTCTTGTCGGCCAAGGGGGGATGGGTGAGGTTTATCACGCCCATCAATTAAATTTAAAGCGAGACGTGGCCATTAAGGTCATATCGCAAGAATGGCTTCGAGCTAATGAGCCGGAAACGGGCGGGGCAGACACCATACTCCATCGTTTCCAACGGGAGTTTCAGGCCATGGCCCAGGTTCGTCATCCGAACATTATCCAAATTTATGATTATGGGTCCTGCTCAATCCAAAAAGATGAAAAGGATATCTCCCTTGAATATATTGCCATGGAGTATGTCCCGGGGGCAACTTTACGGTTCACCATGTCTGAAGAGGGGTTTGAACCGGATGAAAATTTAATCCAGGAATGGATAACGGCCTATTTTCTGCCGGTTCTTGAAGGGGTTCAAGCCTTGCATACCCTTGGGATTGTCCATCGAGACTTGAAGCCTGAAAATATCCTCCTGGATGGGAATATTCCTAAAATCACTGATTTCGGCCTGGTTCGTTCCATCCGATTGAAACCCCTTTCTCAGACGGCCGACGCTCAGGGGACCTTGACTTATATGCCCCCCGAGCAATTTATCGACTTTAAACGAGTGGATCATCGCGGAGATATCTATTCTCTGGGAAGGATCTTGTTTGAAGCCTTATCCGGAAAAATTTCCCAGGAAATTATCCCTTTTAAACAGGTCAAGTTGTCAAATCCAAGGACCCCTTTTATTCAGAAGGTAGATGAAATCATCCAAGGGGCTACCGCTGAGGATAGGGACCAGCGGTTGGATTCAATCGAGAAACTGCGGGGTTTGCTTCAGGAGGCTATGGCGAGTTTAAAGAATGAAGACAAACAGGATTCCGGAACGTCGGTGCCCGTCTCCAAATGGGTTCGCCCTAAATGGATTTGGGGCGGCATAGCCACGGCTCTTTTCGGTGTTCTCTTGATGACTCTCTGGCACTTTTGGGGCGGCCCTGACAAGTCGCGTTGGTTTTGGAAAATGATTGGAAGGACCGATCAACACTTGTCCCAGTCTGATACTGCCGGCCCCTCCCGATCCTTACCGGGGCCGATAAAGGACCCGGCCGCCACCATCATGGGCGAAGACGGAATGACCATGGTTCTGGTCCCAGGAGGGGGCCTTGAGGCAAACCCAGTGGATGGAAGGGATCAAAACAGAAAAATTAAAATCAAATCTTTTTACATGGATGAGAATAAAGTGAGCAATGAGAATTTTGTCCAATTCTTGAATGAGGTTAAGGAAGACCTGGTTGTCGAAAAGGGTGTGGTGAAAACTGATGGCCGGATATGGTTTCTTATGGGAGAAGGAACAGAACCTTATGAGCAGATTCGTTATCAACATGGGCGTTTTCACCTAAGAGACCTTCATTCTGCCGCCCAACCCGTAGTTCGAGTGACCTGGTACGGGGCCATGGCCTATGCCCGGCATTTTAATAAACAACTTCCCACTGAAGACCAGTGGATATTTGCCGCCTACCACGGCGGGGTTACGGAAGATGGTTCGGTGGAAATCAAAAAAGATATCCCCAGCCGGAGCACTCCCCAAATTTCACCCGTTTTAAACAATCATCTTTCTCATATGGACTATTTCTTGTCGGATCCTCCCAAGGGAGGCCTTCCGCAAAGGCCTCTTTTGTCTGAAGCCCCTTTCCGAAATATTCAAAACTCCCCCAAGAATATGGGTGGAGAAATAAAAGAATGGGCCGTTCGGAGTAATGCCGAAGAGGGCCCTGTAAAGGTTTCAAACCCGACTCAAGCACCAATTGATTATGAGAGTGTTATCCTAGGGAGACCATCCCTTCTTGGAAAATCAAAAATACGTTCCCAGTTCATCAGTAACCGATATCCCTGGGAAGGCATCCCCAATGTGGGATTTCGATGTATTATCGAAGTTCGGGAACAAAAATAACTAAATTTTTACCAGATTGGCCATGCCCGCTCCCATATGGTAAAGGTTGTGGCAGTGATGGAACCAGACGCCGGGATTGTCGGCGATAAACTCCACCGCTCCCTGGCCCATCCCGGCGGGAATAATAATCGTATCTTTTTTGATTTTAACCCCCGTCACCCTGCCGGTCCCGAGTACCTCAAAGAAATGGCCGTGGAGATGCATGGGATGGGGCATCATGCTCCTGTTATAATATTCGAATCGGACTTTCTCACCGCGTTTGATGGTCAGATCTTCCGAATCAGGGTAGACCCGGCCATTTATAGTCCAATAGGGTGATCCCATCATGCCTCCGGAAAGAACCATTCTAAAAATCCTGTCTACCGGCCCGGCTACAGGTTTTACCACTCTTTCATCGAGACCTTCCAACAGGCTATAATCACTGAATTGCAAATTTCTTTGATTATCATCATTAAAACTGTTGGATTTGATACCTTCATAAACCAAGGTGCCGAATTGCCAACCGCTGACAGGGCTGCCGTCGGCCAGGTTGTAAATCAACCATCGCCCCGGATTATTGGCCGTCAATTCCAAATCGTACCGTTCCCCCATACCGATATGCAAAACGTCTACCTTGACAGGCATGACCGGACGCCCATCGGTATGGGTAACAATCATGGAATGCCCGGCAATACGAAAGGTATAAAAAGTGGAAGAAGAAGGATTGATGACCCGGAGCCTGACACGGTCTCCTTTTTTTACCTTTAAGGGCGGAGCGGCCTTAAAGACTTTGCCGTTGAGGGTGTAAACGTCATACCAGGGTTCCTGGAGAGGGCCTTCAAAGGTTCTCATCCCCATCATCCCCATGGCCGGCCTTATCCGGCCTGCCTTGGAGGCCTCAGGACCGCCCCCGTCAACCGTGACCCAGTCTTCCAGGAGCAGGGTGAATTCTTTGTCATAACCTTTCTCCTCTTTTCTCGGCTCCACGATCAACGAGCCGTAGAGTCCCTGGTCCAGCTGATAAGAAAAGTGGGAATGATAAAAATAGGTGCCCGGCGGAGTGGCTTTGAATTCATAGACAAAGGTCTCCCC
>Ga0214473_10008037_pt1 | contig 12498 bp, 10 predicted proteins | sample RVTome_7_FD_203509 | JGI IMG/M metagenome (GOLD analysis project Ga0214473, IMG submission 203509) | Soil microbial communities from uranium-contaminated site in the Upper Colorado River Basin, Wyoming, United States - RVT98D197 | ecosystem: Environmental > Terrestrial > Soil > Contaminated >... | reverse complement strand
ACTGATGGATCACTACAAAACGCCCGAGGGGAGCAGGCGATTGGCTACTGTCGTTCTGGCTGCCGGCGCCCTCGGTCGGCCCTTAGTTGGGACTCCAGGTATTCCTGAAGACCGTGTTAAGATTCTTCGTGAGGCCTTCGTCATGACGGTCAAAGATCCCGAGTTCCTGGCCGAGGTGAAGAAAAGAAAATGGGAGCTCGATCCGGTCGGCGGTGAGGAGCTGGAGGCATTAGCAAAAGAAGTTATCGCCCAGCCGCCTGAGGTCATTGAACGGATGAAAAAACTATTAGGGATGTAAGGAGTTTTCACAGACCGCTAGCGGGCTTCAAGGGTTCGGTCTTGGATCTTAGTGTGTCCACATGAATTTGGGTAGCAGTATGGAGAGTAATCGAGATGCTGGAGCCTACCGACATGGCCAGCTTCGGGCTGATGAGCGAGTGAACGGGTTGCAACGTGAGTGAACGCTGAGCAAGCCTCGTAAAGGCTAAACTCCGGTGGTCGAGCCGGTAGATATACGGCGAAGACAGCATGGACTAGAGGGAGGGACTAGAGGGACGTAGGTCCGAAAAGTCCATTATCACCAAAAGGATTTCGCCTCCCACCCGTTTCTGATTATCACCTGCTTGCCGAGCGGGACCCCTCTCAAAACACTCTGCCTCGACACACGCAGCAACCTTCCGAGCCCAACATCAAACTCTTCGGACCTACGTCCCACTTGCACGACTCAAATGGATCCTATGTGACCGGAGAATTTGTCAGCTAGGGATACATCTGAGTGCAATTTGGCTTTACGTGAAGCCACCGAACACCACTCGCATCCACTTCGATCTCATCTACCGCGCCACCAACATCGGTCTTGTTCGAATGGTACATGATCGTAAGTTCGACCAAACGGCGCGCTTTGAATCTATCGAGCGATGCCCCACTCAGTTTTTTGCGGTCCCATGATGTTCGTTCCTTTATAGCGCGACTGGATGACTTGTCCCGTTCGAATTCTAACCCGATCTGAGATTTGCCAATAAAATAATATGCAGTGGGCGGATCATTCGATGTCAGCGTATAGCTTTGGTACGACAATCCTGCCAGGCTGGAAAAGTTAATCATGCCAGCACGAACCCACGTCTTTTTATCTTTCTCAAGTCCGGCTAAAACCCCTGTTACGATATGCCCTTCGTTAACAGCCGCGTATGAGAGGAGTTGATCAGAGGAGAAGAAAAGAAGTCTTTGTATCATGGAGTCCGCCCAGTTATCCAATATCGCCTCGCCCTGCCTACTTCCAATTGGTCCAGGCGCGGAGGTCTTAACGACGTCCACCACCTGAGAAATTGCCGTCCATTTTTGGCCGCGATTGCCCAAGATTCCAGCAGCAGAGAATGCAACGTTACGGCGAAATGTGGTAATTTTGCACGCACTATCGTCGACAGTTTCAACAGTGATGAAATCACTTGTGACTCCACTCCTGCTGTCCGCGGCTATAATGACGCGATGCTTCGTCTGAGCTATAACAATGATGGTGCCGGAGTTTATGTAGTCCGCAGCTGTTGCAACTTGAGGCAGACTCAGGAGAAGAAAAACAACAATTGCTTTGGTTGTAGCATTGAGGCTGGGATGAGTGTTCGATTTCACTTTAGTGACCTAAAGAGATGCTGCCATCGCGATTGCGTTTTCCCGACCGTATTTGTCGGCAGAGAGGGAGACGCGGAGTTCACAGAAGGTTTCTTCAAGATGATATCCTTCTCCGATTTGCTCTCCGCGCGCTCAGCGCCTCTGCGGTTAGCCACACGGAACCCTGACGTCCCAAATATTCAAAGGGGCTGGTCGCGCGTTTCTCATTGGCCGGTATCGTGACCGGAGTCACGCGTGAGGATAAGCCAGTCAGCGCACTTTTACCCTCGTGCCGTCGGCGATGTCGTTGGATGGATGACGGATCACGGTCTCTCCCGCCTTCAATCCCTGCAAGACCTCCGCTTCCAAATCGCCGCGGTGACCAATTTTAACCTCGCGCTGTTTGGCGCGACTGCCCTCGACCACGAAGAGGCTCCATGCTTCCCCCTTCCTGAACAAAGCGCTGACCGGCACCCTGAGAACAGCCTCGGCGCTCCAGATAATGATTTTCGCTTCCACGCGGTATCCGTCGCCAAGCGCTCCCGGCGGCTCGACGAAATCGGCGATCACATTCACGCGTTGCTCCTCCACGCCGAGCGCCGAGATTTTCGTGAAACCGTAAGGCTCGACCAGGCGCACGCGGGCGCGCAAAGGTTTGTCGCCGCCCCAACCTTCCAGCAAAACGGGCATGCCCACTTTGACTTTAACGGCGTCGGTTGAGAGCAAGTCGATGACGATTTCGAGGCGTGCCGGATCGCCGATGGTGATGAGCGGCGCCCCGGCTGCTACCACGCGTTCGCTGCGCTCGGGAATGCGCAGCACTTTGCCCGCTACCGGCGAGCGCACCGGTATCCGGGCGCGGCCCGCACGGGCCGTGTCCAACGCGAGCAGCGCCGCGCGCGCGGCATTGAGATCCGCTTCCGTCGAGCGCAGCCGGAAACGCGCCCCTTCCAGTTCGTTGGCGCTGGTCGTTTCCGAGACTCGGGTTTGCTCCGCGTCCTGGCGCGAAACAAATCCCCCTGTGGCCAGTTTCTCCATGCGCAGGCTTTCCCGGCGCGCCTGTTCATGATCGGCCTGAGCATGGCGCACCCGCTCGCCTGCTTCGTGCAGCATGGCCTCGGCGGCCGCGATCCTGGCAAGCTGCTCCTCGCGCTCGCGCGCCGACAGCGGTAGAGGCCAAAGCTCAGCTACGACTTGGTCGCGGGCGATTCCGTCCCCCTCGAGGAGCTCGATGCGGGCGACGCGTCCTGCTATAGGGGCGCTGACGACGAAGCGATCGCGGGCGCGGGTTTCGCCATCTTCATCGACGGTTACCCGCGCCGGGCCGGTGGTAATTTTACTGACTTCGACCGCCACAGGATCGGGCGCCAACATCAGCGCTGCGGCAGCCAGCGCGGCGAATGCGAGCACGGCGTAGAACGGCTTCTTCCATTTTTGCGACATCGTTATCTATTCACTCTCGGGTCTTGAGCACGGCGATCAAGTCGAGACGGCTCAGCCGGCGGGCGACTAGAAAGCCCGAAACCGCCGCTGCCAACGCTACGACCAAAAAAGCAAATACAAAGGTCCTGACGGTCAGTACCAGCGGTATGCGGTACAGCTCGGTACTGAGCCGCGTCACGAGCAACCAGCAGATCGCCACTCCGAGCGCAAATCCCAACGGGATGGCCAGGAGCGTCAGCACGCCTTGCTCGCCGAGTAAAATAACCGCCACTTCACGACGCGTGAAGCCGAGCACGCGCAGCGAGGCCAGTTCGTTGCCGCGCTCGGAAAGGGCGATGCGGGCGCTGTTGTAGACCACGCCGAAGGCGATCACGCAGGCGAATAGTACATTGATCAGCGTGGATACCCGAATGCTGCGGTCGAGAATCTCCTCAAAGCTCTTCAGAATGGACTCGCGGATCGCCACCCCGCTCACGGCCGGCATGCCCTTGAGCCGGCTGTACAGGCGCGGCGCTTCCTTTGCGTCCACAAGCATACGCGCTCCCGATAGCGCTCCCTGCTCGCGCAGCAGACGGTTGAGCGCGGCGACATCCATATAGGCGGCGACCCCGACCAGTTCATCGACCACGCCGGTGACGCGCACAGCACGCACGGGGCGCGCGCCCTCCAGCACTTCCACGGTCACGTCGTCGCCCGGCGCCACACCTAGCACTTCGGCCAGCTTGGCCGTAAGCACGAGCCCCACGGGGGGTAACGAAATTGGCCGCAGCTTCACGTCGATCAATCGGCGCAGTTCGCTCTGAGGAGATAAGCCAGTGATCTCCACGCGTCGCGAACGGTGCTCGAAGCGCAGACGCGCCGGCACGGCGCGGTACGGTTCGGACCGCATGATCCCGGGGAGGCGCGCCAGCTCGTGGCGAACATCGGCCGAGCGGGGCTCGTTGAAGGCAATCGTAACGTCATCGCGCTGCACCACTTCAAACTGCATCCACATGAGGTAGCGTATGGCATCGTAGAAAAATCCGCCCAGCACCAGCATCCCGGCGGCGCAGGCGATGCCGAGCACCGCGAGGACGGACTTCCAGCCGCGGCGAACGATGGATCGGGCGATGATGCGGCCGGAGGAGGGCAGCAGACGAGCCAACCCGGTCCGTTCCAGAACGCCGGCGCGAAAGCCGGCGGGCGGTTCAGCGCGCATCGCCTCGGCGGGCGGCAAAGCGACCGCGCTCAGCAGGGCGCTGAGAGAGCCGAACGCAGCGGCGGCGACGCTGACCAAGGCGGTATGAGCGAGAACTCCCGCGCTGGCGAAATGATCCAAGCGGGGGAAGCGATAGTAGTCGCGATAGAGTTCGGTTAACTTGCCGCCGAGGTAAAGACCAACAAGCGTGCCGACCATGACACCGCAGATGACCGTGACCAACGCCAGTTTAAGATAATGTAAACCAACAATGCGGTTGCTGTAGCCGAAAGCTTTGAGCAGACCGATCTCCATTCGCTGCATCGCCACGAGGCGTGAGAGCACGATGTGCAGCAGAAACGCGGCTACGCCAAGGAAGATGGCTGGTAGCGTGGTCGAGCTGATGCGGTTCTGTGCGATCTCGTCGGAGATGAACCGGTGCGACAAGTGATCTTCGCGGCCGTAGGCTCCCAATCCGCCATAGCGCGCCAGCAGGAGATCGGCGCGCTTGATGACGTCGGGCTGCGACGCCCCCCTGGAAAGCGTCAGTGCCACGTCGTTGAACGCGCCCTCCATGTTAAACGCGGCCGCCAAAGCGCGCTCGCCCATCCACAGCACGCCGAAGCGCCGGTTGTCGGGGAAAATCGTGCCGCCGCCGACCTCATAGATGTATTCGGGGGAAAGGCCGGTCCCGACAATGTTCAAACCTTTCCACCGGCCGTTGATCACGGCGCCGATGCGGTCGCCGAGGTTAAGCTTGTTCGCAACCACGAAGGCTTCGCTGGCGATGACTTCGTCGTCGCGGTTAGGCTCGATATAGCGGCCGCGCCGCAAAAACAGGTCGTTGATCATGGGCCGGGGCCGCTCGGGGATCGACACAAGTCGTCCGGTCGCCGGCTCAGGCAAGCCGGGAACATCCAGAGTCACCGGCATAGCTACCCGTGTGCGCACCTGCGCCACCCCGGGAATTTCACGGACGCGCGCGGCGAGGTTTTCAGGAGCGCGCTTAACCTGGGCAAAAACGTCGGCGAAGCGGAACGATGAGTAGTAATCCGCCTGCGCGAATAACAGAGACTCGTAGGTGCTGCGCATGGAAACGAAGGCGGCCACGCCGCAAGCCACCACCAGGGCCGCCGCGGTTACCTGTCCGCGCAAGTGCCAGAGATCGCGCCATAGCATCCGGTTATGAGTCTTCACCAGGCAAGCTCCGCGGGCGAGATCTTCTGGAGATTACGCCTCACTTCGACAATACGGCCGCTGCTCATGCGAATCACGCGGTCGGCCATTCCCGCAATAGCGGCGTTGTGCGTGATGATCGCGGTCGTCGTGCCCAACTCCCGATTCACCCGGGCCAGCACTTCCAGCACTATTTTCCCCGTCGCGTAGTCCAGCGAACCGGTCGGCTCGTCGCAAAGCAACACATCGGGACGCTTGGCCACGGCGCGCGCGATGGCAACGCGCTGCTGCTCGCCGCCCGACATTTGCGCGGGAAAATGGTGCATGCGTTCGCGCAGCTCCACCAACTGCAGCGCTTCGCTGGGCTCGAGCGGGTACTCGGCGATCTCGGTTACCAGCGAGACGTTTTCGAGCGCGGTGAGGCTCGGTATCAAGTTGTAGAATTGAAACACGAAGCCCACATGCTCGCGGCGAAAACGGGTGAGCTGTTCTTCACTGGCGCCGGTGAGCTTGTGGTCGAGATAGTAGACTTCGCCGCTGGTTGGTACGTCGAGGCCGCCCAGGATGTTGAGCAGCGTTGATTTGCCACTGCCGGAAGCGCCGAGCAAAACCACCAGCTCGCCGGCGTAAAGGTCCAGTTCGACGCCGCGGAGCGCATGCACTTCGACTTCGCCCAGGCGATAAACTTTTGAAATGCCATGCACATGGAACACGGCGGGCATATGGGGTGCTTCCACTTGCGGAGACGCTTGCCCGGCGCCGTCCAAGCCGAAATTACCAGATTGTTCCGCCATCCTCTTGGCTACTGTCTAACCGGCGGTAAAACGACCGCGCGTTCAAGAACTTGCACGTCGGGTCCGTTAGCCGCTCATCGCTTTTGCGAGGAGATTCTTTTCGCGTAGGGCGGCGACGACGACGTCGACAAATCCCTGAATCTCGCTCCGAATATCATCCAGCTTGGTCGTCTTCGCGATGCCGCTCCATACCAACCGATCATTGCGAACGTCGTGTAGGCTCGTTTCCGAAATATAGATGTCGTAGAAGCGGAGGCGGGGTGGTTCATAAAAGCCCACCCAGGCGTTGGAGTACCAGCGATAATACCCGAATCCTGGGTACGGACCATAAGTTCCGGGAATGTATTCGGCTTGCTTTTCGACTCGCACCAGGCGAGTCGTGATCAAGGCGTCGGCGCCGGCCTGTTTTACCGCTTGGTCCAAGCGTGGCTCCTCGGCTTGTCCGTCTTCAGGGATGAATTCGTAAGCGGGCACCGCATCGGTGCCGGCCGCTTTGAGTCGAGCGACGAACTCGTCCTCGAAGGTGCGGCGGATGCTCGACTGCTTGCTTACGCCGATCACCATGATCCGCTTGAACGAGGCCGCCGGGTAGCCCGGATCGCTCCACTGGTTGATGATCTGCGTCGCCGCGCAACCGCCAAGCAGCAGCGCCACGGCGATGAGCCATCCAACGATCCGACCCGGCAAGATTCTCGTGAGCATGATACTGGTCCTTTCGCTGCGACTATCAGGATAGCTTATATCAGCTCCGGTTTCTCTGCCCATCAACGGTGGTAACCCATGGCGTTCCTCACGCGCCGCTCGGCCAGGGCAACGGCAGCTTCTCTCGGCAGCGTCTTGGACTTGGCGGACTCTGCCAAAACCACACTCGTGTTGGCGCGGATTTTCTCTTCGATAGTCGCGAAAGCCTGGGTTTCCGTGCCGCCGTGGTATTCCACCGAGGCGCAGATGACGCCGCCGGCATTGGCGATGAAGTCGGGAATGACAAGCGTTCCTTTCTCGTGCAGGATGCGCTCGGCTTCCGGTGTGAACGGAATGTTGGCGCCTTGAGGCACGAGCTTGGTTTTCAATCGATTGACGTTGTCCTTGCGAATCACGTCCGGGCGGGCCGCGGGAATCCAGATCTCGCATTGGACGTCGATCACTGCATCCGGTCCGAGTTTTTCGCCGTCGGGATAGTCGATGACGCTCTTGCCCGAATCTTTGAGCGCGATCAAACGACTCACGTCGATTCCCTTCGGATTGTAAATCGTTCCGCGCGAGTCGCACGCAGCGACCAGGACGGCGCCTTTTTCACCGAGGAAGCGGGCGGCATGTCTGCCAACTGAGCCAAAGCCCTGGATCACCACCCGCGCGCCTTTGAGAGCGAAGTCGCAGTATTTCAGCGCCGCCTCGACGCTCGCCTTCAAGCCTAAGCCGGTGGCGCCGATCTCGTCGAGGGGGATGCCGCCAATTTCAGACGGCAGGCCGACGGCGCGGCCGATCTCGTCTTTGATCCAGGCCATGCAGCGCTCATCTGTGCCCATGTCCGGACCCGGAATATATTCGACGAGATCGCGGATGGCGCGGGCGAAGGCTCGGATCAAATGTTCTTTCTTTGCCGGTTCTATTTTTGGATCGCCGAAGATCACCGACTTGCCGCCGCCGTGGGGCAAGCCGGCGGCGGAGTTTTTCATCGTCATGGCGCGCGCCAGCCGGAAAGCTTCCTCGGCGCTCACGTCCGGCGCCATGCGGATGCCGCCGATCGCCGGGCCGCGCGCGACGTTGTCGATGGCGACGACGGCCTTGAGGTCGCATTTCGGATCGTAAACGTGAACAATTTTTATCGGTCCTAAATCGTCAGCGAAATCAAAAATGTTTTCCATGTTGTCCTCCGAACAGAAGGGCGGACACCCTTCGACTTTGCTCAGGGCAAGCTCCGGTCCGCCCCTACGGTCCATGCGGGTGCGGCGCCGGCGCGCCGTCCGACGATACCTCGTTGTTCCGAACCGCGCTCCAATAATTATTCACGGTCGCTTGAATATGCGTGATGGTTTCCTCGTCGCGTTTCGGCTCGAAAAGATGGCGGAATCGCCCCTGGCGAGCGAGATAATTTTCCACCGGCGCAAACTTGCGCGGTACATGGGTGTGCGCGACCTCGCCGTGGATCGCTTCTTTGAGCGGCCAGATCCCGGTCTCGACCGCCAGGCGCGCGATCTCGACGGACCATTCCGGGTCGAACTCCCAACCGGGCGGGCAGGGCGTCAAAGCGATAAAGAGTTTGGGTCCTTTAAATTTCCCGGCGCGATAGATTTTTTCCGAGAGATCGAGCGGGTATGCGGCAGACACTGTCGCCAGATAGGGCGGTCTTTGCACCCGCCAGATCTCGAAGAGATCGCGCTTCTCGTGCAAGCTGCCATGGGGCGAGGATGGTGTGATCGGACAGGTGGCCGTGCGCGAGCCGTAGGGCGTGCTGGCCGAGGTCTGGAATCCCGTATTGCCGTAGGATTCGTTGTCGTAGCAGAGATAGTAGAAATCCAGACCGCGATGGATCGCGGCCATGGTTGACGACAGGCCAATGTCCTGGGCGGCGCCGTCGCCGGTGAGGACCACGACTTTCCGGTCTTGGTCGGCGCTGAGCTTTCCTTTCGCTTTAAGAATGTCGAGGGCGTCGCGCACGCCTTGCGCGCCCGCCGGTGCGCAGGCCATGGCCGTGTAGATCCAAGAGGAATTGAGCGGCGTTAAAGGGTAAGTGGCGAGCAGGGTGGAGCAGCCCGCGGCGTTGACGAAAACGACGTTTTCGCCGAGCGCCTTGTGAAACAGGCGCAAGTTCAGTTGGCCGCCGCAGCCGGCGCAAAGAGGACCGCCCGGTCCAAGGGGCTCCTCATGGGAGATGGTGCGCAGGCTCTTATAAAATTCACGTTTCACGGCTTGGTTCTTCCTCCCGGGCGATGGTGAAGAATCGGCCCACTTGGCGGCACTCTTCGCCGGTGAAGAGCAGGTGCGGGCGCACCGTTTCAGCGGCGCTCTCCGTTGGGTTTTCCATTTTCGCCAGCATGCCGTCGAATTCGCCGGGGCGAAACCTCCGCCCGCCCAGACCGCCGATGAAGGAAAGCAGCACCGGCGGCCGGTCGGCGAGCGGGTAGAGCGCGCTGGCGATCTCGCTGAAGAGAATGCCGCCTTTGCCGACTGAAATATTCTGATCCACCACCGCTACACCTTTGCGCCCGCGCAGGACGCGCTGCAGCTCTTCATGGGGGAAGGGCCGGATCAAACGCAATCGCGCGAGACCGATCTTCTTGCCCTTCTGGCGCAGGCGCTTGATCTCCGCCTTACCCATCGACGCGAAGGAATTGGTCATGACGATGACGTAGTCGGCGTCGTCGAGCCTGAACTCTTCGATGATGCCGTAGCGCCGGCCAAATGTTTCGGCGAACTCGCCGGCGATCTTCGGGTAGATCGTCAGAACGTTTTCCGCGGCGTTATGCATCTGGTGTTTGAAATAACTGTACAGACTCGGATCCAGGACGGCGGCGCCCATGGCGACCGGCTCGCGATTGGATAGAAGGGGATAAGCGGGCCTAAACGCGGGAAGAAAATTTCTGGTTTCTTCTGGCGCCGGCACCTCGACCGCCTCCCGGGTGAAGGAAAGGTAAAAGCCGTCGAGATTGACGATCGCCGGCAGTAGAATTTTTTCATGTTCGGCAAACCGATAGGCCATAAGAATCGAGTCGAGCACTTCCTGGCTGGTCTCGGCGTGAAACTGGAGAAAGCCGGTGTCGCGCGCCGAGAGCACGTCGTTGTGGTCGGGTTCCAGAGTGATCGGATGGGCCAGCGCGCGGGAAACGTTGACCAGCACCAGCGGCAGCCTGAGCCCGGCGATGGCGTAGAGCATCTCAAAGCCGTAGAGAAATCCCTGGCTGGAAGTCGCGGTAAAGACTCTTACTCCCGTCGCCGCGGCGCCGACGGCGGCCGCGAGCATGGAGTGCTCGGAGTCCATCATCATGACGCGCGCGGGTATCTCGCCGAGTTGACTCCAGCCCGCCAGGGTCTCGAGGATCTCGGTCTGCGGCGTGATCGGAAACGCCGGCACGTAATCGACCTCCGCCAATCTTGCGCCCCAGGCGGCGGCGGCGTTGCCGGTAAGCATCGTTCGCGTCATCAAGCCTCCAACCTCCGGCTGATGGCATCGGTCGGACATTCTTCAAAACAGATCAGGCAGCCTTTGCAATGATCGTAATCGACATGGGGAAAGTTTTCCGAATCCAACGTCATTGCCGCCTCAGGACAATAGAGATAGCAGAGAAAACAGCGCTTGCATTTGGCGAGATCGATCACCGGCCGCTCGGTACGCCAGTTGCCCGTCTCGCGCAAGGCGGCGCTGCCGCGATGCCTGATCGTCGGCCCGGCGAACTGGGCGGAGCCGAGATAGGGAACGGCTTGCCATGCGGTTTCTAGGATTTCCATCGCCGTTGAGTTGGGGGAAACGGGGACAATGGGTGCTTGAGCATACGCTCTGCGCGCCGCGGCCTGGTTTTTTTCGATGATGTCCGCCGGCAATCCGAACTCGGCGATTTCAATTTTCACCGCTTCGCTGAGCGCTTGGAGCTCGATGGCGGGGATAGACCTTGCCGCGACCGCGGCCGCCGCCGCGCTGACAAAGGCGCTGCCGATCAGTTCCCGGGCGATGGCGCTAAGGTCGATGAAGATGTAACTCGCCGGCGGTAATTCTTTTGTGCGCGCGGCGAGCTGATCCGGGTCGGCGTTGACGAATAGCGGAGTGTGCGCGAAGACACCGTGAAAAACCTGCTCCGGTGCTTCCTTCAGTAGAGAGTCATCCATCACTACGGCCAGACCGGGCGTTTCCACGTAACCCCGTTGGTCAATCGGTTCCCGGCCCAGGCGCGTGAAGGAAGCCAGCGGCGCGCCGCGCCGTTCAGCGCCGAACAGCGCGAAGTCCTGGGCGTAGAGTCCCGATAGAAAACCGCTTCGGCCAAGGATGCGGCTGGCAATCTTGGCTCCCTGGCCGCCGCGTCCGTGAAAGCGAACTTCGATCATCAATTTACCTCGATAGTTCCACCTGATAATTCCGCAAGAGTAGTGCCACGGACACTTAGATTTGGGAGGCGAGCTGGAAGGAGATTTTGCGCTCCATCGCTGCGTCGCGACTTTCCATCTTGCACTCTTGCGAGGGAAGCAAAGAAATCTTTTCAACAATGCGAAAAGATAGAGCTCGAATAGCGAAAAATTGAGGTTATGCGCTGGCACAATGATTGCGGAATCAACCTTGTGGGTAAATGAGCAGCATATTCAGAAAGGGGGTAACGACAATGGCAGACAAGGCGAAGGAAAAAGAAACCAAGGCGGTAACGCCCTGGCGGCCGTTCATGGACCTCACCCGTTGGGAGAGGGACATGGACCAAATGATGGAGGGTTTTTTTGATCGAAGGATGAGGCCGTGGTGGCCGGAGCGGTGGTCGAGAAGGGAAGTGATGGAACTGGAGGCGCCGGTGGTGGATCTGTTCGAAGATAAGAACGACATCGTGGTCAAAGCCGAGTTACCGGGGATGGAGAAAGAAAACGTGGAAGTGAAGTTGACCGACCACATGCTGACGATCAAAGGGGAGAAGAAAAAAGAGGAGGAGATCAAGGAGGAGAATTACTATCGGAGCGAGCGCTCCTATGGGTCGTTTATAAGGACGTTAGAGCTGCCCGCGGACGTCCATGCCGACAAGGTCAAAGCGAGCTTCAAGAATGGGGTATTGGAGGTGCGCCTGCCAAAAACCGAGGAGGCGAAGAGCAAAGAGATCAAAGTGAAAGTGGAGTAGCGGAGTCACGCGTGAGCGTAGGGCGACGGTAACCAAGGAGGAAGTCATGTACACAGGAATGCTGATACCGCTGGACGGTTCGAAGACGGCAGAAAAGGTGTTGCCCTACGCCCGCTACCTGGCCGGCAGACTCGAGACGCCGGTGGAGTTGTTGGCGGTCATTGATATTGCGGAACTAGCCGCCCAGGTGTCCGCCGAGAAAGCCCGCTTCCTCAATACCATGATCGAAGACGGGGTTCGGCAGAGTAAAGAATATCTTACGAAAATCGCGGCGACCTTCCCGGGCAGCCGAGTCAAGTGCACCATCGAAAAGGGTCGGGCCGGGGACGGTATCATCGGCCGAGGCGAAGCGGACACGGGAATGCTGATCGCGATGGGAACCCACGGCCGTTCGGGGATGAACCGCTGGCTGTTGGGGAGCGTCGCGGAAAAGGTCTTGCGTGGGACTACCAATCCGCTTCTTCTGGTGAGAGCGACAGACGAAGCGAAGTCGGAA
>Ga0214473_10008036_pt1 | contig 12498 bp, 14 predicted proteins | sample RVTome_7_FD_203509 | JGI IMG/M metagenome (GOLD analysis project Ga0214473, IMG submission 203509) | Soil microbial communities from uranium-contaminated site in the Upper Colorado River Basin, Wyoming, United States - RVT98D197 | ecosystem: Environmental > Terrestrial > Soil > Contaminated >... | reverse complement strand
TAAATCCGCATTCACCGTATGTAGTTATGGGTTTTAACAATAAGTCGGTTCTTAAAGAAATGGAAGATATTGCGAGAAGAAAAGTCTATGAGCAGCTTAAAGATTTAATTGAAATTGATGATCCCGAGGATTTTTTCATTCATGAAGAAATAGTTGACGAAATAATTGAAACAGATAAAAAAAACATTCCGCTTGATGTTAAAATTGGTAAAGGCGCTTACATCGGTAAAGGAGTAAAACTAAATTATAATATTGAGCTGAAAAAAAATGTTTTTGTTGATGGTAATGTTCAGTTTGGTCAAAATGTTGTTATTTGGCAAAACGTACATCTTTCAACCTTTGCGAATCAAACTTTAAAAATTGGAAATAATGTTGAAATACTTTGGGGAGATATCATAAAGGGAAATATTGAAATTGGGGATGATTCAAGAATCGAATCAAGCGTAAACTTGACCGGCAGCGACGATTTCCCTCTTTGTATAGGTAAAAAAGTTCTTGTTAAAGGAACCAGTTATATTTTTGGCTCAATAATAGAAGATGAAGTTTATATTGAGCATTGCGTTTTAATTAAGAAGCGAGTTGAAAGAGTAATTAAAAAAGACGGAACGGTTCTGCCGATTCGATTTTATCTGCCAATGCCCGAGGGTATTGATGCCATAACTGACTTATGATTCATTGTCTGCGATTTAAAATAAAAAAAGCTCTTCAAACTGAAGAGCTTTTGCGGGATCATAAAAAACTTATTTGCCCGTGGTAATCTTGTTTAAGTGCTTACTTAAAGCTGATTTTTTTCTCGATGCGGTATTCCGATGGAGGTTACCTTTTGTTGCATTTTTATCAATGAAAGAAATCGCTTCTTTATAAAGTTTTTCGATTTCAGTTTTATCTTTAGAAGTTAGAGTTTTCTTTACCAAAGTTTTTATCTTCGAATCGTTTCTCTTATTAATAACTCTTTTTCTCTCGTTAGTTCGAATTCTTTTCTTAGCCGATTTATGAGATGCCATTCAGTAAAATCCTTCTTTATTTCAAAAAATGAAGGTCAAATATATAGAAACAGTGCTTGGATGTCAAATACAGCTTTTAGTAAATTAAGCTTGGTTATAAGGTGTTTTTATGCATATCTCATTGATTTTAATACATTCACACTGGTAAAAATTATTGAAGATTAACGAAATATTTTATTCAATTCAGGGCGAAAGCTCTCTTGCAGGCTCACCTTGCATTTTCATCAGATTAACTTATTGCAATCTTCGTTGTGCTTATTGTGATACCGAATACGCTTTTTATGAAGGAACTGATTATACGATTGATCAAATAATAACTGAGATAAAAAAATACGATTGCAATCTTATAGAAGTTACCGGTGGAGAACCGCTTGTTCAAAAAGAGGTTTTTCATATGATGATAATTTTATGCGATTTGGGATACAATGTTATGATTGAAACCGGCGGAAGCCTGTCCATTCAAGAAATTGATAGCCGAGTTAAGGTGATAATGGATTTGAAATGTCCCTCAAGTAAGATGACCGAAAAGAATTTGTATGATAATATTAAATATTTAAAAACCAATGATGAAGTTAAATTTGTAATAGGAAATCGAGAAGACTATAATTGGTCTAAAAGTATAATTGATAGGTACTCGCTTTTAAAAAAATGTTTGGTTCTGTTTTCAAATGTTTATGAAGAATTAAAACCGATACAATTATCAGAATGGATTTTAGAAGATAATTTAAAGGTCAGATTCCAAATACAAATGCACAAATACATTTGGAATCCGGCAAAGAGAGGAGTGTAATGAAAGTAGCAAAAGAATTTAGGTGGGAAATGGGGCATCGTTTACCAGAGCACTTTGGCAATTGCAAAAACATTCATGGACATTCTTACAAATTGATAGTTGAGTTCGAAGGAGAACTGGACACCTCAGATATGATCATTGACTTTTATGATATTGATAGGATGATCAGACCTATAATTGACAAACTAGATCATGCATTCATGGTTAATGAAAAAGATAAGGAAGTAATTGAATTTCTTGATAAAGTCAAATCAAAAAAAGTTGTTGTTAAAATTAATTCTACCGTGGAAAACATTTGCAATTTTGTTTTAGAAGAAATAAAAAGATTTGAATTACCCCAAAATATTTCATCAGTTACAGCTAGAATTTATGAGACGAACGAGGATTATGCAGAAGATAAAATCATGCTTCGTTCTTAATATCAAGTACCAATTTTAAAGTTACATGGTAACAACCGCCGTAATTATCTTCATAATAACATTTCTGGGCATAATTTTTACCCGACTTCCGAAAGTTAATATAGATCGTCCGTCAGCCGCGTTTTTTGGTGCTGTTGCAATGATATTGTTCGGAGTTATAACTTTTGAAGAAGCGGTAATAGCTATTGATTATAACACAATTGCTCTTTTGCTGGGAATGATGATTATTATTGCTGTTCTTGAAATCGACGGCTTTTTCACTTTGATAGCTGAAAAAACAATATCGCTTTCGCGCAGCAGATTTCAACTTTTATTCATTGTAGTTTTTGTAACCGGAATTGCGAGTGCATTTTTGGTAAATGATGCCGTTGTTCTTTTATTCACTCCGGTGATTATACAAATCTGTCGTTCAGGCAAACTCAATCCAATTCCATACCTGATTGCCGAAATATTTGCATCGAACATCGGAAGTGCAATGGCAATAACCGGAAATCCTCAAAATATTCTGATTGGAATAAATTCTGAAATACCATATGGAAAGTTTTTACTTCATCTTTTGCCAATTTCTTTGATTGGACTATTCATTTTAGTCTTTCTTATGAAAATAATTTTTAGAACTGATTTTTCATCAAAAGAAAAGTTAATCTTTCACGAGGAGGAGCTGAATTATGACTATGCTTCTATGAAATTCTCCGTTCCGATTTTTGCTATAGTGTTAATACTTTTCTTCTTCAGCAAGATGATGAATCTCGCAATTCCGGTTATTGCTTTAACAGGTGCTTCGCTAATACTGATTCTTGGCAAAATAAAACCTTCAAAAGTTATTAAGGAAGTTGATTGGGTTTTGCTTTTATTTTTTGCCGGATTATTTATTGTTGTTCACGGAATTGAGAAAGTCGGTGTGCTTAATCCGTTTATCGAGGAAACTCCCTTAACAAGTAATCTTAATGGAATAGTCGGAATTCATTTGCTTAGTTTGTTCCTTTCACAAATAGTTAGCAACGTTCCTTATACAATCCTTATGCTTCCAATATTAAAAGCAGCATCAAGCGATTTACTTTGGCTTTCACTTGCTTCAGCTGCAACCCTGGCCGGCAATGCCACAATTATTGGTGCTGTTGCAAACTTAATCGTTATTGAGGTTGCTAGGGCTCATGGGGTTGAGATTAAATTCTGGCAGTTCATGAAAGCTGGTTTGATTGTAACAGCTGTAACGATGCTTGTTTCAGTCGTAATATTATATATTCAATTTGCATATTCATTTATTTAAGTACTTAGCCAATTCTTTAGGATATCTTTTCCCTGCGGGGTCATAATCGATTCCGGGTGAAACTGAACTCCTCTAACTTCATAATGTTTATGTGCAAGCGCCATAATTATTCCATCCTCTGAAACTGCTGTAATTTTTAGCACATCCGGAAAGTTTTTTGGTGAAACTGCCCACGAGTGGTAAAGCCCAACATCTATTTCACCTTTTAATCCTTGGAAAAGATATTCGGAAGGATCAGTAATAATAATTTTTTTTGCAATACCGTGAGACACAACACTTTGTTTTATTAATTCTGCACCAAATGCTTGTCCAATAGCTTGATGACCAAGGCATACGCCTAAAATACTTTTACTTGCAGAATATCTTTTTATCACTTGCTCCATAATCGGATGTTCATTTGGTAGTCCGGGACCCGGGGTCAGCAGTATTTTATCGAAGCGATCAACTTCACTAAGGTTCACTCTATCATGTGTCACAATGGAATATTCAGCTATTTCAAGCTCTTCAACTATTTGTACAAGATTGTATGTGAAGGAATCAAAATTGTCTATTATTAACAGCTTCATAAGAAGTAATTTTTTAACTTTGCCAATATCTTAAAATTATTTAATAGAATCTAAATTGTTCACAACTGAAACCCTTAATGCCATCAAAACCATGAACAAACTGGGAAAGGATAGAATTCCTTTCCTATTCGTAATTGATTTCGAGATGAAAAAGCCTGTTATAATAAAGTTATCTGAGGTTAGTGAAAGCATTCTATATAAGGTAAATGACATTAAAAATTTTAATGTTAGCCTCGCAAAAAAAATAACTTTAAACTTTGAAAAGCATCCAGTTGATTATAATAAATATTCTATTGCTTTTGGAAAAGTGATGGATAATATAAAAAATGGCAATACTTATTTACTGAATCTCACATTCCCGACAAAAATTGAAACAAACTACAGCTTAAAGGAAATATTCTTTTTTTCAAATGCCAAATACAAGCTTTACTATAATAATGAATTTGTTGTTTTCTCACCAGAGACTTTTATTAAAATCCATAACAACAATATATGTTCTTACCCCATGAAAGGTACAATCGATGCGGCCATCGAAAATGCCGAAGAAAAATTACTAAACGATGGAAAAGAATTAGCTGAACATAATACAATCGTTGATCTAATTAGAAACGATTTAAGTGTCGTATCCAAAAATGTTAAAGTTGAGAAGTTTAGATATGTTGAACAAGTGAAAACCAATCTAAAAACCTTGATTCAAACCAGCTCTTTAATAAGCGGGGATCTTGAGGAAAATTTTAATGAATCTGTAGGAACTCTTATTTTTAGTCTGTTACCTGCGGGCTCTATTAGCGGGGCTCCGAAAAAGCGAACGGTTGAGATAATAACCGAAACAGAAACCTATACGAGAAATTATTTCACAGGCATCTTCGGAATATTTGATGGAACTAATTTAGATAGCGCGGTTATGATTCGTTTCATAGAAAACATCAATAGCGAGTTTTACTTTAAAAGCGGCGGCGGAATTACTTTTATGAGTAAACCGGAACTAGAATATCAAGAAATGATGGATAAGGTTTATGTCCCTATTATTTGAAACTATTAAGGTGGCGAATGGAAAGCCGTTAAATATTTCTTATCATAACGAGCGAATTAACCGTTCAAGAAAAGAACTATTCCATTGCAAGAGCGAATTAGATCTTGCTGAATTGATAAAAATTCCGGATAATCATTCTGATGGTATTTATAAGTGTAAAGTTATTTATTCGGATGACATTCAAAAAATTGAATGGGCAAGATACTCCCCGAGAAAGATTGAGCTCTTAAAATTAGTTTATTCCGATCATATTGAATACCCATACAAATATTTGGATAGAAAGATGTTTACGAAATTATTGCAGCTTAAAAATTGTAGAGCCGCAGAAGATATTTTAATTGTAAAGCATGAAAGGATAACCGATACATCCTACAGTAACGTTGTTTTGTTTGATGGAAAGGAATGGTATACGCCGCAATTCTCTTTGTTGAAAGGTACAAAACGAGCCAAGCTTATTAACGAGAAAATAATAACCGAGAAAGATATTCTTGCAGAAGAGTTAAAGTACTATGAAAAAATAATTTTAATAAATGCTATGCTGGATTTTGATTCAGGCAAATCATATCCAATAAGAGATTTTATCATAACATAGGCGAACTGTATGGCACGATTCAAACTTTACATTGAATATGAAGGCACACGTTACAGCGGCTGGCAAGTTCAGAAAAATGTTCGAACAGTTCAGGGAAAACTGCTTGAAGCTGCCGATAAAATTTTTAAGAATGAAAAGATTGATATACAAGGTTCAGGAAGAACTGATGCAGGCGTTCATGCATTATGTCAAGTTGCTCATCTCGAACTAAAAACAGTTTTGGCTCCGGAAATTATTAGGATAAAGCTTAATGATGAACTTCCTTCGGATATAAATATTCTTGAAGTGGAAAAAGCAAATCCTAAATTTCATGCAAGACACGATGCGATACAGCGCAGCTATCTGTATCAAATTTCCAAAAGGAGAACAGCCTTCGGGAAAAATTATGTGTGGTGGATAAAGGATAAGCTTGGCTTCGAGAGAATGCTGTCCGCCGCAAAGTTATTTAAAGGTATGCACGATTTTGTTTCATTCGCTGGTGAAGATCAAGAAGAAAAATCAACAAAAGTGCTAATAGAAGATGTTCGATTGAAAGAAGAGGGTGAGTTAGTATTAGTTCGCATAGTCGGCTCACATTTTTTATGGAAAATGGTAAGGCGGATGGTTGGCGTATTAGTTGAAATTGGAAGAGGGAAGCTATCGGAACAGGAATTAATAAAGTTTCTTCACTCAAAATCGAATAAACCGGCTATGTTTACTGCTCCGCCATCTGGACTTTTTCTTGAGCAAGTGGTTTATAAAGGTGAAAAAATAAATTACGATTTAAAACCAACTATTTATCTCAAATCAAATTCAAGCAGAAGAAAACTAGCATTGTAATTTAACTGGCAGATAATTCCTTAATGTAACATCTTCTTCTCTTGTGCTGCCGTTCCTCATAAAAACGCCACTGTGCCCGAACTTTAGCATTCGTTTCTAGTTCCGGGTTGGATTCAACTCTTAAAATATTATGCTTCTTAAATGTCTTATTCGATTCATACATTAGCATTGCATTAACACCTTTGTCTTGATAATCTGGGCGCACACCAGTTAAATAAAGATCCACCCGATCATTCTTTTTCATTGCTCTCAGTATATGAATAAAGCCAAAAGGAAACAATCTGCCGTTAGATTTTTGAAAAGCTTTTGATAATGACGGCATCGTGATTCCAAAAGCAACCACCTCATTTTTTTCGTTCACAATCACTGGCACATAATCCGGTTTGATAAAACCAAAATACTGCTTCACATAAAGATCAATCTGCTTATCGGTTAGCTGAACAAAACCATAAATATTTGCATAAGCGCTGTTCAAGACTCTAAATATTTCATGTGCATAAGGCAGCAATTGTTTTGAGTTCTTAATATCCAGTTTCTTCAAGTGATATCTTTCGCTGACTGCTTTAGCAATCCTCTCAACTTTAACAGGAATTTCTTTGGGCGGGATGAGTTCATATTCGACCCAATCGATGTCTTTTTTGAAACCATGTTTTTCAATGTGTTTAGGATAATAAGCAAAATTGTAAATAGTGGCTATTGTTCCTAATTCTTCAAATCCTTCTACAAGTAATCCTTCCGGATCCATATCAGTAAAACCCAAAGGACCATGAATGGAAACACATCCTTTGCTGTGTGCCCAATTTTCGGCAGTTTGAAATAATTTGGAAGAAACTTCTTCATCATCTACAAAATCAACATATCCAAAACGCGCAACGTTTTTTCCAACCTTATCATTATATCTTTTGTTGATAATGCAAGCGATTCTTCCGACAATTTTATTTTCTTTGTAGGTAATCCAACAACAAGATTCGCAAAACTCAAATGCGGGATTTTTATCTTCACTAAAATTTTTAATCTCCTCCTGAATTAACGGAGGTACCCAAAATTTATTATTTGAGTAAAGCTGAAAAGGAAACTTGATGAACGATTTTAGGTCCTTCTTGGTGACGACTTCTTTAATTTCAATTTGCATTCGTGTTATCTAAAAATAGCATCGATTAGAATAATTGTGAAAATTTATACAGCCAAAATAACTTTATTTTGCCATTGGCGGCAACAATAGATATTATAAAACTATTCTAAAATTCAGTATAAAATATTTTTAGGAATGTTGGTTATTTAAGTGTCTTCTTCAAATTGCTTATTTCATCTCTAATGGAAGCGGCTCTTTCAAACTCTAAATCCTTTGCTGCTTGATACATTTGCTCTGTAAGCTGATCAATCAGATCTTTCTTCTGTTCAGTACTCATGTATTTTAGAACAGGCTCAGCAACTTTGGAGAAAGCAAAGGATTCTTTTTCCTCTTTTTTTCTTATATCGGCAATTGAAGTTGATGAAAGAATTTCTTCAACGCTTTTATAAATAGTTTTCGGAGAGATATTATTATCATCATTGTACTGCTTCTGAAGTTTTCTTCGTCTTTCGGTTTCAGCTATTGTTTTGCGCATCGATTCGGTAATTACATCGGCATACATTATTACTTTACCGTTTACATTACGTGCTGTCCTTCCTGCTGTCTGCATTAGTGATCGTTCGCTCCTTAGAAACCCTTCTTTGTCCGCATCAATGATTGCAACTAAAGAAACTTCGGGTAGATCAAGCCCTTCTCGTAACAAATTAACTCCAACAAGAACATCAAAATCACCCAAGCGTAAATCTCTGAGGATTTCAACTCTTTCAAGTGCATCAATATCGCTGTGGATGTAGCGTACCAGAACACCAATTTTATCGAGATAATCCGCCAGATCTTCAGCCATTTTTTTTGTTAATGTGGTAACCAGCACCCTCTCCTTTTTAATAGCCCTTGTCCGTATTTCTCCAATTAGATCATCGATTTGCCCTTTAATTGGTCGTACCTCAATTCCGGGATCCAACAATCCGGTAGGCCTAATAATTTGTTCAGCCACAACGCCGCCCGTTTTTTGCAGCTCAAAGTCAGCGGGAGTTGCACTAACATATATAACTTGATCAAGCATGCTTTCAAATTCCTCAAACTTCATCGGACGGTTATCTAATGCCGAGGGTAACCTAAATCCATATTCAACCAACGTTTCTTTTCTTGACCTATCCCCATTGTACATTCCCCTTATTTGAGGAACTGTAACATGAGATTCGTCAATTACAAGTAAAAAATCCTTTGGAAAATAATCCAATAGATTATAAGGGCGAGAACCGGGAATCCGTCCATCCATGTGCCTGGAATAATTTTCAATTCCAGAGCAGTAACCAATCTCTTTCATCATTTCAATATCAAAACGAGTTCGTTGTTCAATGCGTTGAGCTTCAAGATATTTTTCTTGCGATTGAAAATATTTTAATCTGTCCCCAAGTTCTAATTCGATATTATGAATTGCTTTTTGAATTTGATCTTTATTGGAGACAAAGTATTTGGCAGGATAGACAGCGGAAGAATCAACCTCCTTAATAGTGTGCCCGGTAGCAGAATCGATGATGGACAATTTTTCAATTTCATCATCCCAAAATTCTATTCTAATAGCTTCCTCATATTGATATGCGGGGATGATTTCAATAACATCTCCCCGTGCTCTAAAAGTGCCTCGCGAAAATTCAACATCATTTCTTACATAGTGAATATCAATTAAGTTACGCAGCAATTTTTTCCGAGCAACCTTTTCGCCCTTCTTTAAAAATAAGATTTGATTTGCATATTCTTGCGGTGCGCCGATACCATAAATACAGCTTACGCTTGCAACTACGATAACATCTCTGCGACCTTCGATAAGCGAAGTTGTTGCCTTTAATCTTAATCGGTCTATTTCTTCATTTATTGAAAAATCTTTCTCTATATACAAATCGCTTCTAACTACATATGCTTCAGGCTGATAGTAATCATAATAGCTTATAAAAAATTCAACCGCATTGCTTGGAAAGAATCCTTTAAACTCCGAATAAAGCTGTGCGGCTAAAGTTTTGTTATGCGAAATAATGAGAGTTGGCTTGTTGACAGCCTGTACTAGATTTGAAATGGTAAAGGTTTTTCCACTTCCGGTTACCCCGAGCAAAGTTTGATATTTCTCTCCGCGAGTTAATCCATCCACCAACTGCTTGATAGCTTGTGGTTGATCTCCTGCCGGTTCATAACTTGACACGAGCTGAAACTTGTTCATAAATATTTACTCAATCACAACTTCGTGCGCATGAAATCCATTCTGACTTAAATGTCCCTTTAAAGTAATCACTTGTGCAGTTTCAATTCCTTGCGGTAAGTTGAGCTCACCACTTACCATCATTTCCTTTCCATTTTTATCAGAAACATAAAAAACTACTGCACCACCTTGTTGATTAATTCCCTTGTCAGCCAACAGTTGAACCCTAATGGCTTTGACAGCATTGTTATTAGGATCAAAATCAGAGAATGAACCAAGCCCTTCGCCTGCGGAGAAATATATTTTGTAGATAAGAAAAACTACAACAATTAATAAAACTGGTAAGATGAATTTTTGTAAATGTTTCATGGTTAATTTATAATTTTGTTTTAGGGAAGTTGAATTTAGTAATTTTCATTCGAAATATTCAATGTTATTAACCAAAAATATTTCTGCCATGATATGATAAGAAATAAATTTTTAATTATTGCGAGTGGAATATTTGGGTTTTTAGCTGTTTCATTTGGTGTTTTTGCAGCGCATTTCCTAAAAGATAACATTCCTTTCGAGCAGTTGAGTGCATTCCAAACAGGGGTTATAAATCATTTGATTAATTCGGCAGCTGTTATGGTGATTGCAATTATGAATAAAAAAATTTTATAATGCAGCAACGTTTTTTATTATAGGCATAATTTTATTCTAATTCTCTCTGTGCGTTTATTCAGTTGCCCAAGCAAAAACTTTTGCGATGATAACGCCATTGGGCAGTATTAGTTTTTTAGCTGGATGGTCATTAATAGTTGTTGAAGGAATAAAAACAAGAATTAGTTTGTGACGGGGTTAGTTTTTTCAAATCACTTCACCACTCTCAATTTAAAGTAAACCTCCTCAGGGGAAAAGATACCCGCAAAAAATCTCTCATAAATCACCGGTTCAAGGTTTATTATGAAATCCATCCATTTTAGAGCCGAAAAATGTGAGGTGATAAATTTCTTTTCCAATACCTCAAACTTAGCGGCACTTTCATAATTTGTCCTGTGATCAAGCTTCCATTTTTCATAAAACTTTAGTTTTCTATCCCCAATATATTCGTAATTGTCAAAGGTTCGGATTGAGAATGGGATCTTATGGTCCGGTTCACCAAAATATTTTGTATTTAGAAAAAATGGAGCATAAACTATTATTACACAATCTGGTTTGGCAATTCTGTATAGTTCAGTTATTGTTTTATTAAAATTGTCAAGATGTTCGAGAACATGAGAGGCATATATTTCCATAAAAGTATTATCTTCAAAGGGGTAAGGAAAAGCATTTATATCATGAATTTGATTTCCACCATAATCAACAATATCAAGATTTACATATCCTGGCTTGATGTCTTTCCCGCAGCCTAAGTTTAATTTCATACTATCCTTTAGAATGTTTAATTAAGCCGTTATAATTTAACAATTTAGTTTATTTAAAGCTCGTTTTAAAAATGAAAACCCCCGCTAGTCGGGGGTGAAATAGCAATTTATTGATTAAGCAATTAGTTGAGAGTAATCAATGGAAAGTTGGTTCCTTTCAGTGTAACCTGTTCAATATCTAACTTTGCAATACCTCTTTCTAAGATACCCAATTCAAGAGCAGCAGCTTTTGAAAGGTCAAGTTCCCTCCCTCTTATGTATGGACCCCTATCATTAATTCTAACAATAATAGACTTTTCATTATTAGGATTTGTCAACCTTAAAATCGTTCCAAATCTAAACTTTTTATGTGCTGCAGTGAACGCCTCTTGGTCAAAAATCTCTCCATTTGCAGTTTTTCTGCCATGAAATCGCGGACCATACCAAGATGCTACTATTTTACCCATGTCGGTATATTCAATAAGCTCGATTTGTGAATTAACTTCAGAATTATATGTCGAAGTAAGTTGCTCATTTATCACAAAATCTTCTGAGTTATTACCTTCTTTCGGATTCAATACGAACCCGACTACTGAAATTAATGCTACGGCTATAAATACTTTGCTGATTCTCAATAACACCTCTAACTTTTTCGCCGCAAAGATACCTATACTTGTTATTAATCACAAGCGGATCGCTTAAAGGAATCTGAAAGATAAACACCCTAACCCATTGTTTTATAGTATGCAGTACTTGGTCTTCCATGGTTTTTGCCTCTCTTCCTGGAAGTTCTCGCTGCGTTTCCTACAGTTCAACCTGGTTTACCACGCCCGGAGTGGCAGTCTTTTTTATATTACCAAGCCCCCAATAATAGATTCTATTATTTTCCTTTTCTATTCTCAAGTTATCACATATAAAAATTACTCTCTCAATTAAGAAAAGAACGCAGTACAGTTTCTTTGAATTGGTAATAGATAAAATTCTTTAGTGGAAGTAATTAAGTTTTTCCCAAAATCCCGATTTAAAGTTCTATTGGCATATATCTTGTCCTTTTACGGCTAAGGTTATAACCCACATATAAATAACTGGTATAGTTTGATGATAAAAGGGACTGTAAAAATAAACGAAGAAATTTGTAAGGGATGTGAACTTTGTATAGTTGCTTGTCCTCAAGGAAGCCTGGGATTGTCTTCACACATTAATACGAATGGTTACCGATACGTCGAACTGATTGAAGATAATTGTACCGGGTGTATCAACTGTGCAATAGTATGTCCCGAACCTGCGATTACAGTTTACAGACAACGAAAAACAGCCAAAAGCAAGGTGGCGTAATCCTTTTTAGATTTCCCAC
>Ga0214473_10008035_pt1 | contig 12498 bp, 11 predicted proteins | sample RVTome_7_FD_203509 | JGI IMG/M metagenome (GOLD analysis project Ga0214473, IMG submission 203509) | Soil microbial communities from uranium-contaminated site in the Upper Colorado River Basin, Wyoming, United States - RVT98D197 | ecosystem: Environmental > Terrestrial > Soil > Contaminated >... | reverse complement strand
CATCACCGCGGGGGTGGAATTCGGCGTCGACGGAATCGATTTCCGCAAGACGACGGAAGCGTTCCAGGACCACCTGATCGCGCACGCCATGGCCCTTACCAAGGGCAACAAGAACAAGGCCGCCGCCCTCCTGGGCCTGAAGCGGACGACCCTTCTCGAGATGCTCAAGCGAAGGCAGCGAGGCTGCCAAGAATTGTCAGACGCCTGAACTATTGTCAATTATTTGACTGCTCCTGCGTCGTCGCCCCGGTCTCCAGCAGCATAATCTCATTATATTTCAATAAAATATTGACCATTACACTCTTGGCATGCCTGTTGCTCTTATTCGGAGCGAATTCCACGAACACCCGCTCCAAGAGAGGAGTAGATATGGCCCCGAGAGAAGCCGTGACGGCGTGCCGACGTCAGGCGGCGCCTCCACCTCCGGCGGTCGACCGGGATGCGCTGGTCAACGAATTCATCCCCACGATCAAATACCACGCGGCGCGCATCAAGATGCGCGTCCCGCCGAACATCGAGATGGACGACCTCGTAAGCTCGGGAATCGTCGGGCTGCTCGACGCCGTCGACCGTTTCGACCCCTCTCGCGGGATCAAGTTCAAGACGTATGCGGAATTCAGGATCCGCGGAACCATGCTCGACTACCTCCGCGAGATGGACTGGTTCCCCCGGTCGATACGCCAGTCATCCACCCGGCTGCAGAACGCGTACTCCCGGCTCGAAGGACTTCTCGGCCGCCCCCCCGAGGAAGATGAGGTAGCCGCCGACCTGGGGATCTCGCTGGACGAGCTGCGGAAAAAGCTGGCGATGCTCTCGGGGCTGTCGGTCCTTTCCCACGACGAATCCCAGGAGGACGGGGACGGCGCGGGCATCCAGTACTACCTCTCAGAGGCGGCGAAGGACGAAGCGCGGGAAGAGGAGCTGCTTCGGGACCTCAAGGAAGTGCTGGCCAAGTCGATCGACACGCTTCCCGAAAGGGAAAAACAGCTTATAGCCCTTTACTATTACGAAGACCTGACCATGCGCGAGATCAGCGAGATCTTCCGCCTCGGTGAACCGCGTATCTGCCAGCTGCACGCACAGGCGGTCCTCCGGCTGCGCGGCAGGCTTCACGCACAGCTCGACCGGTAAGGGGGGCGGAGCCGCCTCACCCCTCAGGCAGCTCCCCCTCCCCGCTCCTCAAGGAGCCGATCCGCGCTCGGAACCGCTCCACGTCCCTCACCGACTCCATGTACTTTGCCTGGGCGTTGTCCAGGTGCCTCCCGAAGAGCCTGAAGTTGTCGGCGAACTTCTCGAAATCTTTCCCCACGCGCTCAAGGAGAACCTGGATCTCCCTGGTCTTCTGCTCGATCTTGAATCCCCGGAAGGCGAACGCGAGCGCCTGTAGATACGCGTAGAAGCTGTTGGGGGACGTGGGTATCACCTGGAGCTTCAGGAGCTGCTCGTGGAGGGCCCGGTTGCGAAGGACGAGGTAATAGACGGACTCGGCGGGGACGAAGAGGAATGCGAAATCCAGCGTCACGGGAGGCCGGATGTATTTCGAGCGGATCGATTCGGCCTGTACCAGCACGTCGCGGGCGAATGCCTTTTCATAGTCCCTTCGCGCAGCTTCGTCGATCTCCCCTTCCATCAGCGGCTGCGCGTTGGACATTGGGAATTTCGCGTCCACGCAGACGAACTGGCTCCGGTCCGGCCTCACGAATATGGCCGCGTCGGCCCGCTCCCCCCACTCCATCTGGAATTGGAGCTCGAACATGTCGGCGTGGTCCCCGAACAGGTCGGACAGCATCTGTGAAAGGGTGAGTTCCCCGAACGCCCCGCGCGCCTTCGGCTGAGTGAGCAGTACGTTAAGCTGGTTGATGTCCCGGGACAACAGCACCACCTGCCCCGTGGCCGCGGACAGTTCCTTGAGGTGCCCCGCAACCTGGTCGAATCCTTTAAGATTGCGGTCGGCCGTCTCCGACAGCTCCCGCGCGACTTCGACGCGTATTTCCGAGAGCCGTTCCTCTATCCTGCGGGAAATGTCGTCGATCCCCTTGAGCAGGTTCTCCGAAACTTCCTGGCGGATCCGCGCCGAGGAGTCGGCCTGTGCGCGGGCAAGGTCGGATGCGCTGGCGCGAAGCGCGTCGGTGAAGCCTTTTTCCAGCTGGTCCATCCGCTCGCGGGAATCAGGCGGCCGGCGCAGCAGAACGGCGAGGAGCGTCGCCGCCGCGACGACCAGCGTCAGGACCGGAAGGGCTTCCATGGTAGGATAACTATACCAAGAAAACCGAAAAGAGGGATGCATGCAGGTTCCGAAGCCGCTGGCCGTTTTCGGGTTTCACTTCTGCGTGACGATCTTCGTAGGCTTGTCGATATACGGTATCATACGGTACCTGAGCGAAGGGCTCCAGCAGGCCGATTCCTTCCTGGCGACGGCAGCCTTTGCCGCGGTCATCCTGGCTTCCATCGTGGGCATCGGTTTTTTCGGGACGCAGGCCGACCGGCGCAGGCAGGAAGAAGTGAAAAATTCCCCTACCCCCGCTCCCGTCTCCACGAAAAAGAAGAAAGCCTGAATCAGCCCGGCTGCAGGGTTCGCTTCCGCAGCATCTCCCGGACGGTCTCCGTGGAGGTTTCCCGTGCGTGCAGAGGAGGGCCCCCTATGGCAGGATGCAGCTCCTCGAAGGCTGGGCGCTCCACACGGTACAGGACGCCGATGGGGATCCGTTCCTCCCATTCCAGCGCGAGCGCGAACGCCTTCATCCGGTCCCGCGCGTCGTGCTCCGGCGGGATCTTGTATACCATCCTCCCGTACCACTGGTAGGTGTTCTTCTTGTTGAAAGTCACGCACGGCTGAAGGATGTCGACCAGGGCGAACCCCTTGAACCGGATCGCCTCCAGCATCAGGTCCGCCGTGAAATCCACGTCGGCCGCGTATCCCCTCGCCACGAACCCGCAGCCCAGCGATACGGCGACCGCCAGCGGGGGGAACGGCCCCGAGATGACGCCCGACCGGTTGAGCGAGCCGGTCCATCCAGTATCGCTGGTGGGAGACGGCTGCCCCTTGGTCAGGCCGTAGACCTGGTTGTCGTGGACGAATAAGGCGATGTCGACGTTGCGGCGGATATTGTGGATGAAGTGGTTCCCGCCCTCGCCGTAGATGTCGCCGTCCCCGCTCGTCACGACGACGGTCAGCGACGGGTTGGACATCTTGATGCCGGCGGCCGCAGGCAGCGCCCTGCCGTGCAGGCCGTCGAACACGTTGACGTCGACATAGTGGGGAAGCTTCGCGGCCTGGCCGATCCCCGAGACGAGCACGATCTCGTGCTTCTCCCGCCCCAGCTTCTCCAGCGCCTTTTTTACCGCGTTCAGGATCCCGAAGTTTCCGCAGCCTGTGCACCACGCGTTCTCGACGTCCGTGTCGAACGGGCTTCCCATATCCTTTTCCTCGCTTCCGGCGCCAGCGTCCCGGGAGTGAAGGGCAGTCCGTCGTAGCGGGAGATCGTTCCCGATACCTCCACGCCCGACTCCCTCCTGATCAGCCTGGCAAGCTGGCCCGTGATGTTGTTCTCAACCGTGAGCGCCACCTCGTAGCGGGACGCGATTTCCGCCATCTCCTTCGCGGGAAAGGGCCACACCTGCCGCAGGTGCACCGCCGCCGCCGCGATCCCGTCCGCGGCCAGGAGCCTGACGGTCTCTCCGATCACGTCTTTCGTCGATCCGAATCCGATCAGAACGGCATCGCCGTTGGGCGATCCGGACAATAGCGGGGGCAGCCTTCGCAGCGCAAGCGACTCTCCCTTCCGCCGCCTTTTCTCGACCATCAGGATCCGGACGCCGTGGTTTTCCGTGAGGTGCCCGTCTTCCGTGTGCTCATCGCTGCCCGCCACCACGGAGATTCCGGGCTCGCCGGGAACCGCCATCGGAGAGACGCCGTCCGCGGTCGCCGCGTACCTGAGATACCTTCCGTTCGCCCCGCGGTGAATTTCCGCCCCCCTGACGACGTGCCTGCGCGCGGGTCGGATCTCGAATGAAGCCGGGTCCATGTCGACGATCGTGTCCGCCAGGTACTGGTCGGACAGGAGGATGGCCGTGACCTGGAACTCCTCGGCCAGGTCCATCGCGCGCTGCGCAAGGTCGAATGCCTCCTCGGGGGAACCGGGCGTAAGGACGAGCCTGGGGAACTCGCCATGCCCCGCGGACAGGATGAAGTCGAGCTCGCCCTGCTCGGTCCGGGTGGGCATGCCGGTAGCGGGTCCCGGCCGCATTCCTATGTACAGGACCACCGGGGTCTCCAGCATGCCGGCCAGGGAGAGGGCCTCCACCATCAGCGCGAACCCGCCTCCCGACGTCGCCACCATGGAGCGCGCGCCGGCGTAGGATGCGCCTATCGCCATGTTGAGCGCCGCTATCTCGTCTTCTGCCTGCTCGAATACCAGCCCGGAGGCGGGGCCGTTGTCCGCCAGCACGGACAGGACCCCCGTCCCCGGCGTCATGGGGTACCCGGCGGCGAACTTGCAGCCTCCGGCGAGCGCGCCGATGGCGAGCGCCTCGTTGCCGGACATCACCACGCGGGGCGAAAACGGGGCGCGCGGAAGACGGAGTCGATCCCCCATGCGCTCATTTGCCCATTCCTCCCCCAGGGCGAACGCCTTCCGGTTCTTTTCGAGAAAATCCCCCTTGAAGTCGGCGGCCAGGAGCGGGGCCAGCGCCTCCAGCGGAATTCCCAGGGCGCACGCGATGATGCCGGCCCCCGCCATGTTCGCCAGTATGGGACTTCCGGCCGAAACGGCCATCTGCTTGAGAGGGACAGAAAGGACCGGCGCAGACGCGGACGGAACGTCCGCAAGCGCCGGTCCGCCCTTGGACAGCCTGGAGAGGAAATAATCGAGATGAGAGGGGTCGAGGCACAGCAGGAGGTCCGCCTCTTCCCTTCCGGCGCGCACCGGGTCGGAACCGATGCGCACGGAATAGGAATTACGGCCGCCCCTGATCCGGCTCATGTAGTCCTGGGTTGCGTGGAAATGATACCCCCACAGGACCGCCATCCGGGAGACGATCGATCCGACGGTATGGACGCCCTGTCCGGCGCCGCCGGTGATCCGAATGTTCAAGTCTGTTCCCATAGCGGACCCCCTGTTTAATTGATGACGGCGCCCAAGTCCCGGTTCCGTTGCCGCGTGCCTCACGCACCATTCGGGCTTCAAGGGGGGGCGAGATACTTCCGCGCCGGCTTTACGCCCCGCCGGCCTTCTTCGCGACGCGGGCGTTGAACTTGGCGAAGTCGACGGTGAACCGCTCGTGCGTCCCCTTCCCTATCCCCTCGACCTCGTCCTTCGCCTCTATTTCCCACACGGTCCGCCGGCCTTCCACGCCGATGCACCGGACCTGGACCGTCACCTCCATGCCGGGCGGAGTCGCGGCGGTGTGCGTTACGTTTACGAGCGTTCCGACGCTGCCCTCCCCCGGGTCCAGGTGGGGCGCCATGGCCTCGATGCATGCCCACTCCATCAGGCCGACCATGAAGCCGGTGGCGAACACCTTGGGCATCTCCTGGAACGGCTTGGCCTCCGGGTAAAGGTACGGCACCGTCTTGTTCTCCGGCACGCGGTATTTGTGCGTGTGCGTCAATCCGACCTTCAGCGTGTCCTTCATCGCGCTCCTCTCTTCCATGGAAGATTTGGCCGATCCTTTCAGAGAAAGATAGACGATTTCCCGGCGGAGTTACAATGGAAGAGACGGCGACGACGAATCCTTCAAGGAAAGGAGGGGCCCGGAATGAAGCCGCTGGAAGGGAAAAAGGTGCTGTTCGTCATATGCCAGGAGAACTTCCGGGACGAGGAGCTGGCTCACCCGCGCGAGGAGGTCGCCAATGCAGGCGCGGGAGTCGCGATAGCGGCCCGCGAGAAGGCGCCCGCCAAGGGGATGCTGGGGGCCGTGGAGAATCCCGACGTAAGGATCCGGGATGCCAGGGCATCCGATTACAACGCCGTGGTGGTCATAGGAGGCCGGGGGACCCCGGAACACCTTTGGAACGACGAAGACCTCCACAGGCTTCTCCGCGAGGCGAAGGCCGCGGGCAAGGTCGTCGGAGGGATCTGCCTGTCCGGCGCGACCCTGGCCATAGCGGGCGTGCTCAAGGGCGTCGAGGCAACATGCTACGAGACCGAGGCATCGAAGAAGGAAATGCAGAAAGGCGGAGCGGTGTTCGTGGGGAAGCCCGTAGTGGTCTCCGGTAAGATCGTGACCGCCAACGGGCCGCCCGCGGCGCGCGACTTCGGAAAAGCGCTCGTGTCGGCGCTCGGCAAGGAATAATATAGCCGCATGTGCCGCGCCGCCCCGCAGGCGGCCGCGGAAGGGAGGAAGGCGATGCCGCGTTCATCCTTTGGATCATTTGCCCGTGCAGCCCTCTTCGCATGCGTCGGCCTTTCGGTTCTTTCCGGATGCGGAACCGTCGAATCCGAAAGCGCGGAATCCGTGGCGACGCTGGCAGGGGCCGCGGGGGGGCAGGGATTCTTCGACGGCACAGGGGCGCTCGTCCGGTTCTCATCTCCTTCCGGCGTAGCCGCCGTCGGCACCAATCTCTTCGTCGCCGACACCGCAAATCACGTAATACGCAGGATCGACACCGTCACCGGCGCCGTCACCACCCTGGCGGGCAAATCCGGCGTTCCAGGCTCGGCGGACGACCCGGCCGGAACGGGCGCGGCCGCGCGGTTCAGGTCGCCGGCGGGAATCGTGGCCGCGGGCACCATACTGTTCGTCTGCGACACGGGGAACCACACGATCCGCAGAATAGTTTCCACTAGCGGCTCGGTCACTACGCTTTCGGGCTCCCCCGGAGTGTCGGGGGCCGTCGACAACGATGTGGCGGCATTGGTGAGGTTTTCCTCGCCTAAGGGAATAGCGACGGACCTCACCTTCCTGTTCGTGGCGGATTCGGCAAACCACAAGATCAGGAGGGTGTCGCTGTCCGGCGCAACCACGACATACGCCGGCTCGGGAAACCCGGGCGCCGCCGATAACGTCGGAACGTCCGCAAGCTTCTCGACGCCCGAAGGCGTCGCCGTCATCGGATTGGATGTCTACGTCGCCGATACGGGCAACCACACGATACGGAAGCTGACGCCGTCGACCGGCGCGGTCGGCGAAGCGACCACGTTTGCGGGAGCGGCCGGGATCTTCGGCTTTACGGACTCCGTCGCCGGGCCGCTCGCCAGGTTCTTCTCGCCGTCCTCTCTCGCGGCGATCGGGACCGACATTTACGTCGCCGACAGCCGGAACCACGTCGTACGCAGGATAAACGCGTCCGGATTCGTGACGACCCTGGCCGGCACCGCCGGGATCCCCGGGTCGGCCGATAACCCGGTCGGAACGTCCGCCGGTTTCAACACCCCCAGGGGGATAGGATCCGACGGCGCTTCCCTGTTCGTCGCGGACACGCTGAACCACACGGTCCGCAGGATCACTACCGGGGGTGCGGTGACCACCGCGGCGGGCAACCCGCCCAACGCGGGAGCGGCCGACGGGACGGGATCCGCCGCGCGGTTCCGCGCGCCCGCGGGCGCCGCCGTCATCGGGGATAACGTGTTCGTCTCCGACACGGGGAACGGCACGATCCGGAAGATCACGTCCGCAGGGGTCGTAACCATCGTCCCGGGGACCCTGGGTCCGTTCGCCGGACCGGTCGGGATCGCCGCCATCGGGACCACCCTGTATGTCTGCGACAATGTAAACCACACGATCTCCAGCATCACGGCGGCGGGAACGGTGACGACGCTGGCCGGCCTCGCCGGGAGCGCGGGCTCGGTGGACGGAACCGGGGCCTCGGCCCGCTTCAATTCCCCGCAGGGGATAGCCACCGACGGCACGAACCTGTATGTCGCCGACACGGGGAACCACACGATCAGGAGGGTGACGACCGGCGGTACGGTCACCACGCTGGCCGGCCTCGCCGGGAACCCGGGCGGCGCGGACGGTGCCGGCTCCGTAGCCCGATTCGAACGGCCCCAGGGGATCGCTGCCCTCGCGGCGACCCTCGCCACCACCCTCTTCGTCGCCGACACGGGGAACCACACGATAAGGAGGGTGAACGTCTCCGGCGCCTCGGGAACGGCAACTACGTTCGCCGGCACCGCCGGCACGGCGGGATTCGCGGACGGCAGCGCAGGGAGCGCGCTGTTCTCTTCCCCCTCCGGGATCACGGCGGTGGGATCGGTCCTTTACCTTGCCGACACCGGGAATCACGCCGTTCGCAGGATCGGCAGCACAGCCAGCGTCACGACGTTCGTCGGCAATTTCGAGGCCGCAACGACACGGGACGGCGACGCTCCCCAGGCGCTGCTGAATGCGCCGGCCGGGATCGCCGGCGTCGAGGAGACGATCTTTTTCACGGACGCAAACGAAAACGTTTTGCGCAAGATATTGTTCTGAGAAAAACGCCTGAAGGGATGTCAATCCCGAACGGCCAGCAGCACCTTGCCGATCGTTGAGCGCTCCTGGAGCATGCGGTGGGCTTCGGAAGCATGCTCCAGTGGGATCTCCCGGGCGATCACCGGCCGCGCCTTCCCCGCCGCGGCCAGGCCGAAGACGTTGCGCAGCATGACGGAGCCCAGCGCAGGCCTATGGTCCAATATCCTCAACAAGTTGACCCCGAAGAACCCCCTGCTGGTCTCGAGCAGCTTGACCGGCTGAAGCCGCGGCGCGCTCATCAGCTCGCGCAGCATCAGGGCCCTGCTCTTGCCCATCGCCGCCGCCAGCCCCAGGGAAACGATCCTCCCCCCCGGGCGAAGCACGCGCAGGTCGCGCGCCAGCATCTGCCCGCCTATCGAGTCGAGTATGACGTCCACCCCCTCGCCGTCGGTGGCCCTTTTCACCGCTTCCACGAAATCCTCCGCCAGGTAGTCTATCGGATGGTCCACCCCGAAAACCTTGAGGAACGCCACCTTCTCCTGCGACCCCGCCGTGCCGAAAACCACCGCGCCGGCTCCCTTCGCCATCTGGACTGCGGCCAGGCCGACTCCCCCCGCCGCGGCGTGCACGAGCACCCTGTCACCGGGGAAGAGCGCGCCTGTATGGAAGAGGCAATGGTACGCCGTGACGAAGTTCACCGGCACCGCGGCGCCGACGGAAAAATCGATCTCCGGCGGCAGGGAATACACGAAAGGCGCCTTCGCGATCGCATACTCCGCATATCCCCCGAACCGGGTGAATGCGGCCACCCGCTCCCCCCCGCGGATGCCGTCTACGCCCGGCCCCACCAGGTCCACGACGCCGGATACCTCGTAGCCGGGAATGAACGGCATCTTCGGTGCATCCGGATAGATGCCCTGCCTCGCCACGACGTCCGCGAAGTTGACGCCGGCCCGGTGGACGCGGATCCTCACTTCTCCTGTCCCGGGCTGCGGCATCGGGGCCTGGCCGGCCTCGAGCGATTCCGGCGGCCCGGCCCGGCGGATCTCTACCGCCTTCACGCCTCTCTCACCCAGTTCACGCGCAGAAGCTTCGAGTCCTCCGACCATTTGTACTGCACCGTGCCCCTTAAGGCCTTGCGCAGCTCGCGCCCTATCCGCTGGGCGAGCTTCTCGTCGGTCGTGGCGATCTCCATCCTGTCTTTTTCTTCCGTGACGGAGATGATGCGCTCGAGCGGGTTGATCCCGACGGCTCTTTTTTCCTCGTTTCTTACCAGCTTGAGGATTTCGTCCCGGTGCTCGAGGAGATAGCCTCCTCGCAGCAGGACCACCCCGGACGGGAAGCCGTCCGCGATCTTTCTGCACGCGGGGCAGCGTTCCAGGACGACGGCGCCGGTCTTCTTCCGGAGGGTCGCGTACTCGTTTTCGTCAAGGTGCCATCGCTTGTTTCGCCTGATGGCGTGGCATTCAGGGCAGGCGCCGACCGCCGAAGCGCTCTTGCGGGGTATGTATGGATCGGTCTCGCGGTCCACGTTCTTCCTGCTTGCAGGGCTGAACCGGCTGAGAATGGCTTTCATATTTCCCACCTCCCGTGTGGACGTAACGGTTGGCTGCGGGATCCCGTCTATCTTTAGGATACCCCCGTCGGGAAAAAGGTTCTATGCCCGCGGCTACCGGATGCGGACGCCTTCACCCTCCTTCCGGAGCGAAATGGGCTGCTCCTTCCTGGCTCGCCTCGAAAGCTCGCCGTCGGCGCTCATCTCGCCGATAGGTCCCCGGACGTGCCTGTCTATAACCCTCCCCAGCTCGCGGATGCCGTACTCCGCGCTGTAGCCGGCGGCGACGAGCCATTCCCTGGCTTCGGGATCGATCTCGAGCCTTACGCCGTGCATGTTCAGAAGGTGCTCCTCCAGCGTCGAAAGGTGGATGTCCAGGACCTGCCGCACGTCCTCGGGGGAAAGCGGCCGGAATACGATCTGCTCGTCGATCCGGTTCAGGAACTCCGGCCGGAAGCGCCTGCGAGCCTCCGCGAGCGCGCCGGCGGCCAGCGCCGCGCGGTTCCCGGCGTGGAATCCCATCTCCTTGGCGACGCGTATGTTCCCCGTCATCACGAATATGACATTCCGCACGTCCGCGGTGCGCCCCTGCCCGTCGGTTATCTTCCCTTCGTCGAACATCTGCAGGAAAAGGTCGAAAACCCTCGGAGCGGCCTTGTCCACCTCGTCCAATAGGACGACCGAATAGGGGGTCGTCCGGACCCTGCCGGTCAGCTGTCCCCCCTCGTCGTAACCGATGTACCCCGGAGAGGCTCCCACAAGGCGGCTCACGCTCGCGTCTTCCTGGAACTCCGACATGTCCAGCCGGATGAAGGAGCGCTCGTCCGAGAACAGGTAGGCGGCCATGCGCCGCGCCAGCTCGGTCTTTCCCACTCCGGACGGCCCAAGGAAGAGGAACACCCCCAGCGGGCGGCGGCGGTCCCCCAGGCCGGCGTGCGCGAGGAGCAGGCGGCGGCACACCCAGGAGACGGCGTCCTTCTGGCCGACGATGTGGCGGTTGAGGTATTCCTCCAGGCCGCGGATCCGGGACTCCGTCAGCCCCCCCATTCCCCCGCGGACGACCTCGATGGGGATCCCCATCTTCTCGGCGACGACCCGCGCCACGACCTCCGGCTTGACCACGGCGACCCCCATGGGGCCGACGCGGTCCGAATCCAGCGCCAGCGAGAGCAGGGGCACGCGGCACTCGGCGCATGCGCGGTCCAGCAGGTCGATCGCCTTGTCGGGCAGGAAGTGCATCGGGTCGAACCGGATCGACAGATCGACCGCCGCCGTTATCGCCTCATCGGTGATAGTCACCCCGAAGTGCGACTCCCTGTGGGCGCGCAGACCCAGCAGGATTTCCCGCGTTTCGTCCCTGGCGGGCTCTATCACCTGTATGGGCTGGAAGCGGCGCTCCAGGGCCGGGTCCTTCTCGATGCTGCGGCGGAACTCGGCGATGGTGGTCGCGCCGATGCAGCGGAGCTCACCGCGCGCGAGCGCAGGCTTCATGATGTTCCCCGCGTCCATGGGGGCGCCTTCAGCGCGGCCAGCCCCGACCACCGTGTGGAATTCGTCGATGAACATGATCACTTCGGGGTGGGCGCGGACCTCCTCGATGAGCCTGGTCAGACGTTCCTCGAACTCCCCCCGGTACTTGGTCCCCGCCACCAGTTCGGCCATCGAAAGCTCCACCAGCCGCTTCCCGCCCAGCACACGCCTGTCCCGCCCCATCGCGATGCGCTCCGCGAGCGCCTCCACGATCGCGGTCTTTCCGACCCCCGCTTCTCCGACGAGAACCGGGTTGTTCTTCGTCGGCATCATAAGCACCTTGAGCAGCTGGCGGAGCGTGTTTCGCGTTCTTTCGGAGTCGACGAACGGCATGAGCCGCCCTTCCCGCGCCGCCCGGGTTATGTCGCGTCCATACCGGTCGAGGAGGGGGGTTTCCGATACGCGGGACTCCTCCTCCATCGGGATCGCCGTCCCCGCTTCCTCGCGGGTCACGCGCTGCCTTCCGATCGCCGCGTTTTCGGACAGGACCTCCTTGCGAAATGCCTCCAGCTCCAGCCCCGCCCCGACGATAACCGCGGTAATCACAGGACCCGGATCCTCGAGAACGGCTCCCAGCAGGTGCTGCGCGCAGGTCTCCACGGCTTTTGCCCGATCTGCAAACTCGTTCGCCCTGCGGAAAATGGCCTTGCAGGCATCGCTTCGGTGCACCACCTGCTCGGCGGGATGAGCGAAACCGGGCCGCAGCCTCGACCGGACTCCGCGCCGGAAGGAAACCGACGATATTCCCATCGATCCCAGGATCTGTTCGATGCCGTCCGCTTCGGCGCGCACAGCCTCGACTGGAAGTGCTTCGACCTTTGAGAAGCGGAGGAATCCCAGCGCCTTGTTAAGGCTCAGGATCCCGATCAGCAGATGCTCCCGTTCGATGAGGGATTGCCGGGCGGTGGCGGCCTCGGATGCGGCTATCTGCCAGGCCAGCCCTGCGGCGGCGGAAAGTCTTGACATTATCGTCTCCTACGAAGCAACAAAACCGGTCAACATTCTATGCCCTTGACTGCGGC
>Ga0214473_10008034_pt1 | contig 12498 bp, 7 predicted proteins | sample RVTome_7_FD_203509 | JGI IMG/M metagenome (GOLD analysis project Ga0214473, IMG submission 203509) | Soil microbial communities from uranium-contaminated site in the Upper Colorado River Basin, Wyoming, United States - RVT98D197 | ecosystem: Environmental > Terrestrial > Soil > Contaminated >... | reverse complement strand
CGTGTGGATTAAGCGGTCCATCCATCAGCGCCTCGCCAGCGCGGACACGGTCACCTTCCTGGACGTTGATGTGAGTGCCGCGCGGTATGTCATATTCGCGCTCTTCGCCGTCATCGCCAATAATGATCAGCTTGCGCTTGCCCTTGGCGATCGGACCCAGCTTGACCGTGCCGTCTATCTCTGACATTACTGCGGTCTCCGCTGGGCGGCGCGCCTCGAAGAGCTCGACAACTCGGGGCAGACCTCCAGTAATATCCTTGGTCTTGGTGGTTTCACGCGGGATCTTAGCGATGATATCACCCGGTTCAACCTCGTCCCCATCGTTGACCATGAGATTCGCGCGCACAGGCATCTGATAGGTCTTCAGGACCTTATGTGCGCTACTGCGGATTTCCAGACGGGGCTGCTTCTTTTCGTCAGGTGAATCCTTAACAACCATGCGCGACTGCCCAGTTACTTCGTCCACCTCTTCATCAAAAGTAACGCCTTCCTTCAAATCCTGATACTTAACGTGACCCGCTACCTCGGTCAGAATCGCGAACGTAAATGGATCCCAGGTCGCCAGCAACTGATCCTGGGCTACGCGCTGCCCGTCTTCCACCAGTATGTGCGCACCATAAACGATCTGATAACGCGCAACTTCACGACCGCGATCGTCAATTGTCGTCAGCGACCCATTGCGGTTCATGGCAATGCGTTCGCCCTTGCGGCTCTTTACCGTCTGCAGATCCACATACTTAATTGTGCCGTCCTGCCGAGCCTCATGTTTCGACGACTCTTCAAGTCGCGCCGTGCCGCCGATGTGGAATGTACGCATCGTGAGCTGTGTGCCCGGCTCGCCAATGGACTGTGCGGCAATGACACCGACCGCCTCTCCTATCTCGACGGCCCGCCCAGTTGCGAGATTGCGTCCATAGCACTTAACGCAGCAGCCGCGGCGCGACTCGCAGGTTAGTACCGAACGAATGCGCACGCGCTGAACGCCTGAACGTTGAATTTCGGCAGCGAGATCTTCGTCGATCTCCTGATTCGATTCCACAATCACGCGCCCTTCTACCGGGTCGATCACATCTTCCAAAGCTGTACGACCCACAATGCGATCGCGAAGAGACTCGATCTCCTCGCCACCTTCAACGATCGCACTCGCAGAGATACCCCGTAACGTGCCACAGTCGAACTCGCTAATAATGACGTCCTGCGCCACATCCACTAGACGGCGCGTCAAATAACCTGAGTCAGCTGTTTTCAAAGCTGTATCAGCTAAACCTTTGCGCGCACCGTGGGTCGAGATAAAGTATTGCAACACATCAAGGCCTTCGCGGAAGTTGGCGCGGATTGGAGTTTCGATGATCTCACCTGAGGGCTTAGCCATCAGTCCACGCATTCCCGCCAACTGCCGGATCTGCTGGGCGCTGCCACGAGCGCCGGAATCGCTCATGACCAGAATTGGGTTAAGCTCCCCGGACGATTTCTCCTGCTCATCCATTGCCTTGAACATCTCTTTAGCCACCTTGTCAGTAACCTCCGACCAGATGGCGATGATCTTGTTGTATCGTTCACCGTTTGTAATAACGCCGTCCAGATACTGCTGTTCTACGGAGATAACCTCCTTTTCGGCGCGGTCAATCAACGGCTTTTTCGCTTCCGGCGCGACGAGATCGTCAATACCGATGGAGATGCCCGCCTTGGTTGCATAGAGGAATCCAAGTGTCTTGAGATCATCAAGCATCTTAACGGTCATCTCGTGGCCCAACCGTATGTGCGAATAGTTTACCAGCGATTGCAGGCCCTTTTTCTTTAGCGTCCCATTGATGAAGGGCAGTCCTGCAGGTATCGAATCATTGAATATCACCCGGCCTACGGTGGTATTTATTACGCGACGCACGTCCTCCTGGACGTTTGCCCGCAAAATGTCCTGAGGGTCGTGCTCCTGTGTGAGATCAATCAGATCTCCCTGAATTCGCAACTTGATCGGCGTTTGCGTAGTAACCTCTTTGGCGTCGAGAGCAAGTAATACCTCCTCAAGAGAAGCAAAAACGCGCCCTTCGCCCTTCGCTCCCGCCTTATCGCGAGTCAAATAATAGATGCCGAGCACGATGTCTTGAGAAGGCACGGCAATGGGCTGTCCACTCGCAGGGCTTAGAATATTGTTGCTGGAAAGCATCAAGACAGCGGCTTCGATCTGGGCCTCAGGGCTGAGCGGGATATGGACCGCCATCTGGTCGCCATCGAAATCAGCATTAAAGGCCGTACAGACCAACGGGTGAATTTTGATCGCCTTTCCTTCGACCAGCACGGGCTCGAAAGCCTGAATGCCGAGCCGGTGAAGGGTGGGTGCGCGATTCAGAAGAACCGGGTGCTCGCGAATAACCTCTTCCAAAATGTCCCAGACCACTGGCTCCTGGCGCTCGACCATTTCGCGTGCCTGCTTTATTGTGGCGGCGTGGGCCTGCTTTTCCAGTTGGTTGTAGATGAACGGCTTAAACAACTCCAACGCCATCTTCTTGGGCAAACCACACTGGTGCAGTTTGAGTTCCGGACCTACAACAATGACTGAACGGCCGGAGTAATCGACCCGTTTCCCTAACAAGTTTTGGCGGAATCGTCCCTGTTTGCCCTTTAGCGTCCCGCTAAGAGACTTCAATGGGCGATTATTTACTCCCCGCAGCACACGGCCGCGCCGACCGTTGTCAAACAACGCGTCTACCGCCTCCTGCAGCATCCGTTTCTCGTTGCGTACAATCACTTCGGGCGCACGCAGTTCCATCAGCTTTTTCAATCGATTGTTGCGATTGATTACTCGGCGATACAGGTCGTTGAGATCGGAAGTAGCGAACCGCCCACCGTCAAGCGGCACTAAAGGCCTGAGTTCCGGCGGAATCACAGGGATGACGTCGAGGATCATCCAATTTGGCTGATTGCCCGACTTGAGAAAGCTGGTCGCAACTTTTAAGCGCTTGGAGTATTTCAGTTTCTTCTGTTGCGACGTTTCTTCCCTCATTCGCTTACGAAGATCCACCGCCAACTCTTCGATGTTTACCATCGCCAGCAGCTCTTTGATTGCCTCGGCTCCCATTTTCGCTACGAACTGGCCCGGGTAATCGCGGACGAGCTCGCGGTAGCGCTCGTCAGAGAGCAACTCACGCTCCTTAATTCCAGACACATCACCTGGATCGATCACGATATAGGACTCGAAGTAGAGCACCTTCTCGAGTTCGCGAAGCGGGATGTCTAGAAGATGCCCGATGCGTGACGGCAGTCCTTTGAAGAACCATACATGGGAACAGGGACTGGCGAGGTCGATATGGCCCAGGCGCTCCCGGCGGACCTTAGCTTGGGTGACTTCGACGCCACATTTGTCGCAAATCACTCCTCGATGCTTCATCCGCTTGTATTTTCCACACAGACATTCCCAGTCGGCGACAGGCCCGAAGATGCGTGCGCAAAACAGTCCATCACGTTCGGGCTTGAAGGTGCGGTAGTTAATGGTCTCTGGCTTCGTGACTTCGCCGTGTGACCATTGGCGGATCTTCTCCGGCGACGCCAGGGAGATCCGAATCGCCTCAAAATCAGGAGCTAGTTGCGTCTTCTCTTGTTGAAATCGGAACACCGTTTATCTCCATTTCGGATTGCGAATTGCGGATTGCGGATTTGGCCGGCAACCCGTAACTCTTATATTGTCGCCATTTCGGATTGCGAATTGCGGATTGCGGATTTGGCCGGCAATCCGTAACTCTTATATTGTCGCCATTTCGGATTGCGAATTGCGGATGCGATTTAAGCCGTCGGTTCGTATTCATGAGCGAATAAAATCCGCAATCGCCAATCCCCAATTTCCTAACCCTCCACCGCGCTCGTGATCAGCGCTTCACCTACACCGTCTTCGCTTCCGGCGCCATTGCCACTCACCTTCTTATTGATCAATTCAACGTCCAGGCAGAGTGATTGGAGTTCCCGCACCAGCACGTTGAAAGACTCCGGCAATCCTGGATCGAAATCGGCTTCGCCCTTCACAATGGCCTCATAGATTTTCGAGCGACCAGCCACGTCGTCCGACTTCGCGGTAAGCAACTCCTGAAGAATGTAAGCTGCCCCATAAGCCTCAAGGGCCCAGACCTCCATCTCTCCGAACCGCTGTCCACCAAATTGCGCCTTACCACCCAGAGGCTGCTGGGTGATTAAGCTATATGGACCAATAGAACGAGCGTGAATCTTGTCGTCCACCAGATGCGAGAGTTTAAGCATGTAGATGTATCCTACGGTAACTTTCTGCTCAAACGCTTCGCCCGTTAGTCCGTCATACAAGATGGCCTTGCCCGATTCGTTGACAATCTCGGGGAGATTTAGCTCGTTCGCTCTAATACCAGCCGCATGCAGTTTCTGTTTAATCTCCGCCTCCGTGGCGCCGTCAAAGACCGGCGTGGCGAAGTAGAGCCCCAGCACGCGCGCCGCCCACCCTAAGTGCGTTTCCAAAATCTGGCCTACATTCATACGCGAAGGCACACCCAGTGGGTTAAGCACGATCTCAACTGGAGTACCATCAGGTAGATAGGGCATGTCCTCTTCCGGGAGGATGCGAGCAATCACGCCCTTGTTACCATGCCGGCCGGCCATCTTGTCGCCCACTGAAAGCTTGCGCTTCATGGCGATAAAAACCTTGACCATCTTGATTACGCCGGGAGCAAGCTCGTCACCCTGGCGGAGCTTGGCGATTTTCTCCTCATAAATATCGGAGAGAATCTTGATTTGGCGCTCAGTACGGTCTTCGTACTCTTTGATCTCGGCGCCGACATCCAGACGTGCCGATGCCAGTTGCACCTTGCGCAACGCTTTTGCTTCGATTCCTTCGAGCATCTCACGCGTAATCGAGGTGTTCTTCGGAATGACCACCTCTCGATTCACCGTTAAATCAGCAGCAAGCTTGCGCCCTTCAAGCAGTTCATAAATTCGCTGGTCGCGTTGCTCACGCAGGATGCGGATTTCATCTTCCAAGTCTCGCCGCAAGCGATCTTCCTCTTCCTGCTCGATCCATAGAGACCGGGCGTCCTTCTCCTGACCTTTGCGAGTAAAGACCTGAACGTCAACAACGGTCCCATCAATTCCCGGAGGTGAGACGAGTGAAGCGTCTTTTACATCGCCCGCCTTCTCGCCAAAGATCGCCCGCAGAAGTTTCTCTTCAGCGGTCAACTGAGTTTCGCCTTTCGGCGTCACCTTCCCCACCAGGATCGAACCAGGTTTAACCTGGGCGCCGATGCGGATAATTCCGCTTTCATCCAGGTCCCGCAGCATATTTTCACCGACGTTCGGAATGTCGCGGGTAATCTCTTCAGGGCCTAGCTTTGTATCGCGTGCCTCAATCTCGAGCTCTTCTATGTGAATCGAGGTGTAATAATCCTCCTTCACCAAACGTTCAGAGACCAGGATCGCGTCTTCAAAGTTGTAACCACGCCACGGCATGAACGCGACGAGCACATTCCTTCCCAGGGCCAGCTCCCCGCGATCGGTACATGGGCCATCCGCGATGACCTGTCCTTTTGTTACTCTTTCCCCGACGTGAACAATTGGACGTTGGTTGATACAGGTGTTCTGATTCGAACGCTTGAATTTGATCAGTGTGTAGATGTCGGCAGTGACTTCGCGGGAGATGGTGCCATCAACGTTGTGATCTGCCTTCACAATGGTGCGTTCTGAGTCGACGTAATCGACCACACCATCGCGCTTGGCCACAACCACGGCTCCGGAGTCGCGAGCCGTGGTCTTCTCCATCCCGGTACCGATGTAGGGAGCCTCAGCTCGCAGCAAAGGAACCGACTGGCGCTGCATGTTTGATCCCATCAAAGCGCGGTTTGCATCATCGTTTTCGAGAAACGGGATGAGCGAGGCGGCCACTGAAACAAGTTGCTTCGGCGACACGTCAACGTATTCGATGTCTTTACGCAAAGCGAGGATGAATTCGCCGGCTTTCCGTGCGGCGTTTCGTTCGTTAACAATGTAGCCATTGTCGTCCAGTTCGATATTCGCCTGGCCAATTACGTGTTTATCTTCCTCCCACGCGGTTAGATAGAAAGGCCATGGCTCAGACTCCGCCCTGCGCCCGTCCGCGCCTACCTTCTTATTGGCCTTTTCCACCTCTTCATGAGGCACATGCTCGCCGGGCTTAAGCTTCGTGTCCCCGCCGTTAATGATACGAACGTACTCAACAACCCTACCGTCGTTGACTTTGCGATACGGTGCTTCAATGAAGCCAAACTCGTTGATGCGAGCGAAACAGGAAAGGCTGGAAATCAGACCGATGTTCGGACCTTCTGGTGTCTCAATGGGGCAGATACGCCCGTAATGAGTTGGATGGACGTCGCGCACTTCAAATCCTGCGCGCTCGCGTGAGAGGCCGCCCGGTCCCAGGGCTGAGAGACGTCGCTTGTGCGTAATCTCTGAGAGCGGGTTAGTTTGATCCATAAACTGCGAAAGCTGACTTGATCCAAAGAACTCACGCACTGCCGCCGTGACCGGTTTGGCATTGATGAGATCGCGCGGCATCGTGGTCTGCATTTCCTGGTGAATGGACATCTTCTCTTTGATTGCCCGTTCCATGCGTTCCAGACCGATGCGAAACTGGTTTTCCAGCAGCTCGCCCACTGCACGCACTCGTCGATTTCCCAAATGGTCAATGTCGTCCGCTTGGAATTCAGACGGGTTCTTACGCATCTTTAATACGTAAGACACGACCTCATAAAAATCCCGGGCCGCCAGCAGCGGATCGTCGATACGCTCCCGCTCAGGTTTTCCCATTTTGATGTTGAACTTAAGCCGACCCACGCGGGAAAAATCGAATTTGCGCGGATCGAAGAACATCGCTTCGAGCAACTTGTAGGCAGTCTGAACAGTGGGCGGATCTCCGGGTCGCATCTTGCGATAGATTTCCAATAGCGCGTCCACTGGCTTGGTAATCACGTCCTTCTTCAGCGTTTGGGAAAGAATGGCTCCCACATCATCGCGTTCCGGGAAGAAGACAGCGAAATTTTCGATTCCGGCTTCTACGATCTCCTGCAACTTGCCCGGAGTAATCTCGTTATTTGCCTCGAGGACTACCTCACCACTGTCTTTATTAACAACGTCGGAGAGTGCGTAGGCTCCTTCCAGCTGAGACGATTCAATCTCGACTTCGCCTATCTTGGCTTTGCGTAGACCCTCAAGCGCACTGTGCGTAACCTTTTTGCCACTGCGTACGATGGGTTCAGTGCCGCGGCCCTTGATATCAAAGTCCACCTTCATGCCGACTAGGTTTGTGTCCCCGCTCTCGGGCAATCCGAGCATCAGCCGACCCTCTTCCAGACGAATCTCGTCTGTTATATAGAGCGCCCGCAGCATGTCTTCGTCGGTAAACGAAGCATTCTTGACGTTCTCCTCCAACTGCGAATCGGTACGCACTCCCTGCGAGTCCATTTCGCGGTTGAACCAGAGCCCGAGTGCCCGCAGAAATATCGATGCGAGAAACTTGCGCTTGCCCACACGCACATACAACAAGTTCTTTTGATCGTATTCAAACTCTACCCAGGAACCACGGTAAGGAATGATCTTGGCGACATAAATGGCGCCCCGTTTGAAGAAGACGCCGGGCGAACGGTGTAATTGCGAAACGATGACGCGTTCGGTGCCATTGATGATGAACGTGCCGTTATCCGTCATCAAGGGAATTTCTCCGAAAAACACTTCCTCTTCCTTGATGTCACGGATTGATAAAACCTCGGTTTCCGGATCTTTATCGTAGACGGTGAGCCGAATCTTGACCTTCAAAGGCACGCTGTAGCTCATGCCTCGTTCCTGACATTCCTGCTGGTCATGTTTGTGTTTTAGACCGACAGGTTCACCGCAATTTTCGCAAAGGGTGGGACGGACAAAGTTGAAGGTGCCACACTTGTGACAGAGCGTCTCGCCGGCTGCCAGCGGATTGACTTTGATTGTGGAACCACAGTTCTTGCAGTTGGCGCGGAGATAGTTAAGTCCTTCGAGGCGCCCGCATTTACATTGCCAGTTGCCGATCTGATACTCGACAAAATCAAGCGTCGCTGTGCCGCGAAAATCGGAGATTGGAAAGACCGACTGAAAGACAGCCTGCAATCCGGTGTTCTCCCGTTCCTCTGGCAGAAAATCCATCTGCAAAAAACGGTTATATGATTCGCGCTGAATCTCGATAAGATTCGGGATTCTCACCGCGGTAGAAATTTTTGAAAAGTCGACGCGTTCAGGAGCCCGACTTGTTCGCCGTCCTAATCCTGTATTAACTGTTTGTAGAAGATTTGCAGACATGTGAGAGTCCTTAGTAGATTGCTGATTTTCAATTTAGCGTCTTCTCTCAGAGGCGTTTCCCTATTTGCCAAAAGCTAAATCACCCCGAAGACGTCAAAGCGCGGTCAGGGCGCACAATGCCCTGACCGCTTATTAACTAAAAAAGCGGCTTGTTTTCTTGCGTCAATTTTTTTGGGAGTAACGCCAGCGCCTCAATACTCCCCTAACTTACCCACTACGTAAGCCACTGTCAAGCCGGAAACCGCAGTCACAGCCGACGGGCAGGTGACAAAAAGTGTTGCGTTCGCCGTCGTAAGCTATTTTACTTCGACGGTTGCTCCGGCATCAGCGAGCTTTTGACGAACGGTCTCTGCTTCCTCTTTGGAAATGCCTTCCTTGACCGGCTTGGGAGCTGCTTCCACAAGATCCTTAGCTTCCTTAAGCCCAAGGGCCGTCACTTCACGTACAACCTTGATAACATTGATCTTATTACCGCCGGCTGCTTGCAGGATTACGTCAAACTCAGTTTTTTCTTCTGCGGGAGCTGCCGCTTCGCCAGTGGCCGCCCCACCGGCAGCGGGAACAGCCACAGCGGCTGCCGCCGCTGAAACGCCAAACGTCTCCTCCAACTCCTTTACCAGCTGTGACGCTTCCAGGAGAGTCATATTTTTCAAATATTCAATAACGTCTTCACGTGATGCTGCCATGATTGCCTCCAAATTCAGTCTTCGATTCTACTCTTGCGGCTAACGGTCGCGCCATTCACAAACTAAAGTGCACAGCCAGCGATCCAATTAAGCTTCCTTCTGCTCTCCGATTTGCTTGATAACGATTGCCAAATTGCGCGGCACTGCCGAAAGCACAGTTACGAGCCGTTGCGCCTGGCAATTAAGAAGAAACATGATCTTCGAAATCAATTCTTCTTTCGAGGGCAGGCTGGCGATGGCCTCAACATCTTGCAACGCCACCACCTTGCCCTCTACCACACCGGCTTTGAAAGTAAAGATGTCAGGATTCGCCTTCGTAAACTTCGAAATGGCTTTCGAGAGATTTACGGGATCTTGCTCGCTCAATGCCACCGCAGTAACACCCTTGAACTGGTCCTTTGCCTGCTCCAGAGGAGTGCCCGCTGCTGCCTTTCGAGCCAACGTATTCTTCACAACTTCGTAGGAAACGCCGGCCTCACGAAGTTGATTTCGTAACTCTTGATCCTTGGCCACGGTCATGCCGCGGAAACCAATGAGCATTGCCGCCTTCGCCTTACGAAACCGTTCGGTGAGAGCTTCAAGATCTTTCTGCTTCTGTTCTCTCGTCTTCATCGCAAAGCTCCTCAGTTCTATTTAGCATAAGCGGCCTCGTCAAGAAGGATTCCCGGGCTCATAGTCGCAGCCAGGTTTACCTTCTTCACGTACTTGCCCTTGGCTGTTGCCGGCTTCGCTTTGACGACCGCCTCAAGCAAAGCCGTGGCATTGTCGCGGACCTTGTCGGCATCGAAGGAGACCTTTCCAACCGGGACGTGGATGACGCCAGTCTTATCAACCCGGTACTCAACCTTGCCTGCCTTCGTTTCCTTCACAGCGGTAGTAACATCAAAAGTGACTGTCCCAGTCTTAGGATTGGGCATCAACCCTCGTGGCCCAAGCACCTTGCCGAGACCCCCGACAAGTCGCATCATGTCAGGTGTGGCAATAACTGCTTCAAAGTCTAGCCAGCCCTCCTTGATCTTGTTAACCATATCCTCGCCGCCTACGAAATCAGCTCCAGCATCCTGCGCTTCCCGAATCTTCTCTCCCTGAGCAATAACCAGTACCTTCTTGGATTTACCCAGGCCGTGAGGCAACACTAGGGTTCCTCGAACGAGTTGATCGGCCTTGCGCGGATCCACTCCGAGCCAAACTGTTAATTCTACAGTCTCGTCAAATTTTGCTGAGGAGATCTCCTTAAGTTTGGAAACGGCCTCTTCCAGATTATATTTGCGGCCTGGTTCTATCTTCTCTAGCGCTGCGCGATATTTTTTTCCGTGCTTTTTCATCCCTTATCTCCAGGAACGTCAGACTACGGTAAGCCCCATCTGTCGGGCTGTACCTTCGATCGTCTTGATAGCTGACTCCAGGTTGGTTGTGTTCAGATCGGGCAGCTTAGTTTTGGCAATCTCTTCGATCTTGGCCCGCGAGATGGTTCCCACCTTCTCCCGATTTGGCTTGCCTGAACCTTTGGGAACGCCGGCCGCTTTTTTGAGCAAGTCAGCCGCAGGCGGCGTCTTGGTTTCAAAGGTAAAGGACCGGTCAGCGTATAGGGTAATTACCACTGGTATCTTCAGATCCGGATCCAACTGGGCAGTCTTGGCGTTAAAGGCCTTACAAAACTCCATGATGTTTACGCCATGCTGTCCCAATGCTGGCCCAATCGGCGGAGCAGGGTTTGCCTTGCCCGCCGGAACCTGCAACTTAATATATCCTGTTATTTTCTTTGCCATGAGTTAGTTTCCGATTATCGATTTTCCGCTTTCCAATTTGCCGATTGCCGCTTCGCATACGATTTCAAATGGCAGCCTACATATACTGCCAATCGGCAATCGAAAACGACATTGTCTTCACTCTTCTTCCGCAAAAGTGACCTTCTCAACATCGAGAAAGTTTAATTCAACGGGTGTTGAGCGTCCGAAGATCGTAACAGTAACCTTTAAGGTCGATTTGTCTTCGTTCACTTCTTCCACTTTGCCAGTAAAACTCTGAAATGGACCCGACTTTATACGCACCGTTTCACCAGCGGAATAGGAGAACTTTGGTTTCGGCTTCTCTGCGGCTTCCGTGACATTGTGGACGATTTGGTCAACTTCCTGCGGCGTCAAAGGCGTCGGGTTATGGCCGCCAACGAAGCCCGTCACCTTCGGCGTTGACTTAATCATGTGAAAAACATTGTCGGGAATATGTCCCCGCTCATCACACTCAATCTGCACCAACACGTAACCAGGATAGAACATACGGGAAGACTCTATCCTCTTATTACCACGCATCTCTACAACGGTCTCTGTAGGAACCAGCACTTCAGTTATCTCATTCTGCAGATCCGTATCCCGAACGCGCGCCTTCAAACTGTCGCGCACCTTCTTCTCATGGCCAGAATAGGTATGAAGTATGAACCACTGCTGCATCACAAAATCCCTTGCTCTCAAATACCCGCAATCCAATTTAGTAAATGGTTAAGTTGGACCAAAAGAAAAGTCCATATTCGATCTACAAGAAAAAGGTAGACGGAAAAGAACACGACTGCTACCACAGTGATGATGGTAGTGTTCTTAACGTCCTTTGCCGTCGGCCACGAGACGCGCTTCATCTCCGCCCTGACGTCCCGCAAAAATTGACCAATCCGGCTGACGAACCCAGCCTGGCTTCCAGTCACCCCCCGCTCGCGTCTGATCTTCGGCTCCGAACGCTCGGAGAACCCACCGTCTGGCGCGATTTCAGCTTCTGGATTCTTTGTGTCCGCCATGGGGTCGACCTTCTTCACATTTCACCGGGCTTCAAAGTTGCTGGCAGGGGTACCAGGATTCGAACCCGGACTTTCGGTTTTGGAGACCGACGTGCTAACCGTTGACACTATACCCCTTCTTCGATTGCCAACACTCGATTTCCGATTGCCGTTTTCATTTGGCGCTTTTTAGATCCTACTTAGAATCGGCAATCGGCAATCAAAGATCGGCAATGTCCTCACTTGGTCTCTTTGTGATCCGTATGTTTGCGGCAACGGCGACAAAACTTTCGAAACTCGAGCCGATCGGGCGTGGTCTTCTTGTTCTTTGTCGTTACGTAGTTGCGGCCCTTGCAGTCGTTACACTGAAGAACAATATTATCGCGTGGCATAAAATGATTTCCAAGTGTCTATTACCGGTTGCTAATTGCCGAGCCGACGCCGGTCATCGTTTCAATTCGCAATCCGCAATCCGCAATTTCTTTCCCCTATTGGCAGCACTTCTGTTACGGGTTGCCGATCGCCACCTAACCCCTTTCAATTCGCAATCCGCAATCCGCAATCCGCAATTTCTTTCCCCTATTGGCAGCACCTCTGTTACGGGTTGCCGATCGCCACCTAACCCCTTTCAATTCGCAATTCGCAATCCGCAATCCGCAATTCGCAATCTCTTTCCTCTACTGCAGCACCTCGGTGATCGTGCCTGCTCCCACCGTGCGGCCGCCTTCCCGAATCGCGAAC
>Ga0214473_10008033_pt1 | contig 12499 bp, 21 predicted proteins | sample RVTome_7_FD_203509 | JGI IMG/M metagenome (GOLD analysis project Ga0214473, IMG submission 203509) | Soil microbial communities from uranium-contaminated site in the Upper Colorado River Basin, Wyoming, United States - RVT98D197 | ecosystem: Environmental > Terrestrial > Soil > Contaminated >... | reverse complement strand
AGATTTGCACCGAACTTCTCAATGCGGGTGATTGATTTTCCGCTTGATAGTCGAGAGGAGCACGCAATGGGGAAGAAGGTAGAGAAGATCCTGAACTACGCGCACTCGGATCGTTGGCGGCATGCTCGCCGCTGGGCCAAGAAGGTCGTCGTCCGGGCGCGGCGACGGTCGGAGAAACGATCTCCCGAAGACGCGCCCACGTCGTTGCGGGCCTTTATCCGAGGGTGGTGGCTCTAGAGCCTCCCGGGTAGCTTCCTGGTATGCTCTGGGCATGTCTCCCCTGCCCAAGGCCGAACGCGTCTTCAACGCCTGCTGCGACCACCTGGAGCGCCAGTTCCCTGACGTGGGAGCAGTCGAGCTACACCTCGACGAGGCTGCCGGGTCGGACAACGGAGCGGGGCCCGATCGGCAGTTCGCCTACTGCAAGGATGGGGATCCGATCATCATCGCCTTTGCTTCGAAGGTGGAAAAGCTCCCGTTGAGCCACATCAAGGGCCTCATGCGGCACGAGTTCGGCCACGCCCTGGAGTACCGCTACGGGGTGGCCGAGCTGGAGCGTAAGCTCCGAAAGAAACTGCCCTCTGGGGGCGAGCGACGAGCCGACGTGATTGCCGAAACGGTCTGGGGCGAGACGATTCGGTACGACACGAAGGACATCCAGTGCGTCGGGGCCAAAGGGCGTTCACCTCGACCGGGTCACCTGGCGAAGAACACGTCGGGCACGAGCAGCAGCCCGCTCGATAACCCCGCGACCCCCGACTACTACACCCGGCTCGACAAGCTGGAGGAACGGTTCAAGAAAGGCCTACCGCCGAACCGAATGCAGACCAATCCTCCCACGACGCTTCCGGCTGGGACCGCTATGTTCCACGGTACTTTGGAGTCTCTACGAGGGAGACTGCAAGCCGGAGGAGACGGACTTCTGTGGTTCGCTGACTGCCCTGCCATCGCGCAGTTGTACTTGGCCAGATCTGGCATGAGGATGTGGGCTTCCCCCGAGCACCTGAAGGACCCCTCGCAGGACAAGCTCGTCCAGAAGATTCAGGAGCAGTTGGGATTTGTGTTTTCCGCCGTGGACTGGGATGACTTCGGCCGGCTGCAGAGCTGGGCTCGTCCCGAGGGGTGGGATCACATGCCCACGAAGGAAGAAGTCGTCGGTAGGCTCAAGGAGATGGGGTACGAGCCGAAGCGCGGCGGAGTGTTCGAGCTTCTCATGCATGACGGAGAACTTCTTCCTGCTCGGGGGTACGTACGAGGCACGCTGGTTATTGCCCAGCCGACGAGGGACATGCGTATATGGTCGATGGCCGAGTCAGAGGGAGATCTTCAAGACTTGCAGTACAATCGAATCGAGTTGTTTCAAGAACTGCGAGAACAGGGGCATGACGGAGTCCTCATCAACGACTTCGCTCAGTCGGAGGAATGGGGCAACCTGGGCCATCTGAGTGTGGGTCTTTTCCCTGAGGCCATCTCTGGTCTCTCTACGGATATGAGGCCTGCGACGTACCACGAATTCGAGATGGGTCACTTCCATACGCCGGAATATCCGGAGGGGCCGGTGTCAGATTTCCGAACGCTGCGAGACAGGGCTCTGCAACCCAACGTCGACGACCTCAGGGACATCGCCCGGAGAGACCGGGAGGCGAGGAGGAGGGCTGCCTCGGGGGACCAAAGGAGCCCTGCGGAGCGGAGGCGGGACCAGCTGGAGGCCGCTGGATTCCCGGATGGCGCGGACTACGAAGCCCTGATCCTCGAAGAGGATGAGGAGAACGAGGAGGGGTACTGATGCGAGTTCTCATCGTCGGCGACAGTCAGGCTGCAGGGCCTCCGGGGCGCTCCCTGGAGGAGAGCCTTCGCCAGGCGGGGCACGAGACCCACCGCATCGGCTACAGCGGCCACGGAGCCTACGACTGGACTCGCATGCACTGGGACGAGTACCAGGCCGCCCTGCGGACGTTCCTGCCCGAGCAGGTGATCCTCGTCTTCGGATCGAACGACCCTGCCAACGCGAGCCTGAGCGACGCCATGGAGAGATTCAAAGCGTCGTCTTCTTCGGTCTGGTACGCCGGCCCTCCGCAGTACGCATCGCTGCCCGAAAACCAGGAGGTGGGGCGGAGGATCCGCGCGATGGCCTCCGCTGTCTTCGGGTCGAGACATCTCGACGCCTGGCCCTACACGGGGCTTTCTACGCCTCGGGCGGCAGACGGTCTCCACTTCACCGCCTCGGGTGGGCGGGCGTGGGCTGAGGGGCTGCTGCGGGACTGGACGGGCCGGCTACGAAGCGCCGGAAACTACGTCTGGATCGGGCCCGTCGTCTTCGGGGGGCTCGCCCTCGTCGGCGTCTCCCTCTTCCTCGTGAGCCGCTACCGCCGCCGCCGCCGCTAGATCTTCGAGGAAGAGCCCGTCTCCGGGGTGGACGTGGAACAGACCGTTCTGCGCGATAACGGTCCGCCCCATCTCGGTGGAGAGCTGCAGATCGAGGAAGGCTGCGTCCACCTGCATGTGGAGGTGGAGCTTCATGATCAGGTCCGTCCAGTCCTTCGGCTTCCACCCTGCCTGGAGCAGCTCTCGGATCGAATCTCGGACGTTCGAGAGGAAGCTCGGGGACTCGGGCCGAAGGTCGTCCTCGCGGTCGCCGTCAGGATCAATCCACCTGCCGAGAGGCTTCTCCGGCAGCTTCGTGAAGGGATGAGGGGGCTCGTATGTCTGCGGCACAACAGGGGGTTGCGCCCAGGCCCGAGACAGGGACTCGTCGTCCCCGGCCGATACCGGCTGCGCGGCGAATCGCATCGGTGAGGGGTCGAGCCAGGGGTCTCCGTCGGAGGTGTGGCCCCAGCGGGAGAGCCACTCGTCCTCGACGGCCGCCAAGGGGGTGTCGGACGACCCGTACAGGCTCGCGTGGGTCTGAAAAGCCTTCACGCGACCAAGGGAGGGGTCTCGGAGGGAGAGGGAGGCCAGGGCCATTCCCTGGCGCACACCTTCGAGCTGCAGGAGTAGTTCGAGCTTCGCGAAGGCCTGCATGGCGGCGGCGGCGGTCGGACGGGGGAGTCCAGCGAGTCCTCGGGCGACCTCCGTGCGGAGCAGGACGTACTTCTTCTCGTCGTCGGCGTGACGGAAGCGGATCACTCGCCGGCCTCCTCCTCTTCGTCGGCCTCCTCCTCCTCCTCTTCCTCGGGCTCCTCTTCGGGCTCGTCGTCATCGTCGTCGCTGTCATCGTCGTCGCTTCCGATGACGTAGCCCATCTCTTCGAGGCCGCGGTCGAGCCACATCTGGCCCTCTTCGAGCTTCGTGAGCACGAGAGAGAACTCCCGGGAAACGGTCCCGAGGGGCACGAGATGGTCGAGTGCCTCGTCGATGCAGTCGACGACGGCGAGCAGAGCCTTCTTCTGCTTCTCGGTGAGATCCTTCCGGGCAGGAGTCTTCCGAGCCGGGGGATTCTTCTTCTTGGCGCCCATGCTGCTCTCCTAGTTGACCATTCCGCCTGGCGGCGGGGTAGCGTTCTTCACGAGGTTCATCACGATGAGACTCATCACCTTCCGCATCATGTCCTGGCCGACGCTGGACTTGACGGTGCCGTCCTCCCAGTCGAAGTCGATCAGCTGCCGGTAGGCGACGGTTCGTCCATCGTCTCGGGAGACCTTTTCCCGACCGTTCGGCGGCTTGACGCGCACGAACTCGAACCGTTGGACGGCGTCCACGATGGCGGTGGCGAGGATGGGATCGCTGATCTCCGACGTGATCGGTTCGGGCCGGTTCATGATCGAGTAATCGAGCTGGTTGTTCTTCGTCTTGAAGAGGATGAGTAACCCCGTCTTCTTCAGCGCGTCGGAGAGTTTCTCGCTGATGGACATGCCCCGGGATGGTACGCCTTGTCAGACAGAAGTCCAGTCCTGGATTCGGGTATACTCCCAAGCATGTCGTACTTTCTCGGAGCTGTGATGCCCTCGGGCCAGTGGGGGCGCTTCGTCGTGAAGGACGGGTACCAGTACCCTTTGACCAACGACGACATTCTTTGGGCCGCCAGGATGGTCTACGGGGAGGGGGGGAGCGACCGACCGGCGGTACTCTGGGCGACTGCCCAGAGGTTCGCGGGCATCCCGGCCAGGCGCAACCGCCACGTGACGTACTTGGAGTCGCTCCGCCAATGGAGCGAGCCTCTGATGGAGCGCCGGACGAGCACGGGCTCCTGGTGTCTCGCGAACCCAACCAGCGACCGATGCACCCCGGAAAAGATGCTGCGGAGGGAGCGCATGCAGTCCATGCCGTGGGATCCTCCGTATCCGGCGTGGATGACGGCCGCCAACAGGAGCAAGTGGGAAGCGATCAAGGTTCTCACGGTGAAATGGGCACGGGGGGAGGTGCCCAACTCGGTTCCTCTCGCCACGGACATGGCCGCTGAGTCGGTGACTCCGGGGCCCAGACTGGTCATCGTGAAGCGGGCGGGGGGGAACGTTTTCTACATGGACCCCGCCGTGTCAAACGGGTGGACTCCGGACCACGTCACCGTACAGTTTCAGGGGCGGGTAGCCGGCCCGGGGGTGACGGGCGGGATCAAGCCCGAGCACATCGCCATGATCGTGGGTTCGGTGGGCATGGTGGTCGTCGGCGGCTTCGCCTTCTGGGCGTGGCGCCGGTCGCACTCCAGGTGATAAGGTAGGGCCATGTCAGCGAAATTGGGCGGTCAGTGGAAGTCTTCGTGGCGTAAGCGCACGACCTACGCGGAGATGATGTCGCTCCTGGGGTTCACGGGGGCCGCGTACTACCAAGACCTAGGCGGAGCCCTTCCGCTCGTTCCGGCCAATGGGTTTTGGGTCGGAGCCGTCGTCCGGGTCGAGGAGACTCCTGCGCTGGGTACGGTCCACACGATCGCTCAGAACGGAAACGTGGCGCTTGAGGGGTGGGATCTCATCATGGAGAACCCCGGGGCGGACGCGGACGGGAACGCGCAGGTCCGTTTCGGTTTCCGTGCGTACGACAACCTCGGGGCGCTGCCCGTGGTCTACAGCTACCCCTTCAGAGTGGACGCGATCGATGGGTACCTCCTGACCGGCATCGCGTTCAGGGTGTTTGCCTACTACGGGGCTGGCAACCTGGGTCTGCGCGTGGAGGGCTCCTCTCTTCCTGCCGTAGGCATGGCGAACGCATACATCAATTCCGCTCCACTGCTCCGTTTGGGCTGTGGTCGCTCGGGCAATCCCTTTGTGGCCCCCAACACTATCATGGGGTTGGTGGGTGGTGAGGGAACGTTCACGTTCCCCGGCAACCAGACTACCCCCGACGGCTGGGCCGAGGACATCGCTCTTGAGGGGCAGATCGTCGGCGTCAGAACCACGCTTGGCGTGGCAGACGCGGCGACGACAAACGGGTGGCGCCTGAACAACCCCCCTCTGAACCCTGGGGACGCCCCGGATCCTCTCGTGGCTTTTGCAGGCGCGACGAACCTCGTCGAGTGGGGGACCGTGCTGTTCGTCGTCGGAGACCAGACCCAGTTTTGGTCCGACGTGCCGCTCCCGCCCTAGCGGCAGGCGTCGGGGTTGCAGTTGGCGGTAGCCTCGGCGAGGGTTTCACAGTTGTTGGCCTGGTCGATCGCCGTGATGCAGTCGACTACAGGCCTAGGGCTACACAGGGGCTCGGGATGACCGGGCCCCGAAAAGCCTGGCCAAGGACAGCGCCTATCTGGGCAGGGGCCGTAGGTACCGGATAGCTCGGCCCCACTCACGATGTGGTCGATCTGGATGCAGGCCCAGACGCTTCCCAACGTTCCAGGTTCTACCGGAGGAGCAGCATCTGAATCGGCAGCGTCCTCTTGTATGACCCCGGAGTCTACGATGGGACACGGGGAAGTAGAGTAGCTGCAGGAGCAGGTCAGCGTTGCCCACAGAATGATGAGGAAGCGGGTCATGGGACTCCTTTGTCTGACAACTGTAAGCCCCAAACCCAGCAGCAGCAACCCCTAGTCGTCGTCTATCAGATTCTTCCCCAGCTCCTCGGCGGCGGCTCGGATCCCCAGCAGCACATCCTCGTGTGCCGGGACGGGCCCCTGCAGCTTCCCGAGGTAGATCTGCGTCGTGGCCGGCGAGAGGTGGTCCAGGAAGGCCTGGATGTCCTGGAGTCGTAGCCCGGCTTTGTCGAGGTCCCGCGCCGCCATGTGCCGGATCGCGTGGACGTGGACCCCCCGCTTGTCTACCTTCGCGCGGATCCTCGCCCGGTTCAGGATGTGGTTGATTGTCCTCACGTTGAGGGTCCTGTGAGGGTCCAGCTTCTTCGTGAGGTTCGTGGCCGTGTTGGCCGTGAAGACCCCGGAGTCGGCCTTCAGATCGCGAAGCCGGTCGGAGGCGATCCAGTACGCCCGGATCGCGTCGTAGACGATGTTGGGCAGCTCGAACGTCGTGATCCTGCCGCCCTTCTCCTTGGCCCGGTACGTCCGCGGCCGGGCCTTGAGGTCGAGGTCTTTGATCTTCAGGTGAGCCACCTCCGCCCTTCGGCGCCCCGTGAAGGCGAGGAAGAGGAGGATGGCCTTGTCCCGGAGTCCCTGGGCGTTGGTGGGGAGCGCGTTGATGATGGTCTTGAGAACCTTCCACTCGATTGGGATGACATTCGAATAGGGCGTCGGCTGGATGTCGTTCTTGGGGACCACCTTGAACGGATTGAATGACAAAAGCGGCTTCTCTCCCTGCGTGTCGTACATGCAAAGATACGTGAACAGGCTGCTCACGGCGCTCATCCGCGAGTAGGCGGTGCTGTCCATCACCCCCCGGTGTTCCAGGAGCCACTTCTTGTACGCGACGACGTGGGCCGGTGTGATGTCTTCGGGGGAGATCCACTTGAAGAGGTCGAAGAATTGCCGAATGGCGCAGCCGTAGGTCCGTTTTGTGTTCTCCGGCTTTCCTTCGAGGAAGGCCGTGATCATCAGGATGTAGCGCTGGTACCGGCCCCTGTCGTTCTTCCCGAACTTGACCAGGGTGGCCTTGTTTTCCAGAACAGTGATGCCGCTATCTGCCACGGAGGTATTCTAACGCAGTTGACATGGCGGTGCTTGTCCGACAGTATGCGTTGGCAGTCAAGGACTGGGCAAAAGGAGTACAACATGAAGATCGCAGACCTACTGAACAGGAAGAAGAACGCCAAGGTCCTGGTCCGCATCCCGGCGAAGAGGGTCGATGAGTTCGGTGGAGCCGAGGAGATCGTCGGCAAGGTCGAGGGCGTACGAGCCAAGGGCGGCGTGACCTGGGTGAACGTGAAGCTCCCCCGCAAGGGCGTCCACGCGTTTCGGCCGCAGGACATCAGCCTCGTCTGACTGTCGATCGGATGAGTTCCGAGGACGACAAGCAACTCGCCATGGAGAAGCTGGGTGGGGGCCCGCTCGTCCAGTGGAAGGAACGGGCGGAGAAGCTCTGGCAGCTTCTCGATGATATCGACACGCTCTCGGACATCTTCAAGGACAACGAACCGGCAGGGTTTCACCGGGCGGTCTTGGTCCGCGTGGCGAAGCGGCACAAGATCTTGGAGAGCGACGGCCACCACCTTTTCGTTCCGGGGACACTGCCGTCTAGGGAGCTTGAGCTTGGGACCCTGGCCGCCTTCTTCAAAGAAGAAGAAGAAGCGTGAGCGATCTCCTCAAATGGTATCTCGCCGGGCTTGAGAAACTTCGCGAGCAACGGCGCGTTCCCGGTTGGCAACCAGAGCAGGACAGGGAGATCCTTGCCGCTATGGAGGACAGGTACCCCGAACTGACCGAGGAGGAGCGGCAGGTGGTTGAATCGGCGCCAGACATGTGGCCCGAGACGGTGGAGGTCTCTGGTGGGTGACCCCCTCAAGATCCTGATGTGTACCTGGGACCCGGCGCACACCGTGGATCGTCTCGAAGCGCAGGCCGAGGCGCTGAAGAGCGGTGAGGTAGCCCGGATGATCAAGAAGCACGGGAAGGGCCACAACCTCCAATCGGCGATGGCCAAGGCCAAGCTCACCTCCGTCCGGTACACCCTCCACAAAGAGCCTATCTGCCCCGAGTGCGGTGCGTTGATGGAGGAAATCGTCGGAAATCCGGTGGTTTCCACCAAGCTGGAAGCCGCCAGGGACGCAGCTGAGGATTTCAACAAGGCGATCGAGAGAACCAGGGCTCTCCGGTAGTTGCGCGGGCAGAATCTCTTCTGCTAGGCTTCGGAAGTCAGCGGGAATGACGGTAAGCGGAACCGTCGATGGACCCGGGGGAAGAAACCTCATGGGAGCCCTGGGTCTTCGAGGGAGCGAGTCGTCATGCCGAAGATCGTCGGAACCCGCGAGCGGGTGCATCAGCCCTTCTACGATAGCCTCATTCGGGTGGACGGCCACGCCGACCTCCGCCAGGGCAACTCGGGCGTGTTCGGGGCCGTTCAGGCCCGGTCGCAGCTCTTCGTCCGCCAGGGTGCGGACGTCGCGATCAGCAACCTGACGACCGGGGGCTTCTTCCCGAGCGACCAGACGTTCGTCACGCTGGCCGTCCGCGTGTGGACGTACTTCAAGTACAACCTATACGGCGACATCGCGACGACGGGTGGGGACAACTACTCCTTCACGAGGATGACCCAGGCCGTCTACGCAGTCCACCAGCTCTACCACCAGGCCGAGAACCAGCTCTTCTGGCAGTTCATCGCCGGTGACAAGCCGCAGCTGACCACCTTCACCGCCTACACCCCGGCGGCCGGCGGCCTCGACGGCTACTTCGCCGACACGCGGCTCCCGCGGGCCAACAACGGCATCCCGACCTCCAGTGCGCTCATGCGCCTGGCTCGTCCGATCCTCGTGCCGCCGCGGCAGGGGTTCCAGGTCGTCTGCATCGCGTCGCCGATCGGGCAGACCACCGGCGCGTCGATCATCGAGCAGCTCAACGGGCAGGTCCACAACGAACAGGGCGGCCTCATCCCCGGTGCGGACAACATCGAGAAGGACGTCAAGTACATCATCGACGGCATTCACAGCCGCGACGTCCTCTAGGCGTCCAGCATCTGTCCCTACCCCGCAGCGCCCTCGGCAGATTCTGCCGGGGGCGTTGTGCTATTCTCGGGACATGCGCTCCTACGCCATCATCGACATTGACGAGGGACTCCTTGAGGTGGTGAAGACGACCGCCTCGGAGGCAATGGACTACGCCGCGAGCCTTCGGAGGGGGGACGTCTGGTTCGATGGACCGGAGGAGTGGCTGAGGGAGAGCGCCGCGCTGCCGATGGCCGCCAACCTCGGGAAGAAGCGATCCGTCGAGAAGATGATGGGCGATCCTGAGCACGCTATGAGGCGTACGACGCTTCCGCGGATCACGATGGAGGAGGTACTTGCGGCGTATCCGAAGCATCGCATGGACCCATCGGCGGTGTCCGATTATCAAGATCCCGGGCTCATCGCAGCTCACGAGGTTCTAGCGCCGCTCTTTCCTCGGGATAGATATGAAGGAGTTGATGAGATCAAGCAGTGGGGGACACCGAAGGGAATGGTCTCCGCACTGCTTACGACCAACGCGAAGCTCTCCAAGGAGGTCGGTCCCGGGAAGCCAGAGCTTCCTTCCTACCTGAAAAAGCAGCTCAAAGACACTTTGTCGCCGAAGGCGTTGGGGCTCCAACTCGCCCCCCATGCCATGGTCTTCGACGCGGAACTGGAGGAGAGAGCCGAGAGCGCCCTCCCGTACCAGTTGGGAACTTCCGGGACTCTCTGTTTTCGGAAAACAGCGCAGTGCGCGGCAAGTTGCCTGGTGTTTTCTGGCACCAACAACTGCGACACGTACAACTACGTGATCAAACTGGCCAAAGCTCGGGCACTTTTGCTGGAACCGGTAGCTTTCTGTCGAGTTCTGCTCGATGCGTTAGGCAAGCTGTACCGGATGCGGAGCCGCTGGCCGTTCTGCCGGTTGAACACCGTCAGTGACATCCCGTGGGAGCTGTTTTTCCCGGACATCTTCCGCTTTTACAGCGACATGTGGTTCTACGACTACACGAAGGTCCCGGGACGGGACCCGGCGGCCGAGGGAGTCGACAACTACGATCTCACCTTCAGCTACTCGGGGACCAACCAGGAGGAGATGCTCTTCGAGCTGACGAGGATGAACCGTCGCGTGGCGGTGGTCTTCGCCCGGAAGAAGTTCGACATGCCCCCCTCCTGGATTGGTATCCCGGTCGTAGACGGTGACTTGTCGGACTTCCGACCGCTAGATCCGCCGAACCCCGGCACCGGAAGTCGTACCCCGGTCATCGTGGGTCTGTCGTACAAGAGCCCCCTCGGGAACCCGACCGCCAAGGAAGCCCGTAACCTACGCATCTTCGTCGTTCCGGCCGAAACGATGGACGGTCAGGTCGTCATCCACCAAACGCCGGAGCAGACCATGAGTAGCGCACGCACCATGCATGCCCTGAGCCGCCCCCAGGAGCGTCGTCTGCGGCACTGGGGCGTTACCCGGTAGTCCGTCGAAGCAACTTGACCTACTGGGACAGCGGAGGCATAGTTGTCTGACATGCGGGTCGACTACGCGATCAAAGTAGCGACGGGTGTCATCCCCAAGTTGAAGGGGGAAGAATCTGTCGCGGTCCATGTTCTCGTGGAGCTGGCTCAGCGAGTGCAGCGAGCGAGGCGTCCTCTTCGGCAGCTCGCAAATGCGTTTGATCCGGAGGAGCCGGACCTGAACCAGGAGAAGTTGACGTGGTAAAGGTCTACGACACGATTCAGGTGGACTGGACTTCACCGAAGACCCCGGGCACCTCCGATTCACGAGGAAGAGTGCAGCGGGCCTTATACGCCCTGCGAGTGCGGCATGACGCCTACGTGGGCCATTTGCCGGGACACGGGTACGGGTGTGCCCGTTACAATTGGTACGCCATGTCCGACCTTGAGTTCGCGGATGCCGTTGCCAGTTACCTATGTCACGGAGATAGGCTTCTCCGGGAGTGGGACAACATCCGTGACTACATTATTTTTCATCGGCTCGTGCAGGCCGAACGGGCACGCGAGCTTTACGCCGCTGCCACCCGTGTCACCCGGCAGGCGTTGGAGGCTTTTCAGTCTCAGCTGAAGCGCCGCGAGGTCATGAATCGGTTGGGATGGGTTCCTTGAGGGTGTACCGGTCAAGTCTCGAATGGGGTCCCGGATCTGCTATGATGCGGAGATGGAACAGATCGTAGGCTGGCTCCCTCTCATCGGGTACTTCATCGTGACCGGCTTGTTCATGGAGGCCATGAACTTGACGACGTACGCGAAAGCCGGAGACCCCGGGTTCAAGGGCGTATGGTACGTGTGGCGCCGCGTGTTCCTGCTTCCGATTGGAGCCATCCTCGGAGTGGGGGGCTTCTTCCTGGGTCTACCGAACAACCCCGTGTTCGGGACCGAGATCGGGGGAGCGGTCCTAGAGGGCGTCCTCGGGGCGGGGGCTGCAGGCCTGTTCTTCGACATGATCGTCAATACCGTGCGGGCGAGAATCGCTCACAAGGCCGCGAAGGAGTAGCCGTCCCATGTGGGGCAAGGCCTGGACCTGGCTGAAGAAGTGGGGGCTCGCCCTCCTCGCTCTACTCCTGTCGCTGGTCGGGGCCGCCTGGGTCTTGAACCGCCAGAAGAGCAAGCTCGGTCAACTCCGTGACGAGCTGGCGGTCGCGGAAGCGACCCAGGCCATCACGGCGCTCCGTGCCAGGCGAGAAGAAGTGGCCGCACGCGTGGGAGAGCAAGATGTCGAAATCCAAGAGATCGACGGGCAGCTGGCAGACAACCAGCGGAAAATCGTCGAGGCCTATGAAGGCGGCGCAGGGCTTTCTGCTGAAGAAGTCGCCGCGGAGCTGGCGCGGCTCGGATACTGATCTCGCCTTCTGGCTTCTCCTGATCCTTGCCGGCATCTTCGCCCTCTGGCAGATCGAACCATGCGTCGCTCACGCTGACGACCTGCCCACCTTCGAGGAACTGCAGCTCCCCTGTGCGCCGGAGGTGTCCGAGCCCCGACGTCTCGTCCTCGCGCAGGACGGGCAGCAGGGGATCTGGTTCCATCTGGAGGTCGCCCGCTGCATGCTGGAGCGGCTGTCCATCCTCCCCATATACGCCCAGCGAGTGACCCTGCTGGAGGAACGCCTGGCGCACGACGACGACCGTACTGATCTCTTGCGCCGGCAGGTGTCGCTGGCCGAGGAAGGGGAACGGCGGGCCACCGGCGCCCTGGAAGCGGCCATGCGTCGGATCCGAGAGGCGGAGGAGTCCGCCTCGTTTGAGCGAGATCTACGATGGGTCTGGTTCGGCGTAGGCGTCGTCATGACGGTCGCGCTGGAATTGCTGGCCCTCTACGGGCTCGGGGCGATTCGCCCGTAGGAGGACTTCAGGGCGGGAGCTAGGACGGTTTCCCAGGGAAGGTGGGAACGGAGGAGATCGGCGGCGCGGGCGGCGTCGGCGTCGGCGTCGGCGTCGGTGGCGTAGGTGGCGGCGTAGGTGGCGGCGTCGGCGGCGGCGGCGGCATAGTCGGCGTCGGCGTCGGCGTCGGCGTCGGCGTAGGCGGCGCGGGCGG
>Ga0214473_10008032_pt1 | contig 12499 bp, 16 predicted proteins | sample RVTome_7_FD_203509 | JGI IMG/M metagenome (GOLD analysis project Ga0214473, IMG submission 203509) | Soil microbial communities from uranium-contaminated site in the Upper Colorado River Basin, Wyoming, United States - RVT98D197 | ecosystem: Environmental > Terrestrial > Soil > Contaminated >... | reverse complement strand
ATAACAAAATGGTGCCGAGGAGGAGATTTGAACTCCTACGGGCTTACGCCCACCACCCCCTCAAGATGGCGTGTCTACCTATTCCACCACCTCGGCATTCACCGTACACCATGGCAGGGGCGGCAGGATTCGAACCCGCGACCTGCGGTTTTGGAGACCGCTGCTCTACCAACTGAGCTACACCCCTACGCTACAGAATTCGAGAACAAATCGAGTTATGTTGTTAATATGCTGACCAATTGCGAAGACATTATAGAGAAAAAAGTGGGGAAATTCAACGTATTTTTGAGCGTGTTGATGTTTCCAGGCGAGTCACCCCGATGGTGCTATCGCATAATTCACTGGCTGTTCCGGCTGGTGAATTTTAGCTTAAAAGTACCCCTGGGGCGATTCGAACGCCCGACACGCGGTTTAGGAAACCGCTGCTCTATCCATCTGAGCTACAGGGGCAGCAAACTCGGCTTAGTACCGTACCTTCTTGATTACGTACCCCTCTGGCGTAATTACCCTTTGCAGTTGCATTCCCTGTCCAGGCGTTGTCTCCCCCGGTTCTTCTATCTCCTCTGCCTCTTCTTCAGGTTCCTTTGCAATAACAGCTCTTTTTGTTGAAGGTGAAGCTAAGGCTAAAGCTTCCGGCTTAGCAGGCAAGCCTTTGTTTGACCTTTTTCTAAGCTCGCCTAACGTACTATCTAAATTCTTGAGTAACTCGGCGATTTGGCCTTCAGCCAGAGCGTTCTCTTCTTCTGTTGCCATGTTTTCAATCTGAGCAACATATTTTTGGAGTCTAGAGCTTTGCTCCCCCAACTCTTTAATCTGCTCAGCCAGGTTATTGGCCATAGCTTGTATCTCAGGTATCTCTGAATCGAGTAGGTTCTTGATGATATGCCGGACGACAGCTCTCCGAGGCTTTCTTGCCATCTTCGTAACCTTCCTCCATATTCTGGCGGACCTAAACTTACGCACGGGCGTAATTTGCCACTCGCCGTCTAGTTTCCTCTTACTGAGTACTACCCCGCCTGTCAAATAATTATAACAATGGCGCATTGTTAATGCAACAGCCCCCTTTTACAGGGGTGTTGTATGCCTCATAAAACTTCCTTGACTTTTGCTAGGGCTTTTTCTATACTAACACCCCGTGGTTTGTTTGGGTGGGGTTGGCCGAAAGGTTTGTTCAATTGCCCGAGTGGCGCAATGGTAGCGCAACCGACTTGTAATCGGTAGGTTAGTGGGTTCGACTCCCCTCTCGGGCTTTGACTTTAGGTTTAGGTCGGGAGGGGTGCCGGAGTGGACAATCGGAGCAGACTGTAAATCTGCCGCCTGTAGGCTACGTAGGTTCGAATCCTACCCCCTCCACCATCCCAGAGAGTTTGCGACTTTAATAAAATAGTGTATAATTTAAGGCTATATTGTATAATATTGGAAAGTTTGCCCACATAGCTCAGTAGGTAGAGCACGTTCTTGGTAAGAACGGGGTCACCAGTTCGAATCTGGTTGTGGGCTGTGTAAAGAAGGAGGTTTCTTAAAATGGCAAAGAAGGTCTTTCAGCGTACTAAACCGCATCTCAATGTGGGAACGATAGGCCACGTTGATCACGGTAAGACGACTTTGACTTCGGCGATTACTCTATGCCTATCTAAGCAAGGGGGTACTGAATTTCGTGCCTTCGATTCCATAGATAATGCACCTGAGGAGAAGGCTCGTGGCTTGACAATCGCTATTGCTCATATTGAATATGAGACTGAAAAACGGCACTACGCTCACGTAGATTGCCCGGGGCATGCTGACTATATTAAGAATATGATTACTGGTGCAGCTCAGATGGATGGGGCAATACTGGTAGTTAGCGCTCCCGATGGGCCTATGCCTCAGACACGTGAGCATATTCTTCTGGCTCGACAGGTAGAGGTGCCCAGCATACTGGTGGCATTGAATAAAGTAGATATGATGGATGACCCCGAGTTGCTGGACCTTGTTGAACTTGAAGTTAGAGACCTTCTGTCCAAACAGAAATTTCCAGGAGATAAAACTCCTATCGTTCGGGTAAGTGCTCTTAAGGCGCTGGAATGTGGTTGTGGCAAGCGAGAGTGCGAGTGGTGCGGTAAAATTTTGCAGTTGGCGGATACTGTAGATGAATGGGTGCCGCTGCCGGTAAGACCTAAAGACAAGCCTTTCTTGATGCCGGTAGAGGATGTATTTGGTATCAAGGGGCGTGGCACTGTAGTCACTGGTAGGGTGGAGCGAGGTATAGTTAAGACAGGTGACGAGATCGAAATAGTGGGCATAAAGGACACACGGAAGACTGTGGTAACTGGAGTGGAGATGTTCCACAAGACCCTGGAGTCAGGAGAGCCTGGGGACGCTGTGGGCTGCTTGCTCAGGGGCATAGAGCGTGAGGATGTGGAGAGAGGTCAGGTTCTAGCAGCGCCGGGCTCGATTACACCACATACCCACTTCGAGGCTGAGGTCTATGTATTAACAAAGGAAGAAGGTGGCCGGCATACCCCGTTCTTTAATGGCTATAAGCCTCAGTTCTACATTAGAACTCTTGATATTACCGGGATTGCGGAGTTGCCTAAAGGGGTAGAGATGGTCATGCCCGGCGATAACATAAAAATGACCATAAAGCTTATTTATCCGGTAGCTTTGGAAACAGGACTACGTTTTGCCATTCGAGAGGGTGGCAGGACCGTCGGAGCTGGTGTCATCGGTAAGATTATTGAATAATCATGGCTAAAAAAGGTGAGTCGCGTGGTGTCATTCATCTGGCGTGCACTCAGTGCCAGGAGAGAACATATACCACTGATAAGAATAAGAAGAATGACCCTCAGCGGTTGGAATTGAGTAGATACTGCCCTCGTTGCCGTATTCACACGCTCCATCGGGAGACTAAGTAATCCTTGACCAAGAAGAGTCAGCCTCAAATCGTCGCCAAGAAAAGGTCTCGTTTTGCCTTTATTGGTGAAATTATAGGTGAGTTGAGGAAGGTAACCTGGCCGTCAAGGCGAGACACTGTGCGCCTGACGATCATGGTTATCATTGTATGTGTTTTGGTTGGGCTCTTTCTGGGGGCGCTTGATTATGGTTTTTCCGAGTTGGTTGCTAAAGTGCTCTTAGGTGGGAGTTAGGGTTGTGAAGAACGGCAATAAACGGTGGTATATTGTGCACACCTACTCTGGCTATGAAGATCGTGTCCAGAGGGCTCTGGAACAGCGAATTAAGTTTATGGATGCTGAGGACAAGATATTCAAGATAGAAATACCTAAAGAAGAGGAAATTGAGATCAGAGGTGGACAGCGGCGCACGGTGTCCAAGAAGGTCTTCCCCGGCTATGTTTTAGTGCAGATGCAGATGGATGATGACAGTTGGAATGTGGTGCGTAATACACCTGGTATAACCGGCTTTGTCGGTAGCGGTAACAAACCAACGCCTCTGTCTGAAGATGAGGTGCATGCTATCTTAAAGAGAGCTGAAGGTTCCCCTCAGGTCAAAGTGGGTTTTAGAAAAGGTGAAAGCGTCCGAGTGGTTGACGGCCCCTTTAATGACTTCGTTGGGGTGGTTGATGAGATAAACGTGGCGAAAGGGAAGGTAAAAGTAATGTTGACTCTTTTCGGGCGAGAGACATCTGTGGAACTTGATTTTTTGCAGGTGCAGAGGTTGTAAATGGCGAAAAAGGTTAAAGCTATCATTAAACTTCAGATTGAGGCAGGCAAGGCTACCCCGGCCCCGCCGGTTGGTCCGGCTTTGGGTCAGCATGGCGTCAATATTATGGCTTTCTGCAAGGACTATAACGAACAGACTAGCTCACAGGCAGGGTCTATTGTCCCTGTGGAGATAACTGTATATGAGGACAGGTCATTCACTTTCATTACTAAAACGCCGCCGGCATCCGACCTATTGAAAAAAGCCTTAAGTATTGAGAAAGCTAGCAGCACTGCCGGGCAGCAAAAAGTGGGTGTACTGCCTCGCGAGAAGATTAATGAAATTGCCCGGGTTAAAATGAAAGACTTAAATGCGGTAGACCTTGAAGGAGCAGCACGGATTATCGAAGGCACCGCTCGAAGCATGGGAATTGACGTGGAGTAAACTATGGTAACAAAAGGAAAGAAATACAAAGAAGCAACCAAGCTGGTCAGTAGAGAGAATACATATACGCCTAGTGAGGCTGTCGAACTGGCTAAGAAAGCTGCCTTTGCAGGCTTTGATGAGACTGTAGAGATGCACTTAAGGATGGGAGTTGACCCTAGAAGTGCTGACCAGCAAGTGCGAGGAATAGCTCTTTTACCTAACGGCTTAGGTAAGAAAGTTCGTATTCTCGTCTTTGTTCAGGGTGAAGGAGCCAGAGCCGCTGAAGAGGCGGGGGCTGATTATGTTGGCAGTGATGACTTTGTTAAGAAGATTGAAGATGGCTGGCTTGATTTTGATGTGAGTATAGCTACTCCGGATATGATGGGTAAGGTTGGTAAGCTGGGTAAAATACTGGGGCGCAAAGGCTTGATGCCTAATCCTAAGTCAGGTACAGTGGTAGCGGCTGAAGATTTGCCTAGAGCTATTGCCGAAGCTCGCAAAGGCCGGGTGGAATTCCGGCTGGATAGGACGGCGATTATTCACGTGCCTATAGGTAAAGCCAGCTTTGATGAGGCCAAACTACTGGAGAACTTAACCGCGCTGGTGGAAGCTGTAGTGAAGGCTAAACCCAGTGGGGCTAAGGGGCAATATATCAAAAGTGCTTTTCTGACAACTACCATGGGGCCTGGTATCAAGCTTGACCTTAGGCCCCTGTTGGCGTGATTTTGGCCTGAGCTCTTTAGGAATTGAATATTAGACTTCTGTTGTGCCCATGATAGCAGGTGCCGTAGGGCTTAAAAGTGTGCCTGCCGAGGTGCGTTGCGACGAGTTTTCGGAACTCGGTCTAATGTCCTTGTGTCGTGGCACAAGGATTTTTTATTTTTTAGGAGTGTGACAATGTTAAAAGAGAAAAAAGAACAAATGATAGACGAGCTAGCTGGTAGCCTGTCTCGATGTACCATTGCTGTAGCTACGGATTATCGTGGGCTCACGGCGAAAGAAATGGTACAGTTGCGTCGGCGTTTGACCGATATGGGTGTAGAGTATCGGGTGATAAAAAATACTCTAACGCGGTTTGCTGCCGAGAAAGCTGGCAAAAAACAGTTAGAGATATTGCTGACTGGTCCTGTGGCTATGGCTTTTGGCTACGATGATGTGGTTAAGCCAGCTCAGGTTTTGAGGGAGCATATTCGCTCTGCGAGCTCGGTGTTGCAAATCAAGGGCGGTATTATGGGCGATAAGCTGCTTACCGCTGAGGATATCGCTAATCTGGCTACTATGCCGCCGAAGGATGTCATGATTGCTAGATTAGTGTGGCAGTTGAATGCCCCGCTGCAAGCTTTGCATAATGTTTTAAGTGCACCTTTACACGGTCTTTTAAATGTTATGCAGGCAAGAATGAAACAAGTTGAAGGAGGATAAAATGTCAGAGGAAAAAGTTCAGTCCGAACAGCCAGAGGAAGAGAAGGTCGAACAACCAGAGGGAGAGAAGGTTGAAGAACCAAAGGCGAAGAAGCAATCTAAGGCTAAGGAAACTTCGTCGGCAGGAGCTAAAGCTATGGCAAATGAAGAAATTATAGCTGCAGTAAAGAGCATGACCGTCTTGGAGCTAGCCAATTTAGTGAAAGCGTTGGAGGAGGAGTTTGGGGTGACTGCGGCAGCACCAGTGGCGGTGGCAGCATCAGCGGGTGCCGGTGCGCAAGCCGCAGCGGCCGAGGAGGAGAAAACGGAGTTCACTGTAATCCTTAAAGAAATCGGTGAGAATAAAATCAATGTAATCAAGGCGGTGCGAGAGGTAACCACTCTTGGTCTAAAAGAGGCCAAAGATTTGGTGGAAGGCGCTCCTAAACCAGTCAAAGAAGGCGTCAATAAAGATGAAGCGGACGCTGTTAAGAAGAAGCTGGAGGAGGCCGGGGCTAAGGTGGAAATCAAGTAGCGTTTCCTGGTTAGTTTTGAGTTTGATATTCCTAAGACTTCATTTGTATTGCAAATAACAAGAGAAGTCAAATAGCTCGCCAAAGGTTATTTGGAGGCAAGAGAACAAGTGGCCTTTGGCGGGTTTTTCATTGCAGTTGGTCAGCGCCACGTTTATTGTCTGGTGTGTCAGCACTTCCCGCTTGCGTTGGTTGTGTCGCCTTTTCGTAGTGTGCCTGTCGGCCTGTAAACATTATGCCTATGGCTGCGATTATGACCGTGATAAGAATAATGGCCACGATAATGTCAGGATAAGCTGAAGCGCCATGAATGCCGGAACTGAGCACTATCTGGGCCATCACGGCAGCAGATAGCCCTCTGGGTAACATGGTTGTTAGCAAGCCTGAATTGGCTGATAAGATTTTGTTACCTAAGCAGCTGAACAACACGGCGAAATACCTGATGAATAGAAGCAGCAAAGACAGGATAAGGGAAATAAGGATGAGGACTGGTTGATTAAAGGTGATAATCACTCCCAGGTAGATGAAAAAGAATGTCTTTATGAAGAAGGACATTTGGGAGTGAAATTTTTTCATTATCTCTGTTGTCTCAATTGTCCGCCTGACTGTTAATAGTCTTGGTATTCGGATGCCGTTTCCTAGTACCAGCCCGAATGTCAGGGCAAAGATGACCCCGCTGCCGTCTATACTCTCTACGGCGAAATAAAGAATAAAGAGGATGCCAAGTGTTAGGATATCGTCGTAAATCTCATGCTTCAGTTTGGTGAGTAGCCAAAGCCAAGGGATCCCTGTTGCGATTCCTAATACAGCTCCCAGAGAGAATTTTATACTGATGGCTTTCGCTGCCGTAGTAAATGCGTTGCTGTCGACTGTGCCAATAGTCATTATCTCCAAAATGACCAGAGCGATGACGATAACAAGTGCACCGTTTAGAGCTGATTCCAAGTTAAGGAGTGAACAGACTTCACTTGGAGCTCTGATACGCCTGACTAATGGTATGACTATCGAAGGGCTGTTGCCGCTCACGATAGCACCAAGCAGCAAGCTGTTCAGAAATCCCCAGTCCAGGACGTAGTAAGCAAAGGCTGTTGTTGCTGCCATGCTGAATCCGATGCCCAGGAAAACAAGGAGCAGCGCTCTGTGTGCAGTGCGCAGGATTGTACCAGGGTGGAGATTGAGGCCACCGTCAAACAAAATGATGGCTATTGCTAGAGTGGCAATAAACTGTGATGCTGGAGCTAGTTGGGAAGGGTTGACGATGTAAAGAACTGGGCCTATTAAAAAGCCTAGTGCAATTAGTATCAGTATATCGGGAATGCTGGTTTTTCGGAAGAGGTAATCAGCTAGGAATCCGATAATTAAGAGAATACCGATTAGCCCAAGAATCTGTACTGCCGTCATATTCGAAATCTCTTGTACACTAATGTCCGGCTATGTGATGTATTTGCGGGTTGTAAGATTTGTGCCAGGTACTGCCAAGCATTTGGGAAAGCATAATAGAAAAAGATGACTTTGACAAGTCTAGTTATAGTCGGAATTATATCATGAAGACCAGAAGTTATATATACTTAGGCTGTCACGTCTTGTAGCCGTTCTCGACTTGTGGCGCTTTTCTGCCGAATATAAGGATGCCCAAAGCTGAGGTGATGACAGTAGTTACTATGATTGCCATTATCAGGTCGGGGTAAACGGCGGCATTATGGATATTTGCAGCGACTACTATCTGAACCAGCACAGCGGCGGCTTCACCTCTGGCTAACATCGTGGTTAGTATACCCATATTACTTAGCAAAGTCCTGTTCCCTATGGAAGTGAGAATTACTGCGATGTACCTCGTAAACAGGAGTATAATAGCGAGAATGACCCCGATTACAACGAGTGTAGGATTGCTAAAAGTTATCATCAGTCCCAAGTAGATAAAGAAGAAGGTTTTTATGAAGAAATATATTTGCGAGTGAAACCTCTTCATTATTTCGGTGGTCTCGACTGTCCGTTTTATTCTCAACAGTCTAGCTAAACTAACGCCGTTTCCTAATATGAGACCGAAGACTAAGACAAATATGACTCCGCTGCCATCTACGGTTTCTACAAAGAAATAGAAGAGAAAAACGACAGCTAGGGTCAAGATGTCGCTATAGCTCTCCTTTTCCAGTAGTGTCAGCATCCAGAGCCAGAAAAATCCGACAACTGTTCCAGATGCAAGCCCAATCGCAAACTGTATACCAATAGCCTGGGCAACTACTGAAACCTCAATCCCAGTTTTTCCGCTACATATAACTTCTAAGATGACTAAGGCCATAACTATTATTACGGGACTATTTAGAACAGATTCCATGGACAACAAAGATGTGACTTGAGCAGGAACTCTGGCTCGGGTTATCAATGGTATTACTATGGCGGAACTGGTACCGCCGACAATGGTTCCGAGTAATAAACTGTCCATCAGTTCCCACTGGAACAGGTAATAGGCAGAGGCTGCTATCGAGGCTATGCTGACTCCAACTCCCACTAAGACCAGTAATATTGCTCTAGGCGTGCTTGATAGGACCCTTGAAAATTCAAATTCTAGCCCACTGCAAAATAGAATAACGACTAAAGCCAGGCTGGCGATCATTTGCGAAGCTGGGGCTAGTTGAGACGGGTCGATAATTTTAAAGACAGGCCCCATCAAGTAGCCTAATGTCAGTAATATTAGTATGTCAGGGAAATTTGTCTTCTTGAAAAGATAGTCTGCCAGGAAGCCAATAATGAGGAGAATACCAATTAATCCGAATACTGCTGTAGCTGTCATCTCAGGTTTCTCATTCGGCTGTAAACTTTTACCTGCACAAGCCCCCTATATTTTTGGAGCTTATATAGTCTTATCGTGCGTTTAGCAAGCCTGCGGCGAATCTACTATTGGTCTGAAATTATATATTAACAGCAGCAATAGACGCAATGGTTTTCTCTCTCCGCGAGACTGTCATGAATCATGATACGGAGAAAGTTTAATAACTGCCCATAACGGATGGCTTGAAATAAGAAGATTTTAATAGCGTGATATATGCATTGCATAAAGACCGGTGAAATTATTTTGGCCGAATTTTATGTATGATCACCTGCCGTATATTTACTGGATAGTTTAATCTAAATGATGTAAGATTGATTACCAGATAAAATAAGGGGAGAGATAAGTATGGCTGAAGCGGAATTATACGAAGTGGCTGCTGATGTAATATCTCAAAAAGGCACTTGTGTTTTAGGTCACAAGGTTGGTGACAAGTTTCTCATTGCGGATAAGACTCCACCTGGGATGTGTGCTTGGGCGTTTTACACGCTTTTCCCCTTTATTTCAGTCCTGCAGTTCGGTGGCTCTTTCCCTTGGGAAGAGGACCGGGATAAGGCTACAGTCGCTTGCCCGGACCCAGCTAATCCAGTCGTCTTCGAGTTGAAACGTTTACGAAAATAAATTGTTGTCCGTTCAACTCAAGTCAATGTTGCCATGGGCGAACTGCTGTCTATAAGCATCAGCGCAAAAGATGTTTGTAATTTCCGACCTAATAAATACAAAGCTTGACAAACCTCCGCGTTTACATATACGCTTTAAGCTTAAGTAGCAATTCCTTCATTTGTTGAGCATCTGGTTATAGCAGTCGGGTATCAGTGGTAATTGGGCAGATGGAAACAGGACAGCGCTATAAAATACTCTATGATATAGCACAGAAACTCAACTCCAAGCTGGAACCTCAAGAGGTGCTGCGGACTATCGTGGAGAGCATCCGTGATGCCGCAGATGCTAAAGGGTGCTCGTTGATGTTGTTAACCCCAGACCGTCAAGAATTAATACATAGTGTGGCTTGTGGGCTGAGTGATTGGTATGTACGAAAAGGGCCGGTAAAAGTAGATGCGGCCATAGCACAGGCTCTTGAGGCTAAGCCGGTGGCAATACTTGATGCCACGACTGACCGGCGGGTGCAGTACAAGGAACAGGCGAAAAAAGAGGGTGTGGTGTCTTTGCTTTCCCTGCCTCTAAAGCGGCGTGGGCAGGTCATTGGTATTGTGCGTGTTTATACTGCAAAACCCCGCCAATTTCCAGATAATGAGATAGATTTCTTTAGCGCCCTGGCTAACCTTGGGGCTGTTGCTTTAGAAAGAGCAGAGTTGCTGGAGGAAGAAAAAAGGCAGTTTCTTCGCTTTGTCAGCACTGCTGCTCATGACTTGAAAGCTCCTCTTGCGGCTATACAGACTTTCTTGGGAGTGATACTGGATGGTTTTGCTGGTGAGTTAAATGAGAAACAAAAGCACATGATGCAAAGAGCCAGCCAGAGGATTAATGAACTTCTCAATCTTATAAGCAATTTGCTGGATATTCCTCGGATTCAGATGGGCCAATTAGTTCAAGAGATGACTGAGGTATCGTTAGCTCAAGTTATAGATAATTTTGTTGAAGAGGGCTCAGCCCTGGCGGAGCAGAAAGGGTTAAGACTCTCGGTGCATATACCGCCAAATTTACCTTGTGTCTATGGTGCTTCTACTAGGCTTCAACAAGTGATAACTAATCTACTGAATAATGCCATTAATTATACCGACGAAGGTGAAGTGGTGATGCGAGTGGTGGAGATGGACAGCGAAATCTTAGTGGAAGTGGCCGATACTGGTTGCGGCATCTCCCCTGATGACATGCCAAGGCTATTTGAAGATTTCTTCCGGGGCGGCAATGCTGGATCTAAAGGGACAGGCTTGGGTTTATCTATCTCGAGGAGAATTGTAGAAGCTCATGCTGGCAAGATATGGGCAGAGAGTCCCTGCACTGAAACCGGCAAGGGCAGCAAATTTTGCTTTACGCTTCCCAAAAAAGCGAAAGTGGCTGCGTAACTATTGCCTGTATATGTAGTTGTAGAGCTTTGTTTTGTAATATAGATTGTTGTTATGCTATTTGGTATAATTTCGCAGCGCGAATGAGATGATAGGTAAGATTCTGGTAGTTGATGATGACCCTGATATTCTAGATGCGGTAAGCATGATTTTAGAGACTCAGGGTTATGAGTTGGTTTTTGCCCAGGATGGTGCGGAGTGTCTGGATAAGCTTGCATCGGAGAAACCGGATTTATTGATACTTGATCTTTTGATGCCTAAGACGGATGGCTTTGCCGTCTATAGGGAACTTCAATCTCCAAAATGGTCTGAATATCGTGATATGCCAATCCTTATTTTAAGCTCGGTGCGGGAAGAGGCCAGCAGGCGTCGCTATGAACTGGAGACCGGCCAGGCGCTTAAGCCAGATGAGTACATAGAGAAGCCGATAACGCCCGGGGTTCTATTAAACTATGTCGAAAAGCTGCTTAAACGAGAACAACAAGTCTAGACTGCAGTGAAATGTTTTGAGGAGGTTTCAGGATAATGGAAAGCAAAACCAAGATTCTTCTTGTTGATGATGACAAAGACTTTGTGGAAGCAACTAAGCTTGTCTTAGAGAGTAAGCCTTATGAAGTGGTAGTTGCTCACGATGGAGATGAAGGACTGGCAAAGGCGAGAAAAGAGAAGCCTGATTTAATCATACTGGACGTAATAATGCCAGTCAAAGATGGGTTTAGTGCTGCAGAACAGCTTAAGAAAGACCCTGAACTTAAAAATATACCTGTTATAATGCTGACAAGCTTCTCGGAGAAGGGTGGTGAGACTTCACTGAGTGTAAGCCAAGGACTCACTCTGGATACCGAGGATTATGTGGACAAACCCGTGTCTCCTCACGAGTTGTTGAAAAGGGTGGAGCGGTTAATTAAAAAATAGTTATTCTGTGCGTTTTTCTTTTTTGCGGCGACAGTTTTTCTTCGCGAACGAGCTCGTCTTGAAAGTCTCTTAGCCTCCTGGCTATAACTCGCACCAGACTTTTCATGACCTCGTAACCAAGTGAATGATTGCAATCCATCAGGTTGTTGAGATCAGCGCCTGATACCGCTACCACAGTAGAACGCTTGACACAAATGGCAGCCATATTTCGAGAATGTGGGGCTACTAAAGACGACCAACCGAACACGTCTCCTTTTGTGACGGTGTCGACAGGAACTTGAACCAATTCTTTTGTTGCTCCCTTACGTGATGTAACCAGGAGGCTTATTTCCCCCTCTTCCAAAACGTAGAAATCTTTTGACACAGCGCCTTCGCGGAATATGAAATCGCCTGTACTGTATGTGTTCCTTCTCCATGAGGGTAGGTCAGCTATTTTCTGAAGCTCATTGTCGTCGAGCCCGACGAACGCCTCGCACCTCTTGAGTAATTGTAAGAGCTCCATTCAGATACTCCTTTGCACTAATCAAAACCACGATATTATAAATTCATTATATCTAGCAAAGACGGCAAGGTAAAGCCAAGCAAGGCTCTGTATTGGCGGGTAGATGGTTATCGATGATAGGGGGCTATGTTGGACGGGTGATTAGCCCAAGCTGACTTCCTTTGACACATCCTTTAAGATGTAGTAAACTCACGTGTTATACTTTGGCGTAGACAAAAATCTGTTGTAA
>Ga0214473_10008031_pt1 | contig 12500 bp, 6 predicted proteins | sample RVTome_7_FD_203509 | JGI IMG/M metagenome (GOLD analysis project Ga0214473, IMG submission 203509) | Soil microbial communities from uranium-contaminated site in the Upper Colorado River Basin, Wyoming, United States - RVT98D197 | ecosystem: Environmental > Terrestrial > Soil > Contaminated >... | reverse complement strand
ACGCATATACCTAAGAGGGAGGATATCATGAAAAAAATGTTTTTTCTGTCGGTGTTCATACTCGTTTGTGCAGGGGTAGTTCTGGCACAAACAGGGCTGAAAAAAAAGCGGCCCTTGCCTTATGAATATGGCAGGGTGCACATAAACAACTTCTCGGAGAAAGCGGGTATCGCCCCTGTCGTGTTCGATCACTGGCTGCACCGGTCAAGATTTACCTGCCGGCTATGCCATGTGGATATCGCGTTTGCCATGAAAGCAGGCGGGACCAGCATAACGGCGGCAGATAACATGAAAGGCTACTACTGCGGAACGTGCCATAACGACAAGATGGTTTACAATGAGAAAACTGTGTTTAGTTCGTGTGCAATAAAGTCCGCTCCGGCCGATTTCAGAAAGTGTGAACGATGCCACTCATACGGTAAAACCGTCAAGCTGGAAAATGATTTTGCCCAGTTCGCGGCACGGTTGCCGAAGGAACGGTTCGGAAACGGCATCGATTGGGAAAAGGCCGAGACCGGCGGATTAATTCATCCTGTGGATTTTTTGGAGGGAGTTTCTATCAAACGGCCGTCTCTTAACGTTCAAAAAGATTTTTCCATCTCGGCGAAGGTGGAAGGGATGCCGGATATTGTCTTTTCCCACAAAAAACATACTGCATGGAACGGGTGCGAACTGTGCCATCCCGAGATATTTATCGGTGTGAAGAAGGGTACTACAAAATATTCCATGGTCGAGATATTCGAAGGGAAATACTGTGGCGTGTGTCACAGCATGGTAGCGTTCCCGCTACTTGATTGTCAAAGATGCCATACAACAACGGTTCAATAAGAGCGGCCATTGCGCTTGTCAGTCTCATAGCGGCAGCAATCTCGTTCGCGCTTCTCACCCCCGCGGTCGAGCAGGGGATGCTGATTTCTGCCGGGTCCGTCTATGCCCTGGAAGACTGGAAAACGGAATTTGAGTCGGTCTGCGCCAAGACTCAGGACCCCGGGATTCTTTCAGACGATGAACTGAAAAAACTTGTAGACCGGTGCGACAAGCTCAGGCCGTTCATCGAAAAACTTGACGAAACGCAAAGAAAGGTCTATCTGAAAAGGCTTCAGATGTGCAGGAACCTCTTTTCTTTCATTCTCGAATCCAGGGAGAAAAAATAAACCGTGCGAGGTCTGAAGTTATTCTCGGTCGCCCTTATAATCTTTATCTATGCCGGTATGTCAGGTGCCTGGAACAGACCATTACCATCCGATTACGGCAGGGTGATTATCAGGAACCATTCCAGGAGTGCAGGCCTTGCTCCTGTCATATTCGACCACTGGGTTCACCGGTCGAGGTTCACGTGCAGGCTCTGTCATGTCGATATCGGTTTTGCCATGGAGGCGGGCGGTACGAATATCACGGCAGCCACGAACAGGGAAGGGTTCTACTGCGGCGCTTGTCATAACGGCAAGAGGTCTTTTGACAGCAAGAAAATCTTCGCCTCATGTTCTGAGGACGTTCCCGGGGAAGAATCTGCGCGATGCGACCGTTGTCATGCGCTGGGCAAGAAAGTGCCGAGGGAATATGAGTTCACCGCCTTTGCACAAAAGCTGCCTAACTCTGCCTTCGGAAACGGGATAAACTGGGAGGAGGCTGAAGCAAAAGGCCTCATTAAGCTCGTTGATTTCCTCGAAGGCGTATCGATCCAGCGGCCGTCTTTGAAAGCGCAAAAGGACTTTTCGGTGGAAGTAAAGGCTTCATGGATCGGTGAAGTAATATTCTCGCACAAGAAACATGCGGTCTGGAACGGATGCGAGGTCTGCCACCCGGAGATATTTCCCAGCGTTCAAAAAGGAACAGTCAAATATTCAATGTTTGAAATAGCCGAAGGCCAATACTGTGGTGTGTGCCACGACAAGGTCGCCTTTTCCCTTTTAGAATGTCAGCGGTGCCACGCAAAACCGGTTGAGATGGGGCGGTAAGGCCCCCCCCCAACCGGTTATTTGTCTTGCTGCTGCAATGTCTCCTTGACACTTTGCCAGGTCTTGTCTGGATCGAAAACCTTCATCGCCTCTGCTTTCTGCTTCGTGTCCCTGCCAAGATTCTTTTGGTAAATGGTCCCCTCCTGGTTCACCATGAAGGTCATGACACCGGAATTCCCATATTCTGCAGGATAGGCAACGAGTGCGAAGCCGAGGAGCATCTTCCCCTTAACGACATAGTTGTACCTCCCTCCTTCGGCATGCTCCCCCTGGCCCTTGATAATTTTGAAATAATACCCGTGGAAAGGAGAAAGGCCGCTCTCCTTGCTGTATCCTTCTTCTGACGCCTGCGCAATCAGCGGCCCGAGCGGGCTCTCTTCTTCGCCCTCTTTTGCTTCCCAGTACAGCCCGTCATGCTTCCCTTCGGTGCTGATAAATTTTTGGGCAAATTCGACCTTGCCGCCGCCTCCGCAATCCTTGCTGGCGTATTCATGCTGGGCATCAACATAGGCATCAAGCACCTCGATAACACGTAGTTCATTTCTGCCTACTCTCCGGTTCAGGATCTCATTTTTGCCTTTATCTATGTCGAAAAGCCATGTTGTGCCCTTTTTTACGATCGGGACCGGCATGGGCCAGTCGTCGGCGCCGATATGGAGGACCATCCTGTCAGCTGATGCCTGTTCAAGCCTGTTCACCTGGTCATAGGCCGTGAGGAATTTTTCACGTCCTGCCCTGTCTGCTACATCATCGCCGGACGAGATCAATGCCTCGCTTCCGGGGCCTAATATGATACGCATTTCTTTCATATCATCCGCCCTTACGGCAGCGACAAGTGAACTCACCGCCTCTTCAGGCGAGGGAAAGCTCTTCTGAGGCGTTCCAGCGGCAAACGAAGCTGAAAACGCCCCGAGCAAGAGTATGACAATTGCAACAACACAGGCCGGCGTGGTCCACCGGACCTTTCCACTTTTTTTATGAAATGCAACTATATTCATCTTTCCTCCCTTATGCATATATCATCACGCCTCTCTCATGTTCTCCCTACCTCCGGGGGCCTCCTCTTTCGGGGCCCGTCCTGCCCGGACGGCCTGTATCTCCGCTTTTACGCTCTGAGCCCCTGTCTGGGCGGCTTACGCCTTTACCCCGGCGGATTACGTCTCCGCTTTGCCTGCTCACGCCGCCGCGTTCGCTCGCTTTGCGCTCAAAATTGCCTTCGCCGATTCCCCTGAAAGGCGTATCCCGGTCTGCAGGGACGTGGATCCTTTCCCTCCCGGACCTAACTCTTGGTCTGCCGGTATCTTCCCGGCGTTCGACAGTGCCCGGTTCTTTTCTTGTCTGTGGAACTACTGACCTTTCACGGCGTTCAAAGGGGCCCTGAGATGGTCGCCCGTCCTGTCTTTCAAAGCGCCTGCCCGGATAACCGCGCGTTTCCGGACTCGCTGGTGACACCTGTGACCGTCTCGATCCGAAGCGATGACTCGTTGTCCTGTCTCTGTAGGCAACCCCTCTTCTATGGCGCGGGTTATGTTCCCAGACACGCCTGTCGAAATCCCGCCTGTGGTCGAACCTGTGGAATCGACTCGTTTTATGGATATCTACATGGATGCGATGGAAAGGCCAGTCGAACCAGACCCATGGGAAAAAGCCGATCCCGATAGATACTCTGGGGCCAAACCAGATAACACCGCTTGTGACAACAAAACCTGGCGGATAGTACCAGTAATAGGGGGGATAAGCAGGGTACCACCACGGTCCGTATACATAGAGCGGATCATAGACCGGCACATAAACAACTTCCGGGGCAGCCGGTTCGATCCTGATTATTTCCCGCTCGATTATGACTTGCTGTTCTTTGGTCGTCTTGAGGTTTCCCTGCTCTTCGGCCTTACGGCGCAATTCCTGAATGGTGGCCATAACCTCAGCCTCCTGGCTTATGAAGGCATCGCCCAATTTCCCTGTCTGGTCGAGTTTGTCGCTCATGGCAAAGAGAACGTCCGGGAAATGGCAGAGCGATTTCACACTTGGGTCCCAGGTCTTTTCCTTCAGGGCATCGTTCAATGCATCGCCTTGCAGTCCCTTGTTCTCATGCAGCCACCGTTCAGCCTCGACCACCTCAAGCGGATATGTCGATGCCATCAGTATCTGGGCTATAAGTGAATCGGGATATAAGGCGATCGGAGCAAGCATCTGCGCCAATTCTTCTTCCCTGAACTTCTCGGTTTGCTCCGGTTGCCCGGAATCCTGTGCAGGTATTCCGGGAGGTATGACGAGCATGGCAATGATCATCCATGCCACCCCCTGCATAATGATTTTTGAAGCTCTCATAATATCTCCTTTTGCGCCTCTGGAAAAATCCAGGCGCATCGAGAACCCCCGGTCAGGCCCTCTGTGACGGTTTTTCTGAAAAGGTCAGATCATTACACCGGCTCTTATATTGAATAATACCACCAAAAGGGTCCGGGTACAAATCTTTTAGGGAGTCAGTTTCAGCCGCTTGAACAGTTCCAGCCGCTTGAGCCGTTAAACTGTTCAAGCGATTCAAACGGTTCAAGCTGTTGGAACTGTTCAAGCCGTTCAAGCGGTTCAAGCTTTCAAGCAGTTCAAGCAGTTAATACCCTGCACTTTATCTTTACGTCAGGGAAGCTTATAATTAATCTGTTGCTTCTGCCTGCTCTGCTGAAGAGTACCAATAACTATTACTGGAGAAGAGATATTTGTGAATTACATTAGTATAGAAAAAGGGGCCGACCTTCGGTTATACCTGAAGAAGTTTGAAGATAAAGGGCTGCATATTATCGCTTTAGATATAGAAGCGGAGTCCAATTTGCATGCTTACGGAGAAAAATTATGCTTAACGCAAATCTTTGATGGAGTAAATAATATAATCATTGATCCATTCAAAATTGATAATGATACCCTTAAACTTCTCTTTGAGAATACGAACATACTGAAAGTAATGTATGATGCAGGAAGCGATTTATCGTTACTTAAAAACACTGCTAATATAGAAATAAAATCAATACTGGATTTAAGACCGGCTGCTGAGCTTCTTAATTATGAAAAGAAAGATCTTCATTCAGTAATTGCTTTTGAACTTGGAATATTTCTGAAAAAGAAAAGGACATATCAGAAATATAATTGGATAAAAAGACCTGTTGCTGAACAAGCGATTGAATATGCTCTCAATGATGTAATGCATATGCTTGCATTAAAAGATATCATTTTGGCAAAACTGTTCGCAAAGAAATTGTTGGAGCCCTTTCTCTTGAAGAACTTGCAAATCCAGAATAAAAATTATACCAGGGACCCTGAAGACAAATACAGAAAGATAAACGGATACAGCAGACTTCGAGATGACAAAAAGGCAGTTTTCCGGAATGTTTTTGATATTAGAGATAAGTATGCAAAACTTTATAACATGCCGCCTCACAATGTTATTCACAAAGAAGATTTAATCAAAATCGTGAAAGATGCAAAATACATTAATGAAATACGAATTACAAAAAGAATCAGTATGGATTTAATCCAGGATATATTGCATGAACTAAGAACAGCAATCAGGTCAGGTTAAATGAGTCCGCAACATTGAGTAAAGTAATTGCATATAAAAACACCGACCGGGTCTGTTTCTGCCAGATAAAGTTCAGAAGCAGAGAACGCATACTTATATCCGTAGCAAGTGTTCCGGAACATAGCATTAAGGTAATAAAGCTCCTGGCAGGCATCATCCCTTACAAGACAATATGGGAATTTAACGCGACAAAAGCAGGGGGGAAAGACCCCCGTACCGGGCTGATCGCAATGTTCACGGATAAAACAACACCCGAAGCAAAACATCCCCTTGACGCAATCATATTGAAACTGGTCTCCTGCAGATCCTGCAATGAGGCGGTCAGGGCCCTGCAGCAGGCAGAGAAAGCATACCGTAACAGCTAACGGGAAAGCAGATCACATAGCTCCTCATCCATAGAGGTATCGCCTGTTTCGAATGTGCTCCTGCCATGAGTAGGGGCGTATTGCAATACGCCCCTACAGAGCAATCTGCTATAATGATCTATACCGGCTACCGAAGAGGGATAGCCTAACACCACCACCCTGATCGCTATTCTGTTAAATCAGTATGGGTGTATTGCAATACGCCCCTACTTCTCAGAAGGAGACCTCAAACTTGAAGATAAGCAGCAGAAGCGTTCTTGAAAACCTGTCCCGTTTGAGAGAGAGCTTCAGCGGAAACAGTATTATGAAAGAGTACGCCGGAAGCGGGCCGCCGCTGCGGGCGGAGTTATTCAGCACCAGCCAGATGGAGCAGCATGGCAAGGTCCTCGCAGGCTCACATAAGTTAGGCCCGGACCATGCCCCGGAGCAGCTCCTGAGACGGCTGGCTGAAAATGAAGGGGTCCTGCTTAATGTCCGCCACCTGATTGCAGAGGCGGTCAAGGCAGACCGCAGGATTACTCCGGCAGGGGAATGGCTGCTTGACAACTTCTATCTGATCGAAGAGCAGGTCCGCACGGCCAGAAGGCATTTGCCAAAGGGTTACAGCCGGGAACTGCCCCGGCTGCTGAATAGCCCCTCAGCCGGCCTTCCACGCGTGTATGACATTGCGCTGGAGACGATATCGCACGGCGATGGGCGGGTGGACCCTGAGAGCCTCAGCAGTTTTGTAGCAGCCTATCAGACAGTCACTGTCCTGAATCTTGGCGAATTGTGGGCGATACCTATCATGCTGCGCCTGGCGCTGATTGAGAATCTCCGGCGTGTTGCAGCCCGGATCGCCACTGACAGGATCGACCGGAACCAGGCTGATTATTGGGCGGACCTGATGACGGAGACCGCTGAGAAAGACCCGAAGAACCTGATTTTGGTGATCGCGGATATGACGCGGTCGGGCCCGCCGATGGTAAGTTCGTTTGTTGCGGAACTTGTACGCCGGCTGAAGGGACAGGGCCCTGCCCTTGCGCTTCCGCTGACCTGGATTGAGCAACGACTCTCCGAATACGGTCAGACGATTGAGCAGTTGGTACAGTCGGAAAACCAGCAGCAGGCCGCTGACCAGGTCTCGATGAGCAACAGCATCGGCAGCCTCCGTTTCCTGGGTGCGATGGACTGGCGCGAGTTCGTCGAGACGATGAGTGCTGTTGATCAGATACTGCGTGAGGACCCCTGCGGGGTTTACGGCAGGATGGATTTTTTTACTCGTGACCGTTACCGCCACGTTGTAGAGAAGATTGCGAAGAACAGCCGGTTGTCCGAGAGCGAGGTTGCGCGTAAAGTGCTCCAATTGGCGCATGAGGGCGCGGCCTGGAATGGCGGCGGCGATCGGGCGACGCATGTCGGTTTTTACCTGATTGACAAGGGACTGTTGCAGCTTGAACAGATGGCGGAAGTGCGCTTATCCGCCTTTAAGGCCTTTCTAAAATTTATCTCTCGTTTCCCTTTGTTCCTTTATCTTGGCTCGATCACGCTGATTACGTTGATTTTCAGCGGAAGCTTATCGGCAAAGGCGAATGCCGATGGGACGCATGATTGGCTACTCGCGTTGATCGGCGTCCTCTCTCTGCTGTGTACAAGTCAGTTGGCGATGGCGCTGGTAAACTGGATTGCTACGTTGATAGTGACACCGCGTCCGCTACCGCGAATGGACTTCTCCAAAGGTATCCCTCCGGAGTTGCGCACACTGGCCGTAGTCCCCTCCCTGCTCACAAGCGCCCAGAACATCGAGGACCTGATTGGGTCGCTTGAAGTCAGGTTCCTGGCAAACCGGGACGAAAACCTGCACTTCGCCCTGTTAACTGATTTTCGGGACGCGGACGAAGAAACCCTGCCGGAGGACGGACCGCTGCTGCAGCTCGCCCGGAAGAGGACCGAAGAGCTGAATAAAAAGTACAGGAATGAAAAAGGCGACACGTTCTTCCTTTTCCATCGTCCGCGCCGGTGGAACCCCCGGGAGCGGGTCTGGATGGGTTACGAACGCAAGCGTGGGAAGATTGAGGAGTTGAATTCCTTTTTGCATGCCGGAAGAACAGATAACGCCCCGCTGCTTAAAGCACCTACTGTTGGCTTCGGCACCCCATCTTTAAAGATAACGCCCCCAGGCTCCGCCTCTCCCCCTCTTAAGATAAGAGGGGGTAAAGGGGGAGTTATGATTTCCGGAAGGGGGAAGGGGGAGTTAAATCCCTTTTCGCTTATAGTAGGTGAAACTGCAATCTTATCTGATGTGAAGTATCTGATTACCCTTGACACTGATACGCAGCTGCCGCGCGATGCAGCGTGGCAGTTTGTGGGATCGATGGCGCACCCTCTGAATCGTCCGCAATACGACGAAAGCAAGCAGCGGGTTGTTGCCGGTTACAGCATCCTTCAGCCGCGCGTGGCAGTGAGTCTGCCCGGCACGAACCTGTCACGGTATGCAAGAATGTGCGGAAGTGAGCCGGGCATTGATCCGTATACGCGCGTTGTCTCTGATATTTACCAGGACCTCTTTCAGGAAGGCTCATTTATAGGCAAGGGTATCTATGACGTCGCCGCATTCGAGCAGGCGCTTAACGGACGCCTCCCTGAGAACCTTATGCTGAGCCACGATCTTATCGAAGGGTGCTATGCGCGGGCAGGTCTGCTGAGCGATGTACAGTTATATGAAGAATATCCAGCCAGCTATATCGAAGACTCAAACCGCCGGCACCGATGGATCCGGGGGGATTGGCAGATTATCCGGTGGCTGCTGCCGGGCGTTCCCGGCCTTGAGGCCAACTTTCAAAAGAACCCCCTCTCGCTGCTGTCCCGATGGAAGATATTCGACAACCTCCGGCGCAGTCTCGTGCCTTCAGCATTAACACTCCTGTTGCTGCTGGGCTGGACTGTCTTGCCGTCTGCATGGTTCTGGACCTTGTCGGCTCTCGGGATCATACTGTTCCCATCTTTGATTGCCTCCATCATGGACCTGCTTCAGAAACCGGATGATGTGCTTATGGTCCAGCACCTCGCTGCCGCAGCGCGCACTATGTTCAGGCACTTCGCACAGGCGGCATTTACCCTTGCATGTCTCCCCTACGAGGCGTTCTTCACCCTGGATGCGATTGTGCGTTCAACCGGGAGAATGCTGGTCACGCGCAAAAGGCTTTTGGAGTGGAACCCGCACAGCGGCCAGGACCGCAATACCAGCAACGCAGGGGACCTCGCTGCATTCTGCAGAAAGATGTGGACCGCTCCCCTTGTTGCCTTTGCAGCAGGGATCTATTTGACGCTTTCGAATCCCGCCGCTTTAGCTGCGGCCGGGCCTATATTATGTCTCTGGTTTACCTCCCCTGTTATAGCGTGGTGGATCAGCCGGCCGCTCGCTCGTCGCGAAGCAAGGCTGACGGACGAACAGACAAACTTTCTCCGGAAGCTTTCCCGAAAAACGTGGGTCTTTTTCGAGACATTCGTCGACCCGGAAGATAATTGGCTGCCGCCGGACAACTATCAGGAGCATCCGGTTGCCGTTGTCGCACATCGCACATCGCCGACCAACATGGGCCTTGCGCTGCTCGCGAATTTATCAGCGCACGACTTCGGCTATATTTCAACGGGACAGCTCATTAAGCGCACAACGAATGCATTCCACACAATGGCAGCTTTGGAACGTCACCGGGGCCACTTCTACAACTGGTACGATACGAAATCTCTGAAACCTCTTTCGCCCCTCTACATTTCAACAGTAGACAGCGGGAACCTCGCCGCTCACCTTATGACATTGCGGCCGGGTCTGCTCGCACTTCCCGATCAAAAAATCCTGGGCGAGAGATTGTTTTACGGCCTTAACGACACGCTAAGAATTCTCGTAGACGTTACAGGAGAAGCTGTTCCGGCCCGGCTCGCTAAACTTCAGAAGGATATGGAATCCGCATATAATTTCCCGCCGGCTACGCTTACGGCGGCCCGGCTGTGCCTTGATCATCTGGCACAAGCCGCTGCAGAAGTGGCCGCCGGCATTAACGCCGACCATGAGAACCCGGCTGGGTGGTGGGCGCGTGCCTTTGCCCGGCAATGCCGGGATGCCCTCGATGAGCTGACCCTTCTTGACCCCCCGGCGGTTCACGGCATCGATGAAATCCCGACGCTGCGCGAACTTGCAAGACTTGGGACCCAGCGCGCCGTTGATAGAATCGCGACCATTGAACGGCTTGCAGCGCAATGCGGTGAACTCTCTTATATGGAATATGATTTTCTGTTTGATGAAACATGTCATCTGTTGACTATAGGTTACAACGTTGGTGAGCGTAGGAGAGACTCGAGTTACTATGATATGCTGGCTTCGGAAGCGAGATTGTGCAGTTTTGTGGCGATTGCTCAAGGACAACTGCCGCAGGAAAGCTGGTTTGCCTTAGGGCGCCTGCTTACCACCGCTGGTGGAGAGCCTGTTCTCCTTTCGTGGAGCGGTTCGATGTTCGAGTACCTCATGCCGCTTCTGGTGATGCCGACATACGAACACACGCTGCTTGACCAGACCTATAAAGCGGCGGTGAAGAAGCAGATCGAGTATGGGAGACAGCGTGGCGTGCCCTGGGGCATGTCGGAATCCGGATATAACATGATCGACGTTCATCTCAACTACCAGTACCGTGCGTTTGGTGTGCCCGGCCTGGGGCTCAAGCGCGGACTCGCAGAGGACCTGGTCATTGCACCCTATGCCTCGGCGCTCGCGCTGATGGTTGCGCCCGAGAAGGCATGCCTGAATCTGCAGCGACTCGCCGCGGAAGGTTTCGCAGGGAAGTACGGCTTCTATGAAGCGATCGACTACACCCCTTCACGTCAACAACGCGGGCAATCGAGCGCCGTGGTCAGGTCCTTCATGGCGCATCACCAGGGTATAAGCCTCCTCTCTCTGGCCTATCTGCTCCTGGACCGCCCGATGCAGAAGCGTTTCGAGGCGGATCCGGTGTTCCAGGCGACCATGCTGCTGCTACAGGAGCGTGTGCCGAAGGCCACGGCGTTTTATTCGCACATCTCCGAGCTCTCCGATATACAGGAGGCTGCCAGTGGTCTGGAGACGCCGGTGCGCGTTTTCAGCAGCCCGGATACGCCGGCACCGGAAGTGCAGTTGCTCTCCAACGGCAGATACCACGTGATGATCACGAATGCGGGGGGGGGTTACAGCCGCTGGAAGGACCTCGCAGTGACACGCTGGCGCGAAGACAACACCCGCGATAACTGGGGCACGTTCTGTTACCTCCGCGATGTGGCGAGCGGAGAGTTCTGGTCCACTGCATATCAACCAACGCTCAAACGACCGGATAATAAATCGGACAATTATGAAGCGATTTTCTCGGAGTCGAAAGCAGAGTTTCGCTGTCGGGACCACGACTTCGACGCACATACCGAGATCGCTGTTTCGCCCGAGGATGACATTGAACTTCGCCGGGTCCGCATCACCAACCGGGCCCGGACACGCAGAGAGATTGATGTTACGAGTTATGCGGAAGTGGTCCTTGCTCCGCCTGCCGCTGACGCGCTGCATCCGGCGTTCAGCAATCTCTTTATTCAAACCGAGATCATCCGCCAGCAGCGAGCGGTCCTCTGCACCCGCCGGCCCCGCTCCCGGGACGAGCAGTCTCCCTGGATGTTTCACCTGATGGCTGTGCATGGGGCGGAGATAGGAGAAGTCTCCTATGAGACGGACCGCATGCAGTTCATCGGCCGTGGAAACACAGTCGCCGATCCACAGGCGATGATCGGTGCAGGTGGGTTTTTTACGGGGGCACTCTCGGGCATCGAGGGCTCGGTACTCGATCCGATTGTCGCCATCCGGTATCGGATAACGATGGATCCGGAAGAATCGGTAACGATAGATATTGTCACCGGCATCGGCGAAACCCGTGATGCGGCATTAAACCTTGTGCAGAAATACCAGGACCGGCGTCTCGCAGACCGCGTCTTTGATCTATCATGGACACACAGCCAGGTGCTTCTGCGGCAATTCAATGCCTCAGAGGCCGACGCGCAACTATACGGGCGTCTTGCCGGATCGATAATATATGCCAATTCCTCCCTGCGGGCCGACCCAGGCGTCCTCATCAAAAATCATCGTGGACAATCCGGTCTCTGGGGCTACGCCATCTCAGGCGATTTACCGATTGTACTGCTGCAGATTGAAAATATTGCCAATATCAACCTGGTGCGACAACTCGTACAGGCCCACGCGTACTGGCGTTTAAAAGGACTGATGGTGGATCTCGTGATCTGGAACGAAGATCACGCCGGTTACCGGCAGCTTCTGCATGACCAGATCATGGGAATCATTGCCGCGGGCGTAGAAGTCAACATCATCGATCGGCCTGGCGGCATTTTTGTCAGGCCGGCAGACCAGATATCCAACGAAGACCGTATTCTGTTCCAAACAGTTGCACGAGCCATCATCACCGACAGTCGCGGGTCATTAGCTGACCAGATCAACCGCAGCCGTCCTGCGGAAGCAACAGTGCCGCTCCTTACCCCGACCCGGACCCACCGTTCCGAACCACTGGCGGTCGTTGCGTTACCCCGCCACGATCTGTCATTCTT
>Ga0214473_10008030_pt1 | contig 12501 bp, 8 predicted proteins | sample RVTome_7_FD_203509 | JGI IMG/M metagenome (GOLD analysis project Ga0214473, IMG submission 203509) | Soil microbial communities from uranium-contaminated site in the Upper Colorado River Basin, Wyoming, United States - RVT98D197 | ecosystem: Environmental > Terrestrial > Soil > Contaminated >... | reverse complement strand
ATCTATCACAGTATATAGCTATCATGTTTGGACTGATCCTCTGCTCCGCTTTCCTCATTATGCCCGTTAAGAAACGTTCCTCACTCGATGAGGTACCTTGGTATGATCTCCTCTTTTCTATCGGTTCGATCGGTATCGGCCTTTATGTAGCGATCTATTACCAGACGATTATGGTTGATATTGGGATGCTTATGCCCCAGAGAGTTGCTCTGGGAGCTGCTGCTGTACTTCTCACGCTTGAGGCTTCAAGAAGAGTCGTGGGTTTGGCCTTTATTATCATCATAATTGCTTTTATTTTTTACGCCATTTTTGGTTCCTACTTTCCTGGTGTATTGTACACTAAGAGCATCTCCATTGAAAATCTGGTGACCTTCCTTTATCTTGATCCCCAAGGTATATTAGGGACCCCTCTCTCCATTTCTGCGACGATCGTTTTTGTTTTCGTTCTCTTCGGCCAATTGATTAGCACCGTCGGGGTCAGTAAGTTATTCAATGATCTGGCTTTTGCCGTCATGGGAAGATTTAGAGGAGGACCTGCCAAAGTTGCGGTTCTTTCCTCCTCACTTTTCGGAATGATTTCAGGCAGTGCAGTGGCGAATGTTGTCACAACAGGCGTCTTTACGATCCCACTCATGAAAAAAGCGGGCTACAAGCCTTACTTTGCCGGAGCGGTGGAGGCGGTTGCTTCCACAGGGGGTCAGATCATGCCTCCCATCATGGGGGCGGCCGCTTTTTTAATGGCTACCTTTATTGGTGTCCCGTACTCCACCATTGCCCTTGCCGCCGCATTTCCAGCGATTCTTTACTACACGGCGGTTTTTGTCCAGGTGGATTTGCGGGCGGGGAAGGACAATCTCCGTGGGCTCCCTCGGAAAGATCTGCCAAGAATCCGAGCTGTTCTGAGGGAAAATTGGCCTTTTTTTATTCCCCTCCTTGCCCTGATCTACACGCTCTTTATTTTGCTGATGGAAGCTGAGTATTCCGGCCTGATCAGCTTTTTGGTCACAGGGATTCTTGGCTTCATTTTGAAAAAGAAAACAGGGATGAGCATCAGGAGGTTGGCAATCGTACTCAGAGATACGGGAAAAGGATTGTTGGAGATAGGGATAACGAGTGCAGGCGCCGGACTCATCATTGGAGTCCTCAGTATCACAGGACTTGCCTTTACTTTCTCCTCCGTGCTTGTAAGCCTTGCCATGGGGAACCTTTTCTTATTGCTCCTGCTCGCTGCGATTGGAACAACCATACTCGGCATGGGAATGACTGTTACCGCATGCTATCTTTTAATGGTTGTGCTCACTGCCCCTGCGCTTTCTACTATGGGTGTCCCTTTAATCGTGGCGCATTTTTTTGTTTTTTACTATGGAGTTCTGTCATTTCTCACCCCTCCTGTATGTCTCGCAGCTTATGCGGGAGCTTCGATTGCAGGAGCCAATATGAACCAGACTGCATTTCAATCCATGAAATTAGGCATCGTTGCTTATTTGGTTCCGTTTATCTGTGTTTACAATCCCGCACTGCTTCTCATCGGGAGGCCTGCTACGGTTTTATGGGCATGCATCACTTCCTTCATAGGGGTATGCATTATGGCAAGCGGGGTAGAGGGATTTCTTTTCAGAAAACTTGATATCTGGAAAAGGGTCGCCCTTGTTGTCGGAGGGTTGGGGATAACCATCCCGGGGATCAGAACTGATATTATAGGCTTTTGCATCGCCTTTCCGGTCATCTATTTTGAATGGCGTGCGAAAAAGGAAGAGGCGAAGAGAGTCTCACAGGGGAAAATCTTATTTTAAGGAGTTACAATGAAGTACGTTTTATCCTTAGCCATGAAAGCCTTTATTCCGATGATGCTTCGTTTTTATCGACACTTCCGGAGCAAACCAGATCTTTGATTAGGGTTTGCTCATCAACAGGCTCTAGGTACAGGTCACCCGCCACCAATTCAGTACAGCTCATTTTAACCTTCCCGTTCGCCCGCAGCAAACATCCTTTGCACTTGCCGGTGCGGCACGAGGAATAAAAGGCAAGCGAAGGGTCTTGATTCTCAGCGATCCAATTCAAGACATTAAGAATACTCATTCCATCCCGGAGAGGGACAATATACTCTTCCGTGGAAGAAGCCTTCTGGGTGGAGTCGAATCGTTTAATTTTTACGCTGATATCCCTCTCCATCTCCCTCTCCTTTCGAGCTAGAGGTAGCCATATTCGTAGATGCCCTTGGGCGGGCTGATCTTGGACTGGATGATCGGTTGGTGATCGAGGGAGATTTCTTGCCCCTTCTTTTCGACCGTTACTACCTTCAACCAGTTATCGTTATCCGTCCTTGGAAAATCTCTCCTGTAGAGTGATCCTCTACTCTCCTCTCTTGCAAGGCTTCCCCTGATCACGAATTCAAGAATTGATGCCATGTTTTCAAGCTCCAGTGAACAAATCCATTCCCTATTGTAGGCAGGGCTTCTGTTCGTCACACCGATTTGAGTCATTTGAGCTTTGATCTCCCTCAGCGTTTCTAATGCCTCAATCAAGGTGCCCTTATTGCGAATTACCCCTGCCTTTTTGATGGCAAGCGATTGTAGGTCTTTCCTCAATTTGAATGGATTTTCCGTCCCCTCTCTAATCAATGGTTCGAGTATTTTATCCTTGAATTCATTTACTTCACCCGGTTCTACATCCACAAGCCGAGCCTGCTTGGAATACCTTGCAGCGCTTGCTCCGGCCCGCTTTCCAAATACAAAAATCTCGGCAAATGAATTTCCAGACAACCGGTTTGCACCCTGAACTCCGCCAGTCACTTCTCCGGCAGCAAAAAGTCCTGGGACATCTGTGTCACAATCGGTACCGATTTTCACGCCGCCATTGAAGTAATGGCATCCCGGACATGCTTCGATGGCAGTGCTGAACAGGTCAGGCACATAATCTCCCATTCTCAACCCGCCGTATTCCGTATACCAGGAGCGTGGCAGAATATTGCCAAGGTTCTCGATCAGGTTTTTCGGTAGGTGAGATAGAGACACATAGATTCCTCCATTCGGAGATCCTCTTCCCTCCTCGATTTCAGAAGCCATTGCCACGGATAGAATATCCCGAGTGGAATGTTCCATCCTAACCGGGTCCCAACGCTGCATATACCGTTCTCCGCGGTTGTTCAATAGCCAGCCGTTAATAAAACCAGCCCCTGACAATGTAAAAGGGACTAAAACACCTCGAATTGCAGGGGGCTCCAAGAAGACCCCCGGTATAAATTGTGGAAATTCCATATGAATGAGCTTCGCTCCCGCTCGGAAAGCCATGGCTTGTCCATCGCCCGTCAATTCTTGCGGAGAGGTGGTTACAGGATAAACGGCTTGACCACCTCCAGTAGCCAAGATCACAGCCTTTGCTCGAATAATAACCGTTCGGCCCGTTGCTATGTCGAGACCGATGCATCCGACGCAGGTCCCATCCCTCACAATAAGGTTGTTGATGAGAGTGTAAGGCAAGAGCTTGGCTCCGCTCTTATGGAACATCCTCCGTAATAGCGGGGCCAGCCTGCTCCCGGGAAAGGCTAACCCTCGAGGATAACGGTGCCCAGATGCTTTGTAAACATTTTTGAATTCCACACCCCATTTCACGAGTTCCTGCGCTGCCGTTGGCGCCCCTTCCACCAGGATCTCGACAAGTCTCTGGTCGTTCAGAAACTTGCCGCCCTTTACAATATCCTCAAAAAAGATCTCTTTGTTGTCGGCAGGATCACTCCCAGGCAGCTTCAGGATTTCATTAATACTTCTGCTGTCGCAGCTCATATCTCCATCAAGATTTACAGTGCTGCCAGACCGTCCAATCTCAGGGCCCTTGGTCGCGACGAGGACCCGCATGCCCATCTTGCTTGCTTCCATGGCTGCAGTTGCGCCTGCGCCCTCGCTTCCTACGACAAAGACATCCGTGGTTAAAATTAAATTATCTTCCATAACCCATCCCCCATTTTTCCCTTTTGCGGTGAAATACAACAAAATTGATCATGGATAAATCTACCCGAATTTTAGGCGGAAGCAACTTACCGGAGGAGGGGACGACCGGGCCCATTTGTCCATTAAAAGGCTTGGATGCGATCTACGAAATTATTTATACACATTTACTTTTTCTACTTATTACTTTACGTTGAATCTATTCTTCACAATTCCACTCATTACATATAAGGACATCCAAACTGCCGTATGACTAGAAACATCATTCGCGTCACTCGGTGGATAGATTTCAGTGAAGTCAAAACCATTGATTCCTGCGCATGCCAGTTTGTGTAGTATCAGTGAAAGTTCCAAAGAAGTCAATCCATTTATGTCAGGGGGTCCTCCGGGATTAAAAGCTACGTCCAACACATCGCTACACACCGTGACATAGACTGATTTCGTACCGGCCTTTGCAATCTCCAGAGCCTTTTCAACGGACTTGTCAATACCGTTTACCTTGATATCGAAGGACGTTAGTACGGTGGCTCCTTTTTCTTTGGCCAAGGCAACCTGTTTCGGATTATTTCTCGGTCCTCTAATTCCTATATGGATAATATTTTTTGGATTCACATTCTCGATTCCATAGATCACGTTCAGGGGGCAGCACCTTGCATTGATTTCATCTCCGAACCGATCCATATTATCCATGTGTGAATCGAGATGAATGATTCCTATAGGACCGTCTGTTTTCTTTGCCAACGCCCTGACAAGCGGAATCGTGATGGAATGGTCTCCTCCAAAGGTGATCGGCATTGCTCCTTCAGCATATATCTCACTCGCTTTCTCTTGGATATTCGCAAGGGTTTTTTCTATGTCCCCTGGATTCGTAGCAGCATCTCCATAGTCCCCAGCTTTTAAGTAATCAAAAACATCGAATCCTATCTCCGGTAAGAACCCTCCATACCGAATCGAGACTTTTCTTATCGATTTCGTTGCGAGCTCACAGCCCGTAAAAGAATCCCACGTGACAACTCCTTCCCATGGGGCTCCCATGAATACGACATCATAATCCCTAATCTGTTCTCTTTTCTTAATCACTGGTAACCCCATAAAACTGGGGACGCCGCTAAAAACCTCGCGGACTTTCTTGTTCGCTTCAAAACACCTTGGTTTTTCATCCATCCTGGTTAGCCCCTTTCTCCTCCCGATACCAAAGCGCCTCTGCCAGCGAAGCATTCGCCTCTTGTTGGAAAATCTGAACTACCTCAGTAGAGACCCACGGGCAGAGCCCGTGGGTCTCTACAAAAATCCTGGGGAAAAATAAAAATCTACCTAATCAGCCCCACAAGCCTTGGAAGAATGAAGGTCAGATCAGGGACCTACGTAATTAGCACAAGGACAATAAGCTCAACCACGAGAAAACGGCAGAACCGCCTTTGAAATTCTTTCAATATTTAGCTTTGCGATCCCGCAGAGTACATACAGGCAGAGACCGACAGGATGAGTGATAAACCCGATGCACATGTTGACGATTAATACAAGGCCGAAGTGAAGTGGATGACCCCCAACGGCTTCGGCCACCGGAAGATGAAGCGAAACCTTAATGAAAATGGCCGCAGCTGGCTCCATGAAACATCCCACGACAAGATAGAAAATATTGATGAGAATAAGAAAGATGTAAGGGTATTTAAATCTTCTTTTTCCTCTCTGTCATCAAGTTCCCTGTTTTATAATGAGCTCCTTTGATCGCCCATTTCGCCTGCTCTTCTTCCTCTTTAGTCCAGTTGCCGAATTGCTGTTTCCTGCGAGGTCTTTAGATAACAATTATTTCTTTTGGAGTATTATGAAGGCATCGGCTGACCCCTGTTTCTGTTATCAAATAGTTATCGCAAATCGTAGCCCAGACTGTTTTAGTGGAGGCGACCGGATGTACTGATATGTTCATCCCAGCCTTGATCTCCATTGGTTCGTCATATCTAATGGCAGGCCTCTCAACAAGGTCGTATCCCTGACCGTGTGCATAAAGTCGCCTCTCAGAAAGATATCCTTTTTTCTGAAGGAGCTCGTTATTTGCATCCCAAATATCTTTCGGGTTTGCCCCTGGCTTTAATAGACTAAGTGTCACCTGCTGGGCTTCCAGGACGATTCCGAAGGCATCCTGCAATTCTTGTGAAGGTTTGCCGATTGAGAAAATCCTTCCAATTTCTGTGTAGAAACCACCTGGTCCATTCACCTCGATCAATATTGAAACCTGATCCCCTTCTCTGATAACTCTGTTTTGGAAGCCACGGTACTGCCATCGAGATACGTTTTCAGGAGGACCGGAACCGATAAGGATCAGCTGACGTTCGCTGCCTTGTGCCACTACAGAATACTGGGCTTCCGCTAGGATTTCAAAATCTCTCCGGCCCGGCTGGATCGACTTTCTTACATGATCTATAGCCACATCTTGAAGATCCGCAGTGCGTTTGATCAGCTCCTGTTCCTCAGGGCTCTTGATCGCCTTTATTTCATCAATTTGGTTAGTTGCATCCACATATTTGTATCCGGGCATGTGTTTCTTAAGATAGTCGTGAAAGGTAACAGGGATGGACGACTTTCCCACTAGACCAATGATCGCCTTTTTCTTCTCTTTTAAAACCTGAATGGCCAGTTCTGCATCATAGGTGCTCGTGTAATACATCGAAGGGAAATAAGGAGCTCCCAACCTCCTTTTCACTCCACGAACAGCCCATTGAGGAGGAAATGGATCTGCCGGAGGAGTTCCGCTAGATGAGATCAAGGTCATCTCATCATCGACAGGGAAGATTACGGTGAACGGATAGCTATAGCCTCCGGAAAAGTCACTGAACCATTTGACATATCCTCCTAAGTACTCCTCGTCGTTCCGCATCACCAAAAAATCAATTTTATTGTCACGCATCATCTCACGGGCCGCTTTCCATCTCCGTTCAAGCTCAGTGGTAGAAACAGAAGTCGTCAATCTTTCTCGCGGATCCTCCATGGGTTCGGGTCTCGTTATAAATTAGATTCCGGAAATGCTCTCTTGCAATAGGTCTTATTACTAAAAATTCTCTATACGTTATTCACCTAACGGACAACTGCTACTGCCTCAATCTCAACCTACCACCTGCAAAGGTTATATTCTTACTTTTTGAGAAATCTTTCTTGTATTTTAATTAAAACTATCGAAAGAAAAACCTTTTGTCAAGACTTATTCTCGACTTATTCTCGACTGACTTATTCTCGACTGGACTTTCCCCATAATTTTGTATCAGAGGTAGGTAAGTTATTGCAAAGACATGAATACGGAGAACAAGAAATAAGGAATCTTTAAACTAATCTAAAACAGGTCTTTGATGAACGGGTCTCCAAAGGATTGCTTCTTGAAAATCTGGCCTAAAACATTCCCAAAAAATTCCCTTGACCGCTTTGCACAAAATATGTATATTCCGGGCAGTTATCTATTGAAGATCGAGGGAGGTAATTTCGTCTAACGATAATATGACTTCACCAAGAATGCTACGAGGTGAAGCATTTTAAGAAAGGAGGTTTTTTGCCGATGACTAAGCAAGTTATCATCACGTCTAATTCGCCCGACCTGCCTTTTTCTCGAGCCATAAAGGCTGGAAACTATGTCTTCATATCGGGTCAGGTTGGGGACATGGATCCAAAGACAGGCGAGGCAGTCAGGGGAATAGAAGGTCAAACAAAACAATGTTTAGAGAAAATAAGGGGAGTTTTGGAGGCCGCAGGTTTAAATTTGGATGATGTAGTGAAAGTGACCGTATTCTTGAGAAATACTGATGATTTTGCTAAGATGAATGAAGTATATCGGCGTTACTTCACTGAAAACCCACCAGCCCGTTCTACAATCATAACCGGACTTGTAAGGCCCAGTATGCTCATTGAAGTGGAATGTATCGCTTACAATTTGTAGTTTTTGACTCTTGTAATAGGCGATCTTGTGATTGATGCAGGAGATAACATCAGGTTGATCGTTTTTCTGGGCTTGATACGTTCCGGCCTGTAGTTTTTTTTAAGTTTATACTATCGACAGCACCAATCACCTATCAGGGTTGAGATCTACAGAAAAACGAGAGATTCTCCTCTGCGCCCCTTGTCTGCTTCTCGGACCCCAAAAATCTTCGGCTCCAGGCCGTGTCCAAATCGTAATGCTCGATGACCAGCTTTCAAGGTCATCGAGCCCAACCTTCCTTTACGGCCTGATCTTCCCGTACGAAGGCCTCCCCTCGTGGCCTATCTAAACTTATGTCCTCTTTTCCAGATTTGAGATTCTAGGATTTTTTCTCTGAGATAGGGGTGTTTCTTGATCTTAAATCTGCTCCAAGGATGATCTGTTGCTTGACCATTATCAACCTGACCGCTTCCTCGCTCACAGGTAACTCTGAGGGATATCTAATAAACCTTGCTGACCGGTGTGGCTTTTCCCTTTTCTTGAATTTTGCCAAAGAGAGTACTTTCATTTTCATAGAAACCTTGTTAGGATTATTTGAGAATATATAGAAAAACGAGGAGGGACCAGGAATGAAAAAAATAGTTCGGACCGTTTGTCAAGGCTGCCACCCAGAATGTGGTGTTCTGGTTCAGGTCGAGGACGGGAAGGTTACTAATATAGAAGGAGATCCAAAACACCCTTTTAGCAGAGGGGCCATCTGCCAGAAAGGACGAGAATATTACAAATTTATTTATCATCCTGACCGCGTTAAATATCCGTTAAAGCGTGCCGGTAACAGGGGAGAAGGAAGATGGGAAAAAATCTCCTGGGAACAGGCCCTCACAGAGATCGCTGCCAAGGTAACGGCAATAAAGGATAACTATGGTCCATTATCCAATGGAGTGATGCATGGTACGGGACCGAGGGCATCGACGCCTGCTGCGCGCCTCCTCGCCAATGCGCTGGGTACTCCCAATGTTGTTAGTGTCGATTTACATATCTGTATGGTTCCAGCCAAGGTGGGTGACATTCTTACTTTTGGAGAATCCATCACGCTGGAGTCCGGCCCGGACTATCTTGCGTCTAAATGCATTCTGGTTTGCGGAGCTAATCCCCTGGTATCTCACCTGCCGAGAGGAATAGATATCTTGGAAGCGAAGCAGAAACATCAGACCAAGCTCATTGTCATTGACCCGCGATTAACTACTCTTGCCTCAAAGGCAGACCTGTGGCTACAGATCAGACCTGGTACCGATGGGGCTCTAATATTGGCTCTCATTAACGTGATAATCAGTGAGAACCTATACGATAAGGAATTTGTGGATAAATGGTGCCATGGCTTTGATAAACTATCTTCTCGGGTAAAGGAATATACTCCTGAGAAGGCAGAAAAAATCACCTGGGTACCGGCAGACAAGATTAAAGCGGCAGCCAGGATGTATGCCACCATTAAACCCGCATCTTTGCACCAGCGGGTAGCGGTCAACCAGAATATCAGCTCGACTCAGACGAGCCGGGCCTTGGCTATTCTGATAGCGCTTACCGGAAACATTGATGTGCCAGGCGGAAATCTGTTCCCAACTCCCATGAAGGGATTCATACCGGAAAGCCCCTATGAGATAGATCGAGAAATCGATGACAAACGTATTGGAAGCAAGGAATATCCACTGATATCGGGCCCTGAAGCTCCCTGGAAGTTTGTCCATGGCGCACTAAGTATTGAGGCCATGCTGACGGATAAACCCTATCCGTTCAAATCGCTATTTTGTTTTGGTGGGAACCCTGTCATGGTAATGCCGGACACTAAAAAGGTCTGGGAGGCCTTGCAAAAGCTCGACCTCTTCGTGGTTTTGGACTTTTTTATTACACCCAGTGGCGAATTGGCTGACTATATTCTTCCGGCCGCTACCTGGCTGGAGAGGGATGATCTCTGTCATTTCCAGTATACGAACCTGATCGTTGCCAGGCAAAAAGCGGTAGAACCGCTTTTTGAGTGCTGGGATGATACCAAGATAGTCCTGGAACTTGTTAAGAAGATACCCTGGGCAGAGAAAAAAATCATGCCCTGGAATAGCAGCGATGAACGCAATAATTACCGGGTAAAGGGCATGGGAATTACTTTTGATGATTTGAAGGAGAAGGGTTATCTACCCGTGTCGCCACAGTATAAAAAATATGAGGAAAGCGGTTTCCGCACGCCCACCGGGAAAGTAGAGCTATACTCCACCATCTTCGAAAAACACGGATATGACCCGCTGCCTACCTACAAGGAACCGCCAGAAAGCCCATTATCGTCTCCGGAGCTCATGAACGAGTATCCCCTCATTTTGATTACCGGCGCGAGGTACATGGAATACTATCATTCTCAGGGGCATCATATTCCGTCACTGAGGAAGCATGTCTCCTATCCGGAAGTCGAGGTCCACCCAGATACCGCCAAGAAAGAAAAATTAAAGGATGGAGATTGGATTTGGTTGGAAACTCCCCAGGTTAAGAGAGAACGAGTAAGATTTAAGGTCAAGGTAACTTCTGGCATCGATCCACGAGTAGTTAATGCCGCTCATGCCTGGTGGTATCCAGAGAAACCGGCGCCGGAGCATGGGTGCTTTGAGTCCAATATCAACGTAGTACTGACAGATGATCCGCCTCGCGAAACGATCTGTGGCTCGGTCCCGATGAGAGGAACATTGTGTAAAATCTATAAAGAATAATTATATACTTCAAAAGCTTTAGACCCGTTGTTTGAACCGGAACAGCTTTCGGTTCTACTTTTTCGGAACCAGCGCCAGGGCACGGACCGGGGCTGCGCTTGAGTCCTTCATCAGCAGCGGGTTGCAGATGAAAGTAAACACTCGGTCCTGGGGCAGCTTGTCGAGATTGGCCAGGTTCTCGATGTGATAACAGACCCGTTTACGCATAAGCATGTGGGTGGCACGGTCCTTCGCGTGATCGACTGTCGATGCGTCGACCCCAAAGACAAGGATGCCTCGATCGAGCATCCATTCCACCGCATCCACTCTAACCTCCAGGTACTTGCTGAAGTATTGGTCGGTATCATAGTACTCGCTGGCGCCGGTCCTGAAAAGTATATATTTGAGATCCAGAGGATCAACGTTGACCTTCTTGAGGTTCTCCTCAACTTCAACTGCGCTAATCGCCTCTCCCGGTTTCTTGAAAGAATAATCTTGGAGTACCGCATTTCCCACCATGATGTCCACTGGCATTCTGTCAATGGCACTCCCTTCAGGGTTAAAGTGGAGTGGGGAATCGATATGGGTCCCCGCGTGATCGCACATTACCAGGATATTGATCTGGGATGTGACATTGCCCGGACGCAAATTTTCCTTGTGCCCCTGGTAGACGCCCAGATAGGTCTTCGAGATAAGCGGGAAGACTGGCATCTTCGTGTGGATCGGCCTAGAAAGATCAATAACATCGTAGCCTGTGTACATAACTTCTTCTCCTCTCGCAGAGAATTTGGGATCCTGAATTGGCATTGTCGATCAATTCTCGAGAACTGCTTGCTGGCTCAGGAAGCTCTTGTTTCGTGAACTCTACATGTGTTGGCCACAATGGTTAACGATGGTTTGGCCAGTGATGGCGCTGGACTCTTCAGAGGCCAGAAATATGGCGCAGTTTCCCAATTCATATTCTTCAGTGGGTCTTCCAAGCGAGTATTTGGCCACAAGCGTCTTCAACATTTCATCAAACGTTTTGCCTTCTGCCTCGGCCCTGGCCATGACGATCCTATTCCAACGGTCTCCCCGGACGCCGGCCGCGCTGATACAGTTAACACGGATGTTATATTTTCCAACCTCCTGGGCGAGTGTCTCGGTGAGTCCAATCACACCCATTTTGGCACAACAGTATGGGGATCTCATCGGATAACCCGATCTTCCATCTCCTGTCCTACCCCCTTCAGCACCGATGTTGATGATATTGCCGGTTTTTCTCGGGATCATATACTTCAGTACCTCTCTGGCACAGAGCATACTGCCGGTAAGGTCGATAGCTAGGACCTGATTCCAATCCTCTAACTTCAAATCGACAACATTAGAGGCAGGCCCTCCAACACCACTGTTGTTGACCAATATATCAATCTGACCGAACGCTTTGATGGTCTCCGATACCATGCGTATAACTTGTTGCTCATCGGTGATGTCGGTCTGTATTCCCATTGCCTTGCCTCCCATCGCCTGGAGCTCCTTCACCGTCTCCTCCAATTTTGATAGGGTAGTAGATGCTATCACGACCGTCGCCCCTTCGGAGATGAATGCCTTCGCAATCGCTTTTCCTATACCCCTTCCGCCACCAGTGATGATCGCTACCTTGCCTTTCAGCCTTGTGCCCATTTTCCCTGTCTCCTTCCCTTTTTTGCCATATAAACCTTTATTGTCAACACAACCGATCCCGAGTAAGAGATTTGTCCCTTCAAAGACAGGCCTTCCCACCACCCATATACTTCTGTTCCGTTTCCTTGTCAGGGAGCCCAATTGAGGTTTCAGATCACAATAATCTCCCTCGGAAATTTGTGGAGGGAGGGTTCAACCCCATCTTTCCCAATAATATAGTTGTCGCAAACAATGGCCAAAACATCCTTCCGGGCCGCTGAGGGGT
>Ga0214473_10008029_pt1 | contig 12502 bp, 12 predicted proteins | sample RVTome_7_FD_203509 | JGI IMG/M metagenome (GOLD analysis project Ga0214473, IMG submission 203509) | Soil microbial communities from uranium-contaminated site in the Upper Colorado River Basin, Wyoming, United States - RVT98D197 | ecosystem: Environmental > Terrestrial > Soil > Contaminated >... | reverse complement strand
ACCTCTTTTCGATATACTCTTTTGTCTCTTCTCTGGAGAGCGGTGGCAGATGGTATCGTAAATTGATCCGCTGCCTCAATTGACGAAATTCCGGTTGTGAGAGTGTTTTATCCAATTCTGTTTGACCCACCAATACAATTTGGAGCAGCTTCGATTTTGAGGTCTCGAGGTTTGAAAGGAGTCTGATCTCCTCAAGCAGGTCCGGGCTTAACCCGTGAGCTTCATCCACAATCAGAACCACTCTTTCGTCCCTCCGGTAGGCATTGAGTAAGTATCGATGAAGGTTATGAAGATATTCACCTTTCGTTTGTCCCTGAACCCTTACCCCCAAATCTCTCAAGATGTATTGAATGAAATCATTCACCGTCAATTTTGGGTTAAAGAGGAATGCTGTTTTCGTGTGATTATTTCCCTCCATTTTTTCAAGGAGGTAATGAACGAGAGTGGTCTTTCCAGCACCTACTTCGCCAGTAATAACAATGAATCCTTTCTTCTCCCTCACTCCGTAAAGTAATTGAGCCATGGCTTCCCGATGGTGCTCTCCTAAGAAGATATACTCAGGATTAGGCGTCACATTAAATGGGTTTTCTCTTAATCCGTAAAAATTTTCATACATTTTCAAATACCCGCATAGCGCAAAGCGCATGGCGCAGAGCGCAAAGTCAAAGAATCTTCAAACACCATACCAAAAACTCGCATTGCTCAGAGCGTCTGGCACAAAGTGCAAAGTTAATTTTTCAAATGTCCCCATAGCGTAAGTCATTTTAATGAACTTTGAAAATTTGTAATCTGCCTGCAAAGATGATCGAGCTTATCTAATAGCTTTTCTAATTCTTTCTCTGCTATAAGATTTCGTTTCTTTAACAAAATTAAAATATTGGCATTCTCGAATGTGGATCTGCGGGCCATATTCAAGAATTGTTTAAAATCCTTTTTTGAAGATGATCCTGAGCCTTCCGCAATGTTATTGGACATGGACATCCCGGCACCCCTGAGCTGATCAGCAAATCGATATAGTCTCTTTTGCTCAAGATCATCTGCCGCATCAAACAGCTCGCTTGCGATTTCTATTGCCAATTGCCAGATCTTCAAATCCTGAAATCTAAATTTCGCCATTATTCCTCCCTATATTCTTTCTTTCGCTATGCGCTATGCTCCAAGCGCCTTGCGTGCTTTTGGTTCGAATTAGGCGGCTTTTTTCTCTTCCTCTCTCAAATTTGGAATCATAGCTAAAACGGGAATCTCCAAATAATCTTCCACCTCCGAGACGGCATGAAAAGATTGATCCATTGATTCTCGGAACCAGGTCAGGCCCAATCCCATTGCTAAGCCGATAAAAGCTCCCATAAGTAAAATTTTGTTGCGATCGGGTTTGATCGGTTTTTCAGGAAGACGGGCCGGGTCTAAAATCTTAAACTGTTCACCCTGCTGCTTCCGCTCGAGATTCTCTGACATTTGAGCCTGAATCTTTTTATCCAGAAGAGATTGATAGTTATTTTTTAGAAGGTCATAATCCCGGGTGAGAAGGGTTAATTCCTGCTCCCTTCTCGGTGTTTCCTCTATTCTTCTTTGGTAGAAGGAAACCTGCTGTTTTAGTTCCTTTTCCTCTTCTCTTAACCGCTTTGCCTCCAGGACGGCGGCATGATATTGTCCATTATATTGGGTCAGTAGCCTTTGCGTTTCAGGGTCAAGAGTTGGCGGAGGCAATATTTGCTCAGAGACTCCTCCCGCGTTTGTCTTTTCCATCAATTCCTTTATCTTAGGCTCGAGGTCTGCGATCTTTTTTTTCAGATCAATCACATCGGGATGGGTCTCTTTGTATCTTGACTGAGCAATGGCTAAATCTCTCTTTAGATTTCTTAACTGTGTAACAAGCGGATCTTCGCCTCGATCAACGCTGATATCCCCTTGAGAACCTACTCGAACGACCTGGGTGGGTTCACGCTTTTTTAAAAGTTCAATCTGGCTCTGAATGACGATGCTTCTATCCTCTGTAGCTCTCAAAGTTTCGTTGGTTGTCTTTATTTGCTGCTGCAATCGCTCCAGAATTCTCAAATTGGCATCCAGTTGTTGTGGGAGCTGTCCCATCGAACGTTCCCTAAAATTGCGTATCTCCTGTTCTTTACGTTTTAACCGTTCGTCCATGCCCTGGAGTTCCTTGGTAAGGAATTCAGATGTGCCTTCGGCTCGATACTCACGAACTCTCAGGTTTTCTTCAATAAACAGAGAGGCCAGTTTGTTGGTTACTATCATCACCGTCTTAGGTTCCTCTCCTTCATATGAGATAGAGAAAGAATTTGTGGTTTGGTCTCTCCCATCTCTTCTTGGCTCCTGCACCTTCACTTCGATGGCTTTTCGCATGATTTCGACAATCTCCTCTAAATGTAGACTTTTCCGAATATCTGCATACAGGTTGAATTCCTGAATCACCTTTTCTAATCGCGTTCGGCTCAGAATCTCTTGGGAGATTGTATTTAAGCGATTTACTACCGTATCCGTAATCGTAGACCGTACATAACTCTCCGGGATTGCTTGTGGTTGTACAAGAATGAGAGTCGTGGCCTTATAAACTTTGGGGAGATACTTATAGACACCAAAAGAACCCAGAGCACAAACAACTAATGGGATAATGATGTACCACTTTCGGCGAAGGCCAATATCTAAATAGTCATGAATGTTAAAGGGTTTTTCAATTTGTGCCATCTTGTTTACTCCAACCTTTCATGTTCGAGGGTTCCAGGGGCCCAGGGTTCTAGGGTTCCAGGGTCCTAGGAGCCTAGGGTTCAAGTCTTTTCATCTAAAGATTTGATAAGAGCTTTGAGCATTCTCTCAATATCTCCTACACCTTCTAAAAGTCTTCCTAAACTTCTATCTTCAATGTAACCTAAGTCCCCAGATAACATAATTTGCGTCTCCAACTCACAATTAGAACCATAAGCTATATACAATGCTTGGATGTATTCACCTTTGTTCTTTCTTCCATATCCCTCTGCAATATTGGATGGAACTGATACAGCAGCTCTTCTGATTTGGGATGTCAGTCCATATCTTTCTTCTTTTGGAAAATCTTTTGTGATTTTATATATTTCTAAACATAACTGATAGGCTTTCTGCCAAACTTTTAATTCTTTGAAATTTTTAAGCATTTGTAACTCCTTCCCTGCATTTAAAACCTTGAACCCCTGCCCGCCGGCAGGCAGGCTCGACCCCTTGAATCCTTGAACCCTCGAACTAATATGTAGCTGTAATGCGAAACATTCCGCGATATTCGCTGTATTCCCTATCTGAAATATTTGAACGATTCTCCCAGTGGGAAACATCCAGGGAAACCCTTAGCCACCTCAGGATCTGATAAGAGGCATTGCCTCCTATTCCCCAGATTTGATCTATCGGTTTTTTGTCCTCGATAAGGGTCCCGGGGTGTTTCGCCCATTCGTAACTGCCATAAAGTCCGACGGAGAGCCTTTGCAGAAGTTGATGAGTGATTCGCCCTAATGCTCTGTAATATTGAGTAAAACCCTGGTTCTCAGCAGTAAAAAAGTCTTCTGTATATCCACCCTGTAAAGAGAGTGTATAGGTGGTCCTCCGTGCTCGCTGTGTGAGAAGAACATCAAAGAAAGGCCCATCTACCGCGGAACCTTTTTGGGGGTCCGCCCGGTAATAACCCAATTGCACCCTCGCGTTCAGTGTCGGGTTAAAGGCATGCTCGATACCGATGCTCGGCCTATAGACCACATAATCAATGGAAGGGGAATCGAAATCACGCCACAACTGCGTGTATTCCCCAAAGATCGAAGTCCTCGGATTAAAACGGTAAGTGTAACGCCCCATCGCCATATGGCCCACTAAGTCTGGTGTTCCCTGAAAATCACCAAGCGTGAGACCATATTCAAAGGAGACTCCATGTCTGATGTTGAACCAATAGTTGATTCTAGGATTGACATAGTTTTCCATACTATCTTCACTTAATTCACTTTTAATCCTGTAGAGGTTGTTTCGGTAGTTAAGGGCAACAATATTTTCTCTCCCAAAACGATATTCTACTGAAGGCTCAAAAACATTCCGGTAATAGGGTTCCCTTCTGTTAGTTCTCGAAAGAAGATTTTGACCTGGCAATGCAGTGGCAGAGTAATCCGCCTCTCTTATTTCATTGGACCGAATCAGGGAATCCCTCACTCGGAAAGAGAGATTTTTGGTGAATGCATACCAGGCATTGAGGGTCCCGTTGAGACTGATATAATTGTCATCATGTTCTTTGGCATAAAAGACGAATCCTGTCCGGAAGTCTAAGTCAATTCCATACTTTTCTTCTGCCGTGGGTGTCTGTCGGAATTGACCGGTGACAGGTGATTTGGGCGATGTGGAAAATTTGAATCCTGGAGAGATCGTGGTGATAAAATCGTCTCTTTTGAATCGGTTGGGGGTTAAGTCGATATTACTGTTGTACTCCTCCTGGACTGTGATATAAGCCTGAAAGTGCGAGAAAATATCTTCTGATGACCAAGCCTGAACCATCGTAGGTGTCCAAATGATTATTAAAATAAGAATCAATCCTCTAATCCAATTCATCTTTTTTGCCATCCTCATGTTCCCTCTTATTCTGGGACGATAATGGTATCGCCCGCTTTTAGAATGATGTTTGAACCCGGATCGTCACCTTTAATGATTTTTTTATAATTAACGATAATTCGCTTCTCCTTCCCATTTTCCTTGCGGATGATTAGAATCTTCTTTTGATTGGCCCAATCTGTAAATCCACCTGCCATGGGAATGATTTGCAACACGGTGGTTTCACTGCGGAGGCGGTAAACCCCAGGAGTCCTCACTTGACCCGTAACAAAAACCTTAAAACTATTCGCTTCCATCACGGTGACAGAAACATTTGGGCTCTCAATGAATTCTTTAAACTTCTTGGTCAAGGCCTCCTTCAGTTGGAGAGGCGTAAGGCCAGCCGCTTTAATGTCATGAATGATCGGAAGAGAAATATTTCCATCCACCCTGACGGGGACCGTTCTTGATAAGGCATCTTCTCTCCACACGTGGATGTAGAGAACATCTTCAGGACCAATGACATATTGATCGCTATCGGCGACTACCTCTGCCTGGGCCTGTTTTTTCAAAATCATCTTTTTTTCTGTCTGTGGGTAAATGATGGAGGTCGATATTAAAAAGACCAATAACCCCATGATTCCGACGTAAACTAATTTTTTCATCTTTCTACTCCTAATCCCCCCTCACCCCCCTTTAGAAAAGGGGGGATGGGGGGATTTGATTATGTGGGTTCTGTTCCTAATGCTTTTTTAATGAGGTCCATTGCGTTTGTCCCATGGACAGGAAAACAGACCTGATCGATTGTGATGTCAAAACCCTTGCTCTCAAATTCATAATATTTCAGAGTATCTTCAAATCGGGACTTCACATAGTCTCCCGATTTCGCATCGGCATAGGGGAGAAGGGCAACCAGTTGGTTTAATTCTAAGGAACCGATGATGTCGCTCTCGCGTATCTCCTCCTCGATGAGATTACTCAATGCCTGGTAACAGGCCTCCAACCCTCCTCCATTATGATCTTTCGAACATTGTTTAATCCTGAAAAAGATGAGACAGAGAAAATTCTGGTAACGTCGGGCACGTTTCACTTCAAGGTCCAAAAGAAAGAGGAATAAATCTCGATTCAAGATTCTGCCAAACCCGGCCCCCACGCTTTCCGGAAACTTCCCCTCTAATTTTTCCACCCCAGCCTCCCTCATCGGTAAATTGGCAACCCGTGTCCGAAATATTATTTCAGGGGTTCTCAACTTTTTCCCACTTCCACCCGTCGCTATCCTTTCAAACCATCGATATGGTATTTCTGAATCTTATTTAAGAGACCCTTGTAACTCACATGAAGCATTTGGGCTGCTTTTTTCCGGTTCCAATGGGTCTCTTGCAGCGTGGTTTGAATCATCTTTTTCTCTGCTTCTTCGGCAGCTCTTTTCCCTGCCTCCTTGAGATTAAAATTCCTTTCCCCCATCAAGAAATTTGGCGAGAAATTTTCAAACGGTCTTGGATTCATCCCATCATCCGAATGTTTACCTAAGAGATTCTCAAGCACCGGATCTTCTTCGCCAAAGATGACAATCCGTTTAATCATATTTTCTAATTCTCGGATATTCCCAGGCCAGGGATATTCCTTAAAGGTATGGATCACCTTTGACGAAAAGGAGGGGACATCTCTCCCGTATTTCTTTTTATAGAAATCGAAATAATATTGGGAGAGAGGAAGGATTTGGTCTTTCCGATCCCGCAACGGTGGAAGGGTGATGTTAATGACATTGATTCTAAAAAAAAGGTCTTCTCGGAAATGGCCTTCCATCATCGATTGTTCTAAATGGTCTCGGGTGGTGGCGATCACACGGGCATTGACCATCACCTCCCCATCGCCTCCTAAACGCGAAAACATCCCGTCCTGGAGGACTTCTAAGAGTTTTGCCTGGATGGAAATATCCATTTCCCCAATATCACTCAGTAATATCGTTCCATGATTAGCTAATTCGAATTTCCCGGGTTTTTTAAAATGGGCCCCTGTAAAAGCCCCTTTTTCAAATCCAAAGAGTTCGCTTTCGAGAAGGCTTTCGGGAATGGCTGCGCAATTCACTTTGACGAAAGGTTTATCTCTTCGAGTGGAACTTGAATGGATGGACTGAGCCAGAAGTTCTTTCCCTGTTCCGCTCTCCCCTTTAATCAGGACAGTAATATCGGTCTTAGCGATTTCATCAATGATTGCTTTAATCTTATTCATTTTTGAATTATTAGAAAAAATAATTTGGTAAATACCCTTCATATCGTCCTTATCATGAGCAATCTATATGCCAAAAATGGAGGATTTGACGGCTCACCAATAACGTCTTAAAATTGAACAAAATTCTTCAATTCTAACTGACAGACATTTTTTCACCCCTCAGAAGAATAGGGGAAAAAGTGGAAAAGAGAAGGGAAAAAGTAGTAAATCATTTCCACTTCCCACCTTTATAGAAAATAAGTGAATTTAATTCCTATTGTTCCAATCTCGTTCGACAAAAATGAAAATCTTTTCTCACAATAGTCATCCATTGCTATCTTTTGATGATGGCTGCCTCGTTTCTATCAAGCTTGAAAAGAGTTTGAAGAAAGACGAAGATTCACAACCGGGGAGGAATAAAACGTTTATCGAGACCCCAAGCTTTGATTTTATTGAGGAGTGTTTTGTAGCTAATATTTAGCATCCCAGCCGCCTTCTTCCGGTTCCAATTGGTTATCTCTAAGGCCTTGAGAATCATCTCTGATTCGGCCTTTAAGGCGGCTTCCTGATGAACTTTTTTCAAGGTGGGCCAGGTTTTTTTATTCGGAACGGCTCTATTTTCTTTCGGGACAGACTCTTGCCTTATCAAAGGACTCAATTCCTCAATAATGGGTTTTTCATCTCTCAGCACGACAAATCTCTGGATCACATTTTCCAATTCCCGGATATTCCCCGCCCAATGATATTGGGAAAAAACCCTTATCATTTTATCGGATAAGGGATTAACCTTTTTTTGGTATTTTTTGCCGAATTTTTCCAAGAAATATTCAACAAAAATTGGGATCTCCTCTCTCCTTTCCCTCAAAGGGGGAATGGTGATATTGACAACATTCAGCCGGTAATAAAGATCTTCACGGAATCGGCCATCCTTCACGCCTTCTTCTATATTTTTATTGGTGGCTATTAACACCCGTACATCTACTCGGACGTCTTTTTTCCCTCCTAATCTCGAGAACTCCCTGTCCTGAAGGACCTGGAGAAGTTTGCCCTGGAGAGAAAGGCTCATCTCTGAAATTTCATCCAAGAAAATAGTCCCTCCATTCGCCAATTCAAACTTCCCCGGCTTCTGACGGTAGGCCCCTGTAAAGGCGCCCTTTTCATAACCAAAGAGTTCACTCTCCAGAAGTTCATGAGGAAGGGCAGCGCAATTCACTTTGACAAATGGCTTCTCCCGGCGTAACGAATTGAGGTGAATAGAACGTGCCACCACTTCCTTTCCCACCCCGCTCTCCCCTTGGATCAGTACGGTGACGTCCGTATTGGCTACCTGATCGATGATCTCCTTAATGCGATGCATCTTTTCATTGGCATACAGGAAGATGCCATCCTTCCCTCTCACCTCGCCCACTTCAACAAAAGTGGAAGAGGAGCGGGGAAAGAGCGGAACGATCTTTTCCTTAGGGAAAGATTGATGGTAATCTTTCACCAATCGGTTCATTTCCTTGATGTCTAAAAAGAAACGGGCAGAGGTCAAGGCAGACCCAACCTGGTTGGAAATATAGGCCAAGGCCAATTTATCTCCTTCGTCAAAAGCTCCTTTTTTAGAATGACTGAGGTTAAAGACTCCGACGACCTGGTCTTTTTCTCGGACTGGAAAACAGATCAGGGAGTTCACACCATTATTCAACCCAGCCACGTTTACAAAATGAGGTTCTTTATTAACGTCATTCACGATTACAGCTTGACCATTTTTTAGGACCCAACCTGCAATCCCTTCTCCTGATTTAAATCTATTCCCGTTACCAGATTCGTCTGAGTAATAAATACTTTTCCTTTCATTTTTCCCACGGGCTGCGCGGATAGTTAAATCACCTGAAACGGGGTCTTTCAACATCAAGGAACAGTTTTCCGCATCCATTTCATCCATGACTGCATCCAAAATAGCCTTACAGGTTTCACCAAAATCAGGAACGTTAAGCATGGCTCCCTGAACCTTCTGAAAAAGTGTGTGAGCCATGCTTTTTTTACCAAGCGGAAAGAGAACTTTAGAGGAGCCTTCCAATCTCTTTTGTATGAACCCTGTTTCCATATTTACTCCAATGGGCTAATCCCTATCTTGCAGTGAATGCTTTATGGGTGGGCAGATTAACACTACTTAAACCGACCTCTCGGAAATTTCTATTCGTTTTTATGTGATTCAATCTTTGTTCTAATCGTTTTTTTTGAATCAGTATTTTGCGCTGTCTTAATCCTTTCTTGAGATGGATGAGAATTTTTTCGCTTGAGATTGGCTTCAGAAAAAAATCATCGATCCCCGCGCTCATGATTTTCTTATATTCCTTCTCTTCTAAATTTTCACGCGTGAGCATCATGATATAGAGTTCCGGAAAATTCTTTTTTAATTCTCGAATGATTTCAGGAGTGTTGGCATGATCGATTTGATACTCGGTGATGAGACTGGACACTTCAAATTCTTGAAAATTTTGTAGGGCCCTTTCAATGGTATCCACAGCCAAAACAATATATTTTTCGCTTTCCAATATTGTTTTTAATGTCCATTGGGTATGAAATTCTTTATCCAGTATGAGAATCGTCTCTTTTGACATAAAGGCAACCGCAAAAAATTTAATTCATTATTTGTAACGCAATTACTATACCAACGATAGGATATTCTCCTATTTCCTCTTAATCGTTTGATTTTAAAAGATTATTTTAAAGAAGCGACCTTTTGAAAAATTATCAATTATTATTTAAATAGCCCTTTGGGCACAATGACTGAGCCAAAAAGTTAAGGAGGCTCAAATTGTCTTAATAGTTTCTTATGGTTCTATGGTTGAGCTAAAAGGGGATGGATGAGATGATGGTTAATGATAGAGGGATTCTTTATCTAACTCCTCTAAAACCGCCTGTAAAGATTCAGGAATGGCAAATTGATCTGGGTATGTAACGGATTGGAAAGATAAGGTTTGGATGTGGGGTCTTAAGACGTCGTCGGACTTAAATTGGGGATGAGTATGAATTAAGTTCAGAAGCCTCTGGATTAAAGCCTGAGATCCGATTTGGTCTGTCTCGGGAAGAAGGATGCCTATTTCTCCATTATTTTTACCCACCATATCCTCTTCTCTTGTATATCTTTTGACAATTTTTACAAGTTCCATGTAAAAACTGTCAAACCGGTCACCTATTTCCTCCTTCGCCGGCATTTGTATCAATAATAGAGAAAATGGATGGTGATGACGTTTCGCCTTCTTAACTTCCTGTCGGAGACAGCTTTTAAAAAAGATTGCATTGAATATAAGTCCTTGAATCTCTTTAGTGATCGGCTCAAGTAGGCTGAGTCTTTCCAATTCTTGCATCTTAAGGATTAAATCCCTTTGCTTTAAACCCTTCTTAACATGGACGAGAATCTTGTCTGGAGTATAGGGTTTTAGAATAAAATCATCCACTCCAATAGCAAAAAGTTTTTCATACGTTTTCTCATCAACGGATGCGTTGGTCACCATAATGATATAGGTTTCTGGAGTATTCTTTTTCACCCATTGAATCAGGTCATCATTGACCTCAAAGGGAGGGATATATTCTGTAATAATTACGGAGTATTGCCTTTTTTCAAAAAGTTGATATGCATCCTTTAAATTTATCGCCGTTTCGACCCAATAATTTTCTTCTTCCAAAATAATCCGATAGGCATTCAGGAGGTTTTTAAACGGGTCTATTAAGAGAATCCAGTGGTTTGGCATAAGAAATATTGTTGCAAATTTACTGCCAAAATTTAGGATCGGACAATCTATTCTTTTGTGGTTTGATATGATACTTGTTGATTCGATTGACCAGCATCTTTCGTGTGATTCCAAGAAGTTTTGCCGTTTTTTCTTGGTTCCAATCGGTCTCCTTCAATTTGCTGACAATCCACTTCTTTTCAAGGTCAGAGACCATCTTCACCAATTGGACCTTCCCCACTTCTTTCCTCTGGATATTTCCCTCTTTTATAAAAAGATGGGGGGGAAGATCATCAATAGTAATTGTATTTTTTCTGCAGAACACCACCATTTGCTGAATAATATTAGCCAACTCTCTTACATTTCCAGACCAAGAAAAAGTTTTCAATTGTTCAACTACTTCCGGTTCAATCCTAAGAGGAACTTTCCCTCCCTGTAATTTCTTTAGAAAATGGTTGACCAGCAAAGGGATATCCGAGGCGCGCTCTCTTAGGGGTGGAATGGTAATAGGAACGATGCTCAGCCTATAATAAAGATCCTCTCTGAAATTCCCTTTGGCTACCTCCTCCTGAAGATTTCGATTGGTGGTAGAAATGATTCGTACATCAACTTTTGTCGATTGACTGTCTCCGACCCGTTCGAATTCCTTCTCCTCGATCACCCTTAAAAGTGTCTTTTGAAGATTGATCGGAACCTCACCAATTTCATCTAAGACCAGTGTCCCTCCATCTGCAGCCTGAAAGCGACCGATGGCATCCTTGATCGCGCCTGTAAAGGCTCCCTTCCTATGGCCAAATAGTTCACTGGTGAGGAGGCTTTCGGTCAACGCTCCACAATTGACCGTTAGCAAAGGTTTCCCTTTTCTCAGGCTGTGGTAATGGATGGTCTTTGCGATGAGATCTTTTCCAGTCCCGCTCTCCCCCTGCATCAGAACCGTGGCATCCGTTTCGGCAACTTTACTAATGATCTCAAAGATCTCTTGCATTATTGGGTGATTACCGATGATATTAGGAAAGGAATATTTCTCGGTGACCTCCTTTCGAAGATAATCGATCTCCCTTTCCATCTCTTGCGTTTTGAGGGCCTGCCGGATGGTAATAAAAAACCTTTCCAACTTATCAAAGATAGGCTTTTCGAAGAAATAAAATGCTCCTTTTTTTAATGCTTCCACCGCCAACGAGACCGAACCGTAAGCCGTGATGAGAATGACTGGGGTGTTCTGATGTGTTTTCTTAACCTCCAAAAGAAGTTCTATTCCGCTCAGGTCAGGCATCTTTTCATCGGTGATGATAAGATTAACTGAATTGGTTTTTAGTTTTTCTAACGCATCTATTCCATTTCTAGCTGAAATAGTATGAAACCCCTCATCGGTTAAAACCTGACAAATTCCAAAAATGGAATTGGGTTCGTCATCAACGACTAAAATAGATGGATGAGAGACCATTACCTAACCTCTGAGATATCCCCTAAGCGACGGCCTATGGGTAATTCTACTTTGACGGTCGCTCCTTTATTTTCATCACTCTCTATATAAACTTTCCCACGGTGTCGTTCGCTAATAATTCTGCGGCAAATGGCCAATCCCAACCCGGTTCCCCTGAGTTTGGTGGTAAAAAAGGGGTTAAAAAGATTGTTCACGTTCTCCTTTTTGATGCCTATCCCCGTATCGGTAAAAGTAACTTCTATGTATTTCGGTGAATCCGATTTGCGGCAAGTCGTGATGGTCAACTGTCCCCCCTCGGGCATGGCCTCGAAAGCATTTTTCACAATATTCAAAAAGGCCTGTTTAATCTCTTCGTAATTGGCGTAAATCTTTGGAAGATGAAGATCCATATCTGTAACCATCCTGATTTTCTTAGATTCTGACTCAAACATATGTGAGATAATATTCATGACTACAGAAATGACCTCGTTAATTTCCACTTCGATGAATCGTACAATATTGGGGGGCCTCACAAAATTCAGGCATTCCTGTACAAATCCGTTTAAATGTTGAGCCTCTTCATTGATAATTTTTATCGATT
>Ga0214473_10008028_pt1 | contig 12503 bp, 5 predicted proteins | sample RVTome_7_FD_203509 | JGI IMG/M metagenome (GOLD analysis project Ga0214473, IMG submission 203509) | Soil microbial communities from uranium-contaminated site in the Upper Colorado River Basin, Wyoming, United States - RVT98D197 | ecosystem: Environmental > Terrestrial > Soil > Contaminated >... | reverse complement strand
ACGAACGCGATCACGTAGCCCCACTCGAGGTGGAAGAAGAACCCGCCCACCGAGATGAACTGCGCGAAGATGAACGCCGCGATCAGGCCGCCGAGCATGTTGCCCAGCCCCCCCAGCACGCAGATGAGGAACGTGATGGGGCCGAACGAGAGCCCGATCGCCGGGTGGATGTCGTACTGCAGCACCAGCAGGCAGCCGCCCAGCCCGGCGAGCGCGCCGCCAAGCGCCGAGGTGACCACGAAAATGCGATCGGGGCTGACTCCCATGAGCGGCATGATGGCGCGGTCCTGGCTGATGGCGCGGATCGCGGTGCCGACGTAGGTGCGGCTGAGGAAGAGCCAGGTCGCGGCGACGCCAGCCACCGCCACCGCGAAGGCGATGATGCGCGGCGCCGAAAAGGACATCTCGCCGAACGCGAGGGGCGCCATTTTCACGCCGAGGTTCTTGAACTCGATACCGAAGGCGAGCGTCGCCGCGGCCTGCAGGAAAAACAGCATGCCGCCGGTCACCAGCAGCTGGTTGATCGGCTCGGCGGCGAGCACCGGGCGGATCACGAACTGGTGCATGAGCGCTCCCAGCAGCGCCACCGCCGCCACGCCCGCGGCCATCGCCCAGAGCAGCGGCCAGTGGTACTGCACATGCAGCACGTACACCGCGTACATGCCGATCATGATCATCTCGGCGTAGCAGATCCAGACCACGTCGATGACGCCGAAGATGAGGTTGAGGCCGAGCGAGAGCAGCGCCAGCAGGCCGCCGAGCAGAATACCGTTGAGCACCGCTTCCAGCAGAAAAATGTCGAAGACTTCCATCACAACCCCAGGTAGGCTTTTCGGATTTCGCCGCTCGCCAGCAACACGCTCGCCGCGCCGCTCGATTTGATGCGCCCCGTTTCCAGCAGGTAGGCGCGGTCCACCACCTTCAGCACCTGCTGCACGTTCTGCTCCACGATCAGCACCGTAAAACCCTCGCCGCAGATGCGCTTCACCAGCGCGAAAATGGATTGCACGATCACCGGCGCCAGCCCCGCCGAAGGCTCGTCGAGCAGCAGCAGCTTCGGCCCGCTCATGAGCGCGCGCCCGATGGCGCACATCTGCTGCTCGCCCCCCGAGAGCGTGCCGGCGAGCTGCGCGCGCCGCTCCCGCATGCGCGGAAACAGCGAATACACGAACTCGAGCCGCTCGGCGAACTTGGCGCGCGCCGCGGGCAGGAAGGCGCCCATGCGCAGGTTTTCCTCCACCGTGAGGCGCGGGAACAGGCGCCGGTTCTCGGGCACGTGCGAGATGCCGTGCGCGATCACGCCGTGCGCCGGCACCGCCTTGAGCGAGCGGCCCTGCATCGCGATGTCGCCGGCGCTCAACTCGATGAGCTTGCTGATCGCGCGCAGCAGCGTGGTCTTGCCGGCGCCGTTGGGGCCGATCACCGCCACCGCCTCGCCTTCGTTCACTTCCAGGCTGACGTCGAACAGCGCCTGGAAAGATCCGTAACCCGCCGAAACGCCCGAGAGCTTGAGCATCAGCTCACCCGGGCGTCGGTCACGGCCTGCACGTCGCCGGCGTCAGTGCCGAGATAAACCTCGATCACCTTCGGGTCGCGCGCCACCTCCTGCGGCTTGCCGGCGGCGATCACCTCGCCGTGGTCGAGCACGATGCAGCGGTCCACCACGCGCATCAGCACTCCCATGATGTGCTCGACCCAGATGATGGTGATGCCGCGCTCCCTGCGGATCATGGCGAGCATCTCCGCGGCCTGCTCCATCTCGTGCTCGTCCAGCCCGCCGAGCGACTCGTCCGCGAGCAGCAGCTTGGGTTGCGTGGCGAGCGCGCGCGCCAGCTCCAGCTTTTTCAGGCCGGCAGCGCCGAGGCCGGCCACGCGCGCCTCGGGCCCGCTCGGCAGCTTGACCAGGTCGAGCGCCTCGCGCGCCATCTGCCAAGCGCGCTCGCGCAGCGGATGCTCGCCGTGGCCGTAGAACGCGCCCAAGGCCACGTTCTCCAGCAGCGAGAGTTTGCGGAACGGGCGCGGAATCTGAAAAGTGCGCGCGATGCCGCGGTGGCACACCGCGGCAGGCGAAAGGCCGCCGATTTCTTCGCCGAGAAACCGCACCGAGCCCGCGTTCGGCGGGTACAGCCCGGCGATGACGTTGAAGGTGGTGCTCTTGCCCGAGCCGTTCGGCCCGATCAGCCCGAGGAGCTCGCCCTGCTCGAGCCGGAAGCCGACGTTCGAGATCGCCGCGAAGCCGCCGAAGCGCTTGGTGAGTCCGCTGACCTCGAGCATCTAGTTCCCGTAGGGATGTCCCTTCGGGAAGGGCAGCAGCGGGTCGGTGGTGCGGATCGCTCTCGGCCACGCGATATAGCTGCGGCCGTTCACGTATTGCATCACCACCGGCGAGGAGCGCTCGTTCTGCCCCGCCATAGCGTGCCCCGGCGGGAAGAACTTGACGCCGTAGCCCTGGATGGTGCCGCCGAGCGGGATGTCGGTCTCGAGCGCGGCCTTCTTCAGTGCCTCGGGGTCGATGCCGCCGTGCTTCTTGATCGCGCGCGGCAGCACGTCGGTGAGGAAAATCCAGGTCTGGTTGAAGCCCATCGAGGTGTGCGGCGGCACTTCGTTCGGCCCCTTCTGCGCCTGATAGCGCTTCACCATCTCCGCGGTCAGGGCGCCGAGCCCGGGCTTGAGCGTCTTCGCATCGAGCAGCTGCGCCGCCACCGGATCGACGTTGAAGAAATAGTTGACGTCGGTGCCGAAGGTCTCCATCAGCTTGCCGATCTGGCCGTAGCCGGCGCCGTGGCCGATGATGCCCTTGAACTTGAGGCCCTGCTCGCGCGATTGCCGCAGGAACAGGGTGATGTCCGGATTGTAGCCGGTGTGCAGCAGCACATCCGCCCGCGCGCGCTTGAGCTTGGTCACCAGGCTCGACAGGTCGGGCGCCGAAGCGGCGTAGCCCTCTTTGAGAACGACCTGAATACCGTGCTTCTTGCATCCGGACTCGTTGCTCGAGGCGACGCCCGCGCCGTAGGGGCCGTCCTCGTAGATGATCGCGACCTTGATCTCCTTGGGGCTCTTGCCGAGCTTGTCCTTGGCGCTCTCGGCGATGAAATTGCACGAGGCCTCGCCGAACTGGTCCGAATGCACTTGCGGGCGGAACACGTACTGCAGCTTCTTGTCCTTGAACACCGCCGAGGCGATGCAGACGTTGGCCCACATGAATTTCCTCGCCGCGTCCACGCGCTGCGCCATCGGCACGCAGTGCGCGCTCGAATACACGCCCATGATCAGGTTGACCTTCTCCTGCTCGAGCAGGCGCGTGGCCTCGTTGATCGCGACCTCGGTCTTGGATTGCGCGTCGGCGTACAGGGCGTTGATCTTGTAGCCCTCGACCCCGCCGCGCTCGTTCATCATGTCGATCGCGATCTTGGTGCCGATGCCGGCCGCCTCCGAGCCGCCGCCCGCGAACGGGCCGGTGTAGTCGAAGATGACGCCGATCTTGATTTCCTTCTGCTGCGCCTGCGCCAGCGATGCGAATGCCGCGAGCAGCAGCGTGGTGACGAATTTGCGATGAGTCATGATGTCCCTCCTCCTTGATTCCAGTGTATCAGGTCAGTCCACAGCGCTGCGACCGCGTTTCGCCTCACGTCTCAGGCAGGAGCTGGCGGATCAGCTTGAGCAGATCCATGGGGCTGTAGGGCTTCGCGAGGTAGGCGGTGGCGCCCGCGTCCTTTGCTTTCTGGTCGTCGCCGCTCATGGCAAACGAAGTGATGGCGACGATCGGCGTCTTGGCGGTAGCGGCTTCGGCGCGCAGCCGGCGCGTCGCCTCCATGCCGGAGATCTTGGGCAGCTGGATGTCCATCAGGATCAGGTCCGGGCGCGCCTCCAGCGCCTTCGCCACCCCCGCCTCGCCGTCGTAGGCCTCGATCAGCTGGTAGGTCGTGCGCTTGAGCAGGTCACGCACGATCTTGCGGTTCATCTCGTTGTCCTCGATGTAGAGGATCGTTTTTGCGCTCATTGTGCCGCCTCCCCCTTAACCCGCAGCGGCAGCTCGAAGATGAAGCTCGAGCCCTTGCCAAGCTCGCTCTCCACCCAGATGCGGCCGCCGTGCATCTCGATGAACTTCTTGCTGATGGATAGGCCCAGCCCCGTGCCGCCGTATTCGCTGGCGATGGTGGCGTCGGTCTGCTTGAATTCGGTGAACAGGTTCCCGATCTTGTCGGGCGCGATCCCCATCCCGGTGTCCGAGACCCGGTAGGTGAGCAGGCCGTCGCGCTGCGTGACGGAGATCTCGACCTTGCCCGCCTTGGTGAACTTGAGCGAGTTCCCCGCGAGGTTCATCAGGCACTGCGTGATGCGCCCCGAGTCGCCGTAAGCGAGCGGGAGATCCTCCGGCACCGTGGCGAGGAATTCCAGCCCCTTTTCCGCCGCGAGCGGGCGCAAGGTCGAGCGCACGCTCTCCACCGTGTCTTGGACCGAGTAGTCCGAAAGCGAGAGCTCCATGCGCCCGGCTTCGATCTTGGCGAGATCCAGCACGTTGTTGATCAGCCGCAGCAAATGCTTGCCGCTCGACTGGATGTCGGCGAGCGGCTCCTTCATGTCCTGGGGCGCCTCGCCGTAGACGCCCGCGAGGATCATCTCGTTGAAGCCGAGGATGGCATTGAGCGGCGTCCTCAACTCGTGGCTCATGCTGGCGAGGAAGTCCGACTTGTGGCGGCTCGCCACTTCGAGCTGCTTGCCTTTGTCGGCGATCTCGCGGAACAGGCGCGCATTCTGGATCGCCATCGCCGACTGGGTGGCGAAGGTCTTGAGCAGTTCGACCACCTCCGGCGCGAAGGGGCCCGGGGTCTTGCGATTGACGACCAGCGCGCCGAGCAGGTGCTCCTCGCGCAGCAGCGGCACCGCGAGCAGCGCCCGGTAGCCCGCGCGGATGAGCGGCTCCCGGAGACGCGCCGTATAGCTCTGGTTTTGGATGTCGGGAATCGCCGCCGGCTCACGCGTCTCGCCCGCGCGCCCGATCGCCCCCTCGCCCAGCCGGCCCGGGGTTGCGCGCACCACCGCGACGATCTCCTCGTCGATGTTCTCGGACGCCTGCAGGTGGAACTCTTTCGAGGCTTCCTCGTACTCGTAGATCGAGCCGCCGTCCAGCCCGGTGAGCTGCAGCGCCCGCGAAACGATCGTGCGGAGCACCGTTTCCAGGTCAAGCGTGGAACTGATCGCCTGCCCCACCTCCCCCAGGGCCTGGAGTTGCCCCACCGAGCGCGTGAGCGCCTCAGTGCGCGTCTGCAGCTCCTTGAACAGCCGCACGTTCTCGATCGCGATCACCGCCTGGTCGGCGAAAGTCTTGAGCAACGAAAGCTGTTTTTCATCAAGCTTGAATCCCGGCTCCGGGCGCGTGAGGGTAATGCCTCCGATCCCGACCCCCTCGCGTTGCAGCGGCGCAATCGTAGCCGACCGAAAGCGCCCTGCGCGTCCCACCGCGGCCACCATGGGGGGAATGTCTGCGGCTTCGGTATCGAGTATTTCGGCGATCTTGCACTCCGCAATCACGCGCGCGGCGATGGACTTGCTTGTGTCAAACGGGATCGGGTACAGCTTCAGCATTTCTTCAAGCGTGCCCTGCGATACCTGCCGCCCGGCCGCCGCGCGCAACTGGATATTCATGTCCTCGCGCATGACGATTCCCGTGTTGCATCCGAAAAGCCTCGCCGCGCTTTGAACAATGGCGTCAAAAACCGGCTGCACATCGGTGGTCGAACTGCTGATCACCTTGAGGATCTCCGCCGTCGCCGTCTGCCGCTCGAGCGCCTCCCTGGTCTCGTTAAAGAGGCGCACGTTTTCGATCGCGATCACCGCCTGGTCGGCGAAGGTCTGCAGCAGGGCGATCTGGTGCTCGCCGAACGGTCGCTGCTCCTTGCGGTAAATCACGATCGCGCCGATCAGCTCGCCATCCTTCAGCAGCGGCACACCGAGCCAGGTTCGCACCTTGCCGATCTCGACGATCTGGCGCCGCAGCGGGTCGCCCTCGCGGTATGCGTCGTCGTCGAGCACGTCCGGGATGTGCACCGGGGCCTTGGTCGCCAGCATGCGGCCAATCGCGCTCTTCGGCGTCGGCTGCAGCGGCTGATTGAAGACCTCGCGGAATGCCGGGTCAGGGATGCGCGTGGCGATGGCGCGATAAGCACCGTTTTCGTAGCGGAACAGGATCCCGGTTTCGGCTTCGCACAATATCGTTGCGCGCTCCAGAATGACGTCGAAAACAGGTTGCGTGTCTGTCGGCGAGCCGCTAATCACCCTAAGGATGTCCGCCGTCGCCGTCTGCCGCTCGAGCGCTTCCTTGGTCTCGTTGAACAGGCGCACGTTCTCGATCGCGATCACCGCTTGGTCGGCGAACGTCTTGATGAGCGCCACCTGCTTGTCGTCGAACGGCCGCACCTCGCGCCGCCATGCCGTGATGACGCCGGTGAGCGCGCCTTCCTTGAGCATCGGCACCGAGAGCACGGTGCGCACGTTCTCGCGCTCGTAGAGCTCGCGCGGCGTCGGGGAGAAGGCTGGATCCGCAAGCAGGTCGGGGACATGGACCACGCGCCGCTCCAGCGCCGCCAGGCGCGTCGTCGTCGCCCGGCTCAGAGGGATGCGACCCTGTCGCAGCTGCTTGTCCATCTCGGGCGTGGTGCCGAGCGTCGCGGCAGTGGAAAGCATTTGGCCGTCGGACAGGAACAGCGCGCCGATGTGCGACTCGCACAGGCGCAGGATGTGCTCGAGGATCGTGCGGTAGACCGGCTCCAGGTCGCTGGGCGAGCTGCTGATCACGCGCAGCACTTCCGCCGTCGCCGTCTGCCGCTCGAGCGCCTCCTTGGTCTCGTTGAACATGCGCACGTTCTCGATCGCGATCACCGCCTGGTCGGCGAAGGTCTGCAGCAGGGCTACTTGCTTGTCCAAAAATGGGCGTACCTCGCGCCGGTAGATGATGATCGCGCCCGATACCGTCCCTTCCTTCAGGAGCGGCACGGCAAGGAAACTGCGGGCGCCCACCAGTTCCACGACCGCAAGCCGTGCTGGATCGCGCGAACGGTATCCTTCGTCATCCATCACGTCCGGGATGTGGATCGGACGCTTCGCTTCCAGCATCCGTCCGAGCGCGGTCTTGGGTCCGCGAACGCGTTGCTCGTGCGTGATGCGCTTAAACCGGGCAAGCGGCTCGCCTTCGAGGCCGCGGTGCGCCACCAGGTCGAAGGCCCGTCCGTCGCACGAGTACAGGAAGCCGCTTTGCGCCTCGCATAGGCGCGTGGCGTGTTCGAGAATCGAAACGAATACCGGGCCGAGGTCGTTCGGCGATGCGCTGATTACGCGCAACACCGAGGCTGTTGCAGTTTGTTGCTCGAGCGCCTCCCTGGTCTCGTTGAACAGGCGCGCGTTCTGGATGGCGATCACCGCCTGGTCGGCGAAGGTGCGCAGCAAGTCGATGTCGCGCTCGGAGAACGCCCCCGCCCGCAGCCGCCCGACCCAAATCGCGCCGATGCCGCGCCCGCCCGCAATGAGCGGCGCGAACACGATTGCCTTGTTGTGCAGCACGCTGCAGCCCGCGACAACGCCTGCGGGCACCCCCTGTGCGTCGACGTCCGGGTAGTGCTTCACCACCGCGTCGAGGATGGCGCTGCCGGTTCCGCTGTCCTGCGAGAGCGGCAGCGGGTAGACGCGTCTCAGCGCCTCCTCGTTCGGCCCGTGGTACGCGGCGAGCACGATCTGGTCGGTGGCATCGACCACCGTGACGCCGACGAGATCGCCGGCGAACAGCCGCTCGCAGCTTTCGGTGATTTTGTCGAACACCGGCTTGGTATCGGCGATCGAGCCGCTGATCGCGCTCAACACCTCAGCCGAGGCCGTCTGCCGCTCGAGCGCCTCCTTGGTCTCGTTGAACAGGCGCACGTTCTCGATCGCGATCACCGCCTGGTCGGCGAAGGTCTTGATGAGCGCGATCTGCTTGTCGTCAAAGGCCGTCGCCTCGCGGTGCGCGGCGCCGATGGCTCCGATCACCCTGCCCTCGCGCATCATGGGCGCGAACAGCACCGAATCGAAGCCGAAGTCGCGCGCGAACTGCTCGACCGGCGCCGGCGTCAGCGGGTTGCCGATCACCGGCGTCAGCTGCTGCACCTGCATCGAGAGCATGGCCCTGCCGCCGGTCGTGGTGTCGTCCAGGGGGCGCGGATAGCGCTCGGTGAGCCTCTCGAATCCCTCCCCGTGCCCGGCGGCGGCCGGCATCTCCACCATGCCGTCGCGCAACACCTGCACCACGGCAAAGCGCGTGCCCATCAGCCGCTGCACATTGCGCGCGATGGTGTCGAACACCGGCTTGGCGTCGGTCATCGAGCCGCTGATGGAGGCCAGCACTTCAGCGGACGCCGTCTGCCGCTCGAGCGCCTCCCGGGTCTCGTTGAACAGGCGCACGTTCTCGATCGCGATCACCGCCTGGTCGGCGAAGGTCTTGAGCAAATCGACCTGGTGATTGCTGAACTCGCCCGGCTCCCTGCGGGTGACGCTGATCGTGCCGGTCGCCACGCCCTCCCGCAGCATGGGTACGATCACGATGCTTCGGAATCCCCGTACCCGCGCCACCTCCCTCAGCGCCGCGGCGGATTCTGGAAGCGCGTCGGTATCACTGATGCACACCGGCGCTGCGGTACGAGCTGCCTTGGAGTGGGAAACCGGAATCGGGAACGCGTTCTTCAGGGCCTCGTTGCCCGCTTCGCCGGTACTCGAGAACGCCACCAGATGCAGCACATCGTCGAACACACGCGCCACCGCCGTGGAGAATCCTCCGATCAGCCGATATGCGCTCCGTGCGATGGCGTCGAACACCGGCTGCGTGTCGGTTGGCGAGCTGCTGATGACTTTCAGGATTTCCGCGGTCGCCGTCTGCCGCTCGAGCGCCTCGCGGGTCTCGTTGAACAGGCGCACGTTCGCGATCGCGATCACCGCCTGGTCGGCGAACGTACGCAGCAGTTCGACTTGGTGCTCGCTGAATGGGCGGACCTCCGGCCGATTGACACCGATCACTCCCAGCACCTCGCCCGCCCGGATCATGGGGATGGTCAGCACCGTTCGAATGGGATCGACCTGGTGTGCCGCCCAGCTGTATTCGGGGTCGGCTCGAACATCGTGAACGTGGATGGTGCGGCCCTCGGCAGCGGCACGCCCCGCAACCGTGGCGCGTCCGGGAACGATGGGGTGATTCGCGAAGTAGCGTCTGAGCTCGTCGGATACGTTGCAGCTGGCTACGACGCGCAGAAACTTGCCGTCGAACCGGAAGATGAATGCCTGTCCGGCCTCGCATACTTTGACTGCGTTCTCGGCCAGCGTATCGAAAACCGGCTGTAGATCGGACGTCGATTGGCCGATCACCTTGAGCAACTCGCTGGTCGCCGTCTGCCGCTCGAGCGCCTCGCGGGTCTCGTTGAACAGGCGCACGTTCTCGATCGCGATCACCGCCTGGTCGGCGAAGGTCTGAACCAGCGCGACCTCAGCGCTCGAGAACGGGAGCACCTCGCGCCGCCACAGCGAGATGGTGCCAAGCGCCTGGTCCTCCCGGATGAGCGGGATAACCAGGTGAGTGCGGATGCCGAAGCGCAGGATGAGGTCGCGCGAGTCGGGATACTCCGTATCCAGCAGCGGGACGATGTCCTCGCAGTGCATGATCGTCCGCTCGAGGAAGGCCCGTCCGTTCACGAACGTACGGCGCAATGGCACGGTACTGGTGCGATCGGGTGCCTCGCCGCCGACATCGCGATAGAAGCCGGCCATCGTGCGCAGCACGTCGCCGTCCTGCAGCAACACGTTGGCGTTCGGTGCGCCGCACAGGATTGCAGCCCGCTCGGCAATCGCGTCGAGTACCGGCTGCACATCCGACGGCGAGCTCGCGATCACCTTGAGAATCTCCGCGGTCGCGGTCTGTCGCTCGAGCGCCTCCTTGGTCTCGTTGAACAGGCGCACGTTCTCGATCGCGATCACCGCCTGGTCGGCGAACGATTGCAGCAGCGCAATGTCCTTGGCGGGGAACGGGCCCGTCTTCGTCCGCACCACCGCGATGGCGCCGATCCCCTCGCCCTGGCGCAGCAGCGGCACCATCAATCCGGACTTGATGCCGAACGACTTGGCGACGACCTTCTCGTGCTCGGGCACGTCGCCGCCTTCCCAGTCGGTGATGTGCAGGACCTTGCCATCCAGAATCGCGCGCGACGGAAAATTCTTTTCCCGGTCGAGCGGCGCGGTCCGGACCTCAGCGGGCAAATCTTCCATTCCCTGTCCCGAGTATCCCGCGAGGACGAAATGCGGATCCTTGCGCAGCAGGATCACGACATTCAAGCCGTCGAACAGCCGCACGCCGCTCTTCGCTATGACGTCGAACACCGGCTGGGTGTCCGTCGGAGAGCTGCTGATGACCTTCAGGATTTCCGCGGTCGCCGTCTGCCGCTCGAGCGCCTCGCGCGTCTCGTTGAACAGGCGCACGTTCTCGATCGCGATCACCGCCTGGTCGGCGAAGGTTTGCAGCAGCGCGATCTGCTTGTCGCTGAACCACCCGGGCGCGCCGCCGAAAACGATGATCGCGCCGATCGCCGTGTTTTCGCGCATCATCGGTACGCACAGCGCGCGCCGGTAGCCCATGCGCCGGGTCGCGACCCGCGCGCGCTGTCCCAGCCAGGCCTCCTTCCTGACGTCATGGACTTGAACCAGCTCGCCCCTCACGATGGCGCGCCCGGAGATGCTTTCCTCGCTCAGCGGTATCGGGAAAATGTCCGCAGCCGTATCGCGTGCTTTGTCCGACATCGCGATTGCCGGCCGCTCGATGAAATCACCGCGCGTGAGGTTCAGCGAGACATCCATGCCGCCGAACAGGCGCACGCAGCTGTTCACAATCGCATCGAAAACCGGCTGCACGTTCGTCGGCGAGCCACTGATCACTTTCAGGATCTCCGCCGTCGCCGTCTGCCGCTCGAGCGCCTCGCGGGTCTCGTTGAACAGGCGCACGTTCTCGATCGCGATCACCGCCTGGTCGGCGAAGGTTTGCAGCAGCGCGATCTGCTTGTCCGAGAACGGCTGGACCTCCCTGCGCCGGATCAGGATGCCCCCGATCGGCATGCCCTCGCGGAGCAGGGGCATGCCCAGAACGGTCCGATAGCCGCCCTCCATCATCGCGCGCGAGTCCGGGAACTCTGTCTTGAAGACTGCGCGAAGGTCGAGGACGTGAACAGGCTCGCCGTCGGCGACCGCGCGTCCCATGACCGACTGACGGCTGATAGTGAGTCGGGGCCTTCGCACCGGAAGACCTCCGAACCCCGCCACGACCTCGAGCTCCTCGCCGTCGCGCCGCCAAACATGCGCATCGGTAGCCGCGCACAAGTGCGCCGCCCGCTCCGCGACGGCGTTCATGATCGGCTGAATATCGCTCGGCGAGCTTGCGATGACTTTGAGGATCTCCGCGGTCGCGGTTTGCCGCTCGAGCGATTCGCGCGTCTCGTTGAACAGGCGCACGTTCTCGATCGCGATCACCGCCTGATCGGCGAAGGTCCTGAGCAGCGCCAGTTGCCGGGGGCCGAACCGCCCGGCCTCCATGCGCCGTATCGTGATCACGCCGATCGCTTTCCTGCCCCGCAACATCGGCGTCGCGAGGATCGCCCGGTGGCCGAACTCCCGCGCCAGCCTGCTCGATTCGGGAAACTCCTTTCGTGCCAGCCGCAGGTCGGGAACATGGACCTGGCGTGCCTCGAGCACCGATCGCCCGGCGACCATGCCCCGGTCGACGGGTTGTGCGCGCCCGATGTACCGGCCAGGAATGGTGCCGTGGTGGGCGGCCCAACGAAGCGAATCGCCCTCGCGCATCAGGACGACGGCGTCGGCTGCCTCACACAGTTGCGCGGCCCGGGCGGCAATGGCCTCGAAGACCTGCTGGGTGTCGGAAGGCGTCTTGCGGATGAGCGCCAGGATCTCGGTGGTCGCGGCCTGCTGCGCCAGCGAGTCGCTCAGGTCCTTCTCGAGCCGGGCGATCTTCGCCTGGTCGCGGCCGAGGGGCTTCCGCGGCGCCTGTTTGCGCGCCGCTGCCTTGGTCTTTCTCCCCGCCGCCATCGGTCAACCTCCTCCTGGAACCGACGCCTCCGACGCCATCTTAACGCGCAGGCAAGCCGCGGCGGCGGTGGACGACGGTACCGCCCCCCGGGGGCGGCGCCGGAGCCGCACTGCCGGGAGCGCGGCGAATCGCCGGCCTCCGTCGCGCCTTGCCCTATTTTCCGTGACGTGCAACACTAATTCCATGTCCCCTCCTGCCCGCCGCCGTGGCCGCCCTCCCAAGGCCGACGCCCTAAGCCCGGCGGAGCGCGCGCGCCGCTACCGCGCGCGCCGCCGCGCGCTCGGCCTCAAGTCGCGTGTAGTCTGGACGCAGGCCGAGCCGGCGCACGCCCGCGCCACTTTCCCCCCGCTCGATTCGCAACGCGCGGCACGCCGGCGCGCGCGCGAGCGCGCCGCGCGCG
>Ga0214473_10008027_pt1 | contig 12505 bp, 7 predicted proteins | sample RVTome_7_FD_203509 | JGI IMG/M metagenome (GOLD analysis project Ga0214473, IMG submission 203509) | Soil microbial communities from uranium-contaminated site in the Upper Colorado River Basin, Wyoming, United States - RVT98D197 | ecosystem: Environmental > Terrestrial > Soil > Contaminated >... | reverse complement strand
GGAGGGTTCGTGTGCTCCAACGCCGGCATCATCAACTACCTCAAGGGCTATTCCTCGCCGTGGAACTTCTCCTGCGCCCCGTCACCCCCGGTGGTGGCCGGCCTGATGAAGGCCCTGGAGGTGGCCACCCGGGACTCCAGCCTGAGGGACGCGATGTGGGCGAACGTGAAGTACCTCTCCAAGGGCTTGAAGGACCTGAAGCTGGACCTGGGGGGCAGCGAGTCCCAGGTCATCCCGATCATCATCGGCTCCTCCGGGGAGAAGCTGATGCGCTTCGCCGCCGAGATCCAGCGGCGCGGGCTGTTCCTGCAGCCGGTGGATTTCCCGGCCGTGCCGGCCGAGTCCCGGCGCTTCCGGATCTCCGTGTCCTCGCAGTTCACCCGGGAGCAGATGGACAGGGCCCTCAACATCATCGAGGACGTCATCGTCAAGGGCCGGTAGAGCCTCACCGTCGTGGATCCCGACGCCCTGCTGCGCCAGCATCGCAAAAGGCTCCTGGCCTCGGATCGCCTCACGCCCCTGGACTGGGGCCGGGACAGCATCAAGCGCATCCTGCCGCACCGGGAGCCGTTCCTGCTGCTGGACCGCCTGACCGGCATCGATTTCGAGGAGGGTCTCATCGCCGGCACGCGCACCGTAGCGGCCGACGATCCCGTTTTTGCCGGGCACTTCCCCGGCTCGCCGGTATACCCCGGCTGCCTCGAGGTGGAGATGGTCGGGCAGCTCGGCCTTTGCCTGCACTACTTCCTGGAGAGCCGCAGCCTGGAGGTCCCGGCCGAACCCCGTCCTCTGCGCGTGATGGCCACGCGCATTCTGGGGGCCCACTACCTGGCTGCGGTCCTGCCCGGCCAGGAGCTGATTCTGCTGGCCAAGAAGCTGGAGTACGACGGGTTCTTCGCCACCATGATCGGCCAGGTGGTGGCTGGCGGGAAAGTGGCTTGCGTGGCGATCGGAGAGGTCTGCTTCCCGGACTGATCAGCCCCTGAAGCGGGAGATGATCACCGAAGCGTTGTGCCCCCCGAAACCAAAACCGTTGGACAGGACGTGGTCGACCTTCGCCTCCATGGGCCGGTTGCGCACCACGTTGAGGCCGATCTTCGGGTCCTGCTCGAACTGGTTGATGGTCGGGTGGATGACCCCCTTCTGGATGGCCAGGATGGCGGCCATGGCCTCGATGGCGCTGGCCGCGCCCATCGGATGCCCCGTCATCGACTTGGTGCTGTGCACCGGCGTCTTGGTGCTCAGCTCCTTGAAGGCCCGCTCGATGGCTCTGCTTTCGCTCAAGTCCCCCAGCGGGGTCGAGGTGGCGTGGCAGTTGATCAGGTCGATCTGCCCCGGGTTCAGGCCGGCGGCGTCCAGGGCGTTCTGTATGGCCTGCGTGGATCCCCGGGCATCGGGGTGGGGGGCCACCAGGTCATGGGCGTCGGTGGCCAGGCCGTAGCCGGTCAGTTCGGCGTAGATCCTGGCTCCCCGGCGCCTGGCATGCTCCAGCTCCTCCAGGCAGAGCACACCGGCCCCTTCGCTGAGCACGAAGCCGTCCCTGTCCTTGTCGAAGGGCCGGGAAGCGGTCTGCGGCGAATCGTTGCGCTCCGACAGGGCCATGATGTTGCCGAAGGCTGCCAGGGCGTTGGGGTAGATCGGGGCCTCGGATCCGCCCGTGAAGATCGCGTCGGCCAGGCCCGCCTTGATCATCACGCTGGCCACCGCGAAGGCGTGATTGGCGGAGGCGCAGGCCGAGTTCACGGAGAAACCGGGTCCCTGCAGGTTCCATTCCATGGCCAGGTAACCGGAGGCGGTGTTGGGGATGCACATGATGAAGAACGGGGAGGTGGCCTGCATCCCGTCTTGGACGATCTTCTTGGCATTGATGAAGTGCGCCCCTATGCCGCCGTCCCCGGTGGCGATGAGCGCGCCATAGCGGTGAGGTGCCTTGTCTATCTCCAGCCCCGAATCCTTGATGGCCTGCGTGCCCGCCATCTGGGCCAGAACCACATAGCGGTCCAGCCTGCGGGCCATCTTGCGATCCTTGAAGTACAGGCCCGCGTCCGGCAGATCGATTTCCCCCGCGATCTGCACGGAGTAGTCGTCGGTGGAGAAGGTGCTGATGCGCCGCACTCCCGACTTGCCCTTGATGAGATTGTCCCAGTACTCGGCAACGGTATTACCAATCGGGGTGATGGCTCCCAGGCCCGTGATCACCACGCGGACTTCATGGGGGTTCCTTAAGCTTTGGGTCATTGACAGGATATTCAACCGGAGCGGAGGCAGCTTGTCAAGGCGCGGGAGGTTCCCTACCATGGACCGTTATGGACCACGCGCCCTGGGAGGACCCGCCAAGCCAGCCCGAACTCCTGTCAGGCCGCCTGCACCTGTGGCTGGTGACCCTCTCGACGGAGCCCGGAGACCTTGCGCGCCTGGAGCGATTTCTTTCTCCGGAAGAGAAACTGGAGACCCGGCGCCTCCATTTGCCCGCGGTCCGCCTGCGCTCGGTTTCCGCGCGAGCCGCCCTGAGAACGATCCTGGGCGCCTACCTCCGGGAGCCTCCGCAAGCCCTGCGGCTGGCCGCCGGACCTGCAGGGAAGCCCTGCCTGGACGGATTGCAGTTCAACCTGTCCCACGCCGGAGATCTGGCCCTGGTCGCCGTCAGCAAGGATAGGCGGGTCGGGGTGGACATCGAAAATCTTCGGGAGTCTCCATCGCTGCAGGACGTGGTCTCGCATATCTTCACCGCCGAGGAGCGCCGCTTCGTCGAGTCGCGCGTTGACCAGCATCGCACCCGGGCCTTCTTCCTGATCTGGAACCGCCGCGAGGCCGCGGCCAAGGCGCTGGGAATGGACCTGCTGACTTCCTTCGCCCGTCTGGAGGTCCCGGTAGACGCCTACTCGCCAACGGGGTTTCTGGTGCCCCTGAGCAAAGGGGAGGATTGGTGGCTGCGGGACTTGAGCCCGGCGCCGGGGTACGTCGGAGCCCTATGCCTGGAGGGTGGTCCCGCCGAGCTCGCCTGGTGGAGATACCAGGGCTGAGGCGGCGGCTATTCGGCGAACAGAAAAGTCGCCATGGCCACGACCAGGAATCCAAAGTTAAGGCGGAGGGCCTTTGCGCTTTTCATCTTGAGTTTTGCGCCATCTTCATTCGTGATTGTGCCATTTTTCCAGGCTGCCACCTTGATTTCTCCCAGGATCAGTTTCCTGACAATGTTGAGAAAGAAGAGGGTCATGATGACCGTAGCAATGATTTTCAATGCACCCATTCGCTTCTCCTTGGGATCAGCTGACATAGCGCGCATCATTGAGCTCAAGATGAGTGACCATCAGGTTCAGCGAAGAGCTGCAACCCGGACAGTCGGTAATGGCCTTCGCCTGGTGCTGGCCGGCTGAAAATCGCGGCAGGTACGAGCCATGTTCGAGGTGGAAATGCATCCAGACGCTGTAGCCGCAGAAACAGTACATTCGGATCACGGGGAGTTCCTCTCGGGAAGATGATTGGCCAGGCTCCGGTCCGGCTGACCGGACCCGGACGGATCAGCTCAGCTTGAGCGGGATTCCTCTGCTTCAAAGGCCAGTTTGCTGACGTGCACGCTATCCACGATCCAACTTCCCGAGGGCCGATTCGGGAATGATCCGGTGAAAAGCCTTTTCTGTGCTCTGCCGACGGCCTGATGTATCGAGGCAGCGTCCACGTCGACGTATCCCTTTAAGAATTTCCAGCTGCCCGGCTTGGAGTGCATTCGAATTCTGAATTTCATCTGATCCTCCTAAACGGAGAGCTTCAAGGCCGCGATACCTTCTTTTTTTATGCGTTCTTCCGCCTTCTTCACGTAGCCCGTCATGCACTCCAGGAGCACTTCGCGGTAGCGTTTGCCATCCAGATGGCAGGCGGCCCTGAAGGCGTTTGCCAACTCAGACGGAACATTCTTGAGCGTGAAGACCGTGGTGTCGTTCATCTGTTGCCAGGAAGTATAGGCTTGGCAGCAAAGAATGTCAAGCATTCTTTGCATTATTGGCTGTCAGTAATGCCGGATGGGTTTCCTGGCCTCCCGGACTTTCTGCAGCCAGGTAAGCTATACTGGCGGCGGAAGGTCGGACTTGAAAGCAGGTATCCTAACCGCCTATTTCGCGAGACGCGATGAGGCCCGGGCAGCCCTCCGCCTGCTGGGGAGAAAGGGGTTCCACCGCGCCGCCTTGATCCACCAGGGCACGAACGGAGACGTGCATACGCTGGACCCATTCCTCCGGCGTCGCTGCCTCGGTGTAATCCTTGCCGCCGTCCTGTTTGGTGGGCTGGCCGCGGGTGTCTCCCTGCTCTTCCATTGGACAGCACCGGGTCTGAGCGGGCGACTCTCGACGCTGACCGCGATCCTGGCGGTCGGCTCGCTGGGGGCCGTATTCGCCGGAGCGTGGCTGCGACGGTCCTCGTACGGAGTCGAACGACGGCTTCTTGAGCATCATTCGCGCTGGCTGACCGCCGAGGAGACGGTCCTCATTCTCCAGGCGCCCATCGCTCTCATGCAGGCTCCGGTGGCCGTACTTCGCCAGAGCGGCGAGATACCGCCGATGGTCTTCGTGCTGAATCCCAAGCGCGCCAGCCTGAGCGAGGACGGACACGGCCTGGATGTGCCACTGCCCTCGGTGCAAATCCAGGAGCAGGCCAGGAGCCTGGCGGCGAAAAGCCAGGTTGAGGCCGGAGCGCGGCGGGACTTCCGGCTGCTGGAGAACCTGGGGCAGGCTGAGCAATGGATCCATCTGGTCTGCTCGGACCTCACCGCGGCCGCCCGCCTGGAGCAGCGCAGCACTCCCGTCGCCGAATGGATCCTCGACAACGAGTACCTCATCGACGGCACCATCCGCGACATCCGGCAGAACCTCTCCAGGCGGCACTACCGGGTTCTGCCGGTCCTCAAAGGCAAGCCCTACCAGGAGCTGCCGCGCATCTACGGGCTGGCCAAGGAGCTCGTCTCCCACTTGGTCCTGCGCCTGGATCGGGAGAACATCGCTGGCTTTGTCGAGGCGTATCAAACCGCCGGCACGCTGACGATCGGCGAGCTGTGGGCCCTCCCCCAGATGCTGCGCATTGCGCTGCTCGAGGCCATCATGGCTCTGGCGGCCAGAGGCCTCACCGAGCTGAGAGATCGCGAGATTGCCGACTTCTGGGCCAACAGGCTCATCACGGCCAATCGGCGAGACCCCAGCCGCATGTTCGCCATCCTGGCGGAGCTGACCGAGAGCCAGCCCAGTCCGAGCCTGTATTTCGCTTCACAGCTGGTCGATCACCTCTATGATGAAGAGGCGGCGCTGGCCCCGGTCCAGAGCTGGCTGGAACGGGTGTACCGCAAGTCCCTTTCCGAGCTCGGCATGCGGGAGCAAAATCGCCAGACCAAGGACGGGATATCGATCGGCAATGCCTTCAACAGCTTGCGGCAGATCACCCTGCTGGACTGGAGACAGGTATTCGAGCAGTCCAGCCGCGTGGAGCAGGTACTGCGGACCGATCCCTCCGGAGTCTATGCAAAAATGGACTTCCAAACGCGGGATCGGTACCGTCGCGCGGTGGAGGAGATTGCCCGGCGTTCGGGGCGAGGGGAGGGCGAGGTGTCCCAAGCCGCCGTCGACCTCGCAGCGCAGGCCGCCGGCGAAGGGATCCGGGAGGAGAGAAGGCTGCATGTCGGAACCTATTTGATCGGGGAAGGACGGCCTGAGCTTGAGCGGCAGGCAGGCTGTCGTGAGGCCGCTGGCTACCGCCTGCTTCAATGGGCTTACCGGCATCATGGCGCAGTGTATTTTTCAGGGATCGGCTTTTTCTGCGCGGCGCTGCTCTCCCTGATCGTTCTGGTCGGGCTCCGCGAGCAAATGCCCGGAATCCGGTTGCTTATAGGCCTGCTTTCGTTGCTCCCCGTCACCCAGCTTTCCCTGGAGGTCGTGAACTATCTGGTCATTCGCCTTTTCCCTCCGCGGGGCCTGGCAAAAATGGATTTCGAGCCGGCGGGAATTCCGGACGCCTTTCGCACCCTGGTCGTCGTGCCCGCGCTGCTCGCGGACCCGCAGGCGATCGGGGCCGAGGTCGACCTGCTGGAGATCCGCTACCTGGCAAACAGGGACGACAACCTGCTTTTCGGGCTGTTCACGGACTACACGGACTGGCGGCACGCGCAGCATGAAGAAGACGAGGCGCTGCTCCGGGCGGCGATCGCGAGGCTGGAGATGCTCAATCAGCGCCACGGCGGTGAGCGTTTCTTCCTTTTCCATCGGGAAAGGACCTGGAGTGAAAGCGAGCAAAGGTATATCGGTTGGGAGCGCAAGCGAGGGAAGCTGGAAGAGCTCAATCGTCTGATCGATGGAACGCGACCCCGCGACGCAGAGCGCCTGGTATATGTGGGCAACCCGGATCATCTGGCGGATGTCAGATTCGTGATCACCCTGGACAGCGATACCCAGCTGCCGGCCGGCACGGCCCGCCGGATGATCGAGACCCTGGCCCATCCCCTGAATCAGCCTCGCTTCGATGCCGAAGGCAGGATCCTCGCCGGCTCGTACACGATCATTCAGCCGCGGGTGAGCCCGTCCCTGCCCAGCACGAGCGCCTCTCCCTTCAGCCGTCTTTTCGCCTACGCGGTCGGGATGGATCCGTACACCCGGCTGGTTTCCGATGTCAACCAGGATCTCACGGGCGAGGGCTCCTACCACGGCAAAGGCATCTACGATGTTCGCGCCTTCAGCCGCCTGCTCTCCGGACGGTTTCCCGAGGAGCTGCTGCTAAGCCATGACCTGCTCGAAGGCGCTCACGTTCGAGTGGGCCTGGCCAGCGATATCGAGCTTATTGACCAGTTTCCGGCGGACTATCTGACCTACGCCGGGCGGCAGCAGCGCTGGATCCGGGGGGATTGGCAAATCGCGGATTGGGTTCTGCCGCGCGTTCCCCAACCGGGAGGCGGGCGAGGGCCCAACCAGCTCTCCGGGTTCAACCGCTGGAAAGTCCTGGACAACCTGCGCCGGAGCCTGGTCCCAGCGGCGAGCCTGGGTCTGCTGGCAGCCGCCTGGCTGGCCTCGTCCCGGATGGAGTGGATGGCCACCCTGGTCGTCGTCGCCCAGCTCCTGTTCCAGACCTTGGCCCAGCCCCTCACGTCGGCTACCACCCGCAAGGGTTTGAAGAGCCTCTCGCTCGGGAAGCTGACCCACGACCTGCTGCGGACGATCGTCGAGGCCGTGCTGCTGCCGCACCAGGCTTGGCTGGCCCTGAGCGCCATCCTGCGGGTCTGGTATCGCCGGCTGGTTTCGCACCGGCGTATGCTCGAATGGAAACCCGCCTCAAGGAGAGGCAGCACCCCGAAGCGGGTGCGGGGATTCGTGCTTTCCATGGGCCTGGCCAGCGTGCTTAGCGCAGCCCTGGGCTGGCTGATATGCCGGCAAATGCCGCTGAACTTTGCCACGGCCAGCCCCTGGCTCCTGTTATGGTTCTTCTCGCCTGTGGTTGGCTGGCTGCTGAATCTGCGGCCGCAGCCAAGGGCCCAGGTTTCCCTGCTTCCCGCCAAGGAGCTGATGTCCTTGAGGAAAATCGCCCGCCAGACCTGGCGATACTTCTCGGATTTCGTCGGAGAAGAATCCTCGTGGCTTCCACCGGACAACTACCAGGTTTCTCATCAGGACCAGGTGGCGATGCGCACCAGTCCGACCAACATCGGGCTCTGGATGTTGAGCGCCCTTGCCGCCCGGGATTTCGGCTACCTGACGGCAGACCAGGTCGTGCTGACCCTGGGGCGCTCCCTGGAGACGATCGGCACCTTGGAGCGCCACGCGGGTCATCTGCTGAATTGGTACGATATCCAGACCCGCAAACCTCTGGAGCCTCGCTATGTATCCACGGTGGACAGCGGAAACCTGCTCGGCGCCTTGTGGACCCTTGAGCACGGGCTGGAGGAGCTGCTGCAACGGCCTCTCCTGGAGAGAAGCGCTCTTGAGGGTCTGCTGGATGCCGCGAAGCTTTTCCGGGAAGCCGCTGCCCTCGAGAGAGCCAACGGTGCGGACCGGGGTGCCCTCGAGGGGCTCATGAGCGCCTGTCGGACGCCGACGGATGGCATTGCTGACTGCTTGCGCCTGCTGCGGCGGGCGGAGGAGACTGCCAGGGCTCTGGCCGGCAAGGCGCCGGCGATCTCCTCTGCGGAAACCGGCGCAGCCTATTGGGCGGCCGAATTGGAGAGGCAGGTATCCTCCTGGAAAGAAACCGCCGATCGATACCTTGGCTGGATCGACATCCTTAATGAAAAGAATGAGGAACAGATCGCCCAGATCGGGGGGGAAGCCATTATCGCCCTGCGCCGGGGCTTGAACCAGGCTCCGTCCCTCCGCGACCTGGCCAAGGGACAGGTCGGCGGCATCCCGATTCTCCGCTCGTTTCGGGAGCAGAACGCCTCGGCCCCCGGCCCCCTTGCCGAATGGCTCGATCGCCTCCTCCAGGATTTCGACAGGTCCAAATGGCTGGCCGGAGAAATGTTGGGTCTGGCTGAGCGGCTTATCCAAAAGGTCCGGGAGCTGTCCGAATCCATCAACATGCGCTTCCTGTATGACTCCAAGCGCAGGCTGTTCGCCATCGGTTACAATGTTTCCGACGGCCGGCGGGACACCGCCTTCTATGACCTGTTGGCGAGCGAGGCACGGGTAGGAAGCTACGTGGCCATTGCCCGCGGGGACGTGCCGCTCGAGCACTGGTTTTCCATGGGCCGGCCCTACGGCGCGGTCGGCCGGCACCGGGTGCTGTTGAGCTGGACCGGAACGATGTTCGAATACCTGATGCCGCTGCTCTTCCAGCGTTCGTTCGAAAACTCGCTCCTGGGCAGGGCGGCGAAAAAGGCGGTGACCATCCAGATGGCCTATGGCCGCAAGCGTCGCCGGCCGTGGGGGATATCGGAGTCTGCCTTCGCAGATCTGGATATCAACAAGACCTATCAATACAAGGCCTTCGGCGTGCCGGGCCTGGGGCTGAAGCGCGGCCTGGAGGAGGAGCTCGTGGTCGCCCCCTATGCCAGCCTGCTGGCCGTGAATATTGTCCCCAGGCAGGCGGTGAAGAACCTGAAGCGTCTTGCTTCCATGGGACTGCTGGGCGATTACGGGTTCTACGATGCCATTGACTTCAGTCTTCAACCCAGCCGGGAGGGCACCCGCGGCGTCGTCGTGCGAGCGTATATGGCTCATCACCAGGGCATGGGCCTGCTTTCCCTGGCGAATCTATTGCATGGCAACCCGTTCCAGCGCAGATTCCACGCCGACGCGCGGGTGCGGGCCATCGAAGCGCTGCTTCACGAACGCATTCCCGTCCTCCCCCCGCTGCATCACCTTTCCACCCGCCAGAGAACGCCGGCGGCGGAGGGCTTCGGCGAAGCCGCGCCGTCCGCGGGTCGGGTCGATACACCGCATACCAGCACGCCGAAAACCCAACTGCTCGGCAATGGCCGCTATAGCCTCATGGTTACCAACGCGGGAGGAGGCTACAGCCAGTGGGCAGACCAGGAGATCACACGCTGGAAAGCGGACCGGACTCAGGATTCGTGGGGGAGCTTCTGCTACATCCATGATGAGGATTCGGATCGCTTGTGGTCCAATACCTATCACCCGATCGGGGGGAAGCCAGAGGCCTATTCCGCCAGTTTTGCGCTTGACCGTGCCGTGTTCCGGCGCACCGACAATGGCATTGACGTTGAGACGGAGGTCGTCGTCTCGCCGGAGGACGACGTGGAAATCCGCCGGATCACGCTCATCAACCGGTCCGTGCGAACCCGCCGCCTGAGTCTCAGCAGCTACCTCGAGCTCTCGCTGGCGCCGCACAGGGCGGACCTCCAGCATCCGGCTTTCAACAAGCTTTTCATTCAGACCGAAGCGGTGCCGAAGCAGCAGGCGCTGCTTGCCTATCGCCGGCTGCGCAATGACAGCGAAGCGTCGGTTTTTGTGGCTCACCGTATTACCAGCGACGATCCGCAGGAGGCCACCCTGCGCTTCGAGACCGACCGGCGGCTTTTCATCGGCCGAGGGCGGAATCTCAGATGGCCGCTGGGTGTTTTCCGCGAACCGACCGGCGCCCAAGGTTTCGTCCTGGACCCTGTTTTCAGTCTCCGTCAGGATCTCATGCTGGGCCCGGGGGAGCGCGCCCGGGTTTCCCTCATCCTCGCCGCCGGGGAAACAAGGCAGAAGGTGCTGGGGCTGATGGATGCCTACGCAGATCCGTATGCGGTCGAGCGGGCCATGGAATTGGCCTGGGCTTCGGCTCAACTGCAGCTGCGCCAGCTTCGCATCCAGCCGGATGAGGCTCGCCGTTTCCAGGAAATAGCCGGCCACCTCCTCTTCCCCAACCCGCTCTTGCGACCGCCCACGGAACGGATCGAAGAAAACAGCAAGGGACAATCCGGATTGTGGCCTTATGGCATATCCGGGGACTTTCCAATCGCTCTGGTCAGCATCGGCGAAGCGAGGGATCTAGGCCTGGTCCGCCAGATGATTCTGGCGCATACCTATTGGCGCCTGCACGGCTTGAGAGCGGACCTGGTGATCCTGGACGAAGAAGCGGCTGGCTACGAGCAGCCGCTGAGGGAACAGCTCGAGAGGCTGATTCGTTCGCAAGGGGGGATCTACCTGCTGGGAACAGCTCAGATTCCGGAGGAGGATCTGAACCTCCTTATGGGGGCGGCAAGCGTCGTGCTGGTGTCGGCACGCGGCACACTGCCGCAACAGCTCGGCGTCTCGGCGGAGATCCCCGAGCGACCGGAATTCCTGGCCAGCAAACGCCCTCCTCGGGATCCTTCGGCCTCCCTTCCGTTCCTGGAGCTGCCCTATTTCAACAGCCTTGGCGGTTTCACCGCCGATGGGCGGGAGTACGCCATCTATCTGGGCCCCGACACCAATACACCGGCCCCCTGGGTGAATGTCCTTGCCAATCCGGTCTTCGGGACTATCGTCAGCGAAACGGGGTCGGGATTCACCTGGTACGGAAACAGCCAGCGGAACCGCCTGACCGAGTGGTCGAATGATCCCGTCTTGGATCCCCCGTCCGAGGCGATCTTCATAAGGGACGAAGAGACCGGCGTGGTCTGGACGACAACTGCCTCACCGATCCGCGAGCAGACCGCCTATCGGGCACGACATGGGGCGGGGTACACGGTATTTGAGCACAACAGTCATGGCATCGAGCAGGAGCTGACAGTCTTTGTGCCCCTGGACGAAGGAGGAGGGAAGCCAGTCAAAGTGCAGCTGCTGCGATTGAAGAATGACACCTCCAGGCCGCGAACGCTCTCGATCACCTACTACGCGGGATGGACCCTGGGCGAGAACCGCGAATCCTCGCAAGGGCACGTAATAACCCGCTGGGATGACGAAGCTCGAGCTTTGATCGCTCAGAATCCCTACCACCCGGAGTACGGAGGACGGGTAGCCTTTGCGGCCATCAGTCCGCCGGCGTTGGCTTTCAGCGGCGACCGCACGGTCTTTATCGGGCGCAACCGCTGCCTTGAGTATCCCGCCGCCATGGAGCGCATCGGGCTGTCAGGCCGGACCGGGGCTGGATTGGACCCGTGCGCGGCGTTGCAGACCATAGTGGAAATATCTCCCGGTGAGAACGCCGAGGTCATCTGCCTCCTGGGCCAGGCAGCTTCCCTCGAGGAAGCGCAGGCGCTGATTCTCGCTTACCGGAGCGCGACGGCGGTGGAGAGCGCGCTGGAGGGGAGCAAGTCGTGGTGGGATGAGCTGTTGGGCGCAGTGCAAGTGCATACCCCAGAGCTGGCCGCGGACTTCCTGATCAACCGCTGGCTTCTATATCAGAGCCTGAGCTGTCGGCTGTGGGCCCGGTCCGCCTTTTACCAGTCCGGCGGCGCCTTTGGCTTCCGGGATCAGCTGCAGGATGTGCTGGCTCTGCTCTATGCGCGCCCCGAGTTGGCGCGAGAACACATCCTGCTGGCCGCCAGCCGCCAGTTCAGCGAAGGCGATGTCCAACACTGGTGGCATCCGCCTGTGGGTGCCGGGATCCGGTCCCGAATATCCGATGACCTGCTCTGGCTGCCCTACGTGGTGTCGCAATACGTGCGAATAACCTCGGATAAAAGCATCCTGGATGCCGAGGTTGCCTTCCTGAGCTCCGCGCCGCTTCAGGCCGATCAGCAGGAGATCTTCTCCACCCCGGAAACCGCCGCCGAGCGCGCTACCCTCTACGAGCATTGCCGGCGAGCGCTCAGCAGGGGCCTGACCGCGGGTCCTCACGGGCTGCCGCTGATGGGGACAGGGGACTGGAACGACGGGATGAACCGCGTGGGCGTCGCCGGCAAGGGAGAGAGTGTCTGGCTGGCTTGGTTTCTCGTGGACGTGCTTCAGCGCATGATGGAGCTGTCCGACCTGCAGGCGCTGCCGGAGTGGAGTCGGACCTATGAACGGCAAAGGAAATCGCTGATCCAGCGTATCGAGGAGTCCGCGTGGGACGGGCAATGGTATCTGCGGGCCTTCTTTGATGATGGAAGCCTCCTCGGCGCTTCTGCAGG